>Ga0307445_10001974_pt1 | contig 11441 bp, 9 predicted proteins | sample SalMarSW160330MG_FD_202147 | JGI IMG/M metagenome (GOLD analysis project Ga0307445, IMG submission 202147) | Salt marsh sediment microbial communities from the Plum Island Ecosystem LTER, Massachusetts, United States - SW1603-30 | ecosystem: Environmental > Aquatic > Marine > Intertidal zone >...
GTTGGGCGTGGGTTTCAATACCCTGCGCATCGAACCAGTTCGCAATCTCAAAATTCGAAATTACCACTGCGCCCGTTCTGCGGGCGATAGCGACCGCGTCGGCAATGTGATCTCCGTGTCCATGCGACACAAGAATGTAGTCGGGGTTGACCGCTTCGGGACTGGTTGTCGCAGCGGGATTATCCGCCAGGAAAGGGTCCACGAGAATGTTTACTCCCGCGGTCTCAAGGCCAAATGTCGCATGGCCATACCAGGTTAATGTAAGAGACATGAAAACCACCTCCCAGGGATATGCGGTGATGCCGGCAGTATAGTTGCCGGCATCGCTGACTGTCAAAAACGGCGGCGGCGTGGTTCTTCCTGATTGAGAATCTCGGCCGTGATTCGTTTGGCTGGTGTGCCGGAACCATCCCCCTCGCGCCAGCGGTTCATCGCCTCGGTAAGTTCTTGACTCAAACGCATCCAATCACCCGTGAAGAGGATCAAGCCGAGCCGGTCATTGGCCAGCATCCAAGGGCCGAGGAAAAGACTCAGCACCCAGCGCGGCAGCGGCCAGTCTACAAGGTTGATGCCAAGCGCGGTCTCGCCCAGAAAAGGCTCCAGCACCTGTCGCTGGTAGCGGGTAAGGCCGGAGGGCGGCAGCAAATGCGCCATATCGACCGGACGGGTGGAACGGATGCGTTGATAGGAAATCTTCAGCCGGTAAACCGGGGTCTGCAGCCGGAGGTGGTCAGCGCGTGGCTGAACGTATGCCGTGAGCGGACCGATGGCAATGAACAACCAATAAGCCGCGGCGACCAGCCCGCCCGCCAGCAGCCAGCGCGCCCCGTCCTCCGGCATCCAGACCACAAGCGGCGTCCTGGTCAACAGCCACAAACCGAGCAGCGAGATCGTGAGCAGCATGACCCGGACGTACTGCAAGCGGACGACGTGGCGGTAGAGGCGGAGCGGGTACCGGCTTCCAGCCTGTAGCTGGCCGCGTTTGCGGCTCACTCCGCTTCTCCTGCGACGGTGGTCGGTAGTTCAATCCAGAATGTGCTGCCGGCGCCGAGTTCGCTCTCCATGCCAATCGTACCGCCCATCATCTCGATCAACCGCCGGGTGACATAGAGCCCCAATCCCCAGCCTGCCTGCTCGCGGACTTCAGGCTCTTCCGATCGGAAGAACTGGGTGAAGAGGCGGGTTTGGTCTGCTTCGCTCAGGCCGATACCGGTATCCTGGATGCTCAAGCGCACACGTGCGCCTCGGCGGGCGGCGCTGATCGTCACGCGTCCCCCATCCGGCGTGTATTTGTTGGCGTTGCTGAGGAGATTGGATACCACCTGCATCAACCGGTTGTGATCCGCAAGCACCATGGGCAAACCTTGCTCCAGATCGAGGTGGAGATGCTGCTGCCTTGCTTCAAACTGTGGTTGCATGCCGGCGGTTGAGTTGCGCACAAGCTCGCTCAGCGGCAGCGGCTGGAGCTGTATTCTCAAGCGACCGGTGTCGATGCGCGAAATATCTGAGAGATCCGAAACAAGGTCTGCCATACGATCGACATTTTCAATGATGGTGTTGAGAAATTTCGTTTGCTGTGGGCCGACCTCTCCGGCAGCGCCCTGACGGATGAGATCAGCATAACCGCGTATTGAGGTCATCGGGATCTTCAATTCATGCGAGACAATCGAAATAAACTGAGATTTGGCCTCGTCGGCCTGGCGCACGGCGCGATAGAGTCGGGTATTCTCGATTGCGACGGCGGCATGTTCGGCTAGGCGGAGAATGAAGGCTTGCGCTTCGCAGGCATGTGCACTTCCACTTCGCTGGATGCCGATCAGCGCCAGGGTCGATCCTTCCCTGCGGGCAGGCGCGATCAACACATAGGGCGCCGGGCTGTCTTCCCATTCGACCTGAGCAGGCACACCTTCCTGCACGGCGGGCAGGAGACCGGGAAGATCGAGAGCCAGGTTGGATCCCTTCCCATCACCGGCGGCAATTGTCAGGGAGCGGCCGTCCTCCTGCACCAGTCCGATCCAACCCAGATCGGACTCAGTGCTGCGCAGCGCCCAATCGAGCGTCAGATCAAGCACGCATTCAAAATCGAGGCTCGTATTGAGCTCGCGGTCGATGCGTTCGAAAGTCTCGAGCTCCGCCACACGCGCTGCTAACTGGGTATCGACTTGAGTATAGAGGCGTGCGTTTTCGAGGGCGACGGCAGCCTGTGCGGCGAAAGCCTCCAGCAGCTGGCGATCGCCCTCGTTGAATGCGCCGCTCTTGACGCGGTTATCGACGTAGATAACGCCGATTGCATGGCCACGCGCTGGCAGAGGCTGGCAGAGTATCGATCGCAGTGCATAATGCTGAATCGATTCGCGATTCGAGTAGCGCGCATCGGTCTGCGCGTTAGTCGTCAGCATGCCCTGATTTGTGCGCAGCACTTCCTCAATGATCGTGCGGCTGACTTGCATGTCGTCCTGGTCGAGATTTTCGCGCTGGAAATTGCGGGCTGCCTGAAGCTCCAACTGGCCAGTTGAGTCATCCTGCAGCATGAGAAATCCACGCTCTGCACCAGTCAGCTGGATGACGGCATCCATGGTTTCGCGCAGTACCTCGTCCAGGTTGAGGGAGGAGCCCAGGGCGCGGGATACCTGGTACAGGGCAGCCAGGCGCCCATGCTCATCGCTCTGTATCAAATTTGCTTCAACCGCTTCGAGCGCCTCGAGTGCGGATGACGAAAGCGATGGGTCCGCGAGGGCGCGGCGGAGCAGATCCAGGTTGCGACGTAAGTCGGCAGACTCGGGAACCGTCATGTGCCACCCCTTGGGGGTTCGTGTACAGCATCAGCATAGTATGTACACAAATCGCTTAAGAAGCACAGCTCACATTGTGGATTGCGTGCATGGCAAATTTCGCGGCCATGCCGAATGATATTCAAGTGCACTTCTTGATAGGTTTCCGGAGGGAAAACCCCGGCCAGATGCTCATGTGCGGCCTCGACGCTCATCCCCTCCGGGCGCAGCCCGAGACGGCCGGTCACGCGGTATATGTGGGTATCCACCGGAAAGTCAGGTTTACCCAGCGAGAACAGCAACACGATGGCCGCAGTTTTCGGACCGACACCTTTGAAACGCAGCAAGTTTGCCCGGCCCTCGTCCCGTGGCATGTCACGCAGGTATTCGAGGTTCAAGCTGCCCTGCTCGGCTGTGATTTGCTGCAGCACTTGCTGGATGCGGGGTCCTTTCTGGTTGGCCAGACCCGCGATCCGGATGGCTTCGATTACCCTATTGGAGTCGGCATCGCGTACGGCTTCCCAGGATGGGAATTGTTCACGGAGCGCTTCGAAAGCCCGATCCCGGTTGGTATCGTTTGTGTTCTGGGAAAGGATGGTCGAGACGAGTTCGTCTAGCGGGGGCAGCGGGTTGCGCCAGCTCGGCTGGCCATAATGCTCGAGCAGTCGTTTTCGGACTTCAGCCGCGAGTGAGGCAAAGGACTCCACGCGGCGATTATAACCCGCCGCTTTGAGGCCTCCAATTCCACCTTGGAGAACGAAGGGAACCCCTGCTCACTGATTTAGCAGAGGTTTCCTTCTACTCCATATGGGCGATGACCGCATCTCCGAAGGCGGAGGTGCTCAGCAATTCAGCATTCTCCATCAGGCGGTGGAAATCATAGGTGACCGTGCGGGCGCCAATGGCGCCTTCCATACCGCGAAGGATCCGGTCGGCTGCTTCCGCCCAACCCATGTAGCGCAGCATCATCTCGCCGCTCAAGATCACCGAGCCGGGGTTGACCTTGTCCTGATCGGCGTACTTCGGTGCCGTCCCATGGGTGGCTTCAAAGATGGCATGCCCGCTGACGTAATTGATATTTCCACCCGGCGCGATTCCGATACCACCAACCTGCGCCGCGAGGGCATCGGAAAGGTAGTCCCCGTTCAGGTTCATGGTGGCGATGATATCGAACTCACGGGCGCGAGTGATGGTTTGCTGAAAAGCAATATCGGCAATGGCGTCCTTCACCAGCAAGCGGCCCGAGTCGAGCGCCTTTCGCTGTTCTTCATTGGCAGCTTCCTCACCTTGTGAATCTTTCGTGCGCTGCCACTGTGCCCAGGTGTAGACCTGCTCGCCGAATTCACGCTCAGCCAGTTCGTAACCCCAATTGCGGAACGCCCCCTCGGTGAATTTCATAATGTTGCCTTTGTGGACCAGGGCCACGGAGTGCCGATCATTCTCCAGTGCGTAGCGGATTGCAGCCCGCACAAGACGGTCGGTCCCTTCCTTTGAGACGGGCTTGATGCTGAAGCCGGAGCTGTCCGGAAAACGTATCTTCTCAAACTCGGCCGGGAAGTTACCGCTCAACCAGGCCCGGAACTCGCGGTTGATCTGGCTGCCGTACTCAAATTCCAAGCCGGTGTAAATATCCTCCGTGTTCTCTCGGAAGATAACCATGTCAACGTCCTGTGGACGTTTAACCGGGGAGGGGACGCCTTCAAAGTAGCGCACCGGACGCAGGCAGACATACAGGTCAAGCGCCTTGCGCAGTGCCACGTTCAGGGAGCGAATCCCGCCGCCAACTGGAGTGGTGAGCGGGCCTTTGATTCCAACCAGGAATTCCCGGAAGGCATCGACAGTCTCCGCAGGCAGCCACTCGCCGAAGCGGTCGAAGGAAACCTGGCCCGCAAACACTTCCATCCAGGCGATTTTGCGGGCATCGCCATATGCCCGCTGCACGGCTGCATCGATAACCCGCACCGATGCGCGCCAGATGTCGGGGCCGGTGCCATCACCGATGATGAAAGGCACGATCGGCCGGTCGGGTACCTGCAGTGCGCCGCCGGTGACGCGAATTTTTTCGCCTTCGGCCGGTATCACGGCGTGCTGATAGGACATATGGAGCCTCCTTGGCGGGGAATACGATCGGGGCAAGTCACGGCTTGCCCCGTTTCAGGCGAGCGGGATTATAGCATGCCCACTTAAGAGTTTAAGTTCAGGATTTGTAGCCCTGTGGGTGATCGCGGTGCCATTCCCAGGCGCTGCCGATGATGCGCTCAAGCTCGGGACAAGCCGGTCTCCAGCCGAGCTCGGCCCGAATCCGGCTGGCGTCGGCAACCAGGCGCGGTGCGTCGCCGGGGCGGCGGGGAGCTTCGAGAACCGGAATGTCGAAATCGGTTACCCTGCGTGCGGTATCGATCACCTCCCGCACTGAGTAGCCTGAGCCGTTGCCCAGGTTGTAGACAAGTTTCTTTTCGTGTTCGAGTGCATCGAGCGCGAGCAGGTGGGCCGAGATCAGGTCGGCGATATGGATGAAATCGCGCACGCAGGTTCCATCGGGCGTGGGATAGTCTGTGCCATTGATCTGGGCTTCCGTTCGCTGCCCGAGGGGGACTTGCAGGACAAGCGGGATCAAATGGGTCTCGGGTTGGTGGGCTTCACCGATCCCTGGCAGGGCGCCTGCGGCATTGAAGTAACGCAGAGCAGCGTAATGCAAATCGTGTACGCGCGAGTACCACTCCAGCGTCTGTTCGATCATCAGTTTCGTTTGCCCATACACGTTGGAGGGGCCGAGCGGCGAGATCTCGGAAAGCGGTTCGTCGCTGGAGGTATAGACGGCGGCGGTCGAGGACAGGACAAAACGAGGTACGGCCGCGGCAACTGCCTCCTCGATCAGGCCCAACGACAGCGCCAGGTTGTTATGGAAATACTTGCCCGGGAGCTGCATGCTCTCGCCCGCCTCAATAAAGGCGGCGAAGTGCAGCACGGCATCGTAGGACCTTCCCCGGAGCACAGACCGAAGCCGTTCACGGTCGGCGAGATCGGCCTGGATGAACTCGGCCTCCTCCGGTACGGCTGCCCGGTAGCCCTTCACCAGCGAATCGTAGACTGTGACTGAGTGCCCGGCCTGGAGCAGGGTCGCGGCTGCGGCCGAGCCGATATACCCTGCACCTCCGGTGACGAAGATTTTCATAGATTGACCTCTCAGCCCGAAGTCTGTCCGGCGGTAAGGCCGGTCAGCACTCTAGAATCTCAAGCTGCGCTAGAGACGCAACCAGGTGCTTGATGCCGGCATCCTCGAACTCGATCGAAACTTCTTCGTCGTCGAATTCGACCTGGGTGTTGATCACGACCCCCTCGCCGAAAACCGAATGGCGCACCCGCATTCCAGGTTGAAAACGTGCCTGGATTGTCTGCCGGACCGGGCTCTCCCAGCGGGTCTGTGCCCGGTATTCTTGCTGGGTCCAGGTCTGGATGCCAGGAAGTTCACCCTGCACCAGGTCGGCGGGGATGTCATATAAGAAGCGGGAGGGTTCGCTCAACATGGAGGGGCCAGCGAGCCGCCGGCGAAAGGCACGCACGAGGAAGAGCCGGTCGCGCGCGCGTGTGACGCCCACATAGAACAGGCGGCGTTCCTCAGCCATTGCCTCCGGGTCGTCGAACGAACGCTGGTGCGGCAGCACACCATCATCAAGGCCGATAATAATCACGACCGGAAATTCAAGCCCCTTGGCGGCATGCAGCGTCAACAGGGTGGGAGCGTTCTGCTCGTCGCTGAGCGTATCCTGATCCGAAACCAGTGCGACGTGCTCAAGGAATGTCGCCAGATCGATCGTTCCAAACTCATAAGCTGCCTGCCGTAGTTCCTGGACGTTTTCCCAGCGCTCGGCCCCCTCTTCCGTACCATCATCGATGTAGGCACGGTAGCCGCTGTTCTCGAGAACGGAATCGAGCAGATCGATCAGCGTGAGCTGCTGACGTGAATCGATCCAGCGCGCAAGCGGCTCCGCGAAGGACAGCAGCGCAGAGCGAGCGCGGGAATCTATTTGATCGGTAAAAGCGGAATCGGGGGAGGCGGCGAGGGCGAGTAGCACGCTGCAAGGGGCTTCGCCCAGCGCTTCGGCCAGCCCCATTAAGAGAGCGACGGTCTTATCGCCTATTCCCCGCGCGGGGGTATTGATGATGCGCTGCAAGCTGACTCGATCGGCAGGATTGTGGATTACCCGCAAATAGGCGATCAGGTCTTTGATCTCGCGACGACCATAAAAACGCTGCGCGCCGACGAGCTGGTAGGACAGGCCGGCACGCAGGAACATCTCCTCCAGCGCCCGGGATTGAGCGTTCGTACGGTACATGACAGCGCAGTCACGCGGCTGGAAACCTTCCCTCACCAGCAGGGCAATGGTCTCGACAACGAAGGCTGCCTCATCGCCTTCATCATAGCTCTCGTGCAGAACGACTGGTTCTCCCCGCCCGCGTTCGGTGAAGAGCTCCTTCTTGCGCCGGTCCGGGTTTCGGTCGATGACGGCCATAGCCACGTCGAGAATCGTCTGCGTCGAGCGGTAGTTCTGCTCGAGCAGGATCGTTTGCGCCCCCGGATAATCCCCTTGGAAGCGGTGCACATTGCGGTAATCCGCGCCGCGCCAGCGGTAGATCGATTGGTCCGGATCGCCGACGACGAACAGGTCCGGCTCGGCTCCGGACAGCAGGCGCAGCAGTGCATATTGTGCGCTGTTCGTGTCCTGGAATTCGTCGACCAGAATATGCTGGTACCTGCGGCGGTAGGCAAGCCGCACCTCATCCTGGCCTTTAAGCAATCGAACAGCCCAGAAGAGCAGATCATCGAAATCAAGTGCGTTATTCAGCAGCAGTTGTTCCTGATAGCGTGTATAGGCTCGACCGACGATTTCATTAAAGTAGGTATCGCTCACGAGGTCCTGGGGCTCGATCAACTCATTCTTCGCACGTGAGATGGCGCTGTGGATCCGGGCTGGTGAGTGCTGTTTTGAATCAAGCTGCAGCTGGCTCAGGACCTCTCGCATCAAGGACTGCTGGTCGGCATCATCGAAGATGACAAACTCGCGCGTGAACGGCAGTTGTTCGGCCTCGCGCCGCAGCATCCGGGCGCAGAAGGCGTGGAACGTGCCCAGGCTGAAACCCGTCTGGCCGCTTGGGTCGCCCTCGAGCAGCGCTTCGACGCGCGAGGCCATCTCGCGCGCGGCTTTATTTGTGAAAGTAACAGCCATGATGGAATGCGGTGCATGGCCGAGTTCGCGCACCAGGTAGGCGGCGCGATGGGTGAGAACGCGTGTCTTGCCCGAACCGGGTCCAGCAAGAACGAGCACCGGTCCGGGATCGGCGGTTACTGCACGCCGTTGTTCGGTGTTTAGCTCGGTTAGGAGATTCATCGCTTCATAGCCCGGACGTCATTCTAATGGGCGGCCACACTGCCAGCAAGGCGCACGGCTCACAACCCGCGCGGGCCGATGTCGACCAGGTCGGGTGATGCCAGGGGGCCCTGAAGATCCGCAGTGGGAAGCGCCATGATGCCGCTATCGGCAAAATAGGGGAAATCAAAGTGGACTGGATCGCCGACGTCCTTGCCCGGAATTGGCATCAGGCGGGCTGTGAGCGGCTTGAGATGGCGTAGTCCGACCGCGCCCAGATCGACGAGCAGCGCCGTTAGTGCACCCTGGCTGATTGAACCGGGCAGCGGAATCGTATCAAGACCGGTCCCGCAAAGGGTGGAATACAGCAGCAGATCGCTCAACGTCAATTGCCCGGAAGCGGCGCGTGCGGCTAAAACGCTGTCTTCCAGGACGGGCAGAAAGAGCCCGCAAAACCCTTCACGCGTGAACTTGGCCCCGGACAGACAGTCGGCCAGGAAAGCAGCGGCTGCGGCACTGCCGGGGGAGCCTACGGCCGAGGGGCCAAGGGCTTCCATCGCCGTGCCGATCGATCGGCCTGGTTCGGGATACGGGGCGAGTGAAAAATCGATCCCCGTATAGCGCAGGTTATGCTCACCGGCGCTGCGCTGGGCGACCTGCTGGATGGCATCGGCGTGCACCTCAACAGTGTTGATCAGCTTCTGACGGATATCGCGCAGCGAGCGCCCCTCACGAGTGGCCTGGACAGCCAGATCGGCAGCTTCGGTCGCGATGGCGACTGTGGCTGGCCCGCCGCGGTGGTAGGCCGCCGGAAAGAAAGGTGTTCCAGAGGCCACGTCCACCAGCGCCGCAAAGCGCAGGTTTCCGAAACCATCGTGCGAAAGGCCGGAGATTTCCTGAATGGCGCGGGCGCAGTCGCTCGCGGCCCGGAGCGAGAGCCCGATCGAGGGGTCGGCATACAGGGCGGAAGTGAAGATGATCTCGGTGCTCGCGAGGATTTCGGGCAGGACCTGAAAGCCCTCCCGGTCGTCCGGCAGCACTGGTCCGATTGCGGCGTAGTCGATCCCGTGAACGAAAACCTCGGCTTCGAGATTGCGAGCCAGTTCGGGACGTTTCGCTGCCGGCACCGGAGAAGACATCTCCGCCGGTGGGGGAGTTGCCAGGCGGGTGGTCTGGACCTCGTAACCGGCTTCACGCAGCTGGCGTGCCATTTGCTGGAGCGCGTTGGCGGTGCGGGCGATAGCGTCGGTATCGAGAGGCCAACCCGGGTCCATAAACCCGGTCACGGCTCGGATCTGCATGGTTCTCCTCGCTGTCGAACGATTTCAAACAGGATCACGGCGCTGGCGATGGCCGCATTGAGCGATTCCGTTTCCTCCTGTAGCGGGATCCGTACCTGCCCCGCGGCCAGACTTTCCAGCCCCTGGCGGTGTCCGTGGGCTTCACTGCCGATGACGAGCGCTGCAGGTTCCTTCCAATCGACGCAGTCGTAGCGTACTCCCTGGTTGGGGTTTGCAACCCAAATGGGCAGACCACCGCTGAGTTCGACCAGATTCCCTATCCTGGATTCGATCAACGGCAGGCGGAAGTGGGCTCCGGCCGCCGCCCGCACGACTTTAGGGTTGAATGGATCGACGGTACCTTCCAGCATATAGACCGCACCCACCCCGCACGCACGCGAGGTGCGTAAGATAGTGCCAAGGTTGCCCGGGTCGGAGATTTGGTCAAGGATCAGCGCCAGGTCGAGATCCCGGTTGGGAGCTAATGCGGGCTGCTCGAGAACGGCCAGTACGCGCTGCGGAGAATCGGTCGCAGACATGGCCTTGAGGACGTGCTCGCTGACGGTTTCGCGCCCGGCGCCGCGGGCGACGAAGGCATTGATCAGCGCCTGGTCCTCCGGCTCAAGCTGTTCAAGGTGAAAAAGCGAGCGCACCTTTGCATCGGCGGCGAGCGCCTCCTTCAACAAGCGCGGGCCTTCGATTACGAACGCTTTCTCGGCGCTGCGCTCGGACTTCTTTGATTGCAGAGCACGTACCCACTTCACGCGCTGGTTCGAAGTCGACGTGATCATTCTTTGCCTGAAGCCTCAGGCCAGCCGTCATCAAAGGCTTTCATAAATATCTCTAGCGTAGGGTTGTCCCAGAGCACGAGCCAGACCTCCTGCAGCGAGGGTGTAGGGTGCTGGACCGCATATTCTTCTAGCGCAGCGAGAATTACGCTTGCGGCGCGCGGCTTAGGAAAGCCGAAAATGCCGGTTGAAATAGCTGGCAGCGCCACGCTGCGCATCCCCTCTTCTTCTGCAAGCTGAAGGGCGGAGCTGACTGCCATTGAGAGCTTCTGATCTTCGTCCCCCTCTCCCCATACCGGACCGACGGCATGGATCACATATTGGCACGGCAGCGTACCGGCACCCGTCAGCGCCGGTCGGTCTGGGCTGATTGGGCCATGGCGCTCCACCCAGGCGTTGCTTTCTCGCTGGATGCTCCCACCTCCGCTCCGGCTGATCGCTCCAGCGACCCCGCCGCCATGCTGCAACCTGGCATTGGCTGCGTTGACGATCGCTTCAACCGGCGCACGGGTTAGATCGCCGTGAACGAGCGAAAAACGCACGCCATTGGATAGTGAAACCTGCCGGATGCAGTTGTTGATGACAGCCTCCCGGGGCGAAGATGGGGCCGTGCTGATTGTAACACTCGCAGAGCAGCGTAAAAGCCGCAGCCCGTGGTTCAAACCAGAGTCCTATGGCAAGCTCAGCGCAGACTATCTAGAATTGAGGCTAATCCCTCCTTACATGTTTCCCAGCGGTTGCCAGCCAGAAAACACAGGAGGAACGTTTATGCGCAAGAGCGTCCTGTACGTCGCGGCGCTTGCGGCCCTGACGGGCTGTCTCATTGTGCTGCTCGCAGTGGGTGCCATACCGCTCAATGACTCCCTCTTGCGAGGACCAAGCTGGGTGATCATTCTTTCCGGGCTCGCCTTCCTGCTAGCCGGTGCGCTCACGGTGTTGATCGAGCTGCGGCGGCACGAATCGACCCCCACCTCGGCTTCGATGGTTGGAATCCTGCGCACTCTCACCGGCCTGCTTCTGGTTTTAATTTTTCTCACGCTCGGGAACTGGGTCGCATTTGGCCCCGGGGAGCGTGATATTCAAACCACATTCTCCATGCCGCTCTTTGGCGCGACGGCGGCATCGGGCAAATTCCTCGGCCGGGCTGCTTTCGGGGCAGGCGCGGTAATTCTCGACCTGGTGTTGCTTTACGGCCTGGTGATGGGCATCTGGCGACGAGCGCGTGACAAGGCC
>Ga0307445_10001980_pt1 | contig 11424 bp, 5 predicted proteins | sample SalMarSW160330MG_FD_202147 | JGI IMG/M metagenome (GOLD analysis project Ga0307445, IMG submission 202147) | Salt marsh sediment microbial communities from the Plum Island Ecosystem LTER, Massachusetts, United States - SW1603-30 | ecosystem: Environmental > Aquatic > Marine > Intertidal zone >...
TTGGCGATGCCGTGGCGCGATGACGTGGTCACCTTTGGACAGGTCAGCGCCGGACAACGGGCTGCGCTGGAGCGGTTGCAGTCATTGACGCCCGAGGACGCGGTGATCGGGAGCATGCTCAACGGCGGGGCGATCGAGCTGCATGCCAGGCGCGGTGCGGTGCACCCGGCGCCATGGAGCAAGGACGAGCTTTACGTGTGGGTCGATGCCCTGCTGGCGGAGGGCAGGCCGTTCTACGTGCTGGACGATGGGGAAGAGATGGCACCGGTGCTGCGAAACCTGGGGGAGCGCTACCGGCTGCGCTCGGTTACGACGCTGGAACTACCCTACTTTGCACTCGGGGGAGGGAATCTCCCCCGACCGGCGACGTTGTACAGTGTGGAGGATGACGTGTGGTCGCCTTGATGCGCATCATCAGCGGGCGCATCATCAGCGCACGCGCCGCTGCCACTCGTCCTTGAGTGCCAGTTGGCGCAGGTCACTATCGGCGTCCAAAAAATCCAGCAGCAAGCGGTTGAACTGGCTGCTCCGGTCGAGCATCGGAAAGTGCCGTGCTTCGGGCATGGAGAGGACGCGGACGTTGGCGCTCAGGGCCTGGAACTCGCTCGCGGGTGAGGGGATGACGACGCTGTCGTTTTCCCCATAGAGGACGAGCAACGGGTGCCGCAGCGCAGGCAGCATCGACTTGAGATCGAGGTTAGCTACCGACTCGACGCTGTCGTGAATGGCATTGGGCGCAGCGCGGCTCGTTTCCTGTTCGATCGTCTCGTAGCCTCCGGTGGGCGAGCGCCCCAGGACCCGGTCAAAGATCGAGTTGCCACCGGCGAGAAAGCGCCGATTGATCGTCTCGCCTGAGAAGGGGAGGCTCACCGCCATGACTCGATCGACCTCTTCCGGGTGCTCGATCGCAAACGCGATCGCCACCGCCGCACCGAGGGCGTGACCGACCAAGGGGATGGGGCCGAACACACCGAGCTTCTGAATAAAGGCCCTGAGCAGCTCGACGTAGCTGCGGACACTGTACTCGTGCTTGGCCTTGTCTGAATCGCCAAAGCCCCACAGGTCGAAGGCATAGACGCGGAACTCGTCGGACAGGGCATCCATCGCCGGGACCCAATAGCGCCACGAGCCGAGCCAACCGTGGATAAAGATCAGGGGACGACCACGGCCAAAGTATTCATAGTGTACGACGCCACTTTCGAGAACGAGCGCACTCATACGTAACCTCAGTCCGTATCAGACACAGACGGGTCACTCCGCCTGTGGCAGGCTGCCAAGGATGTCTCTGACGCGTTGGATCAGCTCGTCAGGGGCAAAGGGCTTGAGGATGTATTCGTAGGCGCCGGCATTCAAGCCCGTCTGGATCTCGGCTTCCTGGCCCTTGGCAGACAGCATCACGACCGGGATGTCCTTGGTCTCTGGCATATCCTTGATCTTGGCACACGCCTCGTATCCCGTCATGCGTGGCATACGAACGTCCATCATGATCAGATCAGGCTGGTTCTCCAGCGTCTTTTGGACGGCGTCTTCTCCGTCGACTGCCATCAGGACCTCAAACCCCGCAAAGGTCAGGCTAAAGACAATGAGCTCACGGATATCTTTTTCATCTTCAGCGACGAGTATCTTGGCCATCTCTTCCCCTTCTGATCAGACCGGATGAACGTCTACGTGTTGTATGGGTAGCGTAAAGCAAAAGGTGCTGCCCACGCCAAATTCACTCTCTAGCCATAGGCGCCCGCCATGCAGCTCGACGAGCGACCGCGCGATGGGCAGGCCGAGGCCGGTACCAGTCTGCCGGTTCACGAGCTCGTGATCGACTCTGTGGAATCGCTCAAAGATCCTTTCCTGATCTTCTGGCGCGATGCCGATCCCGGTATCGGTCACTGCCACGAGCACGGCGTCGTCAGTCAGCCGTACGGATACGGTGATCGACCCGCCGCTAGGCGTATACCGGTAGGCGTTGCTCAACAGATTCATCAGGATCTGGATCAGGCGATTCCGGTCGGCCTGCACGGTCGGTACGTCAGGATCGGCTTCGATCGCGAGCTCCAGGCCTCGTTCGCGAATGGTCTCTGCCAGGCTGTCGCACACCTCCCCGACGATGGAAGTGACCTGGATGGGCTCGATCTCCAGGCGGATGCGCCCGGCCTCGATGCGCGCCGTGTCCAGCAGGTCGCCAACCAGTTCTGATAGGCGGTCGACGTTCGCCTTGACGATCTTGAGGAAGTGGCGTTGCTCGTCGTTCACCTCCCCAAGTGCCCCCTGGAGAATCAGGTCGGTATACCCCTTGATCGACGTCATCGGCGTACGCAGTTCGTGGGCTACGACCGAGACAAAGTCGTTCTTGGCCTGCGCGATCTCGCGGTCGCGTGTGATGTCACGAAAGACGATCACAATGCCGGCATAGATCCGCCGCTCGTCGAACATGGGCATGAATGCAGCCTGGATGATCTGATCGTCATGGTGAACAGTCACCGAAAGAGGAATGAGCTGCTCTCGGCGCCGCGGATGGGCTCGCACCCTGGCCAACGCCTCTGACACCACCTCCTGTTCTGCCTCTGGCAGGGCAGCGAACAAGGTGGACAGCGGCTGACCGTCCAGCTCCACTGCACCCAGGCGCAGGATACGGCGTGCTGCGTCATTGACCACCGCGATCTGGCCGTCCTCATCGCTGACGGCGACGCCATCGGCGATCGCAGACAGGATGGCGACGTGCTGCGCGTTGATCTGTCTTTGCCGGCGGAGCATCGCTCCTAGGCGGTCTGCCTGTTCCCGTACCAGGCGAAACATCTCGGTGTTCTCGATCGCGGTCACGATATGCTTTGCTGCGGCCTCGGCAAAGGCGAGATGTTCCTGGTGAAAATACCCTCTCTCGTCGTGAAAGAGCAGCATGACACCGAGTACCTCGCGCTCTGACGCGAGGGGGAGGGCCAGGGCCGACTGGCTGTCGTGCGGGCTGCCAGGATCGGGCTCCCATCGCGGGTCATCGTCGATGCTGGGCAAGAGTGCCGGCTCATTGTGCTCGAGCACCCAGCCTGCCAGGCCAACGCCGCGCCGGAAATGCGTTCGCTTGCCACCCTTGGGCAAGGTCTGAGCCCGCGCCACTGCGGCGCGATGCTCGAGGTATCCCGAGTCGGGGTCGAGCAGCAGGATCGAGCCCCGGTCCGCCTGCAGGGCATGGCTGATGCGGATCAACGTCCGGTTCAATACCGCATCCAGATCGAAGGACTTGTATGTCTCCTGGATGATCTGGTAGAGCAAGTGCACCTGGTCATCCGGGAGCAAGACCCTCTCGCCGTGCTCCTTGACCTGCGTCTGTAATTCCCGGATCCGGTGTTCCAGGTTATGAGAGCGCATGATGTCGTCCAGGACCCATTCCGTACCTATCGCTGCGACTAGAGCCTACGGATACGATAACGCGCTTACAGGACTTTGTCAAGCGCTAGTTGCCGTCGAAGGCAATGCGCTGGATCCCGCGCAAGAGTGCATCCAGTGAGAGCGGCTTGGCGAAAAAGTCGGTTGCTCCCATCTCCTGCACCCGTAACCGCTCCTGTACCGGATCGACGGCGTGTGCAGACATGACCAGGATCGGGATATTGCGCGTCTGGGGATCCTTTTTCAGGTGGGTCAATGCTTCGTAGCCATCCATGCCAGGCATCTTGAGGTCGAGCAAGATGAGGCCAGGCTGCTCGCGCCGTGCGACGGCCAGCGCCTCATAGCCATTGGCAGCGAGCAAGGTCTGGTACCCATACCTGCTGAGCAGCTCAAAGAGCATGGTAGCGGTGTCTTCTGTATCCTCTGCGATCAAGATCTTGCCCTTGCTGTGCAGGATCTGCGAGATGGTTTCGAGGAGCTGGTTTTCATCGACCGGCTTGACGATATAGTCCAGGGCGCCCAGCCGATAGCCATCCGTCTCGTCCTGGGCCACAGAGAGGACGACGACCGGGATACGCGTGGTCTGCGGGCGCTCTTTGAGCTCGCGTAGCACGTCGAGGCCATGCCGGTCGGGCAGCAGCAGGTCGAGGGTGATCAAATCGGGTTTCTCGGAGATAGCCTTGGCAATCGCCTGCGCGCCGGTCGTCGCCGTGATCACCTGGTATCCCTGCGCGTTCAAATGGTGCTGCAGCAGCGACAAGATATCGCGTTCGTCGTCGACGACGAGGATCTTGCGCCCGCCCGCTGGCACCATCTGTAGCGCATCGGGGAGCATCTCCTCGGCCGCAGCAGGGAGCACGACGGTGAACGTGCTGCCCGTGCCCACCTCGCTCGTGACCCACATTCGCCCGCCGTGCAGTTCTACCAGTTCCTTGGTAATGGCCAGGCCCAACCCGGTGCCGCCCCGGCCTTCCATCACGGGCGTGTCGGCGCGGTAAAAGCGCTCAAAGATCTTGCTCTGGTCCTCGGTCGAGATGCCGATCCCTGTATCGGCCACGTCGAGGCGAACCGCCCCATCAAGCTGGGAGAGGGCGACGCGGATCCATCCCTCATCGGTGTATTTGTACGCGTTGTTGACCAGGTTGGTCACGATCTGGACCAGGCGCGTACGGTCGCCCATCACCTGCGGCAGGTCCTGGCTAATATCGAGCTCAAAGTCGAGGCCCTTGTCGACGATCGCATCGCGCAGCGAATCGGTCACGTCGTGGACAATGTCGTCCAACTGCTGCGGCTCGATGTCGAGCTTGATCCGCCCGGACTCGATGCGCGAGATGTCGAGCAGGTCATTGATCAACGCCGTGAGCCGGTCGGCGTTGTTGCGGATGATGTCGAGAAAGTGCTTTTGCTGGTCGTTGATCGGCCCGACAGCACCGGCAAAGAGCAGATCGCTGTATCCCTTGATCGAGGTCAGCGGCGTGCGAAGCTCGTGCGAGACGGTCGAGACAAACTCGCTCTTGGCACGGTCGGCTTCGACCTCGTGCGTAATGTCGCGCAGCGCCGTCACTGCGCCCAGGGGCTGCTGGTTCGCTCCGACAACGGGCGTCATGTGCGCGCTGATGATCTTTTCCCTTACCTGGAGCGTCGTCTCGACTACGCGCCCAACCCAGGAGAGCGGCGCCGAGGTGATCTGGGTCAAGGCCGCCAATGCATCCCCGCGCCCGTTTGGCTCAAAGATATCGAACAACTGCCACACACTCTGTCCCAGCACCACTTCCTGGCCCTGGTTAAGAATCTCTTCGGCGGCAGAGTTGATCGCGATCACGTTGTCCTGCGTGTCGTTGACGATGACGCCATCGGCGATGGACTGCAACACGGCCTGGGTCTTGGTGCGCTCTGTCTGCTCGCGGCGGTAGAGCAGCGCATTGTTCATGGCCTGTGCGATCTGGTGCGCCGAGGCCGCTACCAGGCGCTGCTGGTCCCGATCGAAGGCATGGGCAGCGTCCGCAGCGACGACCAACACGCCGCGTACGTCCTGCCCAACAGTCAGGGGAGAGACGATGAGCGAATGAGGGCCCGTGCCTTCCTGGTCGAGCGGCAGCCACTCTGCTTCCTGCCGCGTGTCCGGCACCAGAACGTGCGACCGCTCCTCGATCGCCCGGCGAATGAGGCCCATAGCAGCGTCTAGGGAGATGGCATGGTCGCCTGCCATTGCCGGCAGCGCACTGCCCATCTGGGCACCGTCGGACAGCGTCCCTGCTTCCTGATCGTAGACGAGGATCGTCCCATGCTCGGCGCCGACCGCGCGTGCAATGTGCTGGAGGGTCTCTTCGAGGACGGCCCTGACGTCGAGGCTGGTGCTCAGCTCCTGCCCAACCGCGTAGAGGGTCTCGAGCCGTTCCTTCTCCCGCTCCAGTTCACGCGTGCGCGAGGCGACGCGTACCTCGAGGCTCCGGTTCAGTACACGGATCTCTTCATACAGCCCGGCATTCTGGACTGCAATCTCGGCCTGGCTGACGACCGACTCGACCAGCGTGATCTCGGTCTTGTCGAACGGCACGCTGCCGGCCGGCCGGCCGAGCGTCAGGACACCGATCGGGATCTCTTGCACGACAAAGGGAGCGAGCAGGAGGGAGCCTGCGTGCAGCCGGTCCAGCAGCGCGACCTCACAGGAGGTAAGCTCTTGGCCAGCGGTGAGGACGTGCGATCTGCCTTGTGCCAGGACCTCGCCAAATACCGCGTCTTTGGCACATTCGGGCAGGGCAAGGGTAGCCGATGGATCGCGGACATAGAGCGCCGCCGCCTCGGGCTGGCCGAGGTCACTGAGCCACAGCGCACAGTGATCTGCGTCAAGTGCGCGCCCAAGCTCACTCGCCAGTCGCGCAAAGACCTCGTTCGCATCGGTCAGCGTTGTGCCGAGGGCCTGCAAGAGGTCATAGATGGCGCGGAGGCGTACCAGCGCCTGATTCGTTTCCTCCGTGGCGTGCATCAAGCTGCGGGTCAGATAGGCCGATTCCTTCAGGTGCTCGGAGAGGATCTGCTCGATGGCTTCGGTGTACAGCTCGGTCAAGGACTGTGCGACCCGATCAAAGACGGGAAACAGCTCCTGCCAGACCGCGTGGGCGCGGGCTGGCTCGATCGAACGAGCCACTACCTCGCCAAAGCCGGTCCGCAGCGCGGAGACGATCTTGAGCAGATCAGTCAACGACATGCCGCGGTGCGACTGACCCCGCCGCGCCCACGCTACCAGGTCAGGTGAAGGCCCAATCTGCTCGCCCTCGATCGCGTCAAAGATGCTGTGACAGAGGGGGATGATCTCATTCCGCAGCCCATCATCCGTCTCGTTCGCCAAGGCCTCGATGTCCTGGTAGCGCACGGCGACCAGGCATTCCTGGAGAAGACGCTGCCGATTCTGTTCCACCCACTGCGCAAGATCAAACACGGTCATCTCAAACCTTTGCCCGGTCGACGGCCCATTCTGAATGGGTCAAGCCAGTCCGGGAAAACGGCGCTCCTGACATCAGCTAAAGCTCCTGTCCTCGCGATCATCGAGCGCCTGTCGAATCTCGGCAAAGAGCTGATCGGCCTCTGTAGGGCCTTCGGCGAACTCGAGTGCCTGTATGTCGAGATCTGACTGTGGCGTCTCTGCATCGGCGCTGGCACTCGTGATCACCAATACAGGGATGTCACGGGTTTCTGGCGCATCCTTGAGGCTGTGGAGCACATCGAGCCTCTCTTCACCTGGTCCTTGGATATCCAGCATGATCATGTCTGGTTGGCGTGCCCGGGCGGCCTGGAGCAGCTCGCCATAGTCCCGTTCGATGTGCACAGTATACCCTTTTTGCGTCAGCACCATGGTGAACAGCTCGGCCAAATGGCGGTCCGCATCCACGATCATCACGGTTCCCGCCCTCCGGTCGAGATCCTCGATCCGCTCGGCAAAGACCGTATTCACAGCGTCGACCAGCCGGTGGGCGCGAACCGGCCGGGAGACGTAGGCCCTGGCAGCGTCTTGCTCGCGATGCGACAGTGAAAGGGCAATGACGGGGATCGCTGAGAGAGACTTGTGGCTCAGGACACGCCGCAGGAACGCCGTGTTCTCCATATCGGACAGATTGAGGTCGAGCAAGATCAGATCCGTCTGGTGCGTCTCGGCGCGCAGTTCTTCCAACGCCTCGCGCCCCGACCGCTGGACGCGCACGCGGTACCCGCCGTGGTGCCTGAGCCGCTGTGAGATGGCATCCGTCGCCGCAAGGTCGTCTCCCACAACCAGGATGCGCTTGTCCTGCGGGCGATAGCTGATCGTCCGGAACTTGCGAGGCCCGGATTCGCTCACCTGCTGGTCGGCGAGCGGCAAGCTAAAGCTGAAAGTGCTTCCTTTGCCATAGGTGCTGTCGAACCAGATCTGGCCGCCGTGCAGCTCGACGATCGACTTGACGATGGCGAGGCCAAGCCCGGTGCCGCTGCGTGCTTGGACGAGGGGCGTATCGGCACGGAAAAAGCGGGTGAACAGCCTGGCCTTGTCCTCCTCACGGATGCCCACACCGGTGTCCTGAACGTATATATTCACGAAATCCTCGACGGTCTCTGCGCCGACTGTGATGGTTCCGCCCGCAGGCGTATAGTAAATCGCATTCGAAACCAGGTTGGTCAAGATCTGCGTCGTGCGATCGGGGTCGGCGCGCACAAAGGACAGCGGGCTAGTGACGGTGTTGATCAGGGACTGCTGCCGCTTGTCGGCCTCTGGCTGGTGGTTGCCGACCACCCGGTCGACGATGTCGCGCACGTCGATCGATTCGATCGACAGCCTGAGACGGCCCGTCTCGATCCGTGAGATATCGAGCAGATCGTTTAGAAGCAGGGTCAGTCGATCGGCGTTGGCCCGTACTACCTCCAGGAAGCGTTTTTGCTCGTCGCTCACCGGCCCTGCCATGCCGCTGTACAGCAGGTCGATGTAGCCCTTGATCGACGTCATCGGAGTACGGAGCTCGTGTGACACACTGGACACGAATTCGCTTTTCATGCGATCGACTTCGACGTCCCTGGTAATATCGCGGAAGACGGCGACGGTGCCCTCGAACGTGCCCTGCCGGATCACGGGAGCGACGCGCATGCTGACCACGCGCTCATCGATCTCGAGCTGCTCGTCGTAGAGCACCTCTTCCCCATCCTTAGCCTGCCCCTGGCTCCACAGCTCGGTCAGGCGAGGCCGCAAACTGCCGGCGGGGCCAAAGATACCCGACATGTCGGAGATGGAACGGCCGATGACGTCAGTGCGCTGGAGCTGGAGGATGCGCTCGGCGGCGGCGTTAAAGAGCGTGATCTCGCCCTGTGCGTCGGTTACCATGACACCATCGGCGACGCCCTCGAGGATAGCGTGGCTCTTGGCCGCCTCAAGCTGCTGGGTGCGCAGCAGCTTGCCCAGGCGGTCCGCCGCTTCGCGCAGCAACTGGAACATCTCGGCATTGCTGGCCGCGATCGCGACCTGGGTGGCGATCGCGTCGAACATACGTTGGTGATCCGCCGTAAAGTGGTCTGGCTCCGTGTGGTATAGGACGATGGCCCCCATCACCTCATTGCCGGTCAGCAAGGGCGTAGCAAGCAGCGATCGGTGCCAGCGGTCTTGTTCCGGCACCAGGTGCCAGTGCCTGTCTCCCGTGATGTCGCCGATGCGCGCCGAATCCTGTCGGGCGATGAGGGTCCCGATCAGGCCGCTGTCCCGCCGGTAGTCGACGCGATCGCCCTCCCTCGGCATCGGGAAGGGCGTGCCGTCCTCTGCGGGGGACGTCGCACCCACGAGAGCACGGTAGACCAGGTGCTGGCGAGCGCTGTCCTGAAGAAGGACAAAGCTCTGCTGGGCCTGCAGCGCGTGGCTGATCAGGTCCAGGGTACGGTCGAGCATCCGCTCCGGATCAAGGCTGGTCGCTAACTGGCGCGTGATCTGGTAGAGCACGTTGAGGCGGTCGCGCTCGACAGTGAGCTCTTCGTTGGCTCGGGCCAGCGCCTCGGTACGCTCTTCCACCAGGCGCTCCAGGTTCCCGGTCATCGAGTTGACCTCGGCAAAGAGCTGCGCGTTACGCAGCGCGGCTGAGGCCTGGCCGGCGATGGTCATCAGCAGGTCCAGATGCTCGCTGTCGTAGACATCCTCTCGCTCATCGCTTTGTACGGCGATCATGCCAAGCGCTCGATCTCCCCACAGGATGGGAACACCCAGCCACGAACGTGCGGGCTCGCCGATCATCTCGATGCCCAGCTTTGCCAAGCGTTCCGGTACCCGGTTGGGCATCCACAGCGCGCGCCCTGTACGGATGACATACTCGGTGAGGCCACGCCCGTGCTGCCGGGGCTGCCACTCTTTCGCTTGCGGCGCAAGGTCAGGGCCTACCTGTCGCACACCGTACTCGTAGGCCAGCGGAAAGTGAACGCTGTCATGTTCGGGATCATAGAGCGCAATGTAAAAGTTGCGCGCATCCAGGATCTGGGCGACCTGGGTGTAAATCAGCTCCATCAGGTCCGCTGGCTGCAGCGTACAGCTAAGGGCCTGGCCGGTCTGGTTGAGGATACTCAGTTCGGTGATCTGCCTCTTGCGTTCCTCGAACAGGTGCGCATTCTCGAGGGCGATCGCTGCCTGCCCGGCGACCATGCTGAGCAACCCCAGTTCGCGCTCGGTAAAGGGGGCGTCGTTTTGCAGACGGATCGCGTTCAGGGTCCCTATCGGCTCGTCCTTGATGAGCAGCGGTGCAACGAGCATGGACCGCGCGCCAGGACCGGCGATCTGCTCGACAGATAGGTCGCCCATGCGTTCGTCGCTGCAAATATCGGCCGACATAGTGGGCGTCTTTTCCTGCATCACCCATCCATTCAGGCCCTGGCAAGCCTGGTTGTAGGTCAGCGCGGTCTCGATCGTGGGTGGGAAGCCATGTTCCGCAGCATGGGAGATGCGTCCGGACTGGCTGTCGAGCAAGAGGATCCGGCTGCGCGCGGCGCCGGTCAGTCGTGCGGTCTCGAGTGCAATGGTCTGCACGGTATCCTGGATGTCGAGACTGGCGAGAATAGTCTTGCCGATCTCGTTGAGTGTGACCAGCTCGTGCACCCGAAGGCCGGTCGCCTGGCCTGGATCGTCGCTCTGTTGCCTGCCGGCCCACGACGCGATGAGGACTGCCCAGGCAAGTAACAACAATACGACGCTGCCTGGGACGGCCAGCAAATGGGGCAATCTGCCTTGCTGCCAGCCATAGGCCAGGCTGACGATCAGGGCGGCGCTGGCCAGCAGCATGCTGGCTGGCGCTGCCGCTTTCGCGCCGATCCACGCCGATCGGGAGCGGTGATCTGAGTTGGGCGACCCGGTCCGTAGCTTCACTTTCGCCTGCCTGCTATCGCCTGGCAGCGCCTCGGCCTAGACGAGCGAATCTTCCAAGTACTTGCGCCGCTCTGCGGCCGCGATCTCGGTGATCTCGCGGATATCGGAGAAGCGTGTGGTGTCTGAGGTCACGACGCCTACAGCCAGGTTCATCAACGGGATCTGCTTCTCGTTCCCCTCGTCGCCTCCGATCAGGATGTGGCCGCGTTCGCGATCGCGGAAGGAGTAAAAGGTGCCGACCTCGTTCTTGAAACGCTCTGTCACGTACGCCTTGATCGGGCCAGCGTGTTCCTTGTCTGTGATGATCAGGAAATCGTCTGCACCGACGTGCCCGATAAAGTCGTCCGACGTGCCCTCTTCCTCGATGCCGTCGTTGAGGACCATGGAGGCAAAGCGAAAGACGTCGTCGCTGGCGACGAACCCGTAGGCCTCGCCAAAGCCCTCGATATAGTTGATGCCGACGTAGAGGATGGCCCACTCTTGCCGGCGCATCAACCGGCGCAGTTGCTCTTCGATCAGCTTGCCGCTGGGCAGACCCGTCGTGGGGTTGGTCAGGTTCTCCCACTGTGCGCGCTTGATCGCGTTCTGTACGCGCAGCTTGAGTTCCTCGATATCGAACGGCTTGGTGATATAGTCGTCGGCACCCAGTTCCAGCCCAGCGATCTTGTCACTGCGCTCGTCGCGCTGGGTCA
>Ga0307445_10001984_pt1 | contig 11414 bp, 11 predicted proteins | sample SalMarSW160330MG_FD_202147 | JGI IMG/M metagenome (GOLD analysis project Ga0307445, IMG submission 202147) | Salt marsh sediment microbial communities from the Plum Island Ecosystem LTER, Massachusetts, United States - SW1603-30 | ecosystem: Environmental > Aquatic > Marine > Intertidal zone >...
TCCGGCTCGACCAAGACCGCACTGCTGGGCGCGGCGGAGTTGTCCATGATGAAACCGGGCGCGCTCCTGGTGAACGCGGCGCGCGGCGGCTGGGTCGATGAAGCCGCGCTGCTCGAGGTGCTTAAAAACGGCCGGCTGGCCGGAGCGTACCTGGATGTATATGCCTGCGAACCGTATAAAGGCCCGCTGGCCGAACTGGAGAATGTCGTGCTGACCGCGCATATCGGATCGTATGCGCTGGAATGCCGGATCGGCATGGAAGTCGAAGCGGCGCAAAAAGTGATCGACTTCTTTACGAAGGAAAATGCGAAATGACGGTCTCGGTCGTCACCGGGGGGGCGGGATTCCTTGGCAGCCATCTGGCGGATGAACTCGCCGGACGCGGACAGAGCGTGACGATCTTCGACCGGAAGCCAGCCTCGTCGCTCGAGCCAAATCAGAAGCAGGTAAGGGGGGAGCTATCCGATTTCGATCTGCTGTGCCGGACGATCGAAGGGGCGGATTACGTCTACCATTACGCCGCGCTCTCGGACCTCAATAAGGCCCGCGAGCTTCCGCGCGAAACGGTCACGGCCAATGTGGAGGGGACGGTCAACGTGCTCGAGGCCGCCCGTCGTGCCAAGGTCAAGCGCTTTGTCTTTTCCAGCACCATCTACGTGTACAGCAGCGAGGGCTCCTTCTACCGCGCCAGCAAGCAGGCTTGCGAGGCATACATCGAGGAATATCAGCGCCGATACGGATTGGATTACACGATCCTGCGCTTTGGCAGCCTGTACGGGCCGCGGGCCGACGAAAGCAACGGCCTGTACCGCCTCCTGCGCGACGCCGCTCGGACCGGGAAGGTCCGCTACTTCGGCGAGCCGGAAGATTCACGGGAATACATCCACGTGGCCGATGCCGCCCGCCTCAGCGTCGATATCCTTGCCCCCGAATACGCCAACCAGCATTTGGTCATCACCGGCCACTACCCGATGCGTGCGCGCGACCTCTTTACGATGTTTTCGGAAATTCTCGGGAGCGAGATACAGGTCGATTATGCCCGGCCGGATAATCCCGACGGGCACTACCGGATGACTCCCTACCATTTCCATCCGCGTGTCGGAAGAAAACTCACCTCAAACTTGTATGTCGACTTCGGGCAGGGAATCCTCCAAGTGCTTGAACAAATCGCCCGGGAAGAAGATCGTTCGTGAGGACGTTTCCGCCCATGAAATTATTTGAGCTCTCTCGGAGTGTGCGCCTATCTCCATACGTTACGGATAAGGGATATGCCGTCTGTTATATCCCGGATGGGCCGGGGCATGGATCGGATCGACGGCGTGTATTTGGAGTATTGGGAACATCCTCCTGAAGTTGAAAACACCTCGCCAACGCAAAGCAGAAGTGGGGCTCCGGAAATGATGAGTGCTCCAAGCGCGGTCTGGGTTCGGGAATGGGCTCACACCACTCCCGGGTCACTCAGCGGGTGGTTCGTGATCGAAGTCTGTCAGCGGACGATTAGGCGAGGATGCGCAGCGGACTCCCTGTTCGTAAAAAGACCCCGGCTTGCGATAAAATTCACCAAGTACAATATTCGGAAAAAGGTCAGGGAACAGCCCTGCAGGAGAACCCTGTGAATGCAGCGATTATCACCGCCCGGGCCGGCAGCAAATCGATCCTGAATAAGAATGTGATGATGCTGGCGGGAAAACCGTTGGTGTATTACCCAATCCAGGCCGCCCGTGAGGCCAAGCGGATCGAGCGGACCTACATCTCCACCGATTCACCCGAGGTGATGCAGGTCGGACGGGAAAACGGATGCGAGATCATTGTCCGACCGGAGGAACTGTGCGGCGATCATGTCAATCACGGCGAGGTGATCAAACACGCCGTGGAATACGCCGATGCGCGCGAAAAGGACCTGCAGAGCGTCGTCCTCCTGCTGGGTAACACCGTCATGCTCGATGGCGAACTGCTCGATCAGGCGTTGGGGATGCTTGCAGAGCGTCCGGACCTGGATTCGGTGATGAGCGTGTGGCAGGCGGCCGATGATCATCCGCTACGCTCGCTCGAAATCGTCGACGGTTTGTTGCGCCCGTATGGTGACCCGAATCGCCAGGCTTCCACCGAACGGCAGTCGTACCCGGCGGCGTACTACTACGATCAGGGCGTGTGGGCCTTCCGCAAGGAATGCGTCCAGCGCCGCGACGGGCCCAGCCCGTGGTGGTGGATGGGCAAGCGTTCGGCGCCGATTCTGCGTAACTGGGTCACCGGGAGGGATATCCACACCCTGCTGGATGCCGGCTTCTCGGAGTGGTGGCTGGCCCATTATCCGAATGTGAAGACATTGTAGATCGCGCGCCCGCCAAGCGACGCGTGATCCTCGAGAGGAACCCGCATTGAAGCGAATCGAATCCCTGCGCGCAATCGTTTTCGATTTTGACGGCGTAATCCTTGAATCCGCCAACATTAAAACCGAGGCCTTCCTGGAACTGTACGCGGAGTACCCGGACAAACTTCAGGCGATCCGCGAGTATCACGTCGGCCAGGCCGGTATTTCGCGCTACGTCAAATTCGAACACATTCAGCGCAACATCCTGGGATTGCCCTATACCGACGCGGTCCGGAAAAAGGTGAGCGCCGAATTCGAGCGGCTCACCCGCGAGCGGATCTTCCGCTGTCCGCAGGTGCCCGGGGCGGCGGCGCTGCTCCGCGGATTGCGCGGAAGGGTTCTGCGGATCGTCGGGTCCGGAACGCCCCAGGCGGAACTGGAGTTGGTCGTTGCCACGCGCAAGATGGAGGATTGGTTCGAGGAGTTATGGGGTACCCCGCCGATGAAGGCGGACATCCTGCGCGATGTGATGGCGCGTCACAACTTTTCCCCGCAGCAAGTGCTGATGGTCGGAGACGGGATGAGCGATTACGACGCCGCACGGGAAACCGGCACGCACTTCCTTGCCCGCGAGACGGAGACGGCGTTTGACAAGCTGGCGGTGGACAAGGTGAAGGATATGGCGGAGATGGCGGTGTGGCTGGACGGTTCCGACGAGAGAGAATAGACGACCGACTGCGGATCCTCGGCCAAGAACCGCGAGCCTCGAAAACCTCCGCGGGGCACATGGTATCATCCATTGGCGTTTTGAGAATTTACTCCGGAAAGGCAAAACCGCATAAATGGCCAAGCGCCCCGAGGGCACGAATCGAGTGGATTTTCCACAAAGCGAATTCTTCGGACCCGTTACCGAAATAGCCCCCTCCAAGGGGTGGGTGAATCTCAAACTGCGCGAAGTGTGGGCGTACCGCGAACTGCTGTACTTCCTCACCTGGCGGGATATTAAAGTCCGATACAAGCAAACCGTTCTCGGTGCAGCCTGGGCGATCCTCCAACCGTTCCTGACCATGGTGGTGTTCAGCCTGTTCTTCGGAGAATTGGCGGGAATCAAACCCGGAAGCGATATCCCGTATCCGGTCTTCAGTTACGCCGGTCTGGTCCCGTGGACCTTCTTTGTGTACGGCCTGACCCAATCCTCGAACAGCCTGGTGGGTAACGCCCAGTTGATCAAGAAAGTGTTCTTCCCGCGCCTGGTGGTTCCGGTCGCCAGCGTCCTGTCCGGATTGGTCGATTTTGGACTGGCGTTTGCGGTGTTGATCGGGATGATGCTGGTGTACGGCATTTCGCCCTCGATCAATGTCCTTTGGTTGCCGTTGTTTTTATTATTGGCGTTCATCACCGCGCTGGGGGTGGGGCTTTGGTTGTCGGCGCTGAATGTGGAGTTCCGGGATATTCGCTACATGGTTCCCTTCCTGACCCAATTCTGGATGTTCATCAGCCCGGTGGTGTACCCGAGCAGCCTGATTGAGAATGGACTTCTGCGAATTCTGTACGGGTTGAACCCGATGGTGGGTGTGCTGGATGGATTCCGCTGGGCGATTCTGGGGACTTCCGGCGCGCCGGGGCCGATGGTAGCCGTTTCCGCGGTTGTGGCGGTCATTGTGCTCATCTCCGGAACGTTTTACTTCCGGCGCATGGAACGAAGCTTCGCGGATGTGGTGTAGCATGGGCGACTTGGTCATCCGTTCGCAAAAACTCGGCAAGCAATACCGCATCGGAGCGCTGCAGAAAGGATATCGGACGCTGCGCGAGAGCATTGTCGACGCGGCCAAGGCGCCCTGGCACCTTCTCCGACGCTCGATCCGCGGAGAAGGCGCACCGGAAGACGAGCTGATATGGGCCCTGCGCGATGTCGATTTCGAAGTGCGCCAGGGTGAAGTGCTGGGCGTGATCGGCCGCAACGGTGCGGGGAAGAGTACGCTGCTTAAGGTCCTCGCCCGGATTACCGAACCCACCGTGGGCCGGGTTCAGGTCGCGGGGCGGGTGGGATCGCTGCTCGAGGTCGGGACGGGCTTTCATCCGGAATTAACCGGCCGGGAGAACACTTACCTTAATGGCGCGATCCTCGGCATGCGGCATGCGGAAATCGATCAGCGCTTCGATGAGATCGTGGCATTCTCCGAAATCGAGAAGTTCATCGATACCCCCGTCAAACATTATTCCAGCGGGATGTTCCTGCGCCTGGCATTCGCCGTGGCTGCTCATCTGACTCCGGAGATCCTCCTGGTCGACGAAGTGCTGGCCGTCGGCGATGAGCGCTTTCAGAAGAAATGCATGGGCAAGATGGAAAGCGTGGGCAAAGAGGGCCGCACGATCCTGTTTGTCTCGCATAATATGAACGCCATCCATCGTCTATGCCCCCGCGTGATCCTGCTCGAGGAGGGCCGGGTTGCTGCGGATGGGGATACCTCCGAGGTCATTTCCCAATATCTCAACGCCGATCGGTCGGAGATGGATTGCAAGGAGTGGAATACCCCCGAACAGGCTCCGGGCGATTCCACGGCCCGGCTAAAACGCGTACGCCTGTTGGACAACCGCGGTCGGCCCCGCTCCGCCTTCGAGATCCGTGAGCCGGTGCAGATTGAAGTCGAGTATTGGGCGCTGGATTCCAAGCAGCCGTTCATGCCGATTCTACTGATCCATAATGAAAACGGCGTCTGCATCCTGGAAACGGCAGCCAATCACGACCCGGCGTATGCCGGTAAATCCCGAAAGCGCGGGATCTACCGCAGCGTGTGCCGCGTCCCGGGTAATTTCTTCAATGAGGGCATGTTCCATGTAGACGTGCTCGTGCGGGTGCTGGTACCGCGCCGGTATTTCGTCCGCGAATCGAATCTGCTTTCATTCCGGATCCAGGACAGCGGATCGGGTCTATCCGTGAAGGGTGATTTTCCGAAAGCCTGGTCGGGTGTGGTCGCACCGATCCTGCCCTGGGAGACAGACATCCGCCCGCTGGGATCCGCGGCCGGAACGGCGCTGCCCCGGAAACGGAAGTAGCGGACGCGCGAGGTCATGATGGGCGAAGAACATAAGGTTCTGGATTTTTACGCTGAGCGCTGGCAACAGTACGGGTATGACACGCGTTCACTGGGGATCGGGAGCCGCGAATCCCAGGAAACCCGGTTCGACGTCCTGGGCCGGATCGGCGACCTGCGCGACACCTCGGTACTCGACGTGGGCTGCGGGTTTGGCGATTTGCACGACTTTTTGGAAAAACGGGGCATCCCGGTGCGGTATACCGGGCTGGATCTTCAACCGGGGTTCATCGATGAAGCGCGCCGCCGCCACCCAGATGACGAATTTTTCTGCGCCGATGTCGAAACCTTTGAGCCCAAAGAACCCCCGGACTATGTTTTCGTCAGCGGGACTTTTAACGTAAAATTCCGTGAGGATCAGGAAGCTTGGGTGTTCCGCACCCTGCGGCGACTATTCGAAAAGGCCCGGCGCGGCGTGGGGATAAACTTGCTTAGCACGTATTACGATCCCGGGCATTTCCGCGACGATATGTTCTACTGCAAGCCGGAACGCGCGCTGGCCGAGGCGCACGCCATCACACGCTGGGTGACACTGCGCCATGACTATCTGCCCCACGATTTCACGCTCTACCTGTACCGGAAAGGATGACCGATGAAACTCCTTGCGATCGGGGCGCATCTGGACGACATCGAAATCGGCTGCGGCGGAACGCTGGCCGAAGCCTCCGCCAAGGGGTGGGAAACCTACATGCTCGTCCTTTCCCATTCGGATTATGTCGACCTCGATGGGCGGGTATTCCGCACCGACGACCAGGCAATGGTGGAGGGAAGGGCGGCGGCCCGCAAGCTCGGCAATGTGGAGCTGGAGATTCTGGATTTCCCCACCAAGCAGATTCCGTATGATTTCCACGTGGTGGAAGCGATCGAGGTGCCGCTTCGGAAAATCAAGCCGGATGTGGTTCTCACCCACTGGCCGCACGACACGCATCAGGATCACCGCGCCACCTCGCTCGCCTCGATATCGGCCTGCCGGTATTTCAATTCGATTCTATTCTACGAACCGATGACCCCCTCCGGCCGTTCCTATTCGCCTTTCCGCCCGCAGGTGTATGTGGCCGTTTCAACGGAAGCGGTCCAGGCCAAGCGCGAATCGCTCCTGGCGCACGATTCGCAGTACAAGAAGTACGGCGATATCTGGCTGGACGCGGTGATCGCCCGCGGAGTCCACCGCGGGTATGAGATCGGCGTGGGCCACGCGGAGTGCTACGAAACGCTGCGCTGGCAGTGGGATCTCGGCCTGAAGTAACGCATGACGCGCATCGCCATCCATCAGCCCGAGCATCTTCCCTGGCTCGGATACCTCGACAAGGCGCGCAAGGCCGACCTATTCATCTTCCTTGATACGGTTGCGTTCAAAAAAAATTACTTCGAAAACCGCAACCGGATCCGCACCCCGCAAGGCTGGGCCTGGGTCACCGCCCCGGTCCTCCTAAAGGGCAGGTTCGGGCAATCGTTCCTGGATGTGGAGATCAATAACCAAGCCCGATGGGCGGAAGTTTACTATCGGACCCTTCTGCAGAATTATTCGCGCGCGCCGTTCTGGAAAACCTACGGACCGGTGCTGGAGGAGCTCCTGCTCCGTCCGTGGGAAAAGCTGGTCGACCTGAACCTGGCACTCATCGAAATGGTTTGGCGCGCGTTCGGCATTACGACACCGACCCGCCGGGCATCGACCCTCGGGGTTAGCGGGAAGAAGAGCGGACTGCTCCTGGATATCTGCCGCAAGACCGGTTCCTCGGTGTACCTTTCCGGGCCGAGCGGAAGGGATTACCTCGAGCTATCGCTGTTTTCGGACGAGGGGATCGGCGTCGAATTCCACGCGTTCCGCCATCCGGAGTACCCCCAGCGGTTCTCGCCCTTCGTACCCGGGCTGGCGAGCATCGATCTGCTTCTGAACGAAGGGCCGGACGGTATCCGGCGGCTGGATGAAAATTAATAGCGGTCGAGCAGACCGCCGTCTTCGGCAGCCATTTCCCTGGACCGGCCAGGGCGGGCTCGACCGACGGATAGGCAAAGGACCGGCTGAAAGCAATTCGCCATGGCAAAAACCACATTTCGGATAATGCAAATTCATCCCTTCCTGAAGGGCGAGGGTTTGAATCCGCGGGCCGGGGGAAAATCGCGGCTGTCCCTCCAGCTGTCACGCGAGTTCGCCGCGCGCGGGAACGACGTGGCGATTTTCCCGTTTCCGGAACCCATTCTGGAAAAACCGTACTGGATCGACAATCCCGGCAAACCCATCCGCCTGATCCCGACGGCGCGCATCGCCGCGCTCAAGGATCTGGCCGGATATACTTGGAAGGCGTCGCGGCTGCCGGCGGAAGCCCGCTCCGCGCACTCGGTCCGGATGGATACGATGTTCCTCGCCGGGTTAAGCGAAGCGATCCGGGATTTTCAACCCGATGTCATTCACAACCACCTGTCGTTTTCCGATTTTCCGCCGTTGTATCATGCGCTCGCCTTGGAAATCCCGCTCTTCCTGACGCATCACACCCATACCGCCGGCCAGCACCTGCAGTCGTATCGCAGAATTATTTTCACATCGGATGCGCTGCGGGCGCTGGTGTGCGGAAGGGATGCGTCCCTGATCGAGCGTTCTCGGCTGATCCGCCCTGCCGTGGAAAAAGTTTTCTCCGATCCGGCGATTCCCGTCGCGGGGAGACGGAGCGGGATTCTCTTTATCGGCGGATTGCGGCTCGATAAAGGGTTGCAGAATCTTCTGGCGGCGTACGCCAAATCCGCCGCCCTGCGCAAGGTGCCGCTCCGGGTTTGCGGGATCGGTCCGGAACATGAGCATTTCGAAGCCTTTGCCCGTAAACATAAGATCCCGGCGACGTTTCTCGGACGGGTCTCTCCGGAAATAGTCCGTAAAGAATTACTTGCCTCGGAATTGCTGGTGAACCCAAGTCCGGCGGAAGGATTTAGCCTTGCCCTTGCGGAAGCGATGTGCTGCGGAACCGCGGTCGTCGGTTGGAAACCGCAGGTCGAGGAAATGGCGAAACTCCTTAATTTGGAATGCGGGGCCGGTTTCGACCCGGCGCAATCCGCGCCCGATGTGCTGGCCGGAATGATTCTGAAATGGAACACCCGAAGAGAATTCCGTTCCACGACGTTCCGGAAGACGCTTGCCGCGCGCGCGCGAAAATTCTTTTCCATCGAACGATATACCACGGAGAATCTCCTCGCCTATGAAGAAGTGCTGGATGAGGGATGATTTTTTCTCCGGCATACCGGATCCGAACACAGGACAAACCGCCCTTATTCGACGATGAAAAAACTTCGCATCCTGCAGGTTCAAACATATTTGCGATCGGAAAGGATCAATCCGAGGGCGGGAGGGAAATCCCGCATCGCCTTGATGCTGACGAAATACCTGCTGGAAGCGGGGCATGAGATTGCGCTGTATCCGTGGCCTGAGCGGATCTGGGGAAAGCCGGTGGAGTTCGCCGCTTTGCCCAGTGTTCCGGCCCGGGTCTTCCCCACCATGGCGCTCCCGTTTTCACGCCATATTGCGCCGGATGCTGCCGCCCTGTGGCTGGCGCGTTTTCGCGGCAGGGATCCGTCGCCCCTGTTCCAGGATTTATGTTTCCTTGAGGCGTTGCGGCTTGCCATCGAGAAATTCCAGCCCGATCTATTGCACTGCCACCAGACCGAATCGGACATCCCCATCCTGCTTCCCCGAGCGGCAAAAAGGCTTCCCTCCATCCTTACCCACCATTCCGGCCGTTCCAGCCGGCGTTTGGGAGGATACGACCGGATAGTCTTTATGAGCCGGACGATGCAGGAGGAAGTCTGCCGGCGGTCGGGGTATCCAGCGGAAAAATCCCGGGTCTTGTACTGCCCGGTCTCCGATCCGTTCCTTGCGGGAAAGATAGTCCCTGCGAAGGAACGAACCGGCTTGATAAATGTCGGAAATTTAAAAGATGCCAAGGGCGTGGATATGCTGCTCGAAGCCTACAGTCGCAACCCCCGGTTGCGGGAACATCCGCTGCACCTGTGCGGAACGGGACCGGATGAAGCAAAATACAAAGAGTTGGCCGTTCGGAACAACCTTCCGATCGTATTTCACGGAAGAATTACCGTCCCGGAGATAAAAGCGGCCGTATCCAAAGCCAGGTGGATGGTCAATCCAAGCCGGATGGAAGGATTTTCGGTCGCGCTTCTGGAAGCGTTAACCTGCGGGACTCCGGTCATCGGCTGGGCTCCGCAGGTGGAAGAACTCGAAGCGCTTTGGGGCAGGCCGGTAGGTTTCGCGTTCGATGCCAGGAGCCAGTCTGTGGAGGAACTGGAAAGCCTGATGATCAATGCGTTGCAGGATCCCCTCTTCGGTGACACCTCCCGCGAGGAGTTATCCGGTTTGGCAAGAGAATCGTTTTCAATGGAACGCTACGGCGGGGAAATGATCCGCCATTACACCGACCTGTTGGCGGGCGGGTGACGGTCATGCGAATTCTTCAAATTCACCCCCTGATGAAATCGGAAGTGCTGGCGCCGGCGGGAGGCGGAATGGCGCGCGCGGCGCTGCAACTCACCCGGCTGCTCCTTGAACGAGGGCACGATGTTCAGGTGCTGCCTATTCCGGAGGGCGTTGGCAGCCGGGAGCTGTGGGGGGTTGCGCCGGGGCGCTCGGTGGAGGTGGCGGCGGCGATGCACATCCCCGGCTGGAGGGAGATGCCCTGGCTGCCGTGGGCGCTGATGCGCCTACGGCCGCGGTCCGAGGGAGTGAAGAATCTATTTTATGATGCGTTCGCCCTCACGGCCCTGCGCCGGGAGCTGCAGTTGTTCCGTCCGGAGATCATCCATAATCATCTTGCCCGCCGGCCGTTTCCCCGACTGGCTCGGGCTCTCGGGTTGCATAGTAATCTGATCCTCACTCACCATCATGGAGATCCAGGGGATGCGTTGGATCTATATGATCGGATCGTGTTTCCTTCGCAATCGGCCCGGGAGTACATTACGGCCCAGATCCGGTTCCCCAAAGCCCGCACGCGGTATATCCATTACCCGGTCTCGCCGGTTTTCTGCCGAAACCCATTGGATCCGGATCGTCACCGCGAAGGCGTGATGTTCGTCGGGGCGGTGCGGCGGCGAAAAGGGATCGATCTGCTGCTGGATGCCTATCGATCGGACCGTGAACTGTGGAAAACACCAATCTTTATTTCCGGCGTCGGAGAGGATGCCGAATTGGTTCATCAGGCGATCCGGGACGGTTTACCGGTCCAATGGTTGGGTCGTCTTTCGCAGGAGGAACTTGCCGAAAGACTGGGGGGTGTAAAAGTTGTGGCGATACCAAGCCGCCTGGAAGGGTTTAGTATCGCCATCCTGGAGGCATTATGTTGTGGCGTGCCCGTGGTCGGGTGGGCGCCCCAGATCCTGGAATTGGAAACCGTCCTGGGGATTCCGGTCGGTAAACCTTTTGACGGCCGCATCCAGACGGCGGAGCAATTTGCCGGGATGCTGCGGGAAGTTCTGGATGGGGATACGGTTGCCACAGCTCACCGCATGCGGATGGCGGCGGCGGCACGGGATGCGTTCTCGGAAGAGCGATATGTAGCATCCTACCTTGCCCTGTATAAAGAGATGATCCGTTCCTGAAAATCAGACCCGTGACCGGAAGGTGTTTATTATTGCGCATTGCCCGCCCCGGTCGCCTGCGGGGTCGTTTTCACCAATAAAGAATGAATTAATTTTTTTCCACGCGGGAAAAGAAGCGGTTTGGCGCCTCCCATCTGATTGCACACCCTGCGATAATCGGGTATTCTAAAAGTGGAGAAGGACTCTATGGCTATCCGGATTGAATCCAACGGATTGTTTCTGGAAGGACGTCAGATTCCCCTCTATTCCGGGTCCGTCCATTACTGGCGCCATGCACCGGAAGCATGGCGGACGATCCTGGAACGGATCAAGGAACTCGGTTTCGAACTCATCTCCGTTCCCATCCCCTGGGGGCTTCATGAATCCGGCCCCGGCATCTTCGATTTTGGAGAACGGAATCCTCAGAAGGGACT
>Ga0307445_10001985_pt1 | contig 11408 bp, 11 predicted proteins | sample SalMarSW160330MG_FD_202147 | JGI IMG/M metagenome (GOLD analysis project Ga0307445, IMG submission 202147) | Salt marsh sediment microbial communities from the Plum Island Ecosystem LTER, Massachusetts, United States - SW1603-30 | ecosystem: Environmental > Aquatic > Marine > Intertidal zone >...
GCATGCAATTCCTCTGAAAATTCCCGGCCTTTTTTCTCTTTGTAAGAGGTCAGAAAACGCACCTTGAGTTCTTCCCGAATCTTCAAACCTTTTTTGATGAGGGAAGTGAATTTCTCGTTATCCCAGTTTGCATTTGTGATGGTTGTAAAAAGGGCCTGGGCAATAAACAGGCCGATTTTTTTGTCAACAATTCCCAGTTCTTTCGTCTTTTCTCCATAGATGGAAATTCCCTTCAAAACATGGATCAAAAGGTCCTGAAGATTGGCCGTGTCCTCTGGTTTTCCACAGACCCCTTTAATTGTGCAGCCTGTATTTTTGGCTGTCTCCTGACATTGAAAACAAAACATAATAACCCTCCTTTCTATTTTTAATGTTTCTTTCTATTACGACCTTGATTTTGATCCCATTATCGACACTCGAGAAAAAGAATCATTGACTTAAGTCAATATAATCATTTTTTTGTTTTAGGACCGAAATGCTTGCAAAATGCAGAGGACTTTAGTAAACGAATCGGGCTTCAAGCCCTTGTTAAATAAAATTATGCTCCTTGTGTTTTTCCGAAATAGCGGCAGCCAGATTATCCAATGCCTTAAAATCATCCTCTAAAGGCACCCCTTTGCAAAGGACTGGGTTTATGACCTCTACCTTGAGATTGGGGATCATTCCCGCTAATGTTTCTACTGTCTTCCCTCCCCACCCATAGGAACCGATAATGGAAAGGAATTTTGTTTTGGGCCGAAGTGCGTTTGCGAGGAATGCACTATAGGCAGCGTAAGGATGAGGGCCTGCCAGGATTGTGGGGGTTCCGACGACGATTGTGGCGGCGTCAACCAGGGCCATGGCGAGTTTTCCTATGTCAGTTACGGCCAGGTTGAACTGTTCGACCCTCACGCCTTTTTCCACAAGGGCTGAAACAAAATAATCGACCATCTGCTTTGTGCTTTCGTGCATGGATACGTAGGGCAGGACTACTGTGTTTAGGGGAGGGCCGAGGATCCAATCACGATAGGCATTAATAATAAATGCCGGGTGGGGATATATTTGTCCATGACTGGGGGCTATCATTTCTATATCGTAAGACGCGAGTTTTTCAAGGCTTTTTGCGATTACGTTCCGGAATGGCATCATTATCTCGGCAAAGTAGCGCTTAGCGGCCTCGTAGACACGCCCTTCATCAGTTACATAGAGGTCGGTTGTTGCAATATGGGAACCGAAAAAATCACAGCTGAAGAGGATCCTGTCTTCTTCCAGATAGGTCACCATGGTTTCAGGCCAATGAACCCAGGGAGTGTGAATAAATTTCAAGGTTTTGTCCCCGAGTGATAAAGTTTCACCGTCCTTGACGGTTATGAAAGATTCTTCAGGTATTCGCAGAAGATCAATAAGCATTTCCTTTGCTTTGGGAGTTGATATCAATTTTGCGTCAGGGTATTTTTCAAGAACTTGTGGGATTGTTCCGGAGTGGTCCTGCTCAGCATGGTGCGAGATGATGTAATCGATCTTAGGGACCCCCTCAAGCTGTGATAGAAGTTCATTAGCCATGGGTGGATCAACTGAATCAAGTAAAACAGTCTTCTCACTCCCTTCAATGAGGTAGGCGTTATAGGTGGTTCCGTCCGGAAGGGGGACAAGAGAGTCGAATAGACGCCTATCCCAATCTACTGAACCCATCCAGTAAATACGGCCTTTTATTTTTCTTGCTTTCATAGAAGTTCCTCCTTTTGTTCTCAAGATTTATAGTATTTAGGTTGTCTTATGTAGGTATCACGCTCACTTCTGGGTTTTTTTCACCAAAATTTTTAATGAGCTCACTCATGACTTCTTCTCGTGTCTTTCCTTTGTCCTCAAGTGCCTTTATGAGCTGGTAGGCCCCAAATAATGATGAAGGGCCTATCTCGGAAGCAAAGGTCCCAACTCCCCCATCCCAGACAAACATGGAAAAAAGTTAATCTAATTCATCCACAGTAACACCCAGTGCAAACGCCTTTACCAGTTCACTTGTTGCCTGGCGATATCTTCCCGCTCCCACTCCATTTGCAAGTGAGAGGAGCAACTTTGTCTTTTGATCAATTGCGGGTGTTACTTTTCCCCTGTCATACCGTAATCTTGGGACCATTATGGAATACAGAGAAAAACATTTCCTTGACCTAAGTCAAGAAGGCGATTTTTTTGTTTCACAATGATAGTCCATCAGTCCATTTAAGCCTCTAAATTCTAATATCTCGCCAAACCGCTCTCCCTCGACGCAATATTTTTGATAGTGGTTCAAGCACCGCTCAATAATCCCAGGGACTTCCTCGACTTCATGAATCCCGGGCAATTCAGTTCCTAACGTGGGATGTCATCCTAATTTTCCACCAACCAGGATGCGGTAGCCCTTAGCGCCCTCCTGCAGGGTGCCTGTCGGGCGGACGCCCACGCACTGGCCGCAGTAAAGGCATTTTTTGTCATCTACAAAAGGCTTATTGTTATTTAGGGAAAGGGCGTTTTCTTTACAGACCTCCACGCAGATCCCGCACTGGATTTTTCCTCCACCCAGCTTTCTAAAGTAAGGAAAGAGTTTTGTCCGGATGAGGCCTTTTTTTGCGGTTTGGGCCCCTGATGTTCCAGGAAAAACAAAGAAGGGGGCAGCACAAAATAAACAGAAACCTGTGCCGCAAAATTTAAGGAATTCACGCTTTTTTAAACACTCCTCTCAGAAGGAATCGCTAACCCTGTTTTTTTCTGAGACGTGTGTCATGATTATTTGAAGGATATCCCTCATCTAAATCAGCAAATAATCAAATGAATCTTTTAAACTTTGGGTTTTAAGCCCGGCAATGAGTATGTAACCCGTTGGAGCCATTATCTAAATCCTTAAAATTTCTCCCTGAATATCCTTTTCTACGTTTAGAATACCGACTGTCTTCCGCCAAAGGGAAAAAATCCCGCCGGTGAAAGCACCGGGATTGAAAAACAGGATACCGTCTCTGCGATGGTTTACCGGCCAGTGGCTGTGACCGAAGACAAGACAGTCAATGTCGTCAAAAAGAGACGCGGCCCTTTTTTCTAGACCAAAGGGGAATCCCCATCCGTGGGTCAGGCCGATTCTGAATCCCTTAATCTTTATCAAATCTGTTGCAGGAAAATTATCTTTGATGTTTGGCTGGTCGCGATTTCCAGCCACAATATGACACTGTTTTCCTTTAAATGCTTCAAGAACCTCGGGTGCGTGTATGTCACCGGCATGGAAGACCATATCAACGTCCTTGAAGTATTTGTCGGCAACAATTTCGAGCAATGGGGTGGGGCTATCAAGATGTGTATCGGAAATGACACCGATTTTCATATTGAATTTCCGTTGATAGGCATCCGCTGTTTGCACGTAACAGGAGAATATTCTTAGGCTTCGGCATTATTGACAACAGTATAGATGACGATGAGAAATATACCATCGGCGGTATCATATCTTCAGCCCTGTGAGATACCCTTCCCGGATTGCATCCAGGGCTTTGCGCGGGTCTCCGGCATCTCCGATCGTATAAACTTCAGGCACAAGTTTTTCAAGTTCGTCAGAAAGCCTTCTCTCGGATCGGGAACCGGCCGCAATCACAATGGTATCTGCGGGCAGAAAACCGGAGCCGTCCTCCCTTTCAATTTCCAGACCGTCAGGCCTTACTCCTGTTGCCTTGGTTCCTGTCAGAATGATAACACCGAGACGCTTCAGTTCGGCCATCACTGTCCAGCGTGTAGTAAGCCCGATATCTACGCCTGCCTTTTTGATCATTTCAACGACTGTTACGGATTTATTACCCTTGTTCAACAATTCCGTCAGGGTCTCCAAGGATTCTGCGCGGTTGGCCATGAGAAAATGCAGGACCTCTGGGGAAAGAGTTCCCTGGTTGGCCAGATAGAGTGCAGTTTCCAGCCCGACGGCATTCCCACCCAGAATAACAACGTTTTCTCCCACGGCAACACCACCTGCAAGCACATCCCATGCCTGGACTACATTTTGGCCGTCGATGCCAGGGATGTCCGGAATGATTGGTTTGGCTCCGGTTGCTATAACCACCGCATCCGGTTCCATATCCTTTACTAACGCGGCATCGGCCTTTTTATTAAGAAGGATTTCAACATTAAGGGCCGCCAGGTTGCTTGCAAGATCAGCGGGTGCCGTGATCATCTCATGTCTTTGGGGGATGAGACGGTTCAAGAGCATTTGTCCGCCCAAGGTGTGCTCCTTTTCTATCAGTGTGACCTCATGTCCCCGCTCTGCTGCAGTACAGGCGGCCTTCATGCCGGCGGGGCCACCGCCTATGACCAGCACCTTTTTCGGTTCAGGGGCAGAGACGGACTTTAATTCACCTTCCATGCCCGCCCTGGGATTGACTGTACAGGTCACGGGCCTCATTTGGAAAACGCTGTCAAAACACCCCTGGTTACATGCAATACAGTGATAAATGAGGTCAGATTTTCCATGTCTGGCTTTATTGGGAAGATCCGGATCAGCAATAAGGGCCCTGGCCATAGTAACCAGATCCGCCTGGCCGTTTCTCAAAATTTCTTCTCCTATGTGAGGATCGTTAATCCGGTTGCTGGCAAGCACAGGGACAGAAACGGCCGATTTGATACCCTGTGCCAGATAAACATAGGCCTGGCGGGGAACAGACATGGTTAACTGGGGAATGCGTGTCTCGTGCCAACCTCCGGTGATATTAAAAAGATCGACTCCTATCTTTTCAACTTCAGAGGCAAATATCTTTGATTCCTTATTAGTATTTCCGCCTTCCATAAAATCATTGCCCGCCAGCCTTACAATCACCGGATAATCAGGGCCTACTGTTTTCCTTACCTTTTCGACCACTTCCAGTCCGAACCGCATCCGGTTTTCCAGGGAACCGCCATACTTATCCTTACGCAGATTGGTCAGGGGAGAAAGAAACTGGGAGATGAGATATCCCGCGCTGGCCAAAATCTCAACCGCGTCAAAACCGGAGCATTTTGCGCGAACGGCTGCCTCTGCGAATTTGTCCTGTACCCCGGGAATCTCTTCCAGTTCAAGGGCGCGTGGAATTTCACCTGTCAGTTTTGAGCGAACGGCAGAGGCGGAAAACGGTTTGCGTCCACCGATCATAGCTGAATGGGTGTAACGGCCTGCCTGGTAGAGTTGGGCGGCAATTTTTGCCCCGGCATTCTTAACTGATTCCGTCAGCCTCTTTAGGCCCGGTATGTATTGGTCATCACGGATACATATCATGCTCAACATTCCGCCATATTCATCAATAGAACATCCGCCCACAATGATAAGACCCACACCGCCCTTGGCCCTAAGGGTATAAAAATCTATCAGGCGGTCAGTAACCTCTCCTTCAGGCGTATATCCAAGGTGCATGGCAGTCATGACCACCCGGTTTTTAAGCTCCATGTTATGTATCTTTATGGGTGAAAACAGATATGGAAATCCCATTTGCCTGGTCCTCCAGAAGTATAAAGATTAGCGCTTATTTATCTAAGACATCTTGTTTTTCCGAAATCGATTCGTTTTTGTCAAGCAACAAAGTCAGTTTCATCCATCTCTTCATTCCTTAAAGCCCTCCTTTTAATGATTAGCCGTATGAATGCCAATATGGTAATCAGGCCCATTAGGGCAAAAAGGATATCATAGAGATGGTAGCTAAGAAGGATAAACCAGGTTATTTTACTTTTGAGGGAATCATGCCATTCCTTTTCAAGCACCTGAGTTGGGATAGAAAGCGCTTTCAGGATGGCAGTGTCCGTATCTTGGCCTTTTTGCATAAGATCCAGGACCTTCAGGATACCTTCCCTGCCAAATTGAGAAATAATATGGGCCACAAAACCCTTGCTTTCCTCATAGGCCAGTATCAGGGAGTTTTCGTTTTGAGGGAAAGACCTTTCGAGCGTTCTGAGAGGGATGAATCTGCTTGAAAGGGCCGCTTTGTTTAGAAAAGACCTTTTCTGGTCCACAATGATATCACCGATACCGTCGCTCAGCCATTGGCAAACCCCCTCGTCCAACCATCTAGGCAGGACAGGAGCCTTTATATGATGATGGAGCAGCAGATGACAAAGCTCGTGTTTCAGAGTGTTTTCAAGGGTGAAAGGGTGAATGTTCATCCTGGAGTAGTCAATCACTACGAGGGTTTTTGCCGGTACAGCAAAGGCAATGGTGAGCGGACTTTCGGCAATCCTTTGAAAATTTTCAGTGTGCTTGAAGAGCAGTACGGATGGCGTTAGGTTTAGATCCCACCCAAGGGCATTTTCAAGCTGGGCCTTGACCTCAGGATATATTTCTGCCACTTCCTTTGCTGCCGTTTCCAGAGAAGGTTCGAAAAATACCGCCATATTATTTCTTTTAAGGCAATGAATTTCTCCGGCAAACAGGCTTGGCGCAAAGATAGTGGAAAGCAATATGACAGCGATATAATGCCACTTCTTCATGAGGTTCTGAGAGTCTGAAATCCGATGTTGGTTTCATATTATAGCAATTATTCCATAATTTACCAATAGCATCCCAATGTCTTGTATCATAAATCCGTGTACTTGAAAAATGTAGTCCGCAGATCTTCTTATATCAACTGCCGAAATCGGGCCTCGGATTTGATTGGCTAACCGGGCAATGCTCAAATGACCTTGAAAAGAGAGAGGAAATCCAATAGGATTTACAAAGACGGCACAAGAAAAGGAACCCTTGAAAGGAATAATGCTCCCGGACATGGAACACGTTTTTACAGGTCTTGACCGAATTCGCGAGGGTGAATGGAAAAGGCTGAAGAGGTATAACCTGGGCCTTCTTGCAAATCAGGCCTCTCTGGATAGCAAGTTTAATACGGCCAGGGAAGTCATTGAAAGGCTACTTCCCGGCCAGCTGAAGGCCCTTTTTGGTCCCCAACACGGTTACGGGGGTGAAGACCAAGACAATATGGTTGAAACTGACCATTCTTCGGATAAGGTATTGGACATCCCTGTCTACAGCCTATATAGCGAAACCAGAGACCCCCTTGACCTCATGCTTGATGGTTTGGACGTTCTTATCGTCGACCTGCAGGATGTGGGAACAAGGGTTTATACCTTCGCATCAACCATGCTGAACTGTCTCAGGGCTGCGGCAAAGAGTGGAAAAAAGGTCCTTGTTCTGGACAGACCAAACCCGCTGGGCGGAGAGGTTGTAGAAGGAAACCTGCTTAAGCCCGAGCTGTATTCATTTGTGGGGCCTTACAGCTTTCCAATGCGGCATGGTTTGACAATGGGGGAGATGGCCCGTGTATTTGACGATGTATACGGACTCGATTGTGATCTGGAGATCGTACTTATGTATGGCTGGCGACGGGAGATGTTATGGAGAGAAACCGGGTTGAGATGGATTATGCCTTCGCCCAACATGCCTTTCGTGGATACAGCCTTAGTATATCCGGGACAGGTAATCTGGGAGGGGACCAATCTTTCGGAGGGAAGAGGAACCTGTCGTCCCTTTGAGATCTTTGGGGCACCCTGGCTGGACCCGGATGTAATCAAACGACGGCTGGGCCCTGAGGCCACAACTGGGTGTTATCTCCAGGAATATAAATTTCGTCCTACATTCCACAAGTGGGATGGGGCGATCTGCCGGGGATTCATGATACATGTGCTTGATCCCCATATTTTTCGGCCTTATAGTACCTCGGTCGCGCTTATGAAAACGGTGATGGATATTTACAGGGGTAGTTTTGAATGGAAAAAACCACCCTATGAATATGAATATAAAAAAAAGCCCATCGATTTGATTGTGGGCGATTCATCAGTCCGGCATGACTTGGAGTCCGGTGCCTCGCTGTCCCATATAAAGGACAAATGGAGCGAAGACCTGGAATCTTTTATCAGGTGGAGGAGGCCTTATCTTCTTTACGAATAATTGCCATCTTTCCAAAGACCTGGTAAGTATTTGTAATGGTCCTGCTAAAAAATTTTTAGGAGATTAGAGCGATCTTTCGATTTGAACCGGGCATACGGGAGCGGACCGTTTCATATTTTGTCAGGAGGGTGTTGTCAGGGGGCTCCCATGGTTTTGAGGAGAGATGAACCTACCTCGAGGTAGGTTTTACCAAGTTTTTTGACAATATAGGATTTGACGCTCTCGGAGTTCATGGCCATGATAAGGAGTTCCTTGATCAGTTTCCTTTCCTCCTTGTTAAGCATCAATAACGCTCCTGTCTTGTCACTCAGTTCAAAATCGGCGCTCTTTTTTTTATCATCTGTGTTCATCACTTATTTTTTTTGCCCGCCACTGATCCATCTGTCAATAGCTTCCTTATCAAACCGCCAGACCCTTCCTATCCTTATGGCAGGAATCTTGCCTTCCGCCGCATATTTGCAGATAGTGATCTCGTGCAATTTAAGATACTTAGCCAGCTCTTTGGTTGTCATAATCTCCGGCATAATATACTCCTCTGTTTTTATATTTAATTTAAGGGCTTACCACCATGCTGAGCAATGTTAGGAAACCACTTACAATTATTTTTAATACCTAAAAACTTTAAAGTCAATAAAAAACCTGTTAATAGTGAATAAAAATATCTTAACTTCATATATTTGATTTGTATTGAATTTTTCCAAGTTCTATTCTGAAAGATTAAGAATAGATGCCGGTTATGAAAGCCAAAAAAGCAATTCTTTTTATTATTATGTTGTTCGTGTGCCTATCGTTGGCACGCGAATCTTTCAATAAGGTAAAATTCGTTAGTGATGGTGATACTATTGTACTCGATAGTGGAGAAACAATTAGGTACCTGGGAATAGACGCACCTGAGATTGATCGAGAACAAGGAAAAAGCGAGTTTTTGGCCGAAGCCGCGCGAGATTTCAATGTCAATTTGGTGAAGCATACCAAGATAAGACTGGAATATGATCAGGAAACAAGAGATCGTTATGGACGTATGTTGGCCTATGTGTTTTTAGAAAAGGGCGATATGGTAAATGCGCTTCTGATCCGGAATGGGTTGGCCCATGTCATGTTGAAGGTCCCAAATGTCAAATACAGGGGCCTTCTCCTTGACTGTCAGCGAGAGGCCATGAAGAAAAGGCTTGGAATTTGGAGCAGGCCAGCTAAGAAGGAGGAGAAATTCTATTTAGGAAACAGGAGTTCTTATAGGTTTCATCGCCCCGGCTGTCCTTTTGCCAAAAAAATTTATCGGCAGAACGTTGTGCGATTTGCATCCCGTTATGATGCCTTCTGGGAAGGATACAGTCCGTGTAAAAGTTGCAGGCCTTAAAATCAGGAAATATTCCTTTGTAAATGAGCGCCGGATTTTGAAACTTTCTCTTTACTCGTTGAACAAGGTCTTTTTGATTACGGCCTTGTTATACGCACCCATTATATCCCTGCGCGTCAAAACACCTAACAACACTGAAGGATTATCCTTGTCAACGACAGGCAGAATAGAAAAATCCTTTGAGGTAATTTTCTCTAAGGCGCTGTAAAGATTGTCATCAATTGATACCGTCACCACGTTCAACGTGGCAAGATCTTTGGCCACAATAAGATCTTTCAGATTTTCATCAAAGACGGCATCATGATAGTCAAGAAACGAAAGAATCCCCGTCAGATTCCCGTCTTTATTTACAATGGGAAAGCTGTTGTGTTTACTCTTAGATATCCTTTCGGAGAATTCTCTCAGGCTTAAATTTTCCGGCATGGTCTCGGGGTGAGGATTCATTACATCCCTCACAGGCATCGACTTTAGAACATTGACCTCTTTGCCACCCCTGATATTTATTCCCCTCCTTGCCAGTTTTAGGGTGTAAATGGATTCTTGTAATAACTGGCTGCTTGTAAGGTAACTTATAATGCATGCAATCATAAGTGGGAGGATAATTTTGTAGTCGCCTGTCATCTCAAAGAGAATTAATATGGCACTCATGGGGCCATGGGTGGTACCGCTCACCACGGCCCCCATACCGACGATGCTATAGGCCCCTGAAGAGGCTGTTACTCCGGGCAAAACAGCATGAGCCAATGTTCCGAAAACCCCCCCTGCCATAGCTCCCATGAAAAGAGAAGGGGCAAAAATGCCTCCGGAACCTCCTGAACCGATGGTAATAGATGTGGCCAGAATTTTACACGCGGCCAATAAAAGCAAAAGCCACCAAGAGAGATTGCCAATAAGAGCCAGGTCTATTGTGCCATAACCCACCCCCAAAACATGGGGAAAAACAAGTCCCATAGCACCAAGGATAAAACCTCCAAGGGTAGCTTTAAGGTAATCCGGGAATTTCATGCCGTCGAAGAGATCTTCAAACCGATACAGAACGGAAGTAAAACTCACTGCCACCAATGCACAAAACAGGCCAAGCATAACGTATAAAGGGAATTCCCAGGCGCTGAATAATTCATAGGCAGGGACGAGAAATGCCGGGGCATTACCAAGAAAATGGCGGGAAATAGCTGTAGCCACAACCGAGGAAATCACAATCGGGCTGAATGTGGCAAGGCCAAAATCGCCGAGGACTACCTCAAGGGCAAACATGGACCCGGCTATAGGGGCATTAAAAGTGGCGGCAATACCAGCGGCCGCGCCACAACCCACAAGGGTCCTGATCCGATCAGCGGAAATCTTGAGCACCTGCCCTATGGTAGATCCAATGGCGGAGCCGATTTGAACGATCGGGCCCTCCCTTCCAACGGAGCCCCCGGTTCCGATACAGATGGCAGATGCCAGAGATTTTATCAAAACGATCCGCTTTCTTATTATTCCGCTTCTCAGGGCAACGGATTCCATAACTTCCGGTACACCGTGCCCTTTTGCCTCCCTGGCAAAGAAATAGACGAGAGGGCCTACAACCAGCCCGCCCGCAGCTGGAATCCATAACCTGAGATACCACGGGGTTGCCTGGGCCAATTGAAGCAGATTGCCGTCAGTCCCATAAGAGATTGTCTGAAAAAGGAGTATAAGATGACGAAATCCTACCGCTCCAATGCCGCTGGCCAGGCCGACAATAACAGCCAGTATGGCCATTGTTGTATGCTCGTTAGTTTTTAACAGCTTGAGGATTCTGTATTTTGGGGGGAATATTTGGCTCACTTGTATTTGGAGGGATATTTAAAATTGAGGCTACGCGAGTAAGTGTCTGCGAGGTTTCTCTTTTTTAGCAGCATCCGTATATGTTCTCACTTTTTTGTGTCCGTTCAGGTCACGCTAGAACTGTTTTGACAATTTTTATTTCATTGTTTTGAGTTTGGTCTCGGCAATTTTGGCTTCATCGGAATTGGGATATTGTTTTATGACCTTTTTTAGCAGGAGTCTTGAGCTGGTCTTGTCTTTTATTTCGTAAAATGCAAGCGCCTGCCTGATCATTGCATTAGCCACCTTGTTTCCTTTTGGGTAGTTTTTAATGACCTCCTGGTATGACAAAATCGCCTTCTCAAACTGCTTCAG
>Ga0307445_10001986_pt1 | contig 11404 bp, 8 predicted proteins | sample SalMarSW160330MG_FD_202147 | JGI IMG/M metagenome (GOLD analysis project Ga0307445, IMG submission 202147) | Salt marsh sediment microbial communities from the Plum Island Ecosystem LTER, Massachusetts, United States - SW1603-30 | ecosystem: Environmental > Aquatic > Marine > Intertidal zone >...
CGACGCCGGCTGGCTACAACATGATCCCGGGGCTCTTTTCGTGGGCCAACACGATCCCGATGGGCCAGGGGCTCAAGGCGACGCCGAACGGCCGGCACGCCGGCGCTCCGATCTCGCATGGGGCCAACCCCGACCCGGGCTACCGCCGCGATGGCGCGCCGACGGCAATGGCAGTGGCCATCGCCGCGGTGCAGCCGGGGTGGGGCAACTCAGCGCCGATGCAGATCGAGCTCGACCCGGGCCTGCCGCGCGAAGAGGACGCGGTTGACCACATCGTGGACCTGATCCGGGCGCACATGGAGCTGGGTGGCACGCAGATCAACATGAACGTGATGGACGCCGACCAGGTGCTGGAGGCGCACAAAGACCCAGACAAGTACCCTGACCTGGTCGTGCGTGTGACCGGATTCAGCGCCTACTTTGCCAGCCTGTCTCCCGAGTTTCGGCAGTTGGTGGTGGATCGGATCATTGCCGAACGCTAAAGGCTGCAGAGGGAGCGCGCCGTGATGGATGCCAGGATCAAGGTGGCGGTCGTGGGGGCGGGGATGATCGCCAATGCGGGGCAGATTCCCGCGTGGCAGGACGTGGACGAGGCCGAGATCGTGGGCGTGTACAACCACCACCTCGGTCGGGCCCGGGATACGGCCGCTCGATATGGCATCGCAGGCGTGTATGACGACCTCGCGCGCATGCTTGACGAGCTGCAGCCTAATCTCGTGGTAGTGTGCACGCCCAACGTTTCTCACCGACAGTACACGATCGAGGCGCTGCAGGCCGGGGCGCACGTGTTGTGCGAAAAGCCGGTGGCCGCCAGTTATGAGGATGCTGTAGCCATGTACGACGCTGCAGAGACGGCGGAGCGCATGCTGTATGTAGGCCAGACGGGACGCTTCTCGGGGGCGGTCATGGCGGCCAAGGCGCTGGTCGATGCGGGTGAGCTGGGTGAGGTATACTATGCCGAGACCGCCTCGCTGCGGCGGCGCGGGGTACCTACCTGGGGCAGGTTCCACGTGCGCTCCGCTTCGGGTGGCGGGCCGCTGCTCGATATTGGCGTGCACGCGCTCGACGCGCTGCTGTGGATCATTGGCAACCCTCGCGTCGTCGCGGCCAGCGGGGCGACCTATACCAAGCTGGCTGACCAGGAAGAGGGGCTGGTGACTTCGCTCGCCGAAAGCGGTGCCCCGGTGGGGGTGCACGACCCGAGGCCCTACGATCCCAAGGAGTTCGATGTGGAGGACCTGGCTGCCGGGATGCTGCGGCTCGAGAACGGGGCGACGATCGGGATCAAGGCTAGCTGGGCAGCGAACGTACCTGATGGGACGGGTGAGACGCTGGTACTGGGCACGAGGGGCGGGCTGCGCCTCCACCCACTGACCCTGATCCGGAACCTGGCGGGTTACCAGGTCGACGTTACCCCCAAGGTCCCACCTGCCCCAGACATTCCCTTCTACGGGCATTGGCGGCAGGCGGCGCACGTGGCGCGCGTGCTGCAGGGCCAGGAGCCGCCCCTGGTGATGCGAGACCAAGTGCTGAACGTGATGCGTGCCCTCGATGGCCTGTACCGCTCGGCCGAGCGAGGGCACGAGGTACGGCTGGACTGACAGGACGACCGAGCATCCGCCCTCGAGGGCGAGGAGGAAGGCGATGGCACGGACTTACCGGCTTGGGATCATCGGCTTTGGCCACATGCACGTCAACAATGTCGCGCAGCTCTACGATGCACACTCGCAGGTCGAGTGGGTTGCGTGCGCCGACACGGTCCCGCTCGTTCCAGAGCAGCGCGCGGCGCCCTATACACGGGCATGGAACCAGGACAACCTGGTGGAAAAGCTCGACATCCCGCGTGTGTACGAGGACTATGGCGAGATGCTGGAGGACGAGGTATTCGACCTGATGATCGTCACCTGCGAGAACGCACAGCACGCCGATGTCGTCGAGGCGTGCGCGATGGCAGGGGTGCACGTGTGCGTAGAAAAACCGATGGCGGACTCGCTATCGAGCGCGCTGCGCATGGCGTGTGCCTGTCGCGCCGCCCGGACGACGCTCGCCGTCAACTGGCCGCTGACCTGGTCCCCAGCGGCGCGGACCTGCAAGGGCCTGATCGACCAGGGCGTCATTGGGCGAGTGCTGGAGGTCAAGTGGCGCTCGGGACACCAGGGACCGCTAGGGCGCGGCGTGGGACACGCGGGAGTGGATGAGGTTGCTGAGGCCATGAGCGGTGCGGAGCGGGGGGCGACGTGGTGGCACCAGGAGATGGCCGGCGGTGGGGCCATGCGCGACTATTGCTGCTATGGTGCGATGGTCTCGCGCTGGTACATCGGTGAACCCGCAGTTGCTGCGCTCGGCATGCGGGCTAACCTGGACAGCAAGTGGGGGGATACAGACGACAATGGCGCGATGCTGGTGCGTTTCCCGGACGCGATGGCGCTGCTGGAGGGTTCGTGGACGACGATCCATCACGGCGTTCCAACGGGACCGATCGTCTATGGCACGACCGGCACCCTGGTGGTGGACCAGCAGAACGGGGAACCGGTCGTACGTCTGGAGCAAGGCGGCGGCGAGACGACGATCTATCCCGCTGAAGCGCTCCCAGAGGGGCGTAGCACCATCTCCGAGGAGTACATTCACCATCTCGATACGGGGGAAGCACTGCATCCCACGCTGCAGATGGACAACAACCTGGAGTACATGGCTATCCTCGATGCGGGCCTGCGCTCGACGGCGAGTGGCCAGCTTGCGTTCGTCGACAGCGCTGTCTGGCAGATGGGCTAGGCCACTCCTGGCGGGCTGGGCCAGCCGGAGCGGCCTCCAATGCTCCTCTGATCCTGCTCTAATGTTCGTCTAATGATGTTCTGCTATACTTACATAGGTTGCGACTGTCGCGCTTGGCACGCCGCGCATTGAGGGGGTCAGCGGTGGGCCAGGCGTGACCGCCGCGGTCCTGAAGATAGGGAACACGAGAGCAAAGGTGATGCCACTATGCCCATCTATGTCTATGAATGTGATCGCTGTGGCCTGCGGTTCGAGCGGCGCCAGTCGATGACGGCACAGCCCCTCGTCGACTGTCCCGAGTGCGAGGGCCACGTGCAGCGCGTTGTCCAGCCCGTGGGCGTCGTTTTCAAGGGAGCGGGCTTTTACGTGACCGATCACCGCAAATCGAAGGACAAGGCCCCGTCTGAGAGCGCGGACAAGGCGACAAAGGCACGTGCAGCGCCGAGCAGTAAGGGCAAGGACGCCAAGGACTAGCGGACCACGAACACTCCGCTCCACGAACGCTGGCTGGCGAAACCGGAACCGGAGGCAATGGCCTCCGGTTTTGTGTTGTAGGTGAGTGTCGATGACTTTCGGCCTAGCAGCCGGGCGGTCGAGCGGTCAGCGCATCTCGACCAGGGGCGCGAGCCGCGCTGCCAGATTGCGGCCCATTTCGATCATCCCGTGATCTCCGGGGTGGATCAGGTCGTGGGTCAGGCCGCGGATCTGGGTCAGGATCTCAGGTCCCTCGATCAGGTGCACGTTGGGGTGCGGGCATGCTGCCACCGCGTCGCGCAGTGCCTGGCGGTACTGGGCTGGCGTCCCGCCATAGCTCGCACCGGCGTCCTCGATCCCCCAGTCACGGAAATAGGGGTAAAGCGTGATGCAAGCGACGGGCCTGTGGGTGTCAGCTCCGGAAACGACGTCCACCATATAGGAGACGCGCTCGCGGAACTGATCGAGCGGAAAGCCCTGCATGTTGACCGAAAGGGCCAGGGTAGCCACGTCCCAGTCCTCGCGAGCGGCGATATAGTCGGCCAGGGCATGCTCACAGTGCGCGCTGCCGCCCACACCCAGGTTGATCAGGTCAGCGCGAAGGTGCCATGCGGCCTGGGCAACGTAGCTGAGGTGGGGGCCCTCGGCGTCGAAACCGTGCGTGATCGAGGTCCCATAGGCCAGGTAGCGGAGGGCCGGCAGATCGCCCGGTGCAGGCGGTCGCAGACCGTCGCCATCGATGCTGTGCAAGATCAGCGGCTCGCGCTGTCGCCCACCGAGGATCAGGCGGCGCACGGCAGGCGAAAAGGGAAGCTCGCCGCGAAAGGAGGGATCGAGCGCCGCCAGCCGTGGGCTGGGCGGCGGAACCTCGATCGTCGTCACATCGCGGCCGATCGTGTAGCGCTGGCGTCCATCGAACGGGCCATAGAAGAGCGTGACATCGGTCGTGCCGAGCGAAGAGAGGGTCACACGCACGGGCCCGTCGTCGCAGCGGAAGCGGATCTCGGCATTGTCTGGCTGGCGAACGCGCATCTGCGCGCCGGGATTGAGTTCGACGCGTACCTCTTCGGGCACGCGCTGCAGCAGTACGCCGCCGCGCGCAGGATGCGCTTCGGCGACGTTGTGAAGCTCGACGTCCTGGTAGATCATGGGGTCGCTTGTCTCCTCGGCGATGTAGCTCATCTGTGGTGCCGGATGCAGGGTGTGTGGCATTGTAGTCTGGGCGAAGGGACCTGTCAAGTGGCGCACTGGCTTTGGCGATCGGCGGAAAGGCGTGTAGAATAGCTGGCAAGCCAGTGACGTCCAGGAGTAGCTATGGAAACCCAGATCCGACGAGTGGGGGTGGACGAGTTGGCGCGCTATGCCCTGGTCCCGATCCGCTTCTGGGTGCACTCGATGCTGCGTGTGCAGCCGCTCGACGGCGGGCTGGGCGGGCTGTGGCTAGTCGAGGAGCCGGTCCGGCCGCCCTACCTGAAGGACTATGACGCGCAGAGCGGTGGCGAGGAGGGCCCGATGCAGTGGGCCCTCCAGTTCGACGTGCGCCATGGGGGCTTTTTCCTGGCGGAGGTTGGCGACCGGCCGGTGGGCGCTGCGGCGGTAGCGTTCGACTCACCCGGCGTGCACATGCTGGAGAACCGCCCCGACCTGGCGGTGCTGTGGGATATCCGCGTGCACCCGCGCTGGCGCGGTCGTGGGATCGGGACACAGCTCCTGCATGTCGCCGCAGCGTGGGCGCGCGAGCAGGGCGCGCACCAGCTCAAGATAGAGACACAGAACGTGAATGTAGCGGCATGCCGCTTCTACGCAGCGCAGGGGTGCACGCTCGGCGCCATCCACCGTTACGGGTACGCCGGGTGTCCAGAGGTGGCACACGAGACCATGTTACTGTGGTACCTCGACCTGTGACCGTTTTCCTCGTATCGAGCGCAGGAACCGCGCCTATCATGCAAAGGAGGCCCCGTGAACCGCTATCCACCGATCAACGACAAGTACCCTCATCTCTTGCACGGCGGCGACTATAACCCGGACCAGTGGCCGGAAGCGGTCTGGGAAGAGGATATGCGCCTAATGAAGCTCGCCCACTGTAATACGATGTCGGTGGGCATCTTTAGCTGGACGCGGCTCGAGCCGGCGGAGGGCCAGTACGATTTCGGATGGCTTGACCGGGTAATGAACCTGCTGGCCGAGAACGGCGCCTATGCCGTGCTGGCGACGCCCAGCGGCGCACGACCGGCCTGGCTGGCAGCCAAGTATCCCGAAGTGCTGCGCGTCCGGCCTGACCGCGGGCGCAACCTGTTCGGCCGACGCCACAATCACTGCTTTACCTCCCCAGTCTACCGCGAAAAGACGCGCGCGATCAACTACAAGCTGGCTGAGCGCTACCGTGACCACCCGGCGCTGCTGGTGTGGCATCTCTCGAACGAGTACAGCGGCGAGTGTCACTGCGCGCTGTGCCGGGATGCCTTCCGACGTTGGCTCCAAGACAAGTACGGCACCCTCGACGCGGTGAACCACGCCTGGTGGACAGCCTTCTGGAGCCATACCTTCACGACGTGGGAGCAGATCGAGCCGCCGAGCCCGATCGGCGAGACCTCAGTGCACGGGCTGAACCTAGACTGGAAGCGCTTTGTCACCGACCAGACGGTCGATTTCATGCGAAACGAGATCGCACCGCTACGCGAGTTGACGCCCGATGTCCCGGTGACGACGAACATGATGGGGAGCTACCCAGGGCTCAACTATTGGAAGTTTGCGCCGCACCTGGACGTCATCGCCTGGGACAGCTACCCGACCTGGCATCGCGGCGACGACGTGGCGCTGGCAGCCGACGTGGCGTTCCTGCACGACCTGAACCGGAGCCTGAAGGGCGGCAAACCGTTCATGCTGATGGAGAGCGTGCCCAGCGCGACGAACTGGATGCCAGCGGCCAAGCTCAAGCGCCCGGGCATGCACGCGCTGTCGTCGCTGCAGGCGGTGGCGCACGGCTCGGACACGGTGCAGTACTTTCAGTGGCGCAAGAGCCGTGGCTCGGCGGAAAAGTTCCACGGTGCCGTGGTCGATCACGTGGGCCACGAGGGCACGCGCGTCTTTCGCGACGTGGCTGACGTCGGCGAGAAACTGGCAAAGCTGGACGCGGTGGTGGGGACCACGGTCCGCCCCGATGTGGCGATCGTCTATGATTGGGAGAACGTGTGGGCGATGAACGACGCGCAGGGCCCGCGGCAGGGAGACAAGGGGTGCTTGGGGGACTGCAAGGACCATTACCGGCCACTCTGGCGGCGAGGGATCCCGGTCGACATCATCGACATGGAGCAGGATCTGGAGACGTACAAGCTGGTGGTTGCCCCGATGCTGTACATGGTGCGGCCGGGCGTCGCGGAACGGATCGCCTCGTTCGTGCAGGCAGGCGGAACGTTCGTCGCCACCTACTGGAGCGGGATCGTCGACGAGAACGACCTCGTCTTCCTGGGTGGGTTTCCGGGTCCGCTGCGCGAAGTGCTCGGGATCTGGGCGGAAGAGATCGATGCGCTGTACGAGGGGGACGCGAACGCGGTAGTGCCGGTTGCAGGGAACGACCTGGGGCTGGGGGGCCCGTACGTGGCGCGGGAGCTGTGCGATCTGATCCACGCCGAACATGCGGAGGTGTTGGCGACGTATGGCGGCGACTTTTACGCGGGGCGCCCGGCGCTGACCGTGAACCAGTTCGGGCAGGGGCAGGCCTACTATGTTGCGTCGCGCAACGACGAGCGCTTCCTCGACGACTTTTACGGAGCGCTGGATGCGCGGCTCGGCCTGTTGCACAGCTTGCCGGCGGCCCTTCCGGCGGGGGTGTCGGCACAGATGCGCAGCGACGGAGCGCATCGCTACCGGTTCGTCATGAGCTTTCGCGCCGAGGCGGTGCCGGTCGATCTGGGAGAGGGCACCTACGTCGACCTGCTGACCGGCAGCAAGGTGGGTGGCGAGGTAATGCTCGATCCCTATGGGGTAATGGTATTGGGCGACCAGGCTACCGGCCCAACATAGGGACGCTGCTGCCCCGGCATTGGGATGCCGGGCCACGGTGGACAGAGTGTGGGTACCTTGGCGCGTTGCTGCCTCGGCATCGGGATGGCGGGCTACGGGCTTGCGAAGCGAGCCGGGACCGCCAGGTCATGGATTGGTAAAGGGGCTCGGGACGGTTGAACTGGAGTTCTTGAGGGAGGATGGTATGAACCTGCCACCAGGTGAGCATATTCGGGTCTCACATACGGCGCTGCATGCGTTCGTGGCGGAGGTCGGCCAAACGGTGGGCCTGCCGGCAGACAAGGCGGCGCTTTTGGCCGAGCTGCTGGTGGCGAATGACCTGCGCGGGGTTTTCAGCCACGGCACGCGGCAGATCGCGACCTATGCCCGGTTGATGCGGGATGGCAGGCTAAACGCCCGCCCGGATGTGCGGGTCGTGAAAGAGACACCTGCCAGCTTGCTGGTCGATGGCGACGGTGGACTGGGCTATTTCCCAGCCTACGAAGGCACGCGGCGGCTGATCGAGAAGGTGCAGCAAGGGAGCATCGGCGTGCTCTTGACGCGGAATCACGGCCACTTTGGTGCTGCGGGGCTGTATTCACGGTTGACGCTGCCGCACGACATGCTGTGCTATGTCACGTCGGGACACCAGCTCCATCTACGCGCGGGCGAGCCGATCTATGACGCTGCGGGCGGCTCGCCGATGTCGTTCAGTGCGCCGACGGCGGAAGAGGATCCACTGGTGCTCGATTTCGGCACCATGCACGATCTCTATCGCAGCAGCCCTCACCGCGACGACATCGCGCGGCTGGCGCCCGGGCTGGTCCTGCGGTCGATCGGAATGGGAGCGGTCTGCCAGTCGTGGGGCGGTCTGCTGGCGGGGGTCCCGATCGATCCAGAACGCGCGGAGCGGGCGTTTTCGGGGGCTAACCAAGGATCGCTTGTGCTCGCCTTCCAGATCGCGCTGTTCATGCCACCCGAGCAATTCAAGTGCGAGATGGATACCTATGTGCGGCAGGTAGGGCAGTTGCAGCCGCTCGAGGGGTTCGATGAGACCTACCTGCCAGGAGGGGTGGAGGCTGCGCGGGAGCGGGCATACCGCGAGCAGGGGATCCCGGTCGGACCAGATCACCAGCAGCAGATGGAAGAGATCGCGGGCGAGCTTGGGCTAGCGGCACCGTGGTGAGGGCACGCGCAGCGGTCAACCTGACGTGGTTCCTGGTTTTCCATCAGTGACCGACATCCTGCCCATTCCTGGCGGGGAGCGGCGGGAGACGAGTACGAGAGGAGCACACACGTGGACGTGCAACAGATCATCGAGTCACTGCGGCCGTATGCTGGCGATCCGCCGCAGTCATCGCCACCCGAGATCCTGCCATGGGACCATGGCGATACGTGGGGCCTCGACGGGGCGGCGCGCGCGACGCTGGGCAGCCTGGTCGCGGGCGAGGCGCCGGGCGAGCGCATATACGAGATGGCCGACTATTTGTTGGCCTTTTGCATCGAGGGCTATGGCCCGCGGCAGTACCCCGATGCCTTTTTACTGAACGGCACGGTACTGGCGCTGTGCGGCTACCTGTGTGAAGGGCAGCATCCCGAAGCAGAGCTGTGGCGCGCTACGGGCTGCGCGCGCCTGGCGACGGAGGCGCATTGGCGCAAGGCGGCGCTGAGCGACTGCCTGCTTGCGGATTGCGTGCTAGCGGTGTGCCGGGTCGCAGACGAGCTCGAACTGCCGATCCTGGCCGACCTGATCACGCTGCGCGAGCGAATGTGGGGGACGCTGCTGCCGCACGATCGTGCAGAGCGGCTGAGTGTCTCGCAGGAAGCCTATCCATCCTATATGTCGTCACCGGTGCCGGCGGACCAGGTGGGCAAGCTGATGGCTGGGCGAGCGTGGCAGTGCAGCCTGGCACCGAGCGACTTTTTTCTTCCCGAGGTTGACCTGGCCGAGGCAGACCAGACCTGCGAGAACCTGATCACGTTGCGGGCGCACATGATGGTGCGGCACCAGTTTGGCAGCGACGTGGACTGGCACCTGCGGCTGTTCGACGACATCGAGTCGACGGTGAGCCTCAACGCACAACCCTTCCTACGCAACCTGGCGGCGGCCTACGGGGAGACCGGGGATGCCAAGTATGCGCAGCATTGCGTGCGGCTGCTGTGGTCATTCTACCGGCAGGCGCCGCTGCCGAACCACCGGCAGCTTTCGGGGCCGTGGCGCACGTTGGAGGTGGGCAACCGGCAGGCGAACGTCTGGCCGGCGGTGCTCGCCTGCGCCGGCACGGTGGATGCGTTCGACGAGGATACGCACGCTATGCTGGCCCGCTCGCGGCTGGACCACATCCGATACGCGACCGCGTACTGCGGCGGGGCGAACAACTGGTACCAGGTCGAGGCCGCCGGGCTGGCGGTGGCGGCGCTGTTCTCTCCGGAGCTACGACACGCCGATGCCTACCTGCGCATCGCGCTGCGCCGCCTGCGATGGATCAACAGCTTTGCCTACTATGACGACGGGTTCCAGTTCGAGCTGACCCCGGGCTACCACGTCTTTCCGACCTCGTCGATGTTCAGCGTGGTGCAGGCAGCGCGCGTGCGCGGCATAGCGCTGCCGCAGGATTTCGTCGCACTGATCGAGCGCGCGCACGAGATGTACCTCTATGCGGTGCAGCCCGACCACTATTTGCCGACGCTCAACGACTGCGGTGCGATCCCGACCGACCCGGCGCCGCTGCTGCAGCGCGCGGCGGCTGCCTTTGGGCGCGCGGATTTCGAATGGGGAGCGACGCGCGGCGAGGCCGGCCAGGCACCGGATCACGCTTCTCACGCCTGGCCCTCGGCAGGTTACTATGTGATGCGCGACCGCTGGGCCGATAGCGCGGGCTATCTGTTCTTTGACGGTGCAGCGTGGGGCGCATCGCACCAGCACGAGGACAAGCTGACCTTTCTCCTGCACGCCTACGGCAGACTCCTGATCAGCGACCCGAACATCTATAGCTACTCGCGCACCGAGCTGACACACTATTTCCGCTCTTCGCGAGCGCACAATGTCGTGCTGATCGACGGCAAGGGGCAAGCGCGTCGCTTCCGTCCAGAAGCCAGGTTGTCGACGCTCGGCGAGAACGAGTGGGTGAGCGAGCCCGGGGTCGACTTTGTGAGCAGCGAGTACCTGGAGGGCTATACCCCGAACCCGTTCGGGGGACAGGAACTGCCGGTCGAGGTAGACGAGGGTTTCTCGCACAAGCGTGCCATCTTTTACGTCAAGGGCGAATACTGGATCCTGTCGGACCTGATCCGGGGCGAGGATGGCGAGGCGCATACGCTGGAGCAGATCTATCACATCGCTCCGATCTACCAGCCTGGGCGCGACCAAGCGTTCCGTGTGGGAGAGGTGTCGGTCTCGCCGGCGGGCATCGTCACCCAGGACGAGGAACTGCCCAACCTGGCGATCGTGCCCGTCGACGGGGTGGGGCTCGAGGCACGCGCACAGAAGGGCGAGGTCTCGCCTGCAGTGGGCTGGTACGGGGTGCTGGGCGAGTTTCCGGCGTGGGACGTGGCCCTGCAGTGCACGCGCAGCCTGCCGGCGCGCATGGACGCCGTCCTCTACCCGCTTGCGCCAGGGCAGGCCGACTATCCGTCCGTGCATCGCCTGCACGCCGATGAGCGGGTCACGGCGCTGCGAGTGACGGGTGCCGAGATCGATGACACGTACATCCTGTGCGAAGCGGGCACGGGGCCGGTGTCGGTCGGAGAGATCACCTTCGAGGGCCGGGCGCTGCTGCTCCGCCGTGGGCCTGCGCTCGAGGCTTATGCGGTGGAAGCACGGTCGGTGATCGTAGGCGGGCGGCCGATCACGCCCAAGTAGATGCCTGCAACGGTGGAGACGTCCCAGATCCTATCACTGTCTAGAGCGGAACCAGGCACGAATAGGCTACGCACACGACTGAAAGGAGACATTCGTGGTACAAGCGACCCAGGTCGGGCTGATCGGCTGTGGCGCGATCAGCGGTATCTACTTGCAGAATGCCAAGCGGTTCGAAGAGATCGAGATCGTCGCCTGTGCAGACACGCGGCTGCAGGCTGCGCAAGCCCGGGCAGCAGAATACGGCGTGGCCAAGGCGTGCAGCGTCGAGGAGCTGCTGGCCGATCCAGAGATCGA
>Ga0307445_10001988_pt1 | contig 11404 bp, 11 predicted proteins | sample SalMarSW160330MG_FD_202147 | JGI IMG/M metagenome (GOLD analysis project Ga0307445, IMG submission 202147) | Salt marsh sediment microbial communities from the Plum Island Ecosystem LTER, Massachusetts, United States - SW1603-30 | ecosystem: Environmental > Aquatic > Marine > Intertidal zone >...
TCGTAACCGGGGTCCTGCCAGAAAAGTGGCGGTGGAAAAAGCGTCTTTATCTTGTAGCCCAGGTTCCCCATTATATAACCATGGGGATAGTCATTATCCTTGATTATGAAACCATGACTTTCAGGGTCCCTGCCCCAAACTGAGCTTGGGTATAGTCCTGCAAAATTTACAGGGACAGAGCCCCCGTCCCTGAATATCCTTACTGCAGTATCAAACGTCTTCCTTGCGCTTTCCTCTGTCTCGAACGGGAGAGGATATATCAGGCTTCCTACCGGATATACTCCTGCTTCTCTCGTTGCATTGACTGCATTTTCAAGCATCTGGAGAAATTCAGCATACTCCTTTGTTCCTCCCTTGCGCATAATCCTGGCCAGCGCTTCCGGGTCACCTGATTCGAATCCGAAGAACATCGAAGAAAGTCCTGACCTTGCCATTTCTTCTATCCACGCATCATTGAACTCCAATGCTGAACCGAACATGACATACCTGATATCAAGTTCTTTCCTGTTTATCTCCTTTGCAACATCGTATGCTCTCCTTAAGCTGGGATTTGAGCTACCCTCCATGAAGGAGGACGTCCCGCCATCAACAAGACGCTCTATCTCATTGATTATCCTGGATGTGCTCTTTGTTCTTCTGACGCTACCGCTTTTATCTGTGTGAATGCAGAACGGACATTCACCATAGCATCCTCTGTTCATCTCAAAAACCCTTATGTTGAACTGACCGTCTGACTGGCCATCATAATGCGGGTATGGAAGTGAATCGAGGTTGGAAATTACTCTTTTTTCACCGGTCTTGAAATCGGTACCATCCCTGTAAACGGTGTTTGGGATTCCCTTGAGTTCCTTTCCGGCAGATATGTGATCCGCAATGTCGACTATCGTTTCTTCTCCCTCACCGAACACGGCAACATCAATGTAAGGATTTGCCTCGAATATTGCCGGTGGGGATTCCTTTGCTATGTCAACAAGCGGACCGCCCACGATTATGACTGTATCCGGTTTCTGCTTCTTTATTTCACTGCAGGCAGGTAGTGTGGATTCCAGGCTTCCCATGAAGTACTTGAAACCCACAACATCAATATCCTCTTTGACAACCTTTTCCGCAAGCTCTGCCCCCTGCTTCCTAGATAGTTTTTTCCTGTGAGCGGATAGCTGTTTGTCAAGTACCCAGAGCTTTGCCATGTATGGGAAAGCTTTTATCATGTCGCCTTTTCCGGGCTCATCTTTGGAGAAGATTTTTGTCAGGGAATCGTAAACGTTTCCCAACGATCTCCTGTATTTTTCCGGCACAAGCTGATCAAAATTATAAAGGGTGTTCCTGTCAATAGCGTGAGCATCGTGTCCATTAAAATGGAGAGATCCTGCTAGGTTTGCAAGTCCATTGTCTTGGATGAAGTTGCTGGGTACGTAAGGCATACCAGAATCTGTATGGAGAATGAATCTTGTCATAACCATCACCATTTGCTCTCCCAAACGCAGAAAGGATAGCCATCACAAAAGCATTTCTTTTCCACCAGCCTTACGTTCTTCACCCCCAGCGATTTTTCACCATTGGCTGCAAAGATTCCCATGAACCAGTTACATACCATTGATTTCTTTCCATACATATTCTTTGATTGCTCTATAACAGGATTGTTCTTGACATGGAATATTATGTGGTGATGCCCATCTTTGTTGATATCACTTTTTACAAACTCTACCTCACCGTAACCAAGGAAATCAAGAAGTGATATCATTGCCTTTTGTGTTACCCAGCCCCCACTGGATTTTAGTCCCATGGCTTTTATCATTTCATCTGCAGTAGATTTCCCGCCATTGTACCCAACGCCGTATAAATATTCTTCTCCCATCTTCTCTGCTATTTCCTGGAACATCTCAGCCATGGCCTTTGCCGGAACAAGCATCCAGTCCATCTTACCGAACATTTTTATCCTTCCTTTTTCTGCAGAGAATGCCCTTCCTATTAACATCTTCTTGAAAATCGTTGCCATTGCCATTCTTCCACCATCACTCTCTCAGCAGCTCGTGAATCATTCTGAGCTTTTCCATGTCGCTCGGCCAGGCGATGTAGGTGTTGCCGGTCTTCTTCATCTGTATGAGGTCCATCTCCTTGAGTCGCCTGAAGTGGTAGATGTATTTTGCAGAGAGGCTCTTGCTCTTTCCGTTCTCTCCCAGCTCTATTGCGACCTCCAGCGGGTTCGCTGGCCATTTCTCGCAGATGACCTCAAGGACCTTCCTGGTCTGCTCGCTTATCCTCTTTTTCCCGGCTCTTCTGGTGATTCTTCCTGCCATGTTTAGAATTGTCCAAAACATATATAAATACATATTGTGGAATATTCCAAAAATAAGCTGTTTTTTGATGGAAATCTTCACCTTTATAAAACTCGGGAACAATAATTATCAGAAAGGGGTGATGGGAATGGTAAGCGTTGACAAGATAATGAGGAGGTTCGTGGTGACCGCTGACCCGGGCATAACGCTCATGGATGCCGCGAAGATAATGACGGTCAACAGGATTGGCTCTGTCGTAGTTATGAAGGGCTCGGTGCCGGTCAACATGGTTACGAATGATGACATTGTTTCTATCGTAGCGCAGGGGAAGAACCCGAGTAAGATGAAGCTCGGTGATATGAAGAAGAAGAGTGTCGTCACCGTCCCTCCTGAGGAGAATATACAGAAGGTCGCGCAGCTAATGATAAAGACCGGGTTCAAGAGGATTCCGGTCATGAAGAACGGAAAGCTTTATGGGATAGTGTCTGAGAAGGAAATCGTTCTCGTGCAGCCGCAGCTGCTTGATATAATGTCAGAAAAGCTCAGGATGAGGATAGAGAGGGTCTCCCCGAGGGAGGGAACGATATCAGGCATATGCGAGATGTGCGAAGGCTATTCCGACGACCTCAAGAATGTCGGTGATAAGTGGCTCTGCGAGAGTTGCATGGACAGGGATTAGGGATAGGAGTATTCGTCGATGATTTCTCCGTTGTCTATCAAATATGCAGTGTCACCGTCGTTGTTCCAGACGCACTGGAACGAGTTCGCAGGGCAGTCCCTGCCCCAGTAAAGGTCTGTCTTCGTATTCTCTCCGGTTACTGTGTGGATAGTAACGATGCCATTGATTACGAAACCCTCTGGGAAGGCATAGACGTTCTTTTCCGTTTCGTCCTTCAGCGTCCAGCCGGTCAGGATGAAACCATAGCCCTCAATCTCGACGTACTCGTCTATCTCATTGACTGAAAGGATTCTGATATCTCCCTGTTCCTGGAAGCAGTCCTTCGGACAATCCTGTTCTGTCTCGCCGTTGTCGCACGCCCCGTTGCCGCAGCAGGTGTCCTCTGGGATGCAGAGCTGGACAGAGAAGTCAAAGCGGTATGATGTGCAGGCCGTGTCCTCGGGGCAGGGCTCGCAATCTTGTCCGTCGGGATACTCTCCCTGCTCGCATATGCCGTTCCCTTCGCAGTCAAGGAGCGTCACGCACTTGCAGTCGGAGAGTTTCTGGCATGTGCCGCACGATGTGGGACAGTCATCGTCAGTTTCGGGTTGCTCTGATTGCTGCGAACCTCCGCTGACCTTGACCGTCTCCGTTGTCTCGTGGCCCGTGCAGAGGGGTTCGCAGGAGACGCAGTTCCCTGTGGAGGGATTGCACGAATCGCGGCAGGAGACATCTGTTCCGTCGGGACATGTTATGGTGGTTATGTCGCACTCCACGCCCATGCAGGGGTCGGTCTGCCTGGCAGAAACGTATTCCTCATAATCGTCGTGGGCACCATCCTGGTGGGACGTGTCCGTTACCCTCCCTGTCTCTGATGTGCAGCCCGACACGAGGACCAGAAAGAATAAAGCTAATAAAAGCAAATGCTTCATATATATAATTTCGCAAGCCCTGTAATAAAAGTAACACACGCCGTGCAACATGATGTTGTACACGTCATTGCAAAGGTTAGATAGACGTCATACATCAATTGGATAAAGACGTCATTCAAGCATTGGGCCCGTAGCTCAGCTGGATAGAGCACTCGCCTCCTAACCCTTGGTGGGAGAGAGCGAGGGGTCGCAGGTTCGAAAAAACCCTTTAGGGCCGATAAACGCCCTAAAGCGTTTGCGGAAAGAACGCTTTCGCACCCAGGAGCAACATAAACAATCCTGGGCATGAAGTGGTTTAGGGAATCCTGCCGGGTCCGCTAACCTTTTTACTGTTAAGAGCATCGCCAATTAAGATCGTGGCAGTTACCTATAGCGAATACTAAACTGTTCCAAAAGCGTTCACGGAAAATGCCCACGGGGTCAGCTTTTTATGAGTTAAAGGACAATAAGATAACATGACGAGGATTATTGCAATCGCTTCCGGAAAGGGGGGCGTCGGGAAGACCACCGTCGTGTCAAACCTTTCCTCTGCGCTGTCTGTCTTTGAGCAGAGCGTGATAGCGGTGGACGCCAACTTCACCACCGCCAACCTCGGCCTCCATATGGGTATCCCCATGTACCATACCACCATACAGGACGTGATAAAGGGCAAGGCAGCGCTCAGGGATGCTGTCTATCACCACAAGGACGGGTTCAGGATAATACCCGCTGACATATCCATAGAGAACATCATTACACCGAGCTCGCACAAGATTGTTGACTCCATGTACAAGTTACTCAATAAGACTGATTTCGTTATCATAGACGCCGCGGCAGGGCTCGGCAAGGAGGCCGTCTCCACCATAAAGGCCTCGGACGAGCTGATAACAGTGACCAACCTGGAGGTTCCTGCCCTCACTGATGCTCTGAAGCTGATAAGGGTCGCGGAGAGATACCACACGCACAACCTGGGGGTTGTTGTGAACAGGGTCAGGAAGGAATCCTGGGAATTCCCGCTGGAGCAGGTGGAAGAGTTCCTGGGCGTCCCTGTCATAGGAATAATAAACGAGGACCAGAACGTCAGGAAGGCGATAGCGGAGAAGTCCCCTGTGGTTTCGCACAGCCCCAAGGCGCTCTCCTCGCAGCAGTTCCTTGCGCTTGCAGCCAACGTCCTTGGGATGGAATACAAGATAAAGAGGCCCGTGCTCCACAGGTTCTTCGGACGGTTCGTTTACTGATTCACTTTCTTTTTACGGGTGCACCGAAATAAATGTCGTCGCCTGTTGACATATTTCTAGTATTAGTAAAGTTTGAATCGACCAGGCCCACGACACCGGATTCTAGAATTTTCCTTTGAAACGCAATGTCATACATCACAAACGGATTGTACTTTTCATATCCTTCATGGTCATTATAATCTACACCCGCATAGACGAGCAGCCCCTTGATTTGACCCCCCATATCAACCCACGCTGTCTTATAGCCGATAAAATCCTCAAACTCCTTCTTGTCTCCTGGAAAAACGACTATTTTTCTCAATGCTTCAGTGATCTGTCTTTCTTCCTCTTCGTTTTTGCGCAGCTGTTCTTCTTCAAATCTTTTCTCTTCTCTTGATTTTCCAATTCCGAATACCATTTATTCACCTTATGGTTATTTATCAGAAGTGTATTTATAAGCTTTTCTATTTGACTACTCTATAGTAAATATATCATCATTTCCTGCCTTATGGTTAATTGGCGATATGATTAGATGTAAAAGGGTTATTTGTACCCGAACCTCTTGTTGTATTTCTTGTGGTCCATTGCTTCCAGAACTATGCAGAATATCTCTATGCCTTCCTTTCCCAGCGTGTATATCATCCTCCAGCTGTCATCGAGCCTGAGCCTCCAGAGATTGTTTATGTCGTATTTGCTTGTGTAATATTCCGGCCACAGTTTTCTTGGTATTTTCTGGCCAGCCTCGGGATTCTCGGATAGCTTGGTCATGCCCCTGTTTATTATCCTGATTATGTATTCGGCGTCGCCGCTTCCCCTTTCAATCCGCTTCTCGAGCTTGGCAAAATCCCTAAGGAATTCATGGGAAAGCCTTATTGTCGTCATTTGCCTTTTTTCTCCCATTTGACTGAAGTTTCGAAGAGCTTTCTCAGCTTCCTGTTGTCCATCGCGACCCACATTATCTTCTTGTCCTTTGTTATCAGTATCTTGTTGCTCTTCTCCAGGTATTCCAGAATCAGGCCGAGTGTCTGCCACATGACCATCTTCGGTAGGGCCCTCCAGAGCTGGTTCTTTGTCGGGTAGTAATCAAGCTTCTTTATCGTGTCCTCTACCATAAGGACCGTGTCAAGTCTCGGCATGTGAAGGGTCTGGGTTTTCATGAAATCACTTAATAGATATATATTAATATTACTATATATATAAATCCATATATTTAAAGCTTTCGGAAGGTTTGTATAGTGGTTACTCGTGTTTTTTCGTACACGTTTTTTGGAGAAGCGGCAGCTCTCGTAAAAAAGGTGTTATTTGTTTTTGTAGACTTCATCCAGCTCCAGCTCGAAGGCCGTGACGGGCATCTTGAGGGCGAGCTTGCTGAGGATGGCAGGGGATATCTCACCAAACACTCCTATCGATTTGTTGCCCTTCATTATCTGGCCGCACCGACCCTTCATGAAGGATGGGTGTTCGGTGGATTGCTTGGATGTCTTCAGGCCAAGGTTCTCATCTATGGAATTCACTATGGCTGCCATCTCTGAGAAGTTGGCGTTCGCGTGGCTGACGACGCCCGCGAGCTTCCTTATGTTCCTCGTCCTCACCTCCTGCTTCGGGTCAGGGAGCACACAGTCAGCGACCTCAAACAGGCGCTGCGGATATCTCCTGTGCTTGTTTGAGACGAGGTTTGCCATGAGCGAGGGTATTGCCCACACCCTCACCTGGGAGTATTCCTTTGACATGGGATTGGCTATCTCCACTGTCCCTCCCTCCGGGACGTTCATGAGTTTGAACTGCTTCTCAGGGCTCGTGAGAGTGTAATTCACCACCTCCTGGAAGCCCGTGCCTATCATCATCTCCCTTATCCTGTTGCAGAACTCCTCGAACGGGTGCGGCCTTCCAACAGTGGGGAGGCGGGGAAGCTCTGGCTCGAAATCATTGTATCCGTATGCTATCGATATGTCCTCTATGATGTCAACGAGGTGGAGAATGTCATACCTGTACGGGGGGATTAGGACAGTCCTGTTCTTCATGTTAACGCCGTAGTTCATCCTCTCGAGCAGGGACTTTATCTCGCTGTCCCTGAGGTTGTATCCGAGCATCCTCTTGACGTATCCAGTGTCGAGCTTCATGGACCTTGCCCTCAGGTTCGGATAGATCTTTTTGTTGACCCTGACCGCTTCTATCCTTCCGCCGCGCATCTCCATGGAGGTGAGGAGTATGTTCAGCGCATAGCTTATTGGTGCCTCGTCATAGCCGGTTATGTCAAGGAATATGTCTTTCGTTCCCTCGGTCACCTTGGTGAGCTCCCCGTTTATTATCGGAGGGAAGGAGAGAATCTCTCCTTTGCTGTCAATGATTATCGGGAGCTTCTTTGCCTTGCCGAAGATGTGCTTGTACTGGATTCCCTTTGGGTGCTTCCTGAGGATTTCCTCCATTGTCATCTCCTTGCTGAATCCAAGGGGGACGAACTTGACGCTCTTGGGGTCGACTTCCTTGTAGCAGAAGGGTGGATTTACCTTGGAGAGGTCATGGACGCCTATCGCTGTCTTTACCCTGTCCCTTCCTATGGTGAGGTCAATCAGCTCCTGGAGCTGCATTATGCTCCTGATAGTGTCATCGTCCAGCCTTAGTCCTCTAACCGCCCCGGCGACTATGCATGGCCTGACCTTGACAGGGCCTGCTGCCATGGATATGGTTGGTTTCGAGACCACGTGGCTTGGCAACCCTCTATTTATCCCGAGCCATGCAGAAACCTGCCTCGCTATCCCTTCTGTGCTCATCAGGTCAGGCCTGTCGGGCGTCACCTCAATCTTTATCCTGTCTCCGTCCCATTCATCTATCTCCAGCTTGTTCAGGGGCAGGACGGTCTCGAGCTCGCTGTCCGCCACCTTCCTTCCGAGCATACCCTTGAGGTCAGGGGCGCTTATCTCTATGACAGGCATCAGACCACCAGCCTCCTCTTCCTGAGCCACTCGACATCGTGATTGAACAAATCCCTCATGTCGCTTATCCCGAGCTTTATCATCGCCAGCCTGCCGAACCCCAGGCCCCACGCGAGGACCGTGGCGTCAACCCCCAGGGGTTTCGTGAGCTCTGGCCTGAATATCCCCGAGCCTCCAATCTCCACCCACTTCCCCCCTATCTTCGCATCCATCTCGACAGAGGGTTCTGTGAAGGGGAAGTATCCCGGCCTGAAGCGGATGTCCTCTGCCCCAGCGACCTCTTTTCCGAAGAGTTCCAGGTATCCGAGCAGGTTCCTTATGTTCAGGTTCTCTCCGAGGATTATCCCCTCCAGTTGGTGGAACTCAAAGGAGTGGGTAGCGTCGAGGACGTCGGGCCTGAAGTCCCTGTCGATTGTGAAGAACTTGGAGGGAACCTCCGGTCTGGAAGCGAGGGTCCTGGCAGAAACGCATGTCGTGTGGCTCCTGAGGACCAGGTTGAGAGTCTGCTGCTGGTTCCAGTGTCCCCAGCCCGTGGAGCCGGTTATCCAGCCGTTCTTATGGGTCTTACCGACCCTCTCCAGCGCCATTTTGTCCCTGACCTCGCCCCTGGATGGCTTCTTCAGCCTGAAGACGTCGTGTATCCCCCTGGCGGGGTGGTCCTGGGGCATGAAGAGGGCGTCCATGTTCCAGAACTCCGTCTCTGTGAAAGGGCCCTTCATCTCATGGAAACCGAGCGCAATCATTTTCCTCCTTGTCTCGTTGATGAACTGGACGTAGGGATGTATTGTGGAAGCGTAGAGCGTGGGGACAGGGGTGTTGACGTCATACTCCCTGAATTTTGCGTCCTTCCACTTGCCTGTCTTTATATGAGAGGGCGTCAGCTGGCCTACCTCCTCCTTTATGGCCTTCACGTCCTTGAGGTGCGGTAGGATGCTCTTGCCCTTCTCCGTAAGGGAGAGCGTCTTGGTCTTCTTCTCCCTGACGGTGACGAGCTTCCTTGCCCTGAGCTCATCGATGTTTTCTTCATGGATATTTCCCTTGAGGCCCTCCTCGACGGGCGTGTTTTTTGAGAGGACCTCCCTTCCCTGCATGGTTATGCTTACCTTGCCCCCTGCCATCTGAATCCAGCCCTTCTTCTTGGCCCATGCAAGGGCAATGCTGAAATTGTCAATGCGGTTGTTTAGTTCCTGTATCGACATGGCCTTGACTGAAATCGTCTCCAGAAGCTTTTTTTCCGGGATTCCCTCCTCAGAGTATCTCTTCCCCTCATCAGTGAGCTCTGCCTTTGTCTCGACCTCTTCCCTGTGCTCAACGAGCCCTTTCATGCTGGCCCACTGCCCTGCCTTGTGGACGCTGTCCTCAGAGAGGCCGGTCTCCTTTGCTATCTCGCCAGTGGCTGCCTCGCGCAGCTTCTTCAGGGCAAGTAGTATCTTCTTCTCGTGTGGGGAGAGCTTCTTCACTATGTCCTCTGTCATGATATCTATATCCTTATTGGTTCTGGTTGTTAAAATAATATTGGGGACGACTGCATGCCAATAGTTGGAAATCTCCTGGCATTACACAAAAAAGCTAAAGAATCGTGGCTGAAAACCAAAACTGAACTGATGCACTGTCCTGGCTGTAAGGTCTGTCATGTGAACCACTTCTAAATGATTGGGGGTCAGGTTTTTAAGTTTTGCTCAGCCCGCTGCTGCCTTTAAATGATGAAAGCCACCAATAAACCATTATATGCCAAAGAAGATTGAGTTTATTGAATTGAAGAACGTATTTGATATAGAGAATGAGAACCTTTCACGCGGCGCCTGGTGGTGGTGGTGGTGGATATTCTTTTTTGATAATCCAAAGATTCCTGAAAAGCCAAGGCAACTGATGATTCTATGGTCAGCGAAGAACACAAAGAGGATTAACTGCAATGATCTGGATATAAAGATTGAGAAGGCGCGTGATGGTAATGTCCTGGATGGTGTGGTTGCTGCATGGTATTTTGATGGTGAAAGGATGCACCACAACTTCCTTCTGGAGCAGTGCAGGATAAGGGTTGGTGAAAGAGGATTGGTATCAGAATCCAGGACACCGGCATCGTTCTCTGTGAATGGAAAGTGTGGTGTTGTGAAGATAGGTGATGATTTTGTCTTTGTTGCTGAGGCTGACAGAGAGTATGATTTTTCTCGGCCAAGACACCACTCAAACAATTTTGTTGGCGAAAAGGGTTATTCCATAATGAAGGTTAATCGCACCGGCCTGAAGGGTAGGGTTGAGGGAAAAACAATAAAGGGGAGCGCGTACTTCCAGAGGGTTTTTGTGAATGCCCCTGCTATCCCATGGTATTGGGGAATCTTCCATTTTGAGAGCGGCGGAATACTGACGTACACTAACCAGCTCGTTTTTGGGAAGTCGATAAAAAAGGATATATCATTCTTTGATGGGAATGAGATGCACAGCTTCAAGAAGATGAGGGTCAAGAGAAGCGGTGGAGACGTTCCTGTGTTCAGAGTCACAGGAGAGAATGAAGGGAGGGAGATAGAGTTTGTGGTTGATTGTTATTCACATTCGTGGTGGACATTCAGGAAGAAGAGCGCAGGGGTTATTCCCAACAAGCTCACCTATAATGAGTATCCTGCTGTGATATCTGAGTTCAGGGTGATGGATAAAAAAACAGGAAGGGTTGTCGGTCTCAAAGAACTTGGCAAGGCAGTAGGAAACGCTGAGCACACAACAGGGTATCTGCTTTAGTCAGCGGACGGGGTGCCACTCACTTACCCTGCTGTTCTTCATGAACGTGTAGTATATCCAGTTGGTGAGGTATGTCTTTGAGAAGGCAAGGACGCCCAGCTCCCTGAACCTGCGGATGGAGTCTTTTATCGTGAGGTCCCTCAGGAGGGGAAAGCTGCCGCATCTCGATGCGCGGAAGACGAAGTCCAGGTCCTCTATCGCAGGGAGGTTCTCGTCGAACCCGCCCAGCCGGCTGAAGGTTTCCTTCCTGACCATTATGCCGTTCTCCCCTGATGTGCAGGGCTTCACCGCGTGGGCAAGTGACTTTATACCCGACCATGCCCTGTAGAAGGTGTATTCGAAGAGTGTGGGCTTCACCCATGGATCGGGCATCATGCTGCAAGAAGCGCCAATCACGCCCGGCTCTGAGAAGACGGATTCCAGCCTTGAGAAGAGGTTGTCCGGGACTATCGCGTCGGCGTCTATGAAGATGAGAATCTCTCCGTTGGCCTGCATGGCTCCGTGGTTTCTGGCAACAGAAATGCCTCTCTTGCTGATGTTAAGTACCCTGGCCCCGAGGCCGGACGCAATCTCCCTTGTACTGTCAGGGGAGTCAGAATCCACCACTATGATTTCCATACCGTACCCGCGCCCTGCGAGGTTGAGGTGCTTCAGTGTCCTTCCTATCGCGCGCTCT
>Ga0307445_10001989_pt1 | contig 11396 bp, 17 predicted proteins | sample SalMarSW160330MG_FD_202147 | JGI IMG/M metagenome (GOLD analysis project Ga0307445, IMG submission 202147) | Salt marsh sediment microbial communities from the Plum Island Ecosystem LTER, Massachusetts, United States - SW1603-30 | ecosystem: Environmental > Aquatic > Marine > Intertidal zone >...
AGGATGATCCCCTACAACGCCAACCGGACATCACCCTGGCACGAGAAAAGCTTGATTGGGAACCAAAGCTGGACATTGAAACAGGTCTAAAGAAGACTATTGAATATTTCAAGAAAATCCTCTGAAAATCCACTCCTTGCCATATGCCCTGATCGCTTGAACCCGTAACAACAAGCTGAAAAAACAATCGGTTTTTTTATTTATTCCCTTTATCCTATAGAAAACAGGCTTCAGTAAAAACACAGTATGTCCCAGAAAATTTAAGCGGAATCCTTTGATTTCGTTAATGAATTCTTTTATCTCCTGACTTCAGGCGGAATTTTATAAGGGTTGGCCGGTTAATAGATGCAGGCATCTAATATTGAAAGCACATCTGAGAGCAATTCATCATTACCGTGTTCGATACGTTTAGCGCGACGGGAACGGAAATCGACCGATTTAACTTGCTCAACCATTATGAAGCCCGTTAGCTTACTATTTTTCGGAATAGGCACGTGAAAAGGAAAACCACGATCTGTGTTTGTAACCGGGCATACAATAGCCAAGCCTGTGCTACGGTTGAACAAGTCCTTGCTGACTACAAAAGCAGGGCGGCGTCCTTTTTGTTCATGACCGGATTGTGGATCGAAAGTGATTGTGATGATGTCGCCTTGTCTGGGAATATAAACAGGCATCTACCAAACCTCCTTACCGACCGGCTCCCCCCACTCAACTTCGCTGGTTTGGTAGTTTTCAGGAATACGCGCCACAAGATCCTTAAGATTGTGCCGCCCACGCTTTCTTTTTGCTGGTGAGACGGTAATAATGCCGTCTTTTACCGCAATATCCACCTCATCGCCGACACCAATTTGTGCATCTGCAAGCAGATTTTTAGAAAGACGAAGCCCCTGACTGTTTCCCCATTTTTGAATTTTTGCGAGCATGTGACCACCTCCTTATGTATATCCCAAGTATAGCCATTTTAAAAAAAGAGATCAAGTGCTGTTTTACCAGCAGCGTTAACCGGCTGCTGTTAAATCCGCAGCGAAAACATCAGTCAGGTTAAAGGTGTCAACGGTCGTTCAAAAGTGAGCCACTTTCCGCTGTATTTTGATTCCCTTCCACCATCTCATTAGCCGTTTTTCCAATTAATCGGTAACTATCCCCCCGGATATTAATAACCTTGCTGTGAAGCTCCCCGACCAAAGGTCGGAGCATTCAAGCGCATTTTTCGTAAAAAAACTCCTAAAAAATATGAGGAATCAATCGCAACGGTTTCCTGCCGTCTGCTCCGACCTGTTGTTTGACGGCACTTCCTACAAATTGAGAACGAGACCGAGACCATCATCCACGTGCTTCATCTTGTCTGTAGAAAGCCTGCCGATCCGTTCCGTAAGGAACGATTTATCCAGAGTGACAACCTGGGAAACATTAGCTACCGAATCTTTTGAAAGTTTGGTGATCCGCTTCCCCAGAAACACGTTACCGGGGGCAGCCTGGTTCAGAACCGGTCGGCGGTCGAAGTGTGGCCCACCAGATATCTCCGCGTTGCATCACCATTCCTCATTGGGAATGGATACGGCTTGCGCATCCAGTACGGCCGAATCAACGGATGCGTTTTCAGACGCATATACCTGGTCCAGTTTTTCTTTAACCCCGGCGTGACGGCACTCGGCTACATACTGTTGCACGGCACGTGCATAGAGTTCACTACGAGACATGTGCAGCCGCTTCGCTAAGCAGTCTGCCGATACAAATACGTCGTCAGGAATAGATATGGCTATTTTCATGGAGGCATGGTATAACTGTAGTCATACCGCTGTCAATTACTTTTAACAGTGAAAATACATATTTTTATCTCCGGAGGTGACGAAATCCTTGGAGGTTGCTCAAAGAGCAAGAATGGCAATTGGCAAGAATTTACACTCAACTGATACCGGAAACCCCAACAAATAGGTTAACTTAACCCTGTTATGACCGTGGAAGGCCAAAAACAAGGTATCTAAACGTGGGTCATCAAATCCTTCCCCGAGATATCTACCATTGAATCCAATTAAGAAATGAGTAGAGAAATTTTTGGACAGAGATCATCAATCACGGTTGGAAAATCGGGAAGATTCGGAATCAAGGAACCTAACCACTGTTGTCAGGTCTTTTCGACATAATGGTTGGGATAACCAGTTTGAAAAGGCATCAGCTTTTTCAAAACCTTGTTCATCACATTGTTCAAGGATCATGAAAGTCTATTTCGAATCCACGCGGAATTCCGCCGACAATCAAAAACAGCATAGACCCGAATGATGTCTTTTTGTACCTTATAGTAAATGGCGAAGGGAAATCTTTTGGCTAGCAAGCGGTGATATCCGAAATGGAGGGCATGAATACCGGCATAGAGATAAAGCGATTCTATATCTGAAAAGATGGAGTCGAGAAAGTAATCACCGAGTCCTTTTGACTGACGCTCATAAAAATTGAAACCATTGAGCAAATCTTTCTCAGCAGAATCAAGGAGTTCGATTCTCATTTAATCTGATCCTTGATTCTTTCCTTAGCCCGATCAAAAGCTGTAAATTTTGCCTTCCCTTCGTTTATCTCCATTTCTCTCGCCTCTAAAACTTCCCTATGCCATTTTGGCGATGGAATGGATTCGGAATCTCGGCAGAGATCGTCCCATAGTTTTTCCATTACAGCTATCTTATCCAAGCTTGTCATTTTATCTAAAGGCAATGAAATATCCATATCATTCTCCTTTTCAAGGTAAATGTAGAGTATTTAGAATAATTCACCTTTCAATTTTTTGCAATAAAGAACTTCCGGAGTCTTCGAACAGGTGATTATATGATTTTCAGTTTAAACACCTTAAATGAAAAATAAAAATACTCTTAGAACAAAAATGATTTAGATACCATACACGGTGTCTACTATGAACCCATTGCAGATGGTTCCCGTGATACAGTAATCAAGACCAAAAGTGGCGGTTGGCAAAGGCGTGTCCGGAACCGGACTTCAGATAGCGTTCAAATCGTTAGGCCTGACTTAAGGTTTCGAAAGCGATATAGATCTTGAGTTTCCAATGTTTAAAATCGGCCGTGTGCCTGCATTTTCCTGTATTATGTTCTTTTAGGCGTCCCCTAATGTCGGATGTATGACCGATGTACCGTTCACCTGGTTTGGCGACGCTTTCCAGGATATAGGTAAAATACATTGAAAAGACCTGCCATTGGAAGTCAGTCTATAAAAAAAAAGTCATCCATCGCACAAGGCTATGGATGACACCATCCCTCGCTCTTTCCATATCGATGCCGTTGGCCTGCCATCCGTAGCTCGTGAGCGAAGTGAACGAGCGAAGGATGGTGGAGGCGGGGGGAGTCGAACCCCCGTCCGAAAATATTCCACTCAGGTGTCTACATACTTAGCCCGATTTCTTAGTTTCACCCCCAGGTCCGCGATCGGGCAAAACTACCAAGAGGTTAACCTGTATTCATTTTCGCTTCACCGAACTACAGGTTAATCGGATCAGCTAGCCTGCTCGTCGACGCCCTTTCCGGTCCCGCAGGCTTAGACCGAGAGGACGCTAGCCATTTATGCGGCTAGAGCATACGCATAATCGTCTGCGTTTAGTTGAATCCCACCTGTTTTACGAGCAGATGGAACCTCGGTATGCCCCCTGAGCTTCAATTATCCCCGTCGAAACCAGTTCGCCCCCGGGAATTTTATAAATAAAATATAAACATTTTTAGGACCGTTGTCAATATCTATGCTGCTTCTTGGCTTCCTCAATATCTCTCCTTAATTCCTTCTCCTTTAATGACCGCCTTTTGTCATATTTGCGTTTCCCTTTGGCCAGGGCAAGGTCCACCTTGACTCGACCCTTCGAAAAATGGACTTTTGTGGGAATTAATGTGTATCCCTTTTCCTCGGTTTTTCCAATCAACCGCTTGATTTCTCTCTTATTCAAAAGGAGCTTTCTGGGCCTTACAGGATCCAACTGAAAATGATGGGCATAGGGATACGGCGTAATATGCATATTATAGAGAAAAACCTCGCCCTTTTTCACCCTGGCATAGCTGTCAACCAAACTTCCCCGTCCCTCTCTGAGGGACTTCACCTCCGGTCCCAGAAGCACAATCCCAGCTTCCAAGACTTCAGCAATGAAATAGTCATGGCGGGCTTTTCTATTTTGGCAGACGACCTTCACACCCATAAATGTCCTGCTTTCGTTTGTGCTCTACGACCGTCGATTTACATTTTGTCGGCCCTTCTCAGGCATCCAAAAATCCCTTTTCCTCGAGCTCGGGCACCAGAACCTTCATCTTGTCCAAGATATGAGCCCGCACCTCATCGGCAGTATGAAGCTTGATCACTTTATCAAAATCAGCATGGACTTCTTCAACGGATATAGATCGAATGATCTTCTTTACAAGGGGAATAGACCTGGCATTCATGCTGAGTTCCTCAATACCCAGACCCAGCAAAACGGGGACGCATAGTGGGTCCCCAGCCATTTCACCACAGAGAGATACCCCTATCCCTGCATCCTTTGCAGTATTGACTACATGCCAGATCATTCGCAGGATAGCAGGATGAAAGGGTTGGTACATATAGGCCACATGCTCATTTATCCTGTCAATTGCAAGACTATACTGTATTAGATCATTTGTTCCGATACTGAAAAAATCAACGTGTTGAGCCAAAACCTCGGCCATGGTAACTGCCGACGGAACCTCGATCATGATCCCCATCGCAAGATCCCGATCGTACTCTATTTTTTTTCGATCCAGTTCATTTCTTGCTTCGGCCAGGATCTCTTTGGCATCCAGTATCTCCTGTAACCCGGATATCATGGGAAACATGAGCTGAACATTACCATAGACACTCGCCCTTAAAATGGCACGGAGCTGACTCTTAAATAATTCCGGTTCTTTAAGGCAAAACCTTATGGCTCGAAGACCTAACGCGGGGTTCATCTCCCTGGTGATTTCAAGCTCAGATGAAAATTTATCACCCCCCAAATCCAGTGTCCTTATAGTCACAGGATCAGGCGAAATGATTTCGGCCATATCTCGGTAGTCCTGAAATAGCTCCTCTTCGCTCGGGAGCCCTTTACTTTTAAGATACAAGAATTCCGTCCTAAAAAGGCCAATCCCGTCCCCTCCGTTATCTCTGACCGCCGCCACTTCTTCCAGGAATTCTATGTTGCCCTTTACGGCTATTCTCCGACCGTCAAGTGTTATGGCCGGAAGGTGGCTTTTTCTGGCTATGCTTGATTTAAATTCTTCGTGTTGAAACTGCTTTTCCTGATAGTATATAATAGCACTGTCGTCCGGATTGATGATGACATCGCCTGTATTTCCGTCAACTACCAGAAGGTCTCCATCCTCTATAAGGTCAGTAGCGGTTTCCAGACCAACAATTGCGGGGATCTCCAAGGCCTGTGCCATAATAGCCGTGTGGGAAGTCCGGCCTCCAACATCGGTAATGAAACCCATAACCATATTTATATTTAACTCGGTCGTGTCTACGGGGGACAATTCATGGGCAACAATAATCCCTCGCTCATTAATCTCGGCCAAGCTTTCTTGCGCTTCTCCAGAGAGATTTCTAAGAATCTTTTCCGTTACATTCTCCACATCATTGATCCGGGTGCTGATGTATTCGTCATCGATTTGAGTAAAAACCTCTCTGATCTCTTCGAGTGATTTCTTAAGGGCCCATTCTGCATTGATTTTCTCATTTAGTATTTTCTGAATAGTAGCCTCATTGAGCATGCTGTCTTTAAGCATCATCAGACAACTGTCGAGTATAAAGCCATGCTGATTCACCTGGTCCGGCATCCGTTCCTTCAACATGGTTAGTTGCTCTTCCGTGGCGCGAATGGCCTCCTTAAATCGCTCAACTTCTCTATTTACCTGGTCACCGGTAATGAGATACTGGTAAAGAATCTTGACCCTTGATCTGTCAACAAGACGCGCCTTGCCGATGATAATACCCGGGGAGACGGGAATACCCCTAATTGTTTTTTCCCCCGCAAACTTTTGATCTATCATCTGCTCTCCCCGAATTTTTTCTCAAAGAGCCTGTTCAATTCTTTCATGAAATTCTCCGAATCCTCGCCTACAATTCTTGCCTGTACTTCTGTACCTTTGGGACATGAAAGGGTAAGTATTGACAGAATACTTCCGCCATCCACCTCCTGATCGCCCTTTTTAAGAAACAGCCTGGAACTATACCGATTGGCCAGTTCAACTATCTTTGCTGCAGCCCGTGCATGTATCCCCAGATTGTTATTGATTTTAAGTTTCCTGACCACTTCCATCCATCTCAAACCTTTCGAGGGTATTTTTCCTGGAAAGACATTCTTTATAGACCTGCCTGTAGCCAAGACCTTCGTCACGGGCTACGAGGTCTGCAATATCCTTTGTGCTCAATCTTTTCTCTTGCAATAGTTTCTCTATCCTATTCAATACCCCTTCCCTTAAATCCATAGTTTCTTCCTCATTATTCCCTTCCAGCACCAGTGTATATTCTCCTCTGGGTTTGTCTTGTGCTTGTGTCAATCCTGCCAAAATAACGCTTACCGGTCCCCTTTTCGTTTCTTCAAAAACCTTTGTCATCTCCCTGATCAACACCATCTGTCGATCTCCCAGTATCACTTTCAAATCGGCGAGCATTCCCTTGACACGGTGTGGAGCTTCAAAAAAGACCATTGTACGTTTCTCGGAAATTAATCCCTTCAAATATCTTTTTCTCTTCCCGGATCTGTTTGGCAAAAACCCCAAAAAAACAAATTTTTCCGTTGGCATGCCTGAAACGGAAAGCGCCGCAATCACGGCGGAGGGCCCAGGAATTGGGGTCGCTATTACCCCTTCGCTATTGGCCCGTTTAATTAAATAGGCCCCAGGGTCGGATATACCCGGAGTCCCGGCGTCGGTTACAATGGCTATGTCAAAACCGGATTTCAGTCTCTTAATCAATTCACGGGTTTTGACGTTTTGGTTATGCTGGTTGTAGCTGACAAGCTTTGTCTTAATGCCGTAATGCCTGCAAAGCTTCCTTGTATGAACCACATTTTCAGCAGCTATTATGTCCACACCTTTAAGAACCTTCAAGGCCCTTAAAGTGATATCTTCCAGATTTCCAATAGGGGTTGAAACCACATACAGAGTTCCTGGCTTTGGATTTTGGATTTTGGACTCTGGATTCTGGATTCCAGAATTTTTCTTTTTTGAGTCTTTCATTGTTACACATTAAACAATCAATAGGCCAGGTCAAAGGCATTTTTGATCACTTCAATCCGAGGCTTGTCTCCCCACAGGCTTATAGCTACCACGTCAAACCTCGCACTGGTTTCAAAGCAGTCATTGGACTTCATATAGGCTAACGCTACCTTTGATAATTGCCGCCTTTTCCTGGCATCCACAGCCTCTTTTGCATACCCAACGGACCTACCGCTTCTTGTCTTAATTTCTATAAAAACCAGCGTCCCGCTATCCTCTGCAATCAGATCAACCTCTCCCAAAGGACATCGGTAGTTACGAATGATCTTCTTGTACCCCATTTTCTTGAGCCTCTTCAAGGCCAAGTCTTCACCATGTTTTCCTATCTCAAGTCTTTCCCTTGTCAACCTGCAAAACCCCTTTAAAAGTCAACCGATGGATCGGGCATGGCCCAAATTTCTTCAAGGTTTCAAGGTGGCGTTGAGTTCCATACCCTTTGTGTTTGGCAAAACCATAAGCCGGATATCTCTCGTGATACGAATCCATGATTCTGTCTCTATACACCTTGGCCACTACAGACGCCGCCGAAATGCTTTTGCTGATCTGATCGCCCTTTTTAAGACACCTCTGAGGAATCTGTATAGGCACGCTGTTTATTCCATCAACAAGCAGAAATTCAGGTTGAGGGTCCAAAGCCAAAACCGCACGTCTCATAGCCTCAAGAGATGCCCTCAATACATTGAATTTATCAACATGCCCATGTGAAACAACCCCTATCCCACAACCTAAAGCCTGGCGATTAATAACTAAAAAAGCCTCTTCTCTGGCCTTTGCGGTCATTTTTTTCGAATCTCGGACACCTTCTAACTCAATTCCCTGGGGGAGTATAACTGCAGCAGCCACAACCGGGCCAGCTAATGGGCCTCTTCCAGCTTCATCAACTCCAGCAATCAAACCATACCCGCCCTTACGGGCCTGGTCTTCATAGAAAAATGGGTCGCACACTGATAAGCTGGTGTTCTCGGGGAAAAGGGACAGATTTTTTGGTGGAGTGAACAATAAACAGCATCACAAAGGTTACTTGCTAAAACCTTTTTTCTTTGACTCTTGCGGCCTTCCCTCTCAGTTTCCGCAGATAATAAAGCCTTGCCCTTCTGACCTTGCCCCTGCTGAGGATTTCGACTTTATCGATAAATGGGGAATGAAGCGGAAAAATCCTTTCCACCCCAATGCCGTAAGAAACTTTTCTAACCGTAAAAGAAGCGCCGGTATTCCCCTTCCTTTTCCGAATGACAACACCTTGAAAAACCTGAATTCGCTCCTTCTCACCCTCTTTTATCCTGGCATGTACTTTTACAGTATCACCTGTCCTGAAATCCGGGATATCCGTTCGCATCTGTTCCTTTTCCAGTGTTTCAACTATGTTCATTTTTTCCTCCAAAATAGATTGCTTATAGCCTTGGGTAATATGGAAATCCTGTTTGGTCCATCAGCACCCAGCTTTGAGCTCACTTACATTATCACCTGCCAACCAACCGGTCCAGAATGATAGCCGCAGCAGTCCTGACAGAAAGGTGATTGTAGCCCGCTCTCCCAAAAATTGGGTCTAGGACATAATCCGCGCGGTTTATAATCACCTTATCAAGGCCCCAGGCGGTCCCTAATATCAAAATAACAACCCTGCCATCCTGAATGAGGTTTCTTGCCTTTTCGTAAGATATATTTCGATTCTTTTGACTCGATGCATCTGTTGCGATCAACAAGGGAGGCTCGCCCTCCATGTCGGCTATGGCATCAATTGCGCCTCCCAAATACGAAACAAGTGTAACAAGCTCAATAGCCTCTTTTCTGAGCCTATTATACTTCGCCCCGTACCCAATGATCCAATGGTTTTTAACCCGTTCTGCCAGCATCTGCTGGTCTTCAAGGGGTGTGATAACAAAAAACCTCTTTACATCATAAGTCCTGGCGACTCTGGCAATATCGTGAAGATCTATCGTTGTTATGGCAGACGCAATTGTCTGATTGTTTTTGTTGTAAACTGGGTAATGAACAAGCCCGATGTAAAGACGCATGAGACCTTAGGTTAAAAATAAATGTGTAACAGCTGTACTTGCTCCCTTACATTCTTGCTTAACTTTCAACTTTCTGTTTTTTTTGATAAAAGCTTTTCATCCTCGCTGGTTAATCTGGCCTTTTTGAGCAAGTCTGGCCTTCTGTCACGAGTTCTCTTCAGGGACTCTGTCCTCCGCCATAACCGTATCCTTTCATGATCTCCCGATAACAGAACCGGGGGGACTTCCTCCCCCAGGAAAACCCTCGGCCGGGTATACTGTGGATATTCCAGCAATCCTTCCTCAAAGGAGTCTTCCAGATTGGATCTCTCTCCCCCCAGTACACCTGGAATCAATCGGCTTATGGCATCCATAACAATCATGGCTCCCAGTTCTCCACCACTTAAGATGAAGTCGCCCACGGACAGTTCTCTATCGATACAGATCCTTCTGATCCTCTCATCCACTCCTTCGTACCTTCCACAGACTAAGATGATTTGATCCCAAGAGGACAACTCCCATGCGGTAGCCTGATCAAACGGTTTACCCTGTGGACTAAGAAGAATTACAAGGCTCCGGCCATTAACCCTGTCAATGGATTTCAATGCCCGGTAAATGGGTCCTGGTTTCATGACCATCCCGTCACCACCGCCATAGGGACGGTCATCTGTGTTTTTATGGACACCCCTTGCAAAATCTCTAATATTTATAATTCTCGCACGTACTATCCCCTTTTTGACCGCCCGTCCTAAGACACCTTCACTTAGATGGGCGGTAAACATTTCAGGGAATATGGTAAGGACATCAACCCTCATTCAAATCCAATAATCCCTCAATTGCAGAAATAATCATCTTTTTGCTTTCAAGGTCTATCTTATTAATAACCTCATATATTGCGGGAATCAAAATCTCCTTGGTTTCCCCCTTGACAATATATATATCATTACCCTTTGCCGGAATAATCTGAGAGATCTTCCCTAAGTATTCTCCAGTGTCCAGGTAAACATCAAGGCCCAATAGCTCAAACCAAAAAAATTCATCCTCCTCACAGGCAAGGGCATCTTTCCTTACTAGTATTTCTGACCCACTATATTCTTCCGCATCATATCTGGAATTTAAACCCTCCAGCTCCATCAAGAAAAAGTTCTTATGCGGTTTTATTGAAATCAAAGTGTGTTCGATGATTTCACCTGATGAAATGAGTTTGAGGAAGAGACTCCCAGCATCTGTAAAAGAAGCTTCTCCCCTCGCATAGGGCAATATACGAAGGAGACCTCTCGACCCGTGAGGCTGGATTACCTTCCCCACAAGGATCAAACTACCGGGTGAAACCTGGGCCAAGACTATTCTATGATCTCCAAAACGGATCGCTTCTTTATCTTTGTGGAGGCTGCACTAAGAATTGTTCTCATAGCCCGTGCCGTGCGACCCTGTTTGCCTATGACCTTTCCCAGATCTTCCTTAGCCACTTTCAGCTCAATAACAGAGGTCTGTTCTCCTTCTATTTCCGTGACGGCGACCTCCTCTGGCTTATCCACTAGCGCTTTCGCGATGTACGCAATCAAGTCCTTCATCTCGCTCACCTCCATGTTTGACTTCACCACCACGTCACATCAATTTCCGGTTTAATGAGACTTCAGCAATCCTTGCTTTCTTAAAAGGGCCCTCGCCGACTCCGTAATAATCGCCCCTTTCTCCAGCCAGTAATTGACTTTATCCTCTTGAACCTTTATAACCGCCGGATCCTTCATTGGATCGTAATAGCCTAATATCTCTATAAACTTACCGTCACGCGGTGCTTCCGAATCAGCTGCAACCATACGATAAAATGGTTTCTTTTTGGCCCCCATCCTTGTCAACCTAATACTAACTGCCATTTGCCTTTATCACCCCCTAATATTAATAAATTTTGAAAACGTGCTATTTCAAGAAAGACTCCATGCCGGCAAAACCTCTCTTGCTCACATGCTCCATCATCCTTTTTGTTTGAGCAAAATTCTTTAAAAGACGATTAACATCTTGCACTCTATTGCCGCTGCCTCGCGCGATCCTCTGCCTTCGGCTCCCGTTTATGAGCTTATAGTTTCTTCTCTCTTCCCTTGTCATAGAATTAATGATGGCCTCAACTTTGATCAATTCATTCTCG
>Ga0307445_10001990_pt1 | contig 11396 bp, 11 predicted proteins | sample SalMarSW160330MG_FD_202147 | JGI IMG/M metagenome (GOLD analysis project Ga0307445, IMG submission 202147) | Salt marsh sediment microbial communities from the Plum Island Ecosystem LTER, Massachusetts, United States - SW1603-30 | ecosystem: Environmental > Aquatic > Marine > Intertidal zone >...
TCATGTAAGGGTCTGGGGATAAGGTCGAGTTCCCCTTCATATGCTGCAGAGCGTGGGAGCGGGATGGAAGGGTTTTGTGCGGCCCCGTTCATTTAAATAACGACTAATTATCCATCAGCTTTGTTGTTCATGTATGAAGAGATCAGGATTTATTTACGTCATCATTATCTCTTTTATTGTGCTCTGGTGCACCGATCTGTTTGCGTACAAGGAACGAAAGGATTATTTTTCGCGTCCGCAGATCGGGGCCTGGGGAGGTATCGTAACGCCCCTGGGGCCCACCGCGAGCAGGGTCGAGACCGCGCTGGGGGGCGGTATTTTCGCAAGGCTCACGTTCCCGTACCAGTACTTGAAGTTCGGCGTGGATTCGTCGTATCAACAGTATAAGTCGAGGGGCGTGAACGAGCTTACGTTCGTTCCGGTTTACGGGAATCTCCTGTTTCAGCTCCCCGTGGATTTCCCGGTGCGGTTCCAGTTCAAGGGAGGCGCGGGCGCGGGGTATGTGTATATCAAGCCCGATAAGATCGGCCAATGGGACCCGATATTCATGTGCGGGTTTGAGGCTTCATTTCCCGCGGGAAGGACCTTCAATATAGGACTGCGAATCGATTATATCTATATATATGAGGGTTATATAAAAGGCTCGAAAACCGGAGGCCATGTCCTGAACTCAGGCATCCAGCTGTACTTTAATCTTTGACGGCGGGTCTTAATGGTTTTATCATTCATTGAACCGGATGCGGGATGGTAATTGATGTGTGTTGCTTTATGAGATTATTCAATAAACAGGCTTTTGTCCTTTTCGTGTGCGGTATCGCCGCAGTGGCAGGATGCGGCAACAATATACCGCTCCTGACCGAGATGGAGACGAACAGGCTTGTCGTGATCATCAAGGGCACATACGAATCCAACAGCCCCCAGCCGTGGGAATATCCTGACCCAAACATCCCACCATCTTCCGGTGGGCTGGTTCAAGACGACTCCGTCGTGATCGTCCAGAGTCCTCCAAGTCCCCCGGACGTATATCCTACTGCCTTTATGCTGGACTTATCTGAGCTCAGGCTCCTGGATACCAAAGGCCATTCGCTCAAGTTTTCAAACGTACGCCAGACCTTCGCCATGGGGCTCAACAATGCCGAGCCCTTTTTCAACGGCGTGGGCGTGCTGATGCAAAACGACGATGTGCCCACGACGCAATATCCTGCCGTGATGATATACGTGCGCAAGATGCTCTTCGATAACGCGATTAAGTATATACCCACTTCAACGTGGAGTCCATTGCCCTTTCTGGATTCCTTCAGCGAAAGACTGGTGCCCGGCTTCAATTTCAACCAGTTCCAGTCGCATTCCAATTATGACGTATTGCGATATGAAAGCTACCTGTACAACAGGGTTTTCCCTATTATCGTCTCCATAAATGATCCGACCTCCCCTTTTGGCATGACCTTCACCAAGGAATTTCCCGTAACCGTGCTTGAGATACGCTTCGTGGTTAAAAACTTCATTAAGAAGTTTGAGGTCGTAAACAACACAAGCAGCGAGAATCAAATTTTCGGGTATGTCCACTTCTACGCCTTTTCCGACTGGCTCCAGGACGTCCAGCCGGACGAAACCACCCTCGGCGGAAATTTGCTCACAGTCGCCCGATCATATATCCCGGGCCTGACCGGATCCATCCACGGGACGAATACCACCGGCCATCCCGCCCACGTGATCGCCATTCCCGCGGGTGAGGATATAGCTAATTATACCATCCCAAATGCAAACTTAAGGGGAAACAACCCCTGCAACATGCCGAGGCCTCCTTCGGTGTACCTGGGTCAGAGCATTTCCGATTATCTGGACTATCAGCTCAAGCTTCAGAAGTTCAGATACGACTGGAACCTGAAGTTCGGGGATCCAAGTACGTGGCCCGCTGCTTCTGTTGCGCCCGACTGCGCTTCGTTCAGCGGATCAACCGCAGGAGGATCGGGCGCCACATTGCCGGCGTATACTGAAGAATGGAATACATATGCAAGAGAGGTGGGCCGCTTCAAGATTCCCCCGCTCGCCGTGTGGGTGGATTCTCCTGGATCCTACACCATTGAAAACGTGATGCCGGGAAGCTATGATCTCTATATATCTGACGTACCGATAACAGGAACGGCTCCATACGGTGAGTTATATATTGACAACCAGTTCATTCCATACATCAACAACCCGGTCAATGTTTCCATTGGCGGAAGGGGGAAAGACCCCGCAAATAATACCAGCATCGATTTTTGATGATTTTATTTCCTCTATTTTTCATTTCTAACATTAATTATTTAATTGACCTCGCCGATGTTACTCCTTAAATAAGGAAACTTTTAAAAATTTTTTTATAGATGTTTCCTTTTGGGCGCGCAAAACATTATGCGAAAAAATACCCCGCAGCTTGCTGCGTAGGTATTTTATAGAGGTACCCATAAGCCACTTGATCGAGGACGGCATGCCGGATTTGAACATCATCGTGCAGAAGTACGGGGGCACGAGCGTCGCTACGCCCGAGCGGATAAAGGCGGTTGCTGGAAGGATCAGGAGCTATGTCATGAAGGGCGTTTCCGTGGTGGTGGTGGTCTCCGCCATGGGAAAGACCACGGACGAGCTCATCGCGCTCGCCTCTGCAATCACGACAAACCCGAGCAGCAGGGAGATGGACATGCTCCTTTCGACAGGCGAGCAGGTGTCCATCTCGCTTCTCGCCATGGCGCTGCACGAGATCGGGATCGACGCGATATCCTATACCGGCTCGCAGATCAGGGTCCTGACCGACGGAAATTTCACCAGGGCGAAGATAGAGAGCATTTCAACTGAAAAGATACTCAAATCCCTGAAGGAAAGCAAGGCGGTCATAGTCGCCGGTTTTCAGGGGATCGATTCCGAGGAGAATATCACCACGCTCGGCAGGGGAGGCTCCGACACGTCCGCCGTCGCCCTGGCCGCGGTTCTCGGCACAAGGAATTGCGAGATCTATACCGACGTGGACGGAGTGCATACCGCGGATCCGCGCATCGTCGACGGTCCGCCCAAATTGGCCCAGATAAGCTATGATGAGATGCTGGAGCTCGCACGGCTCGGAGCCGCGGTCCTGCATTCGCGCTCAGTCGAGTTCGCCAAGAAGCACAACATACGCCTGCATGTCCGCTCGAGCTTCAACCGTGAAGAGGGGACCGTGGTCATGCCCAAGGAGGAGTTGATGGAAAAGTACGTAATCAGCGGCGTCACCGCGAAACGGGACGAGGCGAAGCTCACCATCAGGGACATACCCGACCGCCCCGGGATCGCGGCGAAGGTGTTCGGCATCATGGGCGAGAACAGGATATACGTCAACATGATCGTACAGTCGACCGGCAAGGACAACAAGGCCTCGATATCCTTCACGGTGCTGAAAAGCGACCTGGACAGGGCTTTGAAGCTGTGCGACAGCCTCAAGGATGAGCTGGGGGCCACGGGCGTGGATTCGAAGCAGAACATTGCGATCGTGTCCGCGGTGGGCGTGGGCATGCTCTCGTCATACGGGGTCGCCGGCACGATATTCCGTGTCCTGTCCGAGCAGAACATCAACATCGAGATGATATCCACCTCCGAGATCGGGATATCATGCGTGATCGATGACATTTACGCGGAGCGTGCCGTCAAGGTGATCCATAAGGTGTTTATCGAACCGGAGCTGTCATGAAGCTGCGGATTGGAGTGCTGTACGGCGGCAGGTCGGGCGAGCACGATGTGTCACTCTGCTCGGCCGCCTCGATCGTTTCGGCCCTTGATCCGCTGAAATACGAGATCATCGCCATCGGAATCGACCGCAACGGCCGTTGGTTTGTCCAGGACAGGCCGGTCATCGTCGATCATGCAGATTTCGGAAGGGTGCTGACGATCGAAAAAATGGGGATCTGGTACGTGAACCACTATGAGGAGGGCGGCAAACTTTTTCTGCACAATGTCGAAGATGGAAGGAGGGTCGGCGTTGACGTGGTGTTCCCGGCGGTCCACGGCACCTTTTGTGAGGACGGGACCCTCCAGGGACTGCTCGAGCTTGCCATGGTGCCCTACGTGGGAGCGGACTCGATCGGCTCCTCCGTCGGGATCGACAAAGACATCTCCAAACGGCTGCTCAGGGACGGAGGAATTCCGGTGGTCCCGTGGATCACGGTGTCGCGGACGGAATGGACCGGAGGGGGCACCCGCGTGATCGAGGCGGCCGGGGAAAAGCTTGCCGGGCCGCCGCTTTTCGTCAAGCCCGCGCGCACCGGGTCCTCGGTCGGCGTGAAAAAGGTGAAGCGTGGCGACGAGCTTGGAGAAGCGGTGGACTACGCGTTCATGTTTGATGCAAAGATACTAATAGAAAAGGGAATAGACGGGCGCGAGATCGAGTGCTCGGTCCTTGGCAACACCAAGCCCATGGCGTCGGTCCTCGGAGAGATCATCCCCAGCCACGAATTCTACTCGTATGAGTCCAAGTATATCGACCCGGACGGTGCAAAGCTCGTGATACCCGCCGATGTAGAACAGCCGGTTGCGGATTCGATACGGGAAACGGCAATAAATGCGTACCGGATCCTCAGCTGCAGCGGCATGGCGCGAGTCGACTTTTTTTTGGAGAAATCCGGGGTGTTCTACGTTAATGAAATTAACACGATTCCCGGCTTTACCAGGATCAGCATGTATCCCAAGCTGTGGGAGCGTTCAGGCATAGGATACTCCGCCCTTATCGATAACCTTATCGATCTGGCGCTTGAACGGCACAGAGACAAGATGCGGATCCGCACCGAATGGTGAGCCTTACGTCTTTTTTTATTGACACCCCGCATTACAAGTTATTTCAATGATATTTTAAACATTACTTCCATAAGATGTTCTTGTTCTCTGTCTAACATTCAGAATAACAACATTCGGGGTGACCGTATGGCAAAAAAGCGTTTTGAAAAGGGTTTGCGAAAAAGCGGAGAAAAACGCCTTTCCCGCCGTAAAGCCCGTACAGGCGGCGCCTCATCAAAGACAAGGCAGGCGATCGGAAATTTTATTGTGAAAAAGAAATCGATTGTTCCAAACATCATCACCATGTCGAACATGACGATGGGTTTTTTCGCAATCATATTGGCGAGCAGGGGGGATGCCAAATCCCTCGCTCTGGCGGGGATACTCGTGTGCATAGGCTCCATCTTCGATGTCGTCGACGGGGCGGTCGCGCGCGCCATGCATGCGCAGAGCCCGGTGGGCGTCCAGCTCGATTCGCTCGCTGATGGAATTGCATACGGCATCGCTCCTGCGGTCATAGCCTACCAGGCGTATCTGTCCCAACTTCCCCGGGGCGGGTTGTTTATAGATTCAGGCATGCTGGTCGCGCTTATATACCCGATATGCGCGATATATCGTCTGGCCCGGTTCAACATCACCGCCGAGGATCTGGATCATCCGGGATTCACCGGCCTTCCCTCTCCGGCCGCTGGCATTCTCATCTCGTCATTCGCGGCACTCGAGATACCTGATTACATGTTTTTGGTGAAGTTCAACATCGTATTTCCCTGGCAGGTATTCGTGGTCATCTACATCATAGTCGGTTTTTTGATGGTTTCACGAATCGATTACAGCAAGATATTCTCGGTGCTCTACCGGAGGGGAAGGTTCGTACTGATTTTGTCGATCATCGCGGCGATCCTTTTACTCGCCCTGTTCAGCATGTGGGCGGTATTTGTCTTCACGGCCGCATATATAATCAGCGGGTTGCTGTTGTATATCGTTAAATTTTATAAAACCAAGATAAAGAAGGCGGTTTGAACTGACCATGGGCCGGGACTTTACTCATTATAAGGAAAACGGAAGCCCGATGATGGTGGATATATCACATAAGAAACCCACCATGCGCATGGCACGGGCCTCCGGATTTGTCAGGGTCGGCCGGTCGACCCTTGATCTGATCGAAAACAAGCTTCTGCCCAAGGGGGATCTGTTTCAGGTTGCGAAGATCGCCGGTATAATGGCTGCAAAAAAGAATGCGGAACTGATACCGATGTGCCATCCGCTCGCGATTTCCTTTATTGACGTGTCGGTCGAGCTTGATTACGATAAGATCGGGGTGCGCGTGACGTCAGAGGTCAGGTTGGAAGGCAAAACCGGGGCTGAGATGGAGGCCCTTGCCGCGGTATCGATATCCTCACTTACCGTATATGACATGTGCAAATCCGTGGATAATAATATGATTATAGAAGATATTAAAATACTTGAAAAACATGGGGGAAAATCTGATACTGCCTAATTAGACTTTATTATATAATATGATTTTTTTGATAAAAAATGGTTATTGATAAAATTTTTAGAAATTTAGTAATTTTTTTGCATATTTTAGAATAATCGACAATAATTATTGATAGTTTTTTAAAAAAGGACTTGATTATTTATTGAAAAGTTTATATTAATTTAATTGTTAGCACTCATTTAAATGAGTGCTAACAATTAAATTAACTTGTTGTGATTTATCAAAAAGTTAATTTTTTTTTCTTCTTGTCCAGAGAAGAGAAAATAACTAATAGTTCAGTATGTTTAATAAAAGAATAGCATTATAGAAATAATGAATATCAATTTCCCCCGCAGCAGAAGGCGGGGGAAATTAATATCATTAGAATATTATAATGTCATTTTTCATCACATACTGAATGGTTATAAAAATAATCTCTAATTTTTTATAAGGAGGACGGAAGTGGCACTAAAACCTATAGGCGATCGTGTCGTCATCGAACTAATCGAACAGGAGCATGAAAAGGTCGGTTCCATATATGTGCCTGACACTGCGAAGGAGAAACCACAGCAGGGAAAGATCATCGCCGTTGGCGCGGGCAAACGCGATGGAAAAGACCTGGTTCCGATGACTGTGAAGGTCGGAAACACGGTTCTGTTCAGCAAGTACGGCGGCACCGAGGTGAAGCATGACGGAAAGGATTATTTGATCCTGTCTGAGAGCGACATATTAGCGATCATTGAATAATGACGACATGTCCGGACATATTCCAATAGACGAAAAACCAATGAAAAGAGAGGAGTAAAATGGCAAAAATTTTACAGTATAATGATGAAGCTCGACGGTCCGTGCTTGAAGGCGTCAACAAGCTGGCGTATGCCGTGCAGGTGACTCTCGGACCGAGAGGTAGAAATGTGGTGATTGACAAGAAGTTCGGTGCCCCCACGGTCACCAAAGACGGCGTCACCGTGGCGAAAGAGATCGAACTTGAAGATGCATTTGAGAACATGGGCGCCCAGATGGTGAAAGAAGTGGCTACGAAAACGAACGACGTGGCCGGAGACGGCACCACCACCGCTACGGTGCTGGCCGCATCGATCTATAAGGAGAGCTTAAAAAACGTTACCGCCGGAGCGAATCCGATGAGCCTGAAGAGGGGAATCGACAAGGCCGTCGATGCAGTGGTCGGGTATATCGCCTCCGTGTCCCGTGAGATCGTCGATAAAAAGGAGATCGCCCAGGTCGCCGCGATCTCGGCCAACAACGACGAGGAGATCGGCAACCTCATCGCGGATGCAATGGACAAGGTGGGAAGGGACGGCGTCATCACGGTCGAGGAAGCGAAATCGATCGAAACGCATCTGGAAGTCGTTGAGGGGATGCAGTTCGATCGCGGGTATATCTCTCCGTACATGGCGACCAATCCTGAAACCATGGAGGCGGTTATCGAGGATACTTACATCCTGATCCATGACAAGAAGATATCGACGATGAAGGACCTCCTGCCAGTGCTCGAAAAGGTCGCCCAGGCCGGCAAACCGCTTTTGATCATCGCGGAGGAAGTGGAGGGCGAAGCCCTGGCCACGATCGTCGTCAACACCTTGCGAAAAACCATATCCTGCATCGCCGTAAAGGCCCCTGGATTCGGCGACCGGAGAAAAGCGATGCTTGAGGATATAGCGGTCCTGACCGGCGGACGCGTGATCTCCGAGGACCTCGGCATGAAGCTCGAAAACACCACTCTTGATATGCTGGGACATGCCAAGAAGATAGTCGTGGACAAGGAGAACACCACGATAATCGAAGGCGCGGGGACGCAGAAGGACGTGAAGGGAAGGATTGCCCAGATCCAGAAACAGATTGAGGAATCGACCTCTGATTATGATATTGAAAAGCTCCAGGAACGCAAGGCCAAGCTTGCGGGAGGCGTCGCGGTTATCAATGTCGGCGCCGCTACCGAGATAGAGATGAAGGAGAAAAAGGCCCGCGTCGAGGACGCACTATCGGCAACCCGCTCGGCGGTTGAAGAGGGAATAGTGTCGGGCGGCGGAAAAACCCTTATCAATGCGCAAAAAACCGTCAAATCCGTGGTCGAAAAGCTCAACGGGGACGAGAAGATCGGAGCGGAAATAGTCATGAAGGCTCTTGAAGAGCCGATGAAGCTTATCGCCCAGAACGCCGGCCTTGAGGGATCGGTCATCGTTGAGAAGGCAAAGACCGAGAAGGATAATACCGGTTATGACGCCGCAAAGCTGGAGTGGGTCGACATGATGAAGAGCGGAATCATCGACCCTGCAAAAGTGGTGCGGTCGGCGCTTCAGAACGCGGCCTCTGTTGCAGGAATGCTGTGCACCACTGAGGTTCTGATCACCGAAAAGCCGGAAGAGAAGTCCCAGATGCCGGCCGCTCCCGGAATGGGCGGCGGTATGGGAGGAATGTATTAGTATCCCAGAAAAAATACCAATGCGGAAAGGCGGACGAGCGTTCGCCTTTTTGCTTTGTAAGAGATTCTCATTGTCTCGAGTCAATTATATAATAGTACAGGCTCCTGTAATTTCATCCGATCATAGAATGAGAGATATATGGCGGAAAGTGAAGAATTAATCGCACCGGATAGATTCAGGGATCCTTATGATTTTGAATATATCATCGATCTGCAGAAAGCTATCTATGAACACTGCAGTGAGCTGAATCTCTCACGAGTCTCCTTCATTGAGCCCTTTTCCATGCTGCAGTTGTTGTTGATGGGCAGGAATTATCTGAGGAAAAGCGGAAACAGGCTGAAATTGACGAATATCCCGATTCAGATCTATCAATATCTTCATAGGATGGATTTTTTTAAAACCGGGGTGTTTTCAGCAGAGGATACAGTCAACAATACGCATCTTTTGAAGAGGAGCTCATTCAGCAGGCGGGTTCTCGAGATAACCGAAATTTCAAACAAGGAGAGGGAAAGCGTCAAGGCGATAGAGAATATCATTGGAATATTCAGAAAACGAGCGGAACACATTCTGAAGCACTGGCTTTCAAGCAATATTATGGATTATTTTGTTACTGTAATATCCGAGATATGCCAGAATATTTACGAACACAGCCTGGACTCCGGATACTGCGCGATGCAGACCTATTCAATAGGAAGAAGGAATGTCGTGAGGCTTTCAATCGGCGATTCGGGTATTGGCATAAGAAAGAGTTTTGATCATGTCGGAGATATCGTGTATAATTCACCCGCTCATCTCATCGAGCTTGCGCTAACCACTCTCATATCGAGCAAACGGGAATTCGGATACGGTCTTTGCCAGGTAAACGCAATCGTGAAAAAGCTAAAGGGGATAATATTCATCCGTTCAGGCAATGCTTCGGTATCAACGCTGTACCATAAACAACGAGCGGATTCTTCGTATTTTTTTTTAAAAAACGATCTGACTGATTTTGACGGCACGCAAATCTCTATATCCTTGACCGACTAGGCATACAAAAGTTTTATTGCGGAATATGAACTCTTTGATCATCAACATGTACTCGCTTGGTGAGAGGCTGGGTTGCAGCCTGCCGGATCTGATTACCAGGCCTGCGGGGCGCAGTGTGTACGGTTATCTGAACAGCGCCTTGAATGATTTAGAAGACGGCGGGACCATGGTCCTGGACTTCTCCGGCGTCAAGGTGATCGATTCGTCATTTATAGATGAGATGTTTGTGAAAATTCTTCTTGAGGCAAGGAAATCGTCGAAGGTTTTCTATATAAAATTAAAAAATTTTTCAGAAATTGCCGAGATCAATATCAATCTCGTTCTGCGGTCGTATTCACTGCATAAAAATAAAAAAATTGTTGTCATCACCGAAAATATTTGTCACAATAATGCATTTTTCATTGGTCCGCTGTCTGATGAGGAAAAGGATATCGTCGAATTTTTAAGGATCAACAAATCCGCAACAACGGAGGACGTCTCGCGCTTTTCAGGTCTTCCGACGCGGGAGGCGGAAATGATTTTGGAGGAGCTCCACGCGGCGCGTGCGGTCAGGAAGGATAAAGCTGGGAATTTTTTGTCGGTATAGTTATATTGAATTGATTGAGTATTAGATGAGAAGCATGGGCAGAGGATGAGGATGCAAAACTCAGTTGTATCAGGCAAAAAGGATGACAGCCTGTACGGCCTCCTGTCACCCTATAAGTCAAACTATACATTTATCAGGGTCCTTATCTCCGAAGAGAAGCAATCCATTGTCGTATTGCTCGCGGGAAACCCCAAGATATTTTTTAATATGCCCGAAGAGACGTTCCGAAGCTATCGGTCGCTCAGGCGTCTTGAAATAGGCGTCCCCAAGCTGTCCATCAAATATCTGTCACCGGAAAACCTGATAGCAGTGTTGGGTCCGCGGCTTGGCTTCAATATTCCACCGGAAACGAGTGTCGTGGTCAACAGCCTGAATAAAGACGGATATTACCGCGTAGAATCCCCCCTCCGATATAAGATGAAAATTCTTCAGGGCGTGAAAAAACTCATAAACATGAGCCCTCACAAACGATATGAGATTCTGGAAAAATATTTTTCAGCCGATCGGGTACATGGCAATGACTGAGCAATATGAATCATTGAACGAAAAATCAAAGCTTATCGATTTGGCGCTTAAGTACACCAATAATGACCTGAATACCGCCAAGGAGATGGCCTCGGACCAGTATCTTGATGTGATCGCCGTCAAGGGAAGATTTCTTGTTGAGGAAAAGGACTACTCGGGCGTCTTCATCGCTTTTTTCAATCATATCCAGGATTACATTGCCAACGTCACTTCCATCATCTCTTCAAAAACGTTTTTGTACGACAAGACGAGAATTTTTGACAGCTGGAAAACCCTGTTTAAGGACATCATGGGGTATACGCGCGGATCCGATACGATCGATTCTGAGAATTTCAATTATTTTCTGGTTGATTCCTTTGCTGCATACGATGTTTTTCCCGATGTGAAGGACCAAAGGCTCGACGAGTTGTCGAATATACTCCGTGAAATAATATCGAAATCGCTGAACGCAGATGCGGTACAATGCCAGATAGAATTTGAAACAACGAGCTCTCTGGCGATGGAATTAGCGGGTGTTCCTGTCGATATTCCGGGCGATGAGAACGGAGGACTTTCCGCC
>Ga0307445_10001994_pt1 | contig 11384 bp, 9 predicted proteins | sample SalMarSW160330MG_FD_202147 | JGI IMG/M metagenome (GOLD analysis project Ga0307445, IMG submission 202147) | Salt marsh sediment microbial communities from the Plum Island Ecosystem LTER, Massachusetts, United States - SW1603-30 | ecosystem: Environmental > Aquatic > Marine > Intertidal zone >...
CGCCTCATTGTGTTTGATTTCCCAGAGGCCCATCCAGCTGTCCACGACCGCCCTGTCCCAGTGCAACACCCACGTAATCCTCAGGGTAACCAACCCCTACGACCTCGACCACATAGGCAAGTCCTCAGAGGGAATCAATTCTTCCGTGCTGAAACAAATATCATCCCTGAGGGTTGGCTCGGGCCTGATAGTTGGGGAAGCGGTCAACTATCCTCTATTCATCGACATCCGCCAGAGGAAGTCAAAGGAATCCGGCAAGGGGATGTCCCTCGAGAAGGCAGCCATCGAGTACCACAAGGCCTTCAGGCAGAAGAAGAAGGACGCCAAGGCGTTCATGTAACTCGGCTTACGATAGGCTGCCGCCTTATGCAAGCCGAGAAGCAACTAGAAAAAATTACACTCGTTTTCCGCGAACGCTTTTGTCGGCAAGTAAGATTCGTTGCTGTTACCTTCCTTCTTGTTATTGGCGAAGAAGTTAGCAGTAAAAGGGTTCATATTGGGTTCTCGACTTCCACGAGTTCCCTGGTCCACTGGGGCTTGGTTATCCCCTTCTCCGTGATGATGGAATGGATGAACTCCGCAGGGGTCACGTCAAAAGCCGGGTTCAGGATGCTGGCCTTGGGAAGCCTCGAAGGATTTATTATCTCCCTTGGATTCCTGAACTCTATGGGTTCTGGCCTGTCTAAAATGGTTTGCTGGTCGAACTTGTACGTCCCCCCGGCCACTATTACCGGGACGTTGAACCTCTTGGCGACTATTGCCATGGGGAAGGTCCCTGTCTTGTTGACCACAGAACCGTCGGCGAGGATGGCGTCGCATCCCACCAGCATCTTCGTTGCCCTCTTCATGAAATAGCCGCACGCGGAGTCCGTGCAGTAAGTCACATTTATCCCGGCGTCAAGGAGCTCCTTCGCTGTCTTTATGCCCTGGTTCCTCGGCCTGCTCTCTGTCACTATGACCTCTATCCTTCTTCCTTTCCGCTTGGCTTTTTTCAGTATCTCCACCACGTGGCTCGAATGGCAGTGGGTGAATATAACGTCACCGTCATCAATCTCCCCGGAACCAATTTCAGCTATGCTCTCAATCATCTCGCGCAGCTCCCTCATGTACCTCCCGCACTCGGAGAGGGTGACCCTCCTTATGGCCTTCAAGTCCTCCTGAAGCTTGACCCTCAGGATTACCGTGGAGACGGCGTTCCTAAGCGTGGGTTCGGTGACCCTGGCGCTGGCCAGCTTCTTCCCTACACCCTCCAGGTCGTTCAGGTATGCGTTCCTGGTCTTTGCTTTGCTCTTCCTGGCAGTAACCTCCAGGCACCTCATGGCAGCCCTCGCTACATTGGTGGCCCCCTGTATCTCCAGATTCTTTATCCTGGATATTATCCTCGAGCATTCAGGTTCCATGCTTAATTATTGTCAGGCCTTTATTTAATCATTAAAGAATTAGCTTTGTCCTCGCCCATGCTTTTTGCCTTCAGCTCGCTCTTGATTTTTCCCGCCCTTATGATTACGTTGGTTTCCTTCCCTGCGGGGGCGTCCGAATACCTGACCGTCAGGGAGGCGCCAATCCCAATGAGTTCCTTGCCGGGCTTCCTCGCGTGCGGGAGGAGTATGGTCACAGGGCTCCCGAAACCCTCAACCTCCATCCAGGTGAGGTTCTTCTTGGCAGCAACCCTCTCCAGCCTCTTGTTTTCCTCCTCGTTCCTGCCTACCACTATCTTCTCCCCGCCTGACCTGAAGTGCCTGCCAATCTTGAGTAGCTCTGCGTCCATCCACTCAAGATGCTCCTTGTGCTCGAGCAGCTCCGCGAGCCTCCTGGCATAGTTGGGGTCAGTCAGGAGGCAGCCACCGCCGGGCTGGGGGAAGTCCCTTATCCCGAAGCTCTTTGCCAGGGCGAACTGGCTGTCCCTCCCCCTGCCGCTGATGTCCAGGAACCATTCCCTCTTCACAAGGCCCTTCTCCTCTGCCTCTGTGGGAGGAAGCATCCCTCCGGAGAGGGGCCTCACAATCCTTCCGGAAAGGCCAGCTTCCTTCTCTATCTGAATCAATCTCTCCTTCATCTGGGAGAAGGGCCTCTCGCCGACCACCTCCCCGGTCGCTATGAAATCGAAGCCGTTCTTATCAGCGTGCTCCTGCGCCCTCTTCATCATGTATATCTTGCAGTCAATGCAGGGGTTCATGTTCGAGCCATACCCATGCTTCGGCTCCCTGACCATCCGGAAGAACCTGTCATCGACCTCCTTCTTAATCAGATTTATTCCTATCTTTTTTGCCCACTCATCCGCGTGCTCCCACGTGGAGAACGGGTGGACGAAGGTTATGCCCGTGACATCAATCCCCCTCTCCCTGAGAAGCATGGCTGCGAGGATGGAGTCCAGACCTCCTGAAAACAACACCAATGCTTTGGTTTTCATGTCACGCACTTCCTGTGTTCCGGATAATATAACTTCCTATCTCCCGGATAATATATATACCGGTTTATATAATTATTATATATGAAATCCGGGGGGCTCATACTTCTGGTAGCGCTATTCCTATTCATATCCATAGCCCCCTTTACCGTCCTGGCAGACGTTTATTGCGATGATTGCAGCGATTGCAACAACCAGCTCGAAGTCGCGGGCGCGGGCGAGAGGATAATACTCAGGTTTGATGCATCAGCATCTGGCGACTGCATAATACACGATACCGGTCTGGACGGCCTTATATTCGACTGTGACGGCAAGAAAATAACCGGCGGAGGGACGGGTATCGGTATACTGACATCCAAGACGCTTCAGATAAAGAACTGCATAGTGACGGGGTTCATTGAGGGAATCCGCCTGGCTGGCGGTTCATATGGCTCAACAGTGAAGGACTCAAACGTTTCCTACAACAACGTCGGCATTTATGCAGTATCCTATAATAGCAATATAAAAAACAACTTCATTATCAACAACGATGAAGGAATCAGGATTTATGATGGAAGAACAGGGGCCAATATATACAACAACTATTTTGACAACACTAAAAACGTTTTTTTTGAGGGCACCCCCGGAGCCAACAAATGGAACACTACTAAGACGCCCGGCACCAACATAATAGGAGGGCCATACATAGGCGGCAACTACTGGTCTGACTACGTCCTGACAACGGACAACGATGACGATGGCATAGGCGACACCACTTACACGGTGAACGTTTCAGGAACGACGACCAACGAGGATTTGTTGCCACTGGTTTATGACACCTTCTCGCCGATAGTTTCCTACGTGGAGCCAACCCCGGCGAACGGAGAGACGCGGTATTCAGGGAGCATCACGGTCAGGATACAGTCGAACGAGAACCTCTCTGAATGCACCTTCAACTGGTACAACGGCAGCTGGACATACAACGTCTACGTGCCGGGAACCGACAAGAAGGTCTGCGAATACACCCTGTTCACGGACAATGACGATACCACCCATTACTTCTCTGTAGAGGCAAAGGACACTGACGATAACACGAAAACGACTGACCAGAGATCGATCAGCTTTGATTTCTCAGGGCTTACCCTGAGTTTCGTCAGCCCCACCCCCCAGAACAACAACTACTCCAAGAGTGGCTCCTACACGATAAACGCCTCAGCCAGCGGAAACGTTTTGACCTCGTGCAACCTTACTTGGAACGGGGTTAACGAGACGGCAACAGTCTCTCCTTCCGGCCTCTTCTGCTACAAGACGATGTCCGGCCTAACCGACGGAGCGTACACATTCAGGATGTATGCCACTGACACCAGCGGGAGGAAGGCATCAACCACCACAAGGACGGCAACCGTTGATACCATCCTGAACATTGCATATGACCCCGTAACCCTCGTCAACGACTCGGTGACAGGAAATGACTGGGTCTACGTGAAGGTCAATTCTGACATACCCCTTTCCGAGTGCAAGCTCATGTTTGACGGCATCAACGAAACCATGTCCCTGTCAGGGACATCCTGCTTCAAGAACAGGACCGGCCTTGAAGACATGACCGATTACACCTTCAAGGTATACGTCACAGACGTCACGGGCAAGCAGAACTCCACCAAGACCAGGACGTTCAGTGTGGATACCACTGGCCCTGCCATAGAGGTCCATAACGTGACGCCGGTCAACCCCGCGGTCGGCGGCAACATAACCCTGAACATGAGCGCGTCCGATGACGACGGGGTGGACGAGGTATGGGTCATAATCACGAAGCCTGACGACACGACAGAAAGGATAGACATGGTAATTGGCCAGACGAAGAAATACCTGATTACCGTCGCCGGGACCTACACCATAACCTTCTATGCCAATGACACTTCCGGCTCAACGAGCAGCGTCAGCCACGTTATAAACGCCAACCCGATCGTCCACTTCTCCTCCACGATAGGATTCGGCAACGAGACCTCTCCTGTGAGCATGAAGCTCTACCTCCCTGGCACGTCAACGCTCACCAATTCCTACACGGCATCCAACGGGGTCTTCACCAACAAGGACATCGTCGACGGCGTGTATGACATCCAATTCCAGACCTTCGGTGACACCATCCTTCTGAAGCTCAGCGGGGTGAACATAAGCTCCAACAACGCCAGGACCCTGAAGCTCGACCACGTCACGCCCGCAGCATACGGCTTTGCGTACACCTATGCCGTGGAGAACCCATACACGATATCATCAGCCATTATAAGGATATATTACGACGAGGACGATGATGCCTTCACAAGCGAGGTGGGCCTCGAGCTCTTCAAGTGCGCCCAGTGGAATTTCACAGGAAGGGCATGCACGGGCTCATGGAACAAGATTAACAGCACCCTCTCTACGTCAGGTGACTATTTAGAGGCAGTGGTCACGTCCTTCTCCGGTTTCTCTGTAAAGCAGGGCCCCTACTGCGGCGACGGGGTTTGCGGTTCGGACGAGACGCCATCCAGTTGTTCGAATGACTGCACCTGCTCCCCGGAAGACACCAGGCCCTGCAGGGTTGCCCACTCCGGGGTATGCGCAGAGGGGACAGAGACCTGCACTTCACAGGGGCAGTGGTCAGGCTGCCCGTCAGCAGGAACGGAAACCTGCAACGGCCTTGATGATGACTGCGACGGCACCACGGACAACGTAGGAGGGAAGACTTCCATCCTTGCCACGAAATGCGGCTGCTACGGAGGGGAATACGCAACCCCCGAAACCTGCAACGGCATAGACGACGACTGCGACGGAAAGATTGATGACGGCTCTGACTGCTGCAACCCCGGGGACAGGAAGGACTGCGGGACTTCATCCACGCTGGGTATCTGCAAGCCGGGAACGGCGACCTGCGTCAACGGCATATGGGGCGATTGTGTGGGAGCCGTAACCCCGATGTCAGAGACCTGCGGCAACAATCTGGACGACGACTGCGATGGACAGATAGACGACGGCTGCGCAACCTACTCCTTGTGCAGCGAGGGACGCGTCTCTGCCAGCTGCATATGCGGAGGGGAGGTAACAAATTACGGATACTGCTGCGGAGGGATTACATACGTTGACGGCTGCCCCTCAGGCTCCGGGTGGTGGATACTGGTTGCGATAGGCGTGGTGGTCCTCATAGTCCTTTACGTGCTCGTTACATATTTCAAGTCCCAGGGCAAGGACCTCACCTGGGAATCCCTGAAGGGAAAATACACCCCCTCTGGAAGCAAGGAGCCCGAATACGGCGGCAACCTCTCGTCCGAGAAGGAGATGGAGAAGTTCGAGTCAGGTAAGGAGAACCTGAAAGAACAACCGGACGTCTTCGACGAGCTCAAGAAGAAGGACAAAGGCAAATCCAAGAAGTAATTTTTCGTTAACGTTTTTTTGGGTTAAATTAAGATTCGTCAGAGTTACCTGCCTAATGCTTACCTGGCGATGAAATAAACAGTAAAAAAGGTTACTTTGAGCAGACTTTGCATTTCCTGTCAGCCTTGATAATTGATTTGGTGATTTTGCCGTTCTCCATGTCCATGTGGAACAGCTTCCCGTAATTCGGCCTTCCGCACAGTATCCTTATCCCCTCTGCCACCTGCCATGAGCCAACGAATGAGGGTAGGTAGTTCATCACGGGCGGGAAGCCAGTCCTCACGGGCGGGTCCTTCGGATAAAGACAACGAAAGCATGGCCTCCCGCTGAAGGAAGCAGAGAATCCATGGTTCCCCTCCACTGCGCCATATACCCAGGGGGTTTTGTTTTCATGGCAAATCCTGTTTATCAGGAACCTTGAAGCCATGCTGTCAGTGCAGTCCATGACCACGTCAAACCCAATCAACATCTCCTTGTTCCCTTCCCTGAACTCCTGGTACTGGGCGTCTGTCTCCCCTCCGATCCTCGCCTTGAGGGTTATCGCCTTGGACCTCCCCACGTCCCTGTCCTCGAAGAACGGAGTCCTGGGAAGGTTCGAGACCTCTATCGCGTCCCCGTCTATCATCCTCACGAACCCGACGCCTGCCCTCACCAGCAGCGGAACGACCACGTTCCCGAGCGCGCCGCACCCGATCACGGCGACCTTTGACTTCTCGAGCCTCTCCTGCCCTGCCACCCCGATAAGGGGAATCTGCCTCGAGAACCTCTCCTGGCTGACCATGAGAATAATGGACCATCTGAAATAAAAAAGCTCTCCCCGGGAATCACTTCAGCTTTGACAGCACGAAGAACGCTATTATCACGAACAGTGCCAGCCCGCCTCCAATCTGCCAGAGCTCCCTGTTGGGGATAAAGAACACCATGTAGATTGCCACGAGTATCAGTATCACCAGTACAATCAGGAAAGCCCCATTGCCTTTCATATTGAGAATATTGTCCTTATCGAATAAAAGGGTCCCTATCTGGAGTAACTGCGTATGAACTTCCTGCAGTTCCTGCTTCCGCAACTGCACTTCATCCTGAAGGACTTGTCGCACTCCCTTGAATAATCCGATGTGATTTCCTCACCTTTCCTGATATCCCTTATGGCGACATCGCAATGGCTTTTCGCAATTACGTTGTTGTCGCAGGAGTGGTTTACGTAAGTCTCTGGTGGTTTCATCAACACGTATCTGCCATCCAGGCATATGACATACTTCTTTTTCTTTTCCGGAAGAGTCCTCAATTCCTTTTCTGTCAATTCGTTGCTGGTGTCCCATTTCAGGACGACCTCGCCCTTCCTGAAATCCCTTGCCGCAAAGACGCCCTTCCCGTGTATCCCCGACTTCCTAACAACAACGTCGCTCATGTGCATAGTTGGCTTCAGATATTAAATAGCCCGGGCTAATCCGGGTAAAAATAATCCTCCACGTCAAAAAGTATATCCTTGGCAATGGAGAGCTCCCCCTTCTCAACAGGAGTTGTTTCAAAATCAAACACACTTTTCAGCCTGGCTAGGCCGAGATGCCTTCTGCCCTCTTCGGCTGGGTTGACAAGCCCATAAGCATCCCATGGAAGGACATATATGTCCCTGTGCAGAATAGAATCTTCACAGAGGTCAGTCTCGGTCACCAGTTTTTCCGTGTGGCCCAACAGCAATATCCAGTAAATGAAAGCAGGGTTATTATCAACAAAATTACTGTGACGCTGGGTCTGACCCTTTGCCGGACTCCACCATTCATATTGAGGCTGGCCCTTCTTGCTGTTTCTCGGATATGTGCGGGATTTCATCTCGAAATAGGTATCCGGTTTCCTATCAATGCCTTCCAGGTCCGGCCTGAACTCCATTGATTTCAGGTCAGGGTTTGAAGGATACCTGAGCCTGAAATGGTCACATAAATAGTCCAGATGAATCCTCTCTATCCTTGACTTAGAAGCACTGTTGCTATATCTCATGCTCTTAGTTTTCATTATATTTTTTAAACCCAGCCTGAGCTAACCCCATTAAAATAAAGAAGGGTTGGGATACCTGGACAAAGGAGCCAAACGATATCCCTTCATGCAAACCATTTTAGCAGGAGCCGCTCGATGCTGCCGTCCCGCCCTCGAGTGTCTCTCCGCATGCCTCGGGCGGTGTGTTGAAAGCCGAGCATATCTCGCTCTTGAATGACTCAGGAGACCTGGCACCCGTGTAGCTCGCGTCATTGACGAATATGCTGGGTGAACCCCTGACGCCATACTCGGCATCCAGCGCATATTCGGAAGCCAGTATCTGGAACTTCTCTGCCTCGAACTTCGCCTCTATGTCAGAAACGTCCAGTCCCGCTGCCTGTGCCGCATCCTTCCAGCACGTTTCCACGTTGCTGCTCGAACAGTCTGCGTTTACCTTGTTGACGTAAGCCCACCACTTGTCAGGGTAATACTTCCAGACCACCGCCTGCCGGATGTCCTCTCTAAGCTCGTTTATACCGTGCATCGAGCAGTAAGTTCCGCTGTCATCCTCCATGCAGTAGTTCGGTCCGTTGTCCCCGTATGATTCGTAAATCACGAAGTGTGGCTCGAAGTCAACGAACTCTCCAATGGCTTCCATGGCCGGACCAAGCCCGTTCTCTGCCTGCTCCCCGTAGGGGCAGAAAGACATAACGAACATCTTCACGTTCGGTTCGTCCGACTTCGGATACTCACCGGCTGGTGTCTCTTCCTGTGTATCCTGCTGTTCAGGAGGGCTCTCCATGTCGGCAGGCGCGCTCAGGAACAGATACTTCCCGTCGCTTGATGCGAAGAACGTCACGTCCTGCGACTGGTCGCCTGACGTTATCTTCACGTCAACCATTACCATGCCGTTCGTGCTGTTGGCAGAGATGACCTCTGCGTCGTAGCCGTCCATCAGCAGGTACGAGTTCAGCTGCTCAATGACCTTGTCGCCAACGTCCTGCGCTGAAAGCGCGTTTCCTGCCACTGCGTGGCCGGTTATTGGGGGTGTCACCGCCGCAGAAAGCAGGAAGCCTATGACAAAGAAAGCCCCGGCAACAGCTGCCAGCTGGTTTCTCGTCTTCTTGAAGAATTCCTTTTGCTCCTTTTCCTGTATCTTCGTGTTCTCCAGGATGCTGTCATCCTCTGCGTCAGCATCCCTCATCTTGGGTCTTTTCCGTGACATAATACCTCATATTAAATGTCTCTATTTAAAAGATTATGTTTTTGTGAAGGATTGCCCCACAAAACATAAAATGTTACTATTTACTAGTGGATACTTATTTATAAAGTTAACTGTTTGTCATGTTAATTTTTCCGTACACGCTTTTGGCAGGGTTATGAAACGTGGAAGATATCAGTAAAAGGGTGTTTTTCCGTTAACGCTTTTATCAACAAGTAGGATTCGTTGCTTTTACCTGCCACGTGGTTAACTGGCGAATTTGGGAACGGTAAAAGGGTTATTAATATTTTCACAGCTAATTGTATACACAGTTAACCAATAGTGTTGGGAAGGATGGAAGTTGGTTCTCAGGAAATGCCGGGCAGCATACCGGTTAGAGGGTGTGGAATGAAGAGGAAGTTTGAGACCCTGATACAGGAATCCATCAGGGCAGCCGAGTTCATAGAGCACGCTAAGCAAATCAGGGTCATCTCTCACTACGACGCCGACGGAATCACGTCCGCTGCCATCGTTGTCAGGGCCCTGGAGAGGGAGGGAAAGCCCTTCCACCTCACCATAGTCAAGCAGCTCAGCGAAGGGATAGTGAAGCAGCTCTCTTCAGAGAGGGGTGACCTCATTCTGTTCACTGACACCGGCGCCGGCTTCCTCAACGAGATACAGGAATCCCTTCCCGGGAGGATAGTCATCCTGGACCACCACCAGACCCAGGGGGAGATATCAGGGGAGAACGCAGGAAGAATCGTCCACGTGAATCCCGTGATATTCGGCATAGAGGAGGATATCTCCGGCTCGGGAGTCACATACCTATGCATGAGGGCGCTGAACCCGGAGAACAGGGACCTCAGCGAGCTCGCGATAATAGGTGCCATAGGGGACTCTCAGACAGGCTCCATAGGGCCGCACTGGGGCCTCCTCGGCCTGAACAAGGAGATACTAAAGGACGCGGAGATAACCAGGAAGATAAAGGTCATGAAGGGCCTCCGCCTCTGGGGGAGATATACCCGCCCTGTCCACAAGGCCCTGCAGTTCTCCGTTGACCCCTACATACCCGAGGTCTCGGGCTCTGAGATGGGCGCCATCCATTTCCTCCAGGAAACGGGGATAGAACTAAAAAGGAAGGACGGCTCGTGGAGGACGCTCTCGGAGCTCAGCGATGACGAGATGAGGAAGCTCTCGAGCGGGATAATAAAGGAGAGGATAAGGAGCGGCTCTGACAACCCGGACTGGATATTCGGCGATGTTTACGAACTCATTGACAAGAACGAGGAGTTCAGGGATGCCAACGAGTTCGCTACCATGCTCAACGGCTGCGGAAAGATGGACCAGCCCTACGCGGGAATAGCGATATGCCTCAACAACAGCAGCTATTACCCGGACGTCAGGAAGGTGCTGGAGTCATACCGCAGGGAGGTTGGGAGGGGCGTTGACTGGATAAGGAAGAACCCGCGGGCGATAAGAACGACAGACCACGCCGATTACATACTGGCAGGCAGCCGGATTTCTGAGCACATAATATCCAACGTCGTTTCGATAATCAACAAGTCGTGCCTCCTCCCCGATGACTGCCAAAAGCCGGTGTTCGCCTTCGCTGACACAGAGGACGGGAAGATAAAGGTATCGGCCAGGATGGACGACTCCCTTGCGGAGAGGGGCCTCAACCTCAAGGAGGTCCTGGAGACCGTCACCAAAACGACCGGAGGGGAGGGGGGAGGTCACATAGCCGCGGGCGGCGCTACCATACCCAGGGAAGGGCTGGAGAGCTTCATAGAGATGTCCGACAATCTTGTAAGGGAAGCCCTTCGGAAGAATCCGGAAAGGAGCAGGCTAATGGAATCCCTGATGGACGACATCGAGAACGAATCGGAAACCCAAAACAATTTAAATAGCACCGAACATAAGATACAAGAAAACGGAGATGGTTATGGCATCAGAGAGATCAAGGGACCTCGAGAAGAGAGAGAAAGAGCAGGTAGAGAGGTCACAGAAGAGAAGGGAAGAGAGGAGCAAGGGAAAGTCCAGGGACCAGTCGGCAAAGAAGTGGAAGGGAAAGGACTGGTTCGTTATCTTGGCTCCTAAGATGTTCAGCCAGAGGGCCATCGCAGAGACCCCGACAACCAACCCCAAGACGCTCATAGGAAGGAACGTCGAGGTAAGCCTGGGTGACCTAACGGGGCAGTATGGGCGTGATTATTACAGGCTCGTTTTCAGGGTGGACGGCGTGGAAGGAAAGAGCGTCACCACCAGGTTCAACGGATATTCCACGCTCAAGGAGCACATAATGAGGGTGGTCAGGAAGAGGAGCCAGAAGATAGAGGTGGTATCAGATATCCAGACCAGGGACAGCTGGAAGCTCCAGGCAACCTCGGTTGCGGTTCTGAACAGGAACACGGAGAGCGCTGT
>Ga0307445_10001995_pt1 | contig 11383 bp, 10 predicted proteins | sample SalMarSW160330MG_FD_202147 | JGI IMG/M metagenome (GOLD analysis project Ga0307445, IMG submission 202147) | Salt marsh sediment microbial communities from the Plum Island Ecosystem LTER, Massachusetts, United States - SW1603-30 | ecosystem: Environmental > Aquatic > Marine > Intertidal zone >...
TCCTTAAGTCTGTCGGTTTTAGCCGGTTTGTCCATATCCACCACCAGCTCCACGTCCACCTCAAACCTTCTACCGGTCTGCCTTTCCGCGGCGGAAATACCATGATAACCGTAGAAAGTCATGTTATGTAATCTAATGATACCCATGTGCTAGATCCTTTGGAGTCGGTTCCACGTTGTGCCCAGCCTTCTTGGTCGATTCCGAAGAGACACGTTTCGATTATGGTGCCGGTCTGCGTTTTTGCCGAACTGACTATGTTCACCACGCGATTTGGCGGAACCCGACTTAAGTTGGATTCCGGTCTATCAAGATTTCGGTCGGTATCGCCTCTGCCAGATGTGGGAGTGCGAGAGCAGTCTCTCCATGGCCTGGCGCAATTGCTCTGCCGGTGGGTTCAGGGCTATCCGAAAGTATCCCTCTCCGTGCTCGCCGAACCCGAATCCCGGAGAGATGACCACTCCGGCCTTTCTGAGAAGCATGCGGAAGAATCCCACGGAGGAATATCTGGCCGGAACCTTGACCCATACGAAGGGTCCTGCCTTGGGCTTACGGGCCTTCCAGTTTAGCTTGAAGAGCTCTTTAAGCAAAGTGGCCCTTCTCAGGGTGAACTCCAGGTTGTTCCTGTGGGATATTTCCGAGTATCTCCGCAATAGCTCCAGCGCCTGAAGCACCGGGGCCTGGGAGGGTCTGTCACCGAGAATCTGCTGCAGTGATTCGGTCTGAGCAATGACGCTTTTGTCTCCCACCAGAAATCCGAACTGGATTCCAGTCAGCGCGAAAAAGGAGAACTTCTCCAATGCCAACTTCCTTGCGCCCTTGGTCTGTAACAGCGAGACAGGAACGTGATCGTCATAACATATCTCGTTTCCCGAGACGTCGTTTATCACCAGCACGTTCTTTTTACCGGCCCACTCCACCACCTCACGGTAAAAGCCTAAGTCCGTGACCGCCGAGGTCGGATCGTGCGGATAGTTCAAGAAGAGAATCTTGGGGAGCTTTGCTCCCCGGCCGGAGGAGGGCAGTGCGGTGAGATTGGGAAGATAATCGTTCCTTTCCAGCAGGGGAAAGACCTCCACCTCAGCACCGGCCAAAATTGAGGCAGTTCTGTACGTCGGATCGCAAGGATCGGGCACGGCCGCCAGATCGCCGGCATTGAGCAGACTTAAAAGCAGTTGATGAAGCACCCTTCTCTCGCCAAAGAAGGGCAGAACCTCAGTATCGGGCCGGACTCTTATGTCGTATTTCAGCTGTAACCATTTGCCCGATTCTCGTTTTAGCTCCTGCCAGGTCGACGGATCGCAAGGGGCGAACATGTCACTCTTATCCACAGGCAAGATGAACAAATCTCTCAGCGACGGATCGGGATTCAGGTCCCCCAGGTCAATAATATCCACTCCTCTCCGCATGAGGCTCAGTTTGATTCTTCTCGTCTCCACAAACGAAGAGGAAGGAATCTTTTGCAGCCTTTCGGCTTTCTCGATGATTATTTTCTTGATCATAGGAACAAACTGTCAGAGAGAAATCGCATCAACCCGATCTACGCAAGCGCTAAATATAAACTCCAGGGAACTTCATTGCAAGGTATTTATCCCGAAGTCAGGACGATTTGAGTGAAGGCTGCCGGGGGAAAGAAGACTGTTTAAGCTAAATCCGGGAGCGCAGTGAGGGACTGCTGGTTGGAATGAGTTCCACACCCATCGAACACAGGATTCCACTACACTGAACGGCTCAGCCGGTGGATGGGAAAAATGGAAATGTGCTGCTTGGGGCAGGGGTTCAACCCTGCCCCAACGCAGTCTGCGTCACATACTCTGAGAGTACTCCGCCTGTTGATCGGCCCTACCTATCCGAAGACGGGTGTTTTCTTTCTCCTCCGGACCATGATGAAAACGGCACTGCCTATCATCAGGCAGATAAGAACCGCGAGGCCCCATTGAGTGACGGTAGGGACGTTCGCCGCACGATTCGCAGCCATCAAATCGAGAACCAGGCTGTCTTGGACTCCGCTATAGGAGAAGGTCACGGAGTCATCGAAGGCCAGCTGCCGCGAGCCGTCTCCAGGGAAGGTCTGCTGCAATGTCCAGCCCACGAAATCGCCTCGGGGGGAAGAACCATAGCCGGTCAAAGTGATTCCACCCAGAAAGGAACTGCCTTCTACGCCGTTTTCATATACGCGCACCTGAATGTCGGCCCAGTCTGCCGGCGTCGGTGCTTGATTCGGGAAGACTCTGATCACCCCCTTGGCTCTCAGCCAATAAGTCGTGCCGCTGGCGTATCGTATGCTGCAGCTAACGGTGTCCCACACCGTGAGAGAGTCAAAGGCTTTACCATGAGCCCAGTCTCCCGGCGCCGCCTTCAAAAAACTGGCTACGATCACGGCCGGCCACTGGCCGCGCCAGGCCAACGCATGCGCGCGTGATCGAGTGTTAGGGGCAACGCCCTTCGAAGCGTAAGCCTCACATGGGGGATCTGGATGGTTTGGACATGTCCACTCGGCGTTGTCCGTCTCATGTCCAGCTGTATTCCCCCAGACGGCATTCGCCTTGACATGTGACCATAGGGGCGTCGCGGTGGCCCTCGCGGTGGCTTCAGCATGCCGGCAGTTCAATGCAGCGAATGCCAACACGGCACTAACTGCGGCGATGACATTGATTAGCCTGCTGTTCATGATGCTTACCTCCTATGCATTACTTGGACCTCGTTCTTCCGGCAGAACCAGGTACCTATCCCTGGTTTCTGCAGTTTGGTACCCCACTTCGTGGTTCCCTGATATAGTGTGTGTGAAGGGTACCGGATTCTGTTCCACGCTTTGGGGAAGGTGAAGTTGGGCGGGGCGCGCCCCTCCGGCACAAAGTAAACCCTTTCCGCCACCGGAATGGGGAAACGGACGGCGTACCCTGCGGCTCCGTGTTTCTCTGCGCCCTCCCTCCGCCTTTGAATCATCTCGAGGGTTTTGAGAACTGCCAAAATGAATAGTGAATTCAGAACGACGATCAAGGCTGAGACCGCCAGGCATCCCAGCAGGCCGATCAAACCGCGCAGAAGGGGGTTAGAAAATCCCGGTTCTGCGAGAATTCCGCCGGCAAAGCCGAATCTCAGCAGCCCCATCTCCAAGCCGATCCAAAGCAAGGCCGCAACGGAGGCGCTGAATCCCCAGCGCTCACGGAACCACCCGACTGCCCATCCGAATAGCGAGAAAAGAAACGTGCCGGCTACCAGCGTCGGGAAATGAGCGAATGGGGCCTCCACCAGCGATTGCCCCAGGGAAGCGCCGAAGAAGGAAAGACCCAGCAAGAATCCAAGTCGGGGGGATTCTTGCGGTGGACTGGTGATGATTCTGTATAGAAAAGGCGTCAGCGCGAAGAGCGAGAAGTACCAGTAGTGGGGAAAGGTCTTGGCGACGAGTAACAGAAAAGCGGAGCCGCCCGCGAACAGGAAGCTCTCCGCCCATCTCAGCACCAGTGAATTCTCACCGGCAGAAGACCGCTTGCTGGATGCAGTGGTCGGTCTGCGCTCGGCAGGTCGCGGATGCTCCCGAAGAACGACCACGGAGAGTGCTCCTTCGGCAGGCCGCAAGTACACTCGAAGAAGCAAGCTCGAGTCCTGGCCCGCACTGGCACCCCAGAAATTGATTTGGTCCCTTCAGTATTGCCCGTAGGAGAGGGAGCACTGCAAGAGAGACACCAAGTCTCAGTACCGCGACACCCCTTGGCGCAGTACTTGACTCCTTCCCTTGTGGCTCAGTCCCGTGCCATGTATTTGTGCGTTGGTTTACCCGCGTCCAATTTACTCAAAGAAAAAAGTCTGTCAACCAGTTTTGTTCTGGGCATAGGGACAAACCAGTATCATCGGAGCGGTCACTAGAATACCTGATTTCTGAAAAGCCCAGCAAACTCGCCCAGTTCCACGCCGGTTAAGGGTGACAGCAAAATAGGTGAAAGTCTCTACTATGCTCCTGGCCGAATAATTGCTTAAAAACGTCGAAAACCCCGCAAAGATTGAGTCGCTCACGAAGTGGCCTGTTCCGACTGAGCGCCCGAACCATGACATGAAGACGGTCGCGCGCAACCTGACCTCGCCCAGACTCTCTTGAATCGAGTTCTCCGGAGCTTCCATCTCGCGTGTGATTTACCACTGGCAGGCGATGTGGGCCGCGTCATCTGAGGACGGAAGACCAAAAAACCGTTGACATACGCGGCGATTTGAATACATTGAGCGTTTAAGAACGCGTTTCCATCAGACACGAGTTCGGACCATGTTAAACAGAAACGTTCTGGTGCTTAATCAAAATTACGAACCCCTTTCGGTTTGTACAGCGAGAAGGGCAGTGGTTCTGGTGTATTTGGGAAAGGCTGAGATCATAGAAAGGTGCGACGGGCAGGTGATTCGTTCGATCTCCGCGTCGATTCCGCTTCCCAGTGTGGTGAGGCTCGGTTTCTACATACAGGTTCCCCACAAGAGAGTTCTCCTCACCCGCAAGAACGTGGTCAAAAGAGATGGACATAGATGTCAATACTGCGGGGACTCGCGAGGCCTTATGACGGTAGATCACGTCATACCCAAAATCTATGGCGGAAAGGACACCTGGGAGAACTTGGTATGTGCCTGCATAGGCTGTAATAACCTGAAAGGCAATCGCACGCCAGAGCAGGCAGGTTTCAAGCTTGTCAGAGAGCCGAGACGACCTACCCACATCACCTTCATTCAGCAGTTCATTGGGATTTCGGATCAGCGTTGGAAGCAGTACCTCTTTCTGGATTGATAAAGGTCCAAGGTGCCAGGTTGATGGACGTGGACCCGACAACGGAGAGGTAGGCAGAGGCAAAAGTCAAGAGCTGTGAAGACTTGGAAGTCCATAAACTGACCATGCATTGTTGAGGAACATATGACCAAGGAAGTGATCCTAAGCGGTATGCAGCCCACCGGACAACTGCACCTGGGAAATCTGGAGGGTGCGCTCCGGCACTGGGTGAAGCTTCAGAACGACTATGAGATGTACTGCTGCATCGTTGACTGGCATGCGCTGACGTCGGACTACGATCAGACCTCGCAGCTTCACGACAGAATAATGGAGGTAGCCATCGATTACCTCTCTGCCGGGTTGGATCCGGAGAAGTGCGCCATCTTTGTCCAGTCGCAGGTCAAAGAGCATGCTGAGCTGCATCTTCTCTTCTCCATGATCGTCCCCATCCCCTGGCTGGAAAGGGTGCCCTCCTATAAGGAAAAGAGCGTCGAGCTGGGATTGGATAGCTACGGATTCTTGGGCTATCCTTTGCTCCAGGCGGCGGATATTCTGATCTACAAGGCCAATTGGGTGCCGGTGGGGAAAGACCAGCTTCCGCACATCGAGCTTACCCGGGAGGTGGCCCGAAAATTCAACGGCCTGTACGGCGACGTGTTCCCCGAGCCGCAGGGCAAGTTGAGCCAGGCTCACGCGATTCTGGGCATCGACAACCGTAAGATGAGCAAGTCGTACAACAATGACATCTGCATGGGTGAGTCGGACGAGTCCACCGCCAAGAAGATCTCCACCATGTACACCGATCCCACCAAAATACGCATGGGCGATCCGGGCCATCCGGATGAATGCCCGGTCTATCTTCTGCACAAGATATACAACCCGGATCATTTGACCATCCATCGGGACTGTTCCACTGGAAAACTGGGCTGTGTGAAATGCAAGAAGATTTGCGCAGAGCAGACCAATGTTGCGCTGAAGCCCATTCGCCAGCGGCGGGCGGAACTGGAAAAAGACTTGACATACGTGAAAAAGGTGTTAGAATCAGGAGCAGATAGGGCCAGAGCCAAGGCCCAGAAGACCATGGAGGACGTGAGAAAGGCCATGAAGTTGTGGTGATGTCGGCTGCGCCGCTCTCTTACCCACGAAGTGAGAATCCGACTCCACAGTACAGCGTCATCACCATGAAGCGAGGGGGAGAATGGAATCGATCGAAACACAAAGCCAGGAAGGCACTTCGTCTTATTCAGTAAAGCTGGATGTCTTTGAGGGCCCCTTGGACCTGCTCTTGTTCCTCATCAAGAGGGACAAGATCGACATTTACGACATCCCCATCGCTCACATCACCAAGCAATATCTGGGGTACATCGAGTTGATGAGGGAGCTTGATTTAGAGTTGGCCGGCGAGTTCATCGTGATGGCAGCCACCCTGATGCGCATCAAGGCCAAGATGCTCTTGCCCAGGACCCAAGACGAGGAAGAGGAAGAGGACCCACGGGAGGAGTTGGTCGTCGCCCTTCTGGAGTATCGCAAGTTCAAGGAAGCAGCCCAGATCCTAAGGGAGAAGGAAATCGAGCAATCCGCCTGGTTTCCGCGAAGGGATTTCTCTTTCGTGGAGAAGCTGCCCGACGATGAAGTGCTCATAGAGGCTTCTTTGTCCGATTTGATTTTCGCCTTCAAACGGGTCCTCGAGGGCCAGCCGCAGGAGACTTTTCATACGGTCAATTATCCAAAGGTGAGCGTGGAGGAAAGGATCGATTACGTTCTTGGGCGCTTGATGGAGAAAGACGGCGTGGTCTTCACCGAGCTATTCTTGGACGTTCCCATCAAACTGGTGATGGTGGTCACCTTCATGGCTATCTTGGAATTGATCCGGCTGCAAAGAATATACATCAGACAGACCAGACACTTCTCCGATATCTGGGTGTTCAGAAACGAGAGGAAGTGAACTCACACGGCCATAAGGGGCCGACCCAGGAACGGATGATCCGGACATGAGAATCTAAGTCCTTTCTCACAAAGGTTGGGGCGCAGGTTTATGTCTCTGCTGAAATGTATTATCTGTGGGGCTGCTTGTTTGTATTCCATCGGACTGGTAAGCTGCACGAGCAAGAAGACGGCTTGCGGGCCTGATTCTGCCGGCGCAGTGGAGAGAATGCCGCAGCTGCTTACCAGGATTGATGCATCATATCCTCCTCTGGCCCGGCAAGCGGGAATAGAAGGAATAGTTGGCGTCAAGTTCTCGATAGATGCGAAGGGAACGGTTATCAGCGGGGAGATCGAGAGGACATCCGGATCGAGCGCAGGATTCGAGTCAGAGTGCATCGAATCGGGAAAGGGATGCCGGTGGGTGCCTGCTTATGCGGGTGGAGCACCGATTGCCCACTGGAGTTACTTGGAAACAGTCTTCATTTGCCGCTGGAGCGACCTTGGCGTTGGGAAAGCCGATCCCTCGGCGGGCGTGGATGGCGTCGGGAACCACTCGTCCGCGTCAGACTCATCCATCGAGATCTGCGAAGTGTATGACAGTCCCCCGAGCATTGAGACCACGGAGATGGTAGAATACACGGGTCAGGAATCTCCCCGAGCCGACACGGGCTCGCTGTGGATGAGGGCCGTCGTAGACGATGCCGGAGAGGTCCGCTACGCGATGGTCGTGCAGTCTTCACTGAAAAATACTCAACTCAACCAAGCATTGGTCAGAGCCTTCTGTTCAAATCAGTTCAAACCAGCCTATAGCCAAGGAAGCGCGGTAGCCACCCAGGTGGAGTTCCAGATTGTGTTCGCTCCCAGCTCCGAGATCAGGGGATGCTATGGGACATCTCGGCCCTAGCTCGTTCTGGGCCTTCGACAAGGTTTGTTCTTTACGTGAACGAAGATGGAGAATCGCGAAAGTCTGATGTGGCTCCAGCGGATATACATCAGACAGACCGGACACTTCTCCGATATCTGGGTGCTCAGAAACGAAAAGGGATAGATTCCCAAGTAGTCCTGCGCAAGGTACATGAGACCGATAGCCAGAACCTGACTTAAGCCAGGTTCTGGCGGTGGCTTCGTCTCAGCTTTTCTCATACCTCCCGGAAAAACGTCTTGGGTTCAGGAGCGCATCCCGCCAATGGGGGTCCTGGTTCCCGCGGCAGCCATGCCGAGAGGGATCTCTGCTCCGACATGCGAATGTCCGGGTACCGCCTCCGGCAACTTCCTCGACTCCGGAGTGTTTCTCCCTTGACAAAGTCTCCGAATGGACTAATTTTAGCCCGAAGCCGAACCGTCCCCGGAGCGCAAGGAGGGAAGCTTTGCTTCCAACTCAAACCCTGATCCAGGGGAGAGAGAATGTCGTTTAGAACGAAGATCAATACGGTGCTGCGGAGATACTTTCTGGGCGGCATACTGGTTATCGTGCCGCTGATCATAACCGTGGTGGTGCTGCGCTTCTTTTTCACCAAGGTGGACGGCATTCTCTCACCCTTCATCACTCGGGCCCTGGGCTACAAGATCCCCGGGTTGGGCTTCGCGGCAACCATCATATTGATCTTCTTGGCCGGATTCCTGACCGCCAACGTGTTCGGTTCCCGGCTCTTTAGAATCTGGGAGATATTCCTGGTCAAGACTCCGCTGGTGCGCACCATATACAGCTCATCCAAGAAGCTGGTCGAGGCCATCGCCACCACCGACAAGCACACCTTCAAGCAGGTGGTGCTGGTGGAATTTCCCAGGAAAGGCGTCTACTATATGGCTTTCCTGACCAACGAGATCAAAGTGAACATGGGGGGCAAGACCCAGGAGTTCGTCAGCGTGTTCATTCCCTCCACGCCAACGCCCTTCACCGGCTGGACGCTGCTTTTTCGCAAGGAGGAGATAATCCCTTTGGAAATAAGCGTGGAGGACGGCGTCAAGTTCTTCGTCTCGGGTGGAATAGCCTCGCCTCCCGTGTTCTCTCAAAAGTATGCTCCGGAGATGCGAAAAACCGACTGATTTCTAATTCGGATTTTTGATTGCCGATGCTCACTGAACTCAAGTCCATGGGTGCTGCCGCGGCAAAAGCCAAAGCGCTATCCGCCATCTGGACTTTCCCCTCCATAATCCTCTCCGCCCTGGTCATCGGTTGGGCTGCTGAGGCCGCGCAATTTCTGCTCTCCCAAGGTCTGGCTCTGGCCATCTTGGCCTGGCTTCAGACCCTGCCCGAATTCGCAGTGGAGGCGGTCATCGCCTGGGAGGCGGGCATCGATCCGGAAAAGGTGCATTTGATAACCGCGAACTTCACCGGCTCTTTAAGGCTTCTGGTGGGATTGGCTTGGCCCATGATCTATTTCACCGCAGCCTTTTTCAGGAAGAAGAAAAAAGGGGAGAAAAGATTGGTGAATATCCGGCTGGAAGGAGAGCACGCCGTCGAGGTGATGGGGCTTTTGCCGCCGCTGTCATATTTTCTGGTGATCATTGTCAAAGGGACATTAAGCCTGTTCGACTCGGTGATTCTGATTGCCATGTACCTGGCTTATCTGTGGGTGCTGGCCAGAATACCGCCCCAGGACAAAGAGAAGCTAGAGGACGCAGCCCCGGTTCCCCGCATGATTTTGAAAATGAAGCCGGTTCCCCGGGATTTGTCCATCGCCGCCCTTTTCCTGATCGGGGGATTTTGGCTGTATTTCGTGGCTCATCCGTTCCTTTACAGCATGCTGGCCATGGCCGCTTTTCTGGGAGTCTCCAATTTCGTTTTCGTCCAATGGGTGGCGCCGTTTTTGTCGGAGTTTCCGGAAAAGGTCACGGCCTTTAACTGGGCCCGGACGGTGAGGAAAGCCCCTATGGGTCTGATGAACATGGTCTCCTCCAACATCAACCAGTGGACCGTGCTGGTGGCCATGATACCGATTGTCTATAGCCTAAGCCGGGGAGAGGTTTCGGTGGTGAACTTCGACCATCATCAGAAGATCGAGATTCTTCTGACCATGGCCCAGTCCCTCTTGGGATTTCTCTTCCTGGCCAACATGGAGTTCCGCTGGTACGAAGCCTTGGGACTTTTTGTCCTCTGGCTTACCCAATTCGTGTTCCCCGAATGGAGAGAAGGAATCACCTTCGTTTATTTCTTCTGGGTACTGGTTGAACTCCTGCGTGCCTTTGTGGGAGCGAAAAAGCTAAAGGTTTTCGGACAGTTCAGGATTCTTTTTCAGGAGCACGTTCTGAAAAGACCGTAGGGCCGAGTTTGAGCAACGGCTAGGTTGTCGCTTTTGTCGGATATGAGGGGTGGTCCTGTTTTTCTGATAAGCCCGGATCATTCCGAATCGTGCAAGGCTTGCATCCCGGCGCGTTTTAGAGAAATCGAAAAAGGGGCGGGTCGTTTCCCTGAACCTCAATCGCGGTCGGCAACTACGGAAGAAGCTCCGTGGCGCATCACACATGGATTGCCGCCTTTCGGGAATCGGCTGATGCGTATCGTCGCTTCGTCGGGAATCTGTGGAGGACCATAGCATGAGAAAGCTCATCTGTCTGTCCCTGCTCAACCTCGGGCTGCTGATCACGTCATGTGGGGGAGCCGCCCCACCGCCCGGCGGATCGGGTTTCATCGAAGCCACCGAGATCGTGGTGTCCGCCGAAACCGGGGGCCAGGTTCGATCTTTGAGATTCGGTGAAGGCGACCCCATCGTCGAGGGCGATACCATCGGAGAGATCGACACGGTTACGGTGATGCTCCGCCTGCGTCAAGCCCAGTCCGCCAGGAGCGTCAATCAGGAGAAGATAACCGCTTCGTCCCTGAGCATCGAGCAGGCTTCCTACAATTCGGATTTGGCTCAGAAGGAATATGATCGCGTGGCGGCACTGCTTGAAGCCGGCTCCATCGATCGACAGCATTATGATCAGGTGGAAAACGCCTATCGTCAAGCAGCCTTGTCCCGGAAGCAGGCCCAGGCTGCTTACCAAGCCGCGCTGGCCGAGCTGGCCAGAGCCGAGTCCGACATAGCTCTGCTCGAGAAACAGTTGAGCGACTGCTTCCCCACGTCGCCTGCCTCGGGCACAGTGACCACCAAGTTCGTGGAGCCCGGCGAACTAGTCAGCCTGGGCAAACCTCTGGTTAAGGTCGCCGAGCTGGATTCGGTCTGGGTCAAAATCTACCTGCCGCCCGCGGATCTCACCCGAATCAAGCTGGGCGGCCGCGCGCTGGTGGATCCGGAGGACGGTCGCACCGAGCCTCTTGAGGGTTGGGTGAGTTGGATCTCGGAGGAAGCGGAGTTCACGCCTAAGAACGTGCAGACCAAAGAAGCCCGGGCGGATCTGGTTTACGCCGTGAAGATCACCATCCCCAATCCCAACCGGGTTCTGAAGATCGGCATGCCGGTGTCCGTGAGAATTCCATGAGCTTGGTCAGACTCAGCAATCTCACCAAGACTTACGGTTCCGTGAAGGCTGTGAACGATGTCAACCTGGCTGCGGAAAAAGGTGAGATACTGGCTTTAGTCGGCCCCGACGGCGCAGGCAAGACCTCAATCTTCCGCTGCACATGCGGCCTTCTGGAGTTCGATTCCGGGCAGATAGAAGTTGCCGGGTTCGATGTGTCCCGCGAGTTCGGCAAGATAAAGCCTTTCCTGGGATACATGCCGCAGACGTTTTCGCTTTATCCGGATCTCTCGGTGGAGGAAAACCTCCGTTTCT
>Ga0307445_10001996_pt1 | contig 11377 bp, 8 predicted proteins | sample SalMarSW160330MG_FD_202147 | JGI IMG/M metagenome (GOLD analysis project Ga0307445, IMG submission 202147) | Salt marsh sediment microbial communities from the Plum Island Ecosystem LTER, Massachusetts, United States - SW1603-30 | ecosystem: Environmental > Aquatic > Marine > Intertidal zone >...
AACGGCAAAACTCAACGTGTCGACGCCGTACGCCAGTCCGACGCCCATCGGCGAATCCGAGAGCCCGCCGATCAGCAGGCCGGCCAGTGTGGGGCCGACGAATCCGGCCAGTTGAGTCGACCCTAAAATGATCGAATTGCCCGCCTGCAAATCCCGCTCCTCCACCAGGAGCGGCACGATGCTGTTGCCGGCCGGGATGGCGAACCCCGCCACCAAGCCGAAGCCAAGCGAGACGGCATACAGCATCCACATCTGAACGGTTCCGGTGAAGACCGCCACCGCCAACAGGCCGGTGAACGCCAGGCGCATGAGGTCCGAAGCGATCAGGATCGTGCGCGGGGAAAACCTGTCGGTTAAGGCTCCTCCGACCAGCATAAAAACCGCGCGCGGTATCCCGCCCAGTGCGATGACGAGCCCCAATATCAGCGGATCGTTGGTTATTTGCAGGACCAGCCAGGGGGTGGCGATCAGATAGAACTGGTCGCCCAGGATCGACGTGGCCGTGCCTCCGAGCAGGAGTCGGAAATCCCGCAACGCGAGAACACGCTTTATTGGATTCTTGGATGCCGGTTTAGGGGTTGTGGACATGGGCCCGTATGGAAAAAATTTTACCAATTATACCCATAAGGGGAAGGGGAATCGTAAAACAGGGGAACACGGGGGAAGAGGGTTGGATTTATCCGCGTAATCCGCGATTCATAGGTTAGGGATATAATTCCGCCTCACCGAAGCAACGGTTCGGGAATACCCCCAACAACAGAGGTCGCATGATTGAAAAACTGGCGGGGCTCGAAGCCCGCTACGAGGAATTACACCGCCTGATGGCCGAGAACGCGGGGAATTACACGCGCGTGGCCGAATTGTCGCGTGAGCGGTCCGACATCGAACCGGTTGTGCATAAATACCGCGCGTACAAACAGGTGCAGGATTCCCTCGCCCAGGCGAAATCGATGCTGACCGAACCCGATCCGGAGCTGAGAGCCATGGCGGAGAGCGAGACGGCCGCGCTCGAACCGCGGATCGTCGCGCTGGAACAAGAGCTGAAATCGATGCTCCTCCCTAAAGATCCGCGCGATGCGCGCAACGTGATCGTGGAAATCCGCGCCGGAACCGGCGGAGATGAAGCCGGGCTGTTCGCCGCCAACCTCTTCCGGATGTACAGCCGCTACGCCGAGAAGCACAACTGGAAAAGCGAGATTCTCTCCCAATCCGATACCGGGATCGGCGGGTTCAAGGAGATCATTTTCGAGGTAAAGGGCAAGGACGCGTTTTCGCGGATGAAATTCGAATCCGGCGTGCACCGAGTCCAGCGCGTTCCGGTCACCGAATCCTCGGGCCGGATCCACACCTCCACCGCCACCGTCGCCGTGCTGGCCGAAGTCGACGAGGTGGAGATCGCCATTCCCGATAAGGACATTAAAATGGAAGTCTACCGCTCCTCCGGCGCGGGCGGTCAGAACGTGCAGAAGAACTCCACCGCGGTCCGGCTGACGCACATCCCGACCGGGATGGTGGTGCAATGCCAGGACGAGCGTTCCCAATTGCAGAACCGGGTGCGCGCCATGTCGATCCTGCGCGCGCGCCTGTTTGAGATCGAGGAGGAGAAGCGCCGCTCCGAGATCGAGCAGGACCGGCGTTCGCAGGTGGGCAGCGGCGAACGTTCGGAGAAGATCCGCACCTATAACTTCCCTCAATCGCGCATCACCGATCACCGGGTGGGGATTTCGCTGCACAACATGGCGGCGGTGCTGGACGGCGATATCGATCCCTTCATCGACGAGCTCGTGCGTCAGGATGAAACCGATCGGCTGCAGGCCGCCGGAGAAGCGTGAACGGCCCGGCTTCCCCCCTCTTTCCCGACACCGCCGCGGCGCTGGAATGGGCCGGGCGGGAATTACGGCAGGTCGAATCCGCCTCCCTCATCGCCCAGGTATTGCTGGCGCATGTCTGGAAACAACCCCGCTGTTGGACTCTTGCCCATCCGGAACTTCCTCTTCCGCCGGAGCTTTGCGCCCGATACGCATCGCTGGTCCAGCGTGCCCGCGGCGGCGAACCGCTCGCATACCTGACAGGCATTCAGGAATTCTACGGCCTCGAGTTTGAAGTCACACCGGACGTGCTTATCCCGCGGCCCGAAACGGAATTGCTGGCAATCACGGCGCTGGAGTGGGTTGCGGAAATCACACGGGAGACAGGGCGAACCGCATCTTCGATCCGTGCGGTGGATTTGGGCAGCGGGTCCGGCTGCATCGCCGCCGTACTGGCCGTTCACACCCCCGGCTTGTCGGTGATCGCCTCCGAAATTTCCGCCGCCGCACTGGTTGTGGCAGGCCGTAATTTTACGCGCCATGGGGTCCGCAATCGCATCCGCTTGCTCCAAGCCGACCTGCTCACCGCACTGCGCGGCCCGGTCGATCTCCTGTGCGCCAATCTGCCATACGCGCTGACCCGTTCATTGGAAGGTTCGCCCGTCATCCGCTTCGAACCACGGCTCGCGATCGACGGCGGCCCGGACGGGCTGCGGTTGGTCGCGCGCGCGCTCGAGCAAAGCGCGGGCCGAATGGCAGAGGGTGGATTGGCCCTGTTTGAGATCGACGCCGCACATGCGGGCGAAGCCCGGGAAACGGCCCAGCGGTTGTTCCCGCACGCGTCTGTAAAAGTGAAAAAAGATCTCGCCGGACGGGAACGGTTGTTGATCATCCGGACGTGACCTGTCCTCCCATCACTCCCCTGTTTGCTTCCAAACGGGGGAGGATAAAGTTGGGGAAAATATCGATCTGCATCCTCATCCAAGTACAAACTCAACCCTTTTCCATTTCGGATTACTGATTCTTCCGGTCCTGTCCTCACCCCCTACCCCTAGCCCCTTCCCCCTTCCCCTTACGGGGAAGGGGGAAGGGGAAATGCACACAATCATTAAAAAGAAACATCTTGGGATAGGGGGCTAGGACAGTTGCCAAAAATAAAAAAAAGATAGAATAGCCTGAGAAATCTAAATCTTCCGGGATCGCAACTTCACATCCACGAGGTGACCATATGCCAAAACCATCCGCCCCCTCATTGGAACAACAGCTGCTCCAAGCCTTCCCCGCCCCGGACGAGTTACCTGCCGGAGTGCGGCCGGATCCTTCCGGGTATGAAAGGCTGTACCTGCTGGATGGCGAGGTGCGCACATGGGAGGGCGAGGTCAGCGAGGTGGGATCGCCGATCTACCTGCGCACAGGCGGGCCACTCGAACGCACGCTGATCGGGCACGCGCCGGTGATGGACGACGCAACCGTGATGGCCGCGGTGGATTCGGCGGCGCGGGCCTGGGACGGCGGGCACGGCGTGTGGCCGACGATGAGTGTTGCGTCCCGGATAGAAGCCGTGGAGAAATTTCTCACGCTGATGATCCCGGCCCGGGACGAAGTTGTGCGGCTCCTGATGTGGGAGATCGGCAAGAATCTGGAAGACAGCCGCAAGGAATTCGACCGCACGGTCGAGTACATCCGGAGCACCGTTGAAGCGCTGAAAGAGCTCGACCGCACCAGTTCGCGCTTCGCGCTCGACGCCGGGATCATCGCCCAGATCCGCCGCTCGCCGCTGGGGGTCTGCCTCTCGATGGGCCCCTTCAACTACCCGCTGAACGAAACCTACACTACCCTGCTTCCGGCGCTGATCATGGGCAACACGGCTGTGGTCAAACCGGCCAAATTCGGAACCCTGGTGCACCAGCCGCTGCTGCGCGCGTTCGCGGAATCCTTCCCGCCGGGCGTGGTGAATTTCATCTACGGCCGCGGCGGGAAGATCATCGAACCGATAATGCGCAGCGGGAAGATCGACGTGCTGGCCTTCATCGGCTCGAGCAAGGTGGGCGACCTGCTCAAGCAGCAGCACCCGCACCCGCACCGGATGCGCGCGGTGCTCGGGTTGGACGCCAAGAACCCGGCCCTGATCATGCCGGACGCCGACCTGGAAAATGCGGTGAAGGAATCAGTGCGCGGCGCGCTCGGCTTCAACGGCCAGCGCTGCACCGCGCTCAAGATCTTCTTCGTCCACGAGTCGATCGCCGATGATTTTCTGGCGCGCCTCGGCCAAGCCGTAAACGCGCTCCCGTTCGGAATGCCCTGGCAGCCGGAGACCCGCATCACCCCGCTCCCGGAACCCGGCAAGGCGGCGAAGATGAAGGCCTACGTCGACGAGGCGGCGGCCCGGGGCGCGAACGTGATCAACCCCGGCGGCGGGACGGCCTGTGAATCGCTGTTCTTGCCCGCCGTGGTGTACCCGGTTGCGCCGGATACGAGCCTGTACCGCGAGGAGCAGTTCGGCCCGGTCATCCCGGTGTGCAGCTACCGCGACGAGCGGGAGTTCTTTGAATTCGTCGCGAATTCGAATTTCGGCCAGCAGGCCAGCCTGTTCGGCAACGACCCGGTCAAGATCGGCACGCTGATCGACAAGCTCGCCAACCAGGTGTGCCGGATCAACCTCAACAGCCAGTGCCAGCGCGGGCCGGATTCGCTGCCCTTCACCGGCCGGAAAGATTCCGCCGAAATGACGCTGTCGATCAGCGATGCGCTGCGCGCCTTCTCGATCCGCGCCCTGGTCGCGGCCGGTTCCAACCCCGCCAACCGCGATCTCATTCAAAACATCGTCAACGGGAGAAAATCGAGCTTCTTGAATACCGACTTTATTCTTTAGGCCTTCTGATTGCAATCGGTATGATTTGTCCCTAATAATCCACGGAGAACACGGGGAATCACGGATTTTTTATTAAAAATAATTTTCCGTGTCCCTCCGTGTCCTCCGTGGATTTTAATTTCTTCTTCACCGGATATCGGAAGGGACAGCTTCCAGCTCTTGGCCGCCGCACAACGCCGGCATCCCCTCCCGAAAGCCCGGCGCCGTTCCGGACAACCGCCGTTTCTCCATCCGCCCGCCGATCAATACGAACAGGAAGTCCGGCACGTCGACGACGGCGACCTTCTTCACCGGAGTGATGTACAGCTACTCGAATTTCTTGCGCAGGTCGAATTTATAATACCGGCTTTCTTTCGGGGATTCGCATAACATCCGCCCGAACCTTGCGCCGCCCCGGGACGGCACACCGGTTTTGGATTACGACGTCTTCGGCTGCCATGTCAAGCCGAATTTAGAGGATGGGATGTCGGTTAATTGGAAAGGATCCCCGCCCTGGGCGGATACGATATATACCTGAACGTCCTCGCCCCGGTCGGAGAGGAAGGCGATATAGTGCCCGTCCGGCGACCAAACCGGATTCATATCCACCGACCCGCCGCTTGTCACCGGAGTTTCGTGCATGCCGTCGGCGTACACGACATAAATAGCAAAAACGCACCTATCCGGTGAGGAATCACAGCTTGCGGGCCGGGGATCCTCGCGGTTGGAGCTGAACGCGATGTGCAGCCCGTCCGGCGACCACGCCGGGTCGAAGTCGAACGCTTCCTCCAGCTGACCCACTCCCGGGTCCGTGATTTCAATCTCATCCGATCCGTCGGCCCCCACCACGGTGATATCGCTGATTCCGGGGAAATTGGAAACGAATGCGATTTTCCTCCCGTCCGGGGACCAGACCGGAACGCAGTTGAAAACGTTTTCCCATCCCGGAATTATGCGGGAGACGTCCGAACCATCCGGATTCATGATGTAGAGGCTCTTGAAAAATTCCGAATCCTCTCCGCGGGAGGAGAGGAACGCGATCCGCCCTCCCTTCGGCGACCAGGATGGATACGAATCGCTCCCCGGATCGTCGGTAAGCCGTGAGACATTCGTTCCGCCGGCATCCATCACGTAAATCTCCTCGTTGCCGTCGCGGTCGGAGACGAACGCTATGCGCGTTCCATCCGGGGACCAGGCAGGGTCCGTATCGGCTCCCGGGTTGTTCGTCAGGTTCGTCAAGCGGGATCCATCCACATCTACAAGGTAAATTTCCAGGTTGCCGTCGCGATGGGATATAAAAGCGATCCGCGTTCCATCCGGCGACCAAGCGGTACCGGATTCGGCCGCCACATCCCCGGCCAGGCGGGTGGGGGTTCCGTCGGAATCCACGATATACATCTCCCCTATTTTGCCGCTCCACGAAACGAACGCAAGAAATTCGCCTCCGTCTCCTCCAGGATTCGCCGGTGCCGTTGTCTCGGTGGGTGACGTGGAGATGGCGGCCGGAGGCAGGGTCGGCATCGGCGTCGATGTTATGGAGGCGATGGGCCTCGACGGCAGTGGAGTCCATGTCGGCCATGCCGTCGCCTGTTTCGCCGCTTCCGCGCTCGGCCGGGCACAACCGGCGCAGATCAACAATCCTATCCCCAAGGCCGGTAAGGTAAATCTCCTTTTCAGGATTCTGCTTTGCTTCATTCCGAATTCTCCGAATGTTCCGATGCACCGCGGAGAGTCTGCATCGGTTGTGAAACCGCCGATGATTCCCCCGGCGGTTTTTTGGCGGGTGAGACGGTTTGGTTTTTGCATTCTTGCATGAAAATCAATTTTATAACTAATCGGCTATCAATTCGGCAGGACACGATCAGCAATCCATATTGTATATCCTATTGGAATCGGCCGCCGCCGGGGATTTCCCGGCGGCGGCCCTTGATAGTGAGTAAACCGGAAAAGGCGTTGGAAAACTACATTGACCCGATCTTCACCATCGCGGTCATGTTCCAGCGCAGGCGGGCATCGGTTTTTTCGAGAACGACCGTGACCGCATAGACCGTCTCGCCCAACCGGTTCTGCCCGTAGGCGCTCACGGCCACGACCCTGCCTGTGATTTCCAGCCCGGGGATCGCGTCGAAGGTCAGGACGGCCCTATCGCCGACGGCCACCTTGGTGATGTCGGTCTCGTTCAGATCGACGGTCTTCACCTGCCACACGGAAAGATCGGCAACCGCGGCCACAACCGCGTCTGGCAATGCGACCTGTCCCGGTTTAAGATCCAGGTAGACGACGATTCCGGCAACCGGAGACAGCAGTTCCATGCTCTTCCAACCGGCCTCCGCCGCCGCCAGACGCTTTTCGGCGCTCGCCACCCGCGCTTCGGCGAGTTCAATTTCTTCAACCGCAATTCCATCGGGGTACTGGCCGAGCTTCTCCAGAGCAGCCTCCCATTTGGCCACCAGGAGCGCATACCTGGCTTGGGTGAGCTTATAGGTTGAATCGTCCCAGCCGTTGGATTCGGCCACTTCCTTATTCTCGCGCGAAGCCCGTTCGTCAAGCGCGGCTTGGGCGGCCAGCACCGGTCCGGTTCGCTTCACTTCTACGAGGGCCTGCCGGGCGGCGAGCAGGTCCTGCTCCGCGGCCGACACTTCCAACTCGGCCTGCTCAGCGCCCGCCAGGCGCGCCAGCACATCGCCCATCTTTACCTTACAGCCGTTCTCCACCCGCACGTCGGCCACGATCCCGCCGGCGGCAAATGCCAGTTCCGCTCCGGTCTGCGGGATAACCTTCCCGTCGGCGATCACTCCACTGGCTTCCGTCACGGCCGGCAACAGGGTGCCCGTGGCAATGCTTTTTGCGGAGGCGATCCCGTCCGTGCCGATCAGCGCCAGCGCGCAAACGGCAATGACGATTACCGCCAGCCCCGCTCCGATGATTAATTTCTTCCTATTCATTTCCTTTTCTCCGATCTTTTAATTTTTGTGGCGAACGCCAGCGCGCAGAAAATCGCGATCGCTCCCGCGAAGGCACCGCCGATGAGAATGCTGTTCCTTTTCAAGTTCCTGTCGCCCTTTTCCAGATAAACGCTCATCATGTGAACCAACCTCCAGACTTTTTCGATAGACCGAGGCGGTCTTCAAGACCGCCTTGGTCTTTAGCGTCGATCATTCGTACGCCAGCGACTCCCGCACGCTGATCCGCGTGGCGCGCAGGGCCGGCCACAGGCTGGCGATGACGGCCAAAACGCTCACGATCGCCAGCCAGGCGAACGCACCCGGAACCGAGAAAACGAACTCCAGCGGCATCAGCGCCTCGCTCAATGCACCGGCAAACAGGATCCCGCCGGGGATGCTGAGCGGCACGGCCAGGATCCAGGAGATGAATCCGAGCAACAGCCCTTCGCCGACAAAGATGGCCGCCACCATCGGCGAGGCCGCGCCGATCGCGCGCATCATCCCGATTTCCCGCCCCCGTTCGACGACATTGATCGACATCGTCCCGGCCAGGCCGAGGCTCCCCACGACCGCCGCCAGAACCGCCATCGTCAGGAGGATGTTCACCAGGAGGTTGAACTGGTACTGGTTGGTCTCCCGCACCATTCCGATACCCATGATGTTGACGGGGTTCAACCCCTCGGCCAGGAATTTTTCCCGCATCAGGTCGATGGTGGTTTTTTCCAGCGCCGGGTCCTCGCTTGGCAGCTCGACCACGACCACGCCGGTGCGGTTGACGGACCCGATCGCGCGCGCCAGGGCCGGCAGCGGGACGAAAGAATCCTTCTGACCGTTGTTCAGGTTGATGATCAGCCCGACGATCGTCCAATCGGATTCGCGGCCGTCGATGCTGAGCGTGATGGAATCGCCCACCCGCAGCCCGCGTTCCTCCGCAACCTTGCGGTTGACCAGGATCGCCCGGTCGTCCTCCGGAAGAAAGGCACGCCCTTGCGCGATGGTGAACTCGAACATTTTTGAATCCGGCGGCATGGCCCATAATTGGGTTTCCACTTCTTCGCCGCTCGGGAGCACCAGTTGCGCGCCGCGGATATCCCAGGCTTCAGCCTGCACAACCCCGGGTATGGATTTCGCGATCTGCACCAGCTTCTCGATCCGTTCCGGCCGGTCAAAGGCCATCATGATGTTGAAACCGAAGTCGTTCAGCACCACATCCAGCATCCGGTCGAGTGAAAGGCTCACGCCCATTACCGTGATGAACATCACCCCGCCGAGGGTCAGCGTAGCCAGCGTCAGCAGGACACGCGCCTTGCGGCGGAAGGTGTTGCGCAGGCTGAGGAGCGCCGGGCTCGGCACGGTCCGGAAGAGGGCGAGCCTTTGCTGCGCGGCGAGGAACAACCGGTCCACAATCGAATTACCGAATCCCCCGCCCAGGCCGTAGTTGCCGATCGCCTGGCGGCAGGATACCCGCGCCCCGCCGATGACGGGCATCAGCGCGGCCAGAACCGGCACCACCAACCCAACCGCGATCTGGACGATCACCGACGCCGGAACAAACCCGGTTTCCGACGGGATGACGTTGATGGTGGAGAGCATCCAGGCGGTCATAAATCGGGCGCCCAGTGCGGAAAGTGGAATGGCGATAAGCAGAGATAGAATCCCGTACAAGAGTGCGACTCCCAGATAGATCCGCACAACCCTTCCGAAAGTGGCCCCCACCACCTTGAATATCCCGATCTGCCAGATCTGCTGCGAAAGCAACGCGTTAAGCGTGTTGACGATCAGGAATGCGCTCAGCCCGAGCGAGATGATCCCCATCCCGGTCAGGATGATGAAAACCCCGTCCACTATCGACTGCGAAAAATGAAAGCCCGGTTTTTCCAGGTAAAACCCGTTTGTCTGCAGCCCGGCTTCCTTCAGGTGTTTTTCGAACATCCGGGCGGTTTCTTCCGCAGCGGATGGATCCCAGCGCTCGAGCAATATGTTGAGTTGGTTGTAGTCCGCCGCCCCGGCAAGCCATTCCACCGTTTCCGGCGTGGCGAAAAAGGCGCCCTGCGCCCCCTGGTATTGGGGGGGAATGGCTTGCGTGGAGCGGGCGACTCCGACGATTTCCACCCGGCGGGTGGCGTTCCCGTGTTCAATAAAAATTTGGTCGCCCGTCTTGAGGCCGAAGTACACCATGGTCTCGTATTCCATCATCAGGGTCTTGTACCCCGGCCACACTCCTTCGGTTTTATCCAGCAGGGAAACCCGCTGATTCTCAAAATCCTTGCGGCCGACCAGGCTGGCCTCCCGCCACTCGGTTTCGTCTACCCGCCGCCAACGCAGGAAGCTGTTGATCACCGCCTCCGCATCCGCCACCCCCGCCGTCCCGCGGATGGATTCCACCTGCTCCTCCAGGATCGGCGCGGCAAACAGCCGGATCGTGGGGGCTTTGGAGGCCAGGCTCTGGCTGCGGATGGAGCCGTTCATCATGCTCGACATGTTGATCACGAAACCAAGCGCGAATACTCCGACCGCGGTCGAAAGCACGGCCAGCGCCGTGCGCGTTTTATTTTGGGAAAGATCCCTCCAGGATTTTCTCCAGACAATGCTCATTGCAATCCGGCCTTTCCGTTCTCATGATCCTTCGCGATGGCCCCATCCAGCAAATGGATCACGCGCCGGGTGCGCCGGCTGAGTTCGCCGTCGTGGGTAACGATCAGGATCGTCTTGCCCTCTGCGCGCAAGCCCTCAAACACGGCAAACATCTCGGCCGCGGTGTGCCGGTCCAGGTTGCCGGTCGGCTCATCGCCGACCAGGAGCGGCGGATCGTTGGCCAGGGCCCGCGCGATCGCGGCGCGCTGCTGCTGTCCGCCGGAAAGCGTACTCGGGAGCTTGTGGGCCTGTTCGGGAATCCCGACCCGCTCGAGCAGGTGCATCGCCCGCTGCGGCCGCTCGCGCCCGGAGTATTTTCCGCAAAAATCCATCGGCAGGATGACGTTTTCCAGGATCGTCAGCGTCGGGATCAGCTGGAAGAATTGGAAGATCACGCCGATCGAGCGCCCGCGCCAGCGCGCCAGCGCGTCTTCCGAAAGGACGTGAACCGCCTGGCCGCCGACGAGCACTTCGCCCCCGCTGGGTCGGTCGATGCCGGTGATCATATTGATCAGCGTGGATTTTCCCGAGCCCGAAGGCCCCATGACCGAAACGAACTCCCCCGGCCCGATCGTCAGGTTGATCTCTTTCAGAACGCGTACTTCCCCTCCGCCGGTCCTGTAATTTTTAACCAGGTTGCGGAGGTCAATCAGTTGCATTTCGTTTTGGGCATTGGTTGCCATGTTCCATTCCCTTCCTTTTGTAAAAAAACAATTGCTATTTCATTTGACAGACGTGATGGGGTTTTGTTTCGTGTCGATTACGGGTCAATAAAGGGGCCGGCGTATGGGGGCGGGATGGTGATCCACCCGGGAACGCTTGAAAAAGGCGTTCTCCCCTTGCGAAATTCAGATGTTCCATGTACACTTCGCCACCCGGCGTTTTTTTTGGAGGATTCATGCGCTGCGAAACTCATGCGATCTCTCCATTCGATCGTGAAGCGCGCGGGAGCCAAACGGGACGACCGCCGGCGGCGAACAGCGGCACAAAAGGACGCCTATCCTTCGACCTGCCGTGCGCCTCCATCATTCTGGGGGAAGAAATCATACAGACTGGATCAAGCCTGGATACCATTATGGAATTCCGATTCGAAGTGCCACCCCGGAATATGCATTAATTCGTCACAAATGAAGATTCGA
>Ga0307445_10001998_pt1 | contig 11375 bp, 16 predicted proteins | sample SalMarSW160330MG_FD_202147 | JGI IMG/M metagenome (GOLD analysis project Ga0307445, IMG submission 202147) | Salt marsh sediment microbial communities from the Plum Island Ecosystem LTER, Massachusetts, United States - SW1603-30 | ecosystem: Environmental > Aquatic > Marine > Intertidal zone >...
CAAGCGAATTCTGGAAGCGCTGCTGCACAGGAAGCACCTGTCACACGGCGAACTGGCGGGTGAGGTTTCGATAACGTCGCAAGCGTTAACGTGGCAGATGAAACGCCTAGGAAAAACCGAGTTCATCACCCAAACAAACGAAGGCTTAAAGAACATTTACTCGCTGGACGAGAACTCAACGCCGATGCTGACGCAGTATCTGGCGCTTGTACAAGAACCGTGAAACCCCGCGTCACCGTCTTCTTTTTGACTTCCCAATCACATAAGCAACAGCAGGAGCGCTCACCATTAAGCCGACGGCTCGCAAGGCACCGAACAGCCACGGCAACCCGCTACCAGTCAACGAGCCCTCACCAAAAAGGTACACCTGATAAAACACCAAACTAGACGCTACAGCAACCACCGCGGCGAAAAGCGTCGTGTACTTGATGTTCGCTTTGGCGTCTTTGGAGTGGTAATGCCTGTAATACAACGAGAACAGGGAAACGCCGAGAAACATTCCGAAAAAGCTGAGTAGAAACATGCCCGCCAACTGAAACAGGGAAACGCTCGTAAAGCTCTGAACTGACAAGAGAATATCAACCGTCGCCGGAAAACCCCACGTAAACCCCAACAAAAACACCAGCAGCACGCTCTTCACGAAAGTTTCGCCCAGCCACTTATCCATTTCACTGCGAACCGTAACGCGGGTCCCACGCCGCTCCCGCTCAACCCTCTGGAAAAGCGCCACCCCAGCACTGCCCACCTCAGAAAGCCTGTACTTCCCCCTCTCCGACTGCTCAACCATGGGCGCAAGCTCCTTCAAATGGTAACTCATTAACCCCGTGTCCTCAATGCCAACGGCACTTTGAACCTGCATAAAGGAAGCCTCGCCCCGCTCCTCAAGGAAAAGCAAAATCTGCCGACGCACCGGATGCTTCAACGCTGCAAATATCTCGTCATACTCGTCTGCTTCCGCTTCAGCCAAACCCCGAACACCTGTCAACTCTCATCGGCAAGACAGCGCATAAATGTTTTCGTGAACAAAAACTGGAAAACCCAGCGCTTCGCACAGAGCACTTAAAGTAAGCGAACCACAGTATTACTTTTATGGCAAAACTGTACTTTCTAGGCGGAGAAAACATAGCTAAACGCGACTCCAGAGAAATCAACGAATCCGCCTTCCGCGACGCAGGCGAAGCCCCAGCCGTCGTGGTCTTTCCCTGGGCACGGGCTTCATTTGACAAAACATACATACGTAGGAAGCGGCTGTTCGAATATTTTAGAAGCCTCGGCGCGTGCAACGTTGACTTCGCAGACTACTCTGACACAACGCAAGAAATCACCCGAAAAATCGCGTGCTCCGACCTGATATACCTTCCAGGCGGACTCACAAGCGTCCTGATTGAGCGGCTGAAAAACAAGAACGTAGACACACTACTGCGCGAGTACGAAGGCGTCGTGGTGGGAAGAAGCGCAGGCGCCCTGGCACTGGGCAAAAAATGCGTGGTCACAAAAAACCGCCGACGCCCCACACCCAGGATAATCAGCGGCATCGGACTCGTAGACTTCGCCGTGACAGCACACTACAAGCCCTCCAAAGATGAAGCGCTGAAAAAACTGTCGCAGCAAGAAAAAATATACGCCATACCCGAACGAGCCGCGCTTGTTTACGAAGACGGCGCATTATCTTTCATGGGCGAAGTTTGCTTGTTCCAGAACGGCGAAAAAACACGCGCTGACTAGTTTCTGTTTATAAACAATCACCGCGCTATATACTGTTGAGGTTGATTGAGTGCTTTCCGCATGTGTCTTGATAAGAACCACACACGGCAGGTTTGAAGACGTCGTCAAGTTTCTACGTCAACTCGAAGGCGTTAAACGAATCTTTCCCACGCTCGGAAGATACGACGTTGTCGTAGACCTTGAAGCCCCTGACCTTCAGGCTCTGGACGCCGCAGTGCTGAGAATGGGAAAATTCGCCGGGGTAGTCTTCACCGAAACCCTCGTGGAGATAAAAAGCAGAGGGGAAGAAAAATGTTGAACGCCTGCATACTTCTGAAAATCGTGCCCATCAAAGCCCACGCCATCCTATCCGCAATCCAGACGATTGACGGCGTTAGAAAAACATATTTCACGTACGGCAGATTCGACATAGCCGTCTTTGTTGACGTGGCAGATTACAAGGAGTTAAGAGCGGTCACCACAAAAATAAACGATATCGAAGGGATAAGAAGCACCGAAACCCTGCCTGAAGCCTAATCCTGCAACAATAACGTTCACGTAGAAGGAACAGCGCACTTCTGCACAGCACGTGCAGGATAATTCGTTATAACCGACAAGTTCGCCGCTATTTCCTCCAATGTCTTCGTAAAAGGATGCTCAGGTTTCTCGGAGGCAAACAAGCATTTTCCTCCAGCCGCAAGAATATCGCAAGAACAAGGCACGGCTCCCACAATCGGCAACTGGTTAGTCGCAAGCTTTATCGAATCATTTTTCTGGGCTGCGCCAAGGTGCTCAAACGGTATTTTGTTAAGTATGATCCCGGTTTTCTTCTCAAACAGCTCATACAGGTCACGCATCATCCGCCGAGTTCCTTCAACATCAGACTTGTCCTGCGACAGCACCACCAACACGATGTCAGCGCTGACTATGGCGTTTACGGCAGAATACTGCAGACCCGGACTCGTGTCAAAAAACACGTAATCCAAGTGCATGTCATTAAGCAGAGAGGCCCTAAGCGCGAAAAGCCGACCCAACGCCTCCATCTCCCACTTTCGGTCCTTGGATTCCATCTCACGAATGGCTTCAGTTGAAGGGTTCGCAAAACCAACAAACAGCTTTCCCTCCCCCATGTCCCCGCTAGTGCAGTCTGATAAGATTTTTTCTATTCGACAAGCTTTGCTTAGATAGTCGTTCACCCAATAATCCGTTCCGTTTTTAAAAAAAGAATTAATGCTTGGAGCACGAAGATCCAAATCCAGAAGACAGACTCGTTTACCCATTTTTGCAAACAGCGTCGCCAAGTTTACCGAGAGCAACGTCTTCCCTGTTCCGCCTTTGTAGGAGTGCAAAGCTATGATCACTGTTTTTCCTCCTCTTCCCTTGCAGGGCTTTGTGAAGGATTAGCGGTCGTGGTGTATCTGCCATAGTTATATTTTTTGATGGCTCGTTGTGTTATCAGGCGCTTTTGCTTGAACTCGTAGCCGCAGTCGCATTTGAATCCTATAATCTCGTTTTTGTTTTCAAGTAAGCTATGGATTCGCAGCGACTTGCAGCCTGTCTGGAGTTTGTGCAGTCTCCATATTAGGGCAAGGTCGTCCAAGGTTAACGGCTGAAACGTTTTCGCCAAGAAAAAGTACCAAAAACAGTAAACTGCTAAAGCAAGCCAAAAACATAGTAGCAACAACTCTAGCAACATTTTGTTCAGCCGTTTCCTTGTCGTGTTTGCGTTAAGAAACGGTTCCACGATTATCATATTTAACTCCTGTGAAGATTGAGTAATTACAACTAATCACGCATATTCAGAATTCGATTCAAAAGCATTACGTCCAAGACCACCTATTCGCCACAAATCACACACTTTAACGCCGAAACCACGCGACTTAAGCGAACGCGGACGAGACAGGTTCCGGTAACCCGGGGAAACATCAAATACTTGGTTCGAACTTTTTTCTGATACTGTCAATTTGCTATTGAGGAATAGCCTTATTGCGACGGAAACGATGTCTTCTTACTATTAGACGGTGTCACTTCAGGACACCGGTGGGATTTGCCAAAATAGGGTCGGAACCGCGTTGTGCTACTATAGCAGTTCGCCGAAGTCTTCGCCTTCATACATGAATTCTTTCAATTGGACTTTTCCATCTTTGACGACTACCGTATAGTCTGCTTCACAGATAGGGCAAATTATTATCTCCCCATCGTTAACAGCATCAATTTTAAACGTGTTTCCGCAGTCTACGCATTTCAAAATCATAACTTTCGCCGCTAACGTCTATATGTAATGTTGGACTCACTTATACTATTGCCTATTAGTTAACGTTTGAATAGATATATTGATTAACTTCCCTTGGTCTCCTCTTATCAGGCTATGATTGATATGAAATTTGAGTTAAAAATTTTCAGGAGAGATTACACTAACAATCTTTCTGCGTGGAACCATTTGCGATTCGCTGTGATAGACTTGAACAAGTCCAAAAGCTATCCGGAAAACTTTGTTAGCGTGTTGCCTATGAGAATAGATTCTAAGGGGAAATTACCGAGTACTTTCACGAAGTTTTTCGGAAACAAAAGCTTAGAAACTGCGAGAAGATTATTGACTAAGGCTTTGAAGAAAGAGGCTGATTCTGAAATCAAAGCCGAAATAGAGAGAAGGTTGAACTTACTTGAAACCAACCCTGTCACTCAAGTCAAATGCCGTGTCTGCAAAAAATTCTTTCAAACGCAAAAAGAAAAAACATTTAAACAAAAAATCTGCCCGAAATGCAGGAAAAGATTCACGGCAACGAAGAACAAATAGACTGTTGAATCTGGGACAATAACAACCTTTAAGTCATCAGCAGACCTCGTAACTGTGGTAATTGGAAATTTACTTCTTTCAATTATACCTCAGACCTGCTAGAGGCGATTATCACAATGCGAAAAAGCATGTTCGAGATTAAATGTTCCGACTGCGGCAAAACTGCCATGGTTCCCTTCAAACCCACAGCGGGCAAACCAGCTTACTGTAAACCTTGCTTTTCAAAGCACATGGTTAAGCTGTCAGAAAGTGACAGCAAAACAAACGGTTTTGACCCTAAACAAGCGTGGGCACGGCGAAGAGATAATGGGCAAAGAAAGCAGGAGTCGGACAATCCTATTGTGTTCCAATGGTCTTACAGCGCACCCGACAAGGAAAATGTTTAAAAAATGAGACAGAAAGTGAAGCAGCGGGATTCACCGAAAAGTTGACTCAGCAAAATTCATTAACGGATTAACTCGACTGTTGTTCCTAACGCCTGCCCAGGTACTCCTTTCCTGAATTTGACTCTGACAGTACCGTTCTTTCCGTGGAAACCTATGACTTTGCCAATAAGCTTCTTTTTTTCGCCCTTCCAAACCACTTTTTGACCCATAAAGCGTCCTGCCTGGGCGGCAGAATCTACGCCGTTAAATTGAATTAGACATTCGCGTGAAGATTGTGTTCTGATGCCTATTCGATAGTTCAGTATTCTTCCATAAACAGATTGAGACATAACTTTCACCTCTGATAGCGCTTACTTAAAGGCATCACTCGCTCTTAAACATGTTCAATTCAGGCCTAACCTTGCACGTGACTCGGTTGAGCCACTTAGAGGAGCTGGCTTTCCGCTTACCTTCGCATTAAATATCATTTTGCAGATGGAGAGTGCCTTGGAACTCTGAGCAGGGTGTTTTTGCGTGAAGATGAAAAAGTAGTTTTCGGCTAGTATTCTAACCGTTTTTTCGTCCGCGGAATATTTCAAGTGTAGGAGTTCATGTATTAGTGCAGCCCTTGCCCTGTTCCCAGCATAGAAGAGGAGACTATTTCGCCCAAATTTTTGTTTGAATACTTGACAAAACTTCAGCGTTTTTGGGTAAATCTGGATTCTTCCTCTGGCAGTGTCACATTTTCCAGCTATGCCTTTTCCATTCTTCCTCCTTAATGGAAGAACTTTAACATGTACGGCTCTGACTGCATGTTCTTCTATTTTTTCCTTTTTTAACATCCAGTGAAGGAACTTTTGGAATGAGGGTTTCGTTAAGGCTCTAAATACGAAAGAAGAGTATTTCAAGTAAAACTTAACATGGTTTCGGGAGAAACTCTCAAGCTTCTCGTAGTCAGTATTTATTCTCATTTTGCTGGTGAGTAGAAAGGTTTTTTCTAACATAAGCATCTACTGGTTTAATGAAAGGTACAGCGGTCTCATGTGACTTCAGTTATGAAAACCATGTTTTTGCTAGTTTTAGACTGAGGGCGTTTGACTGTGCCGAGTCTTGAAGCAGGGCGGCTTGTTTGGCGGTGACTTGCTGGGCATTGAATTCCCGCTGTCTTCCCGTCTTTAGAAACCCACACGACGTGTCCCATCCTGTTGCATTCGGGGCATTTCGCGTAATCCCCTACAGTGACTATGTTTTTGTCGCCCCCTTCTTGGTAGTGTTTACATAAAATTTCTTCTTAGACTTCTTTTTCAAAGTGCAGGTGGTTCGAACGGATGATTTACATCTTCTACAGTTTTTCACTAACCCCACTCTCAATATACACATAGCATTTACCCCTTGATTGTTTAATTTGAAAAGGTCCAGTTACTCGATAGGGTCAGCCCAAAGGATAAGGGAAACTCTTCAGATAGAAGTGGGTCGCCCCACTAATAAAGGCATATTACACAAAGCAGTATAGGAAGCCAATTAAGAAATCTAAGCATACGATAAACGGAGTTCGAAAACAAACTAAAATAACGTGAGAAACGCGTTTTGGCGCGGTTATCCTAATATAGGTGGTCGCGTACTCCGTTAACTATTAGAATTCTTTAGAGGAAGAGTCAGATCGGCTATACGCACAAATCAAGTGCGCTCGCGCTATCCTTTTTCTCCAGAATTATTCTAATCGACAAATGAGTGGCTTGCAAGTGCGGCCACGATTTGGTGTTGGAATATGGGTAAAAGAAAAATTACAAATGAAGGAAACCTTGAAAACATGTTGTTGCCTAGTGGAAGCGATGTGTTAGGCACGGCTGTTAAGATGCTGGGTGGCGAGAGGGTTCTGGTGAAGTGCCAGGACGGCAAGGAGCGACTGTGCAGAGTTAGGGGCAAGTTGAAAAGGCGTGTGTGGATCAGGGAAGGGGACATTGTTTTGGTTTCTCCTTGGGATTTTCAGGCGGACAAGCGCGGCGACATTTTCTGGCGTTACAGAAGAAATCAGGCGGAATGGCTTAGAAATAAAGGTTACCTTAAAATGTAGAGGCAAAAGGTGAAGGCATATAAGACATAAACCGTCAATTGGCGAATATCTTGCTTTTCTTTCAGTGAAATATGAGGTTAATCCTGAAAAATTTTTGCATGCCTTACGCACAGCACAAGGACACAAATCCAATTGCGGCAAACTTTCAATCCAGTGTCGAGGCAGAATAAAAACGAAATTAATCTTTTTAATTATGAAGGGATCTGAAGTCATAGCCCAATTCCCAATGGATAGCGAATTTCTCCTGAACACCAGCAATCAACTTAGAAATTTCATGGGAACCGAACGGATCCGCAGATATATATCAAGGAAAAAGAGACTGTCTTCTGCGCATTCAATAAGAGATGTGCGACCAGGAACGAGAAATGTTAATCTGAAGGCCAAGATTTTGGAAGTTGCAGAGCCAAAGCGCGTTTTCACAAGATATGGAAACCCAGCCAGCGTTGCTAAGGTGCTAATAGGGGATGAGACTGGATCAATTAAACTTTGTCTATGGAATGGGCAAATAAACGATGTTTCTGTAGGGGAAACCGTCCAAATCAGGAATGCTCAAGTAGCCATGTTTAGAGGCGAACGATTTTTGAACCTTGGAAAAAAAGGAACGCTCAACAAAGAAGTCCCCAAACCCCCACACTGCAATCTACGAAGTTACTAAATGCTTCGACTTAACAATTAATGCATGTTTTCTTTTTTGTTTGGTTGCGGCCAAATTATCTTGTTTCTTTCAAGATTGTGATAATGATCAGACAATTACTCTGATTCCAGAGCGCAAGTTTCGAAAGATGGCAAAAATCTCTTGAAACTGAAAAAAATTATGGAAAAATATGTTTTTAAGTTATTGGCGCTAGCCTATTTAGTATCGTCTAGGCGGGCGTCTTTTTGAGTAACATTCTCGGCAGTATACTGGCCTGGTTCCGTCGGGCTTGAATGGAACTTCACATTCTTGGCCGCAATCAGCGCAGACTGCCTTGTGCATCTCTCGGTCTCTATACATACTCTATTTCAACTCCTACTATTTTGCTGTGCAAAAATCGCTTCTCACACGCTTACCCTACCATTTACACCGATGCTTATAAACTACATGCTTGAAGCTTTGAAAAATGCCGTAAGTTCACGGCACTTGATAGACTTTAAGAAGACCGGTTGATATTATTGCAAATGAGCAGGAGACTGTGGGAAATGGATGGTTTAATCGTTGCTTACCTGTTTAGTTGATTATTTCTTTTTCGTATGTTTTGCAGGAAGCGAAACCTGTTTTTTCTGTTTCCTTTTCATTTCCTTCTCTCTTTGAAGCTGCTTATGTTTCTCCAGACCTGCAACCTTGTCTTTCTTGCTCTTAGGCATATTCAATCACCAGATTGCATTGCAACAATGTTGAAACGATATATAAACAGTGCTATATTATTCAAGTGTAAGAGCAGAATTAAGCCCAAAACTCGTGCGGGAACCTCTACTCAGAGGGCAACCCATAGATAGAAAATTTTTTCTTGCATTTCGGGTTTCGGCAAATATGCACGACTTCTAGTACCTTGCCGTCCATATGGCTCTCTTGAGGTTTGCTCACAGAAGCGGTTGAAAGCAAAATATCTGGATTTTTAACCTCAAATATCCAGTGGCACTGTGGGCACTCTAAAACTACTTTGTCGTCAGTCACAAAAAAGCCTCATTTCTTTTACACTATACCGAACTTGATCTCGGTTGCGCCTGAGTCAAGTTACAACGTAATACTTGTTTCCTTTTTTCTTTACGATGGAAAACAAGCCACCCGCTACATAACCTATCCAGTTCTCCTCCTGCATGTCGAGACCAGCCTCTTGAATCGTAACGGCCTTCACTGCCGAAGTAGCGCCAATTGATACGAGTTTAGCCTTAATGCTCTGTTCCATTTTAAAAATTGTTCCTGAAACTGCTTCCATGTTATACTCTACTCTCCATTATACACTTTCAACATTTTGTAACAAAATAGAAACTTGGCTTAGGCAGACATTTTTTGAGAATTCTATTTATTACTAAGATAAAGTTCTCAGCCTGCTATTTAAGGCTGGTCACTTGAAATGAAATAAAAGATAATCAAAACCCGAGATTTTGAAAGTCGCCTTGTGACTAGGGTTTGATGTAGCCCGGGATAGCTTCAAACATTCGCTTCAAACTTTTTTCGGATACTATCAGTTTGCTATTAAGGAATAGCGTGATTGCCATTAAAAAAGCTATGATTCCGTCGCGTTTTGATAGAAAATACGATAGTTCGGGCTTTTTCAGAATCATGTTATGTACATATTATGCCTTTGCCGCCCGATGAGCAGGGCATGGCTAACTCTTGTTTCTAGTAAGACCTGTTTACTGTCTAACTCTTTTGGGGCAAACGCACAATGAACTTCGTTCCCTTGCCAGCCTCGCTCTCAAATGCCACGCTCCCGCCCAACGCCTCGGTCAAACGCTTAACAACCGCTAAGCCAAAGCCCTGACCCTTGGCTTTCGTAGTGAACAAAGGCGTAAACAGCTTACCCGCCACTTTCTCAGGAACCCCGTCGCCCGTATCCTCAACTGTTAACACAATATCCCCCGCATCACGGCAAGCTTGAACCGTCAAATCTCCACCATTCGTCATCGCCTGAACAGCATTCGTCACCAAGTTACCCAGAATACGCTTCAACAAGTCAGCATCAGCCATTATCACCTCTGCATCATCTCCCACACGACAAGAAGCCTTCACGTTCTTTGGAACATTATTGTTAAACAACACGCTCTCAATAATTTCTGCGAGATTGACTTCCACAACAGACGGTTTAAGCGGTCTTGCATAATCTTGAAGGTCCGCGATAATCTTATTGATGTAGCTTATCTCCCCTTCAATAAATTCAATACTTTGACCCAGTTTCTCCTTCATCTCCTCGCCAGTCGAGTCGTTTAGCTCAGACTTCGCCAAGTACAATTCGCCCACTATAGATTGAAGAGGATTACGAAGGTCATGCCCAACCATCCCCGCCGTTTCTCCGATGACGGCCAATCTCTGAGCATCCTGCAACTCCTTTGTTTTCTCATCCACAAGCAACTGCAACTCGTCAGCAAAACGCTTCAACTCCTCTTCTCGCCTTCTTAGTTCAGTAACGTCCTCCATAGTGATGAGAATATTCTCAATTTTTTCATTTGACGCCTTTAGCGGTACAGCGTTAATCAGCAGATTTCTAAGTCCTACCTTCGGGAACTCCTGGTCTACAGCCAATCTGTCAATGGTTTTTCCCTCCGAGAAAACCTTTCCAAGCTGCCGTTTGAACTGAGCATCCTTCCACGGCATAATCGGCAGTTCGTAAATCGGCGTATTCACTTTTTCCTCAGGCTTCACCTGGAATAACTCGTGGAAAGCCAGATTTGCCGAAACAATCTCGAGGTCAGAATCCAGCACCACCAAAGGCTCCGCCATTGTTGCCAACACCGTTTGAGAGAAACCGTAAGCCTTCTCCAACTCCACCTTAGCACGAACAACGTTATCGATGTCCACAAAGGCGCATGAGATACCAATGACCAGTCTCATCTTGAATCTCCTGTTCCTTTGACACCAGTTTATCTACAACTTCAAGCAGCATTCTTTCAAGGTCTGGTACGTTTATCCTCAGCCTAATCTGCTTTATGGGCCTTCCAACATCCGCTGGGATAAGGTTAAACATGCTTTCAGCGAGGGGATTAACCAGCCTTATTCTTTGATTGACGTCAACCATAATAACGGCCACTTTCATGCTTGCAAACAAATTATTCTGATCATTTAACGCACGCATAAGCTCTTGATTTCGGGTGGACAGTTCCTCGTTAAGAGTGTTCAACTCCTCGTTTGTCGATTGAAGCTCTTCTTTGGCGGTTTCCAACTCCTCGTTTGCGCTCTGCAGTTCTTCATTGCTAGACTGAACCTCTTCCAAAGCTGACTTTAACTCCTCATTAGTCGCCTCCTGGCGCACAATCCTGCAACTCGCCCGACAAGGACTGAGCGATTATAAGATAGCTCGCAAAATCAACACCGACCCACCGAGTGTGACACGTTCGCGCAAAAACGGCCAAAAAAAACTCGAAGAAGCAAAAACAGATCTCAAATGGGCCGAGAAAATAGGGCTTATATCGTAGGTTGATAGAAGCCCACGGTAAGCAGAAACGGAAAGCAAATGGAAAGCAAAACAGCTCAATAGATTAATGCTGGAGTACCTCGTTCCAGAGCTTATTGCTGGCATTTGTAGAGCATCGGTTTTAGTTAGCAAGAAAGCGCGCGCATACAGAAACCTCAATGCTTTCGTGTGATTTCTTTGAACTTTTCTTGATTCAGCCTTGTTTTCAGCTTATGTCGCAGCTTCAGATTTCGGACAGCCAATGGAAAAGAACACATGTTATGTTGTCTTGAATCTATTCAGACTAGTGATTCGCGCGCGGTTGAAAGAAGCGCTAAAGCAAA
>Ga0307445_10002004_pt1 | contig 11349 bp, 6 predicted proteins | sample SalMarSW160330MG_FD_202147 | JGI IMG/M metagenome (GOLD analysis project Ga0307445, IMG submission 202147) | Salt marsh sediment microbial communities from the Plum Island Ecosystem LTER, Massachusetts, United States - SW1603-30 | ecosystem: Environmental > Aquatic > Marine > Intertidal zone >...
CCCACCCCCCCTTTACCCCCCCCCCCCCCCCAGAAAGGGAGAGGTAAAAGAAAATCTCAAACCTAGTAAAATTGACCGCTCCCCAGCCGTTTGTTATGCTGTTCACATAGCAGCTAAAGGAGCCTCAACATGTTCGACTGGGAAGCCCTCATCGTCGGCGGGGGGCCGGCGGGTCTTACCGCCGGGATGTACCTGGCCCGCGCCAAGCGCCGCGTGCTCCTGCTGGATAAAGAAACCCCCGGCGGCTATATCCGCAACGTGGAAACAATTGAGAACTACCCCGGTTTCGCCGGGGGTATCGGCGGGGCCAAGCTGGCGGCGGAGATGGTGAGCCAGGCCGCCAAATACGGCCTGAAGATGGAAGCGGCCGAGGTCACTGGCCTGGAGGTCTTCGCCGACACGCGCTGGGTGGGCTGCGCCCGCGGCGAGGGCTACACCACCAATGTCGTCATCTTCGCCGGGGGGTCCAAAAATAAGAAACTGGGCGTCCCCGGCGAGGTGGAGCTTGAGGGCAAGGGCGTCTTCAGCTGCGCCTTCTGCGACGGCGGCCACTACGTCGGCCAGGTGGTAGCGGTCTGCGGCGGCGGCGACGCCGGCGTCACCGAGGCCCTCTACATGGCCCGAATCGCCGCCAGAGTTATCCTCATCGAGGCCCTGCCCGCCCTGACGGCCACCGCCGTCCTCTGCGACCGCCTGGCTGCCGAAGCCAGGATAGAGGTGCGCTGCGGCGCCAGCGTCACGGCTATTACCGGCGCGGAGAAAGTCGAGGCCATCGAAATTAAGGGTACATCAGGCCAGACCGAGACGCTCCGGGTGGACGGCGTGCTGGTGCACGTCGGCCTGGAGCCGCTGACCGATTATCTGGAAGGCGTCGTGCCTTTGGACGAAGCCGGGCAAATCATCGTCAACGAGCGCATGGAGACGGAAGTGCCGCACGTGCTGGCGGCGGGAGATATCCGCAGCGGCTCGCCGCGGCAGGTGGTTACGGCGGTCGGCGACGGCGCCGTCGCGGCGACCTCGGCGCTGCGGCTCCTGGAGAAAACGGACTAGGCGTCGAGGAGGATGCGGGCGTCGGCGGCCACGGCCCCGTCCGGGTAGGCGATGAGGGGGTTGATGTCCAGCTCGCGGATACGCGGATTTTTTTCGATGAAGCCGGAGACCTTCACCAGCAGCTTTTCCAGGTAAGCTACGTCCGCCGGCGGCTGGCCGCGGTAGCCGGTGAGCAGCGGGTAGCCCTTAATTTCCCGTATCATCTCGGCGGCGTCCTGCCGGACGACGGGGACGAGCCGGAAGGTAACGTCGCGGTAGACCTCCACCGTCACCCCGCCCAGCCCGAACATGAGCACCGGGCCGAACTGGGCGTCCCGGTTCATGCCGACGATGACTTCGATGCCGGGGCGGGCCATCGCCTGCACGGAGACGCCCTCGATGCAGGCGGCGGGCTGCGCCTTTTTGACGGCAGCCATGATTTCGCCGTAGGCGCGCTCCACCTGGGTGAGGTTGGCCAGCCCCACCTTCACCCCGCCGATGTCGCTCTTGTGGACGACGTCCGGCGAGACTATCTTGAGCACCACCGGGAAGCCGATTTCACGGCTCAGGGCGGCGGCCTCGGCCTTCGTGCGGGCCAGTTTGGTAACGACGACGGGTATCCCCGCCGCCGCCAGCATCTCCTTGGCGGCCACCTCGTTGAGCATGATTGAATTTTCCGGCGGCGCTTTCTTCGTCATCGGCGACCTCACTTTTGCCTCGTTTCGCGGTAGCGGCGGTAGCTGGACAGGTAGCGCATCACCCGGGCGGCGCGGCGGGGGTGCCCGTACTCGGGGATGGTCTCGGCTACTTTAAAATCGGCCTCGGCGGCAATCTTGGGGTTGCTTATCGGGAAGCGGGTGACCATGTAGAGGGGCTTGCCGTAGGGGCGCAGCCGGCGGTTCAGGTCGGCCAGGACCTTGTGGCTCTCCACCTGGGCGGTGCGGAAGTCCTCCGGGTTAAAGTTGCCCACGCCCCCCTGGTCGACCATCGGCGGCAGGAAGGCCAGCACCCCGTCCACGTTTTTATCTTCCATGAGAAAGCGGAAGCAGGATACCACCGTCTCGTCCCCCGCCGAGGGGCGGATGCCGACCAGGTCGACGGGGTTATCGTGCGACCAGCGCGGCGGCAGCACGCCGTCGAGCTTTTTAAGCGTCTCCGGCGCCAGTCGGGTAATTTCCAGCCCTTCTTTCTCGGCGATTTCGCTGGCCACCACCCCGAAACCGCCCCCCATGGTGAGGATGGCGATGCGGTTGCCCGGCGGCAGCGGCTGGCTCAAGAGTGCCAATACGGTATCGCAGAGCTCTTCCTCGTCCTCGGTGCGGATGACGCCGGCCTGCCGGAAGGCGGCGTTGTAAACGACGTCCACGCCGGCCAGCGCCCCGGTATGCGAGTGGGCCGCCCGGCCCGCGCCGCTGGTGGCCCCGGCCTTCATGGCGACGATGGGCTTGTGCGGCGTAATCTCTTTGGCCAGGTTGTAAAAGCGCCGCCCCTCGCGCAGGCCCTCGATGTAGAGCGCGATGATGCCGGTGTCCTTATCGCCGGCCAGGTATTCCAGGTAGTCCTCCAGGTGGAGGTCGGCCTCGTTGCCGGTACTGACGAACTTGGCCAGGCCGATGCCTATGCCGGCGGCGTTCTGGATGATGCTGGCCCCCAGGGTGCCGCTCTGGCTGAGCAGCGACATGGCGCCGGGCCTTATCCAGCTGGCGACGACGGCGCTGTAGACCCCGGAGTGGCGGTCGCCGTGGCCGACGCAGTTGGGCCCGATGAAGCGTATCCCGCCCCGCCGGGCGATTTCCTTGACCTCGGCCTCAAGTACGGCGCCCTCGCCGCCGACCTCGCTGAAACCGGCCGAGACGATGACCGCCCCGCGCACGCCCTTCTCGGCGCACTGGCGCATCACCCGGGGGACGACGGGGGCGGGCACGACGATAATGGCCAGCTCCACCGGGCCGGGGATGTCCAGGACGCTGGCCTGCGCCTTTACGCCCAGCACCTCGGCGGCGTTGGGGTTGACGGCGTAAATCCGCCGCGACGGGCTGGCCTGGGTCGAGTCGAGCAGGGCCCGCATGGCGTCGTAGCCCCACGAGCCGACGGTGTTCTTGGCGCCGATGACGGCGATGGAATCGGCCGCGAAGAGGGCGTGCCAGAAACTTGGGTTATCCGTTGTGGAATCAGTCATCCTTAACCCCATTATAGCGGTATGGCCGGCTAAATGCCACGTACGCCGGTCATAGCACCAGCATGGCGTCGGTAATATAATCCCCTCTTCGGGCCGGATGTTTAGTAAATATTCATAAATTCCCGGCGGGATGTAACGTTTTGTTTAGCCCCCCGGTTATATCCTGTTAAGCGGATGAAAAGGAAACTGCTGTTACTATTGAGCCTAATAGGCGTGCTCTTTCTCGCCACCGGCTACAGCCCGGTTTATAGCGACGCGCCCTCCGGGCACACCGGCATCGCCGGCAAGGTGAGCGAGGGACTGGTTGCTTTGGCCGCCAAGCCGACGGAAAACAGCGGCGATACCGGCATCATGATTAGCAACATCCAGAACGAGGTATTGAGGAATTCAACCTTCGCCGAGGTCAGGGACTTCATCCTGGAAGACAAGACCAGCCAGAACCAGTTTATCCCTTACGTGTACGAATGCCGCCACTTCGCCACCGATGTCAACAACAACGCCGAGGCCGCCGGTATCCGGTGCGCCTTCGTCCTCCTTTGCTACCCGGTCGGGCAGCATGCCGTCGTCGCCTTCGAGACCATCGACCGGGGCCTGATTTACATTGAGCCCCAGACCGACGCCGCCATCCAGCCGGAGGTCGGCGGCCGCTACCAGAACCAGGAAATCGTCGAGATTCTCATCTGCTGGTAACCGCCAGACTAATCCCGCCAGCCTCCCGAAAAAACCCGGGGGGCTGATATTTCTACCAACCCCCCGAGTGGATTACCGGAACAAGCTAGCGATTAGCTGCGTCGCCTCACCGCCACCAGGACTAACACCAGGACGATTATCACTACCGCCCCGCCGATAACCCCACCGACCACAGCCCAGTTAGTCTCCCCTGGCTCTACCGCCTGGGTGGGCGCAGCGGCTGTCTCGGTCGGGGTCTCACCAGGCGGCTGGGTAGCCGCCGGGGGTTCCGTCCCGGCCGGTGGCGACGTGCCTTCCGGTTCGGCCGGAGGCTCGGTCGCCGGTGGCGTTGCCGGACTGGTCACGGCGAAACTGCCGGAAAAGCCGGCCAGCGTGACATCGTAGCTGCCGGTCTCGGATCTGGTTACGGTGAAGTTCAGTTGCCGGCTTTCACCGGCAGCCAGCGTGACTCCCTTCTCCGACTCCCAGACGTCGTTTATCTCTAGTATGGCGGAGTAGCTGCCCTCGCTACCGCCGCTATTGGTCACCAGGACACTGATGTTGACCTCCTCGTCGGGAGTGACTTCGGCCGGCGAGATATTCAGCGCGCTGATGGTGAAGGCTGCCGGCTCGCCCATGCCGAGCAGGGCAAAAGTGGTGAAGTGGGGCAGCTCCGCCGTGGCGGTCTTGGTTGTCGTGTTTATCGTGGTCTCCAGTAACTTCCACTCACCGGCGGCGGTGTCGTAGTAGGCTATGACCAGGTCGATTTCTTCGATGCCTTCAGGCAGTTCAATCACACCGTAGTGCCATTTCAACAGCACCGCCGGGTTGAAGGTAGACCCGTCCGGCCCGAAATTGTAGGCCAGGGCGATGATTTGCGCACCGGCCGGCGGGGGCGGGATGTCCACCGCATCCTCGATAATTAGCGTCATCAGAGGATTCAGATCGGCATCCAGACCTACGGTGCCCTCGTCGATGACAATGGTGCACACATTATCCAGGGAAGAAGCGGTCACCCTGGCGATAAAACGCCCGCTCGTACTGACATAGCCGGAAATAAAGGTGGTACCCGGCGACAGTGCGCCGCCGCCGCCACCGCCACCGCCACCGCCGCCGCCGCCGCCACCCTGCAGGCTACCAGCGCCGGAGAACACGGTGCCGGTGAGCTGGTTAAGGTTCGGCACGGTATCGATTCGTATCTTGGCCCACATGTAGCCAGCGTAGGCCGGCGGGCCGGGTATATCCGCGGGATTTACCCCGGAATCGGAGCAGGTTACCCACTGCGTACCGTCCCACCAGCGTAGTTTCAACGAATTCTCGTCAAGCCCGGCGATATCGGCCGCGGTATAGTAGACCTTGACGACAATCTCATCGACGTCCGTAGAGGTATCAAGGTTAACGTCAATATAGGTGCCGGTATCTCCGGTAAAACCAGTACCCGGGTTGCTGTTGTATTTGGCCACTGTTATGTTGGTGGTGCCGGTACCGGTCTGGTCGACACTAACACCGACCTGGGTCTGGCCATTGACCGTGCCGTTGCCCGTGCACGTCCCCGACTTAGCTTCGCTGACGCCGGCCCCTATCCACGGGTCGTAGTCCACGTTGTCGCTGACGGCGTTTCCGGTGCCATCGGGATTACCCGCATGAGCCGGGCCCGACTTGTCGCCCCACCAGTTGTGAGTGGCCTTGACGGGGGTGGCAAAGGCGCCGAATACACTGACCGCATCCGTGTTATTTCCGAAGTTATTGAACTGGATACGGTCGGCCGGGTAGGCGATATTGCTCTCCATGGAGTAACCGATGCCCATATCGTTATTCTCAAAGGTGTTGTTCTCGATGAGGCTGGGCAGGAAGGTCATGCCCGTACCCGAGCCGTAGTAGGCGAAGAATATCGATGGCCAGGGCCCGCCCGGGTAGGCATTAGTGGCGTTCCGGAAGGTGTTGTTATAGATGTGATGGTCGCCGATGGTGGTATTCTCCGGGCAGCCGTAGCCGAAGTAGATGGCGTCACTCCCGCCGTCGAAGGTGTTATCGTAGATGTCAAAGGCCCGGGTGTTGGACATGGCGATGCCGCCGGTGGTGTAGTCCAGATTATTGTAGATATTCACCGGGGCCACGCCATCAACACGGGCGGCGTAGCGGTCGTGGCAGAGGAGCATCGAGTTAGCGGTCTCATCGGCTATGGTGGTGGTATCCACGAACCTGTTATCGTGGACATCCAGGTAGAGCGGGCCAGCGCTGGCTCTATTAACGAGTATGGCGATACCGCTGTTGCTTATCGCGTTGTCCTCCACGCTGAAGGTGAACCCGGAGATGTCCAGGGTGGTCGTGCCGGCAAAGCCATTCAGATCGGACTTGAGGCAGTGCATCCGGCTGGCGTCGTCCGCCGGGGCAATCCAGGTGGTCACGTCGCGCCCGGCCCCCCGAATGGTCAGGTTGGCGCCCGGCGGGATGTTCACCGATTCCGTATACGTACCGGCCAGCACGTTGATGGTATCGCCGGCGCCGGCGGCGTCGATGGCGTCCTGGATGGTGCCGTGGGCGTACCAGGTCATCGGCGCGTTGCCGGGCGTCAGGCCGTACCAGGGCGAGTAGTCAACGCTATTGGTAATGACGTCACCGGTACCGGCGGGATTGCTGGCATGAATCGGCCCGCTGGCATTGCCCCACCAGTTCCCCTCGGCGTTTACCAGCATATTGCCGGCGTAATCGCCGTAAACACGGATGCCGAATAGATTGCTCGAGAAGCTGTTGCCTCTGACCGTATCGGTGGGATAGGCCACGTCGTCGCCACACTCGTAGGTGATGCCCGTACCGTTGGGATTGTTGAAGGTATTGTTTTCGATGGTATTGGGCAGGAGCGTCAGGCCGGTCTGGCCGGAATAGTGCTCGATGGCGATGGCGCCTCTGGGGTAGCTAAGTTCGGTGCCGTCGTAGCCGTCGCCCACGTGGGCGAAGTTGTTGTTCCAGATGTGGTGGCCGCCGCGCGACGGCTGCTCGCTGGTGCAGCCGCTCCCGATGAAGATAGCGGCGTTCTTCCTGGTGGCGTAAGCATTACCGACCACATCGTAAGTGAAGTCGTTGTTGTAGACGTCGTAGTTATCGCTGTTGGACATGCAGATGCCGGAGGTGGTCTGGAAGATGTTATCGTGAATTGATACCGGCGATTCTCCGGTAACCTCGTCCCTGACGATGCCCGAGTTGCGGCACAGCCACAGGCCGTAGTTCGACGCGCCGGGGGTAATCAGCCGGTTATGGTGGAAGTTAAAGCCGAAGCCGGTATCCTGGTAGCGGTTGGCCTTGCCCAGCTTTATCATCCCGCCGTTGACATCACCCATGTCCGAAGAGAAGGTGAAGCCGGTTATCTCGTAGTGCAGGGGGGTGGTAACTGTATCAGCGAGCGTAGGGCCCAGCCAGTCGATGCACGCGCCGCCGCCGCCGTCCCAGGTTACCGCATCCATACCGGCCCCAACGAGACTGAGCGGGTGGTACGGTAAGTTCACCGTCCCGGTGTACGTCCCCGCCGCCACGTTGATGATGTCGTTGGCGAGGCTGGCATCAACGCCGTCCTGGATACTGCTCCAGATGGCCGGCAGGAGCGAGTTGCCGGGGTGGTCGACGGTCACGGCGCGGTCGAAGGCGTTGCCGAGGAGGATGGCATCAATATCAAGAGTTACGGTATCATCCTTGACCTGAACACCGTTGTTGGTAAAGGTGTTTTGGGTAATGGCGGTGCCGTTCTGGGCATACTCGGTATAGATACCGTCTTTAATACTGTTGCTGATTTCGTTCTGGTCTATCGTCAGGTTGGTAACATTAAAGAAGTAGATGCCGGCCTCTGCTCCATCGATGCTATTACCTTGTACAACATTATCGCGGAGCTTCGCTGCCCCCATTATGGCGGCAATCTTATCCGGGTCGGTTCTGGCGGGGTCTGCCTCGTTATTACCGAGAATAGTGCCAATCTCTATACCCACTCCGTTATTGACCCCGGAGGCGGTAATAGTGTTATTCAGGATTTGATTTCCTGAAATATCCTCGGTGCCATCTATTAAGTCATAACCGCCGTAGCGCGTATCGTAACTTATCAGGATAGCGGGGCAGGAATAGTTCTCGGCCGTGGCCGTGGCGTCAATCGTGTTGTTCTGGATAAGGTTTCCGGTGCACTGGTTTTGCGCTTTGGCACTCACGGCGATGCCGATGCCTCCGCCGCCGGAGGCCACGGTACTGGTAATGACGTTGTTCGTTATCACCCAGTTGCTGCCATTCCAGTTGGAGATTCCCTGTACGGTGTCGGTAATCGTCAGGGAATCAACGGTTATCCCATTCACTCCTACGGCATACACGACGAGGTCGAGGTCGGCTGTAGCATCACAATTAACGGTGAAGTTCCTTATCTCGCTGCCATCGACCTCAGGCCTGAAAGCGGTGTGATAGTCAATACTACCTGCTTTAAACGGTACACCGCTGGTAATGACCGAGGAACCATCGGCTGCTCCGACGAGCTTTACATTCTTATCCACTACGGCGCCAGCGTACGTCCCCGCCGCCACATGCACCGTGCTGCCAGCAACGGCATCGATACCGTCCTGAATGGTGGCGAAGGCATCGTAGCCGAAGGTGTGCCCATCGGCCGGGTCGCCAGGGCTAAGAGCTGCCCAGTTATCATCCACCCAGACTTCCGAGGGGGGCACAACAGTCCCGGTCACCACGACGCTGTCCCAGTCAAACGTGTGAAGCTCTGGCTGGGTTCCCTGCCAGTTCTGGACCGCCAGGAATACCTGGATATCACTCAGGTCGAGCCCGCCATCCGCCGTCCAGGTGCCTTCGAATGCAGGCAGGTACCCTTGCTTGGCCGGGGTATGGGCGTTTCCGGCGTAGTTCCAATCCCAACCGCAGCCCTCATCAATGGCCGAGGACTTCCACAATCTATGCCAGCCTGTTACTTCGTAGGTATTCTCGCCGACCCTTTCGATGAAAATTTTTATATCAAAGGTGTCGTAATCGGGGTCGGCACCGGTGGGGCCGCCGTGCTTTTCTGCGTTGTACTGGCTGTTGCCGACTGTTTCGACCCAGTTGTCGGTAAACTGGCCCTGAAACAGGTAAGAGCGGTAACCATCATCATTCCAGTGGCCGATATTTTGATAGTCCCAGCTACCTTTGCCATACGTTTCCGGGTCTGTGCCCCGGGGTTTGTTGCCCGACATATTTGACTTGAAGCTGTACTGGGCGATATTTGTCCCGCCACCCACCCCTACAATTATGGACGCCCCCGTATCTGTCGGGTCGGGGGGCCAGCCAAAATCACCCGTGTAATTTATAGGGTAAGCGTTGACACCAAGGTACTCGACCGTAACCGACCCGGCGTCAATATTAAAGTGAACTCCGTAACTCTGGCTATTATAGCCGCCCCAACCATTAGTATCAGTAGTAGTAAGGCTTCCACCGGGGAAGGTAAATGTATTGCCCGGCACCCCCGCCGCAGCCGGTACTGCCATTAGCAGTAAAGATAAACCCATCAGCAGCACCAGGCCAAATAGAAATCCTAATTTTAATATTTTCCTGTTCATTTTAATGTCACCTCGGTTAAAAACTCGGGTATAACAAACTCACCATGGAAACCGGTTTAAATTCTCTGCCACTCTCTCACCTCCCAATCCTTATTCGTATGGCAAAACCGCGCGTACCCTCAAGCCTTCGCTGGCGAAGGGGCCGCGGTTCTTATCGGGCGTTTGAGGATTAGCCGTTTGCCTTCCCTGGCCCTTTATGTTTAGAGGTTTGCTATAGTTTTATTGCGTTTTTATAGTATTTGTTTGTTGAAATATCGTACTTTAGTACAGTATAATAACAAAAGGTGATGGCTCACCCGCCGTCGCCAAAATTCTTTTTTTGGGGGAAAAACCTGTTGCCGCAGGTCTTTACACTGTAATTCAGCTATTGACCAATATCCTGCTTTCTATAACAGGGCCGAAATCTGGCTATTTAGTATCCTGCTATCTATTACTTTAGTCATAGGCAGCTAAATATATACACAGAACACGGTATTTTGTCAAGTGCAAGTTAGTGCCCGGAAGCTACACAAAGGTCCAAAAAGGCAAGTTTATATCAGAAATGAGGCAAAATAATGAAGAAAAAAGAGTTTGCCGACTTCCTAACGGAAATATGCAAAGATAAGTGCCTATCGCTGCGCAGCCTCTCTAAAAATGCCGGGCTCAGTCCCGGTACGGTTCACAGCATCATCAACCGGGGACACGAGCCTTCACTCTATTCACTGAATCAATTAGCGGATTACTTAGGTGTCAGGAGACAATACCTGTGGAAGATGGCCGGTCTGCTCGTGGATGAGGATTCGGATGATAAGTCTAATCACCCCGACCCGCGCCTGGGCTACTACTTAGATAAACTCAATTCATTACCCGAGTCAGCCAGGGAATTGCTCATCCATATCATTGATGACATCGTAAACTACCATAACGGTTTTACGAAATATCATACGTCTAAGAAATAACTTCCCGCCGGGGCAGAGACAAGCGCCAGGCTAAAGAGCAATCCCGGTTTCAGTTTTTTCCGCTCCTCCTTTTACTTTCTCTAGTTCTTTATGTTTAGAGGTTTGTTATATTTTTATTACGTTTTTATAGTATTTGTGTATTGAAATATAGTACCTTAGGACGATATAATGACAAAAGGTGATGGCTCACCCGCCGTCGCCGAAATACTTTTCTTGGAAAAGACCTGTTGCCGCAGGTCTTTTCACTATCTGCGAGTAATTTACCGATTTATGCCTTCTCTAGGACCCCCTACCCTTGGTTATCAGTATGCTCATATTTAGCTGTTTTGAAGGCCAAAGGGTGTCTATCTGGACATTATAATATCAGCATCGCGTCGCCGAAGCTGTAGAAACGGTAGCTCCGGTCGATGGCCTCGGCGTAGGCTTTCAGGATTAAGTCCCGGCCGCCGAAGGCGCTCACCAGCATCAGCAGGGTGGAGCGGGGCAGGTGGAAATTGGTAATCATGGCGTCGACGGCGCGGAAGCGGTGGCCCGGCAGGATGAAAAGCTCCACCCACCCCTCGTAAGGCGCGATTCCGGCCCCCTCGCCGGCCAGGGCCGCCTGCTCCACCAGCCGCACCGCCGTGGTGCCCACGCCGATGACCCGCCGTCCCTCCCGCCGGGCGCGGTTGAGCTCGTCGGCGATATTTTTATCCAGCACGCCGTACTCGCGGTAGATATGATGCCGGCGCGGGTCGTCCTCCTTGACGGGGCGAAAGGTATCCAGCCCCACGTGCAGGGTAACGAAGAGGCAGCGCACCCCCATCGCCTCGATTTCCTCGAGCAGCCCCGGCGTGAAGTGCAGCCCGGCGGTGGGGGCCGCCACGCTGCCGGCGACGCGGGCGTAGACCGTCTGGTAGCGCTCCGGGTCGGCCAGGGGCTCGTGAATGTAGGGTGGCAGGGGGATTTCTCCGGCCGCCGCCAG
>Ga0307445_10002006_pt1 | contig 11346 bp, 5 predicted proteins | sample SalMarSW160330MG_FD_202147 | JGI IMG/M metagenome (GOLD analysis project Ga0307445, IMG submission 202147) | Salt marsh sediment microbial communities from the Plum Island Ecosystem LTER, Massachusetts, United States - SW1603-30 | ecosystem: Environmental > Aquatic > Marine > Intertidal zone >...
CGGAACGAACGGCTCTTCAGGTCGTTCTCCTCAGTATCGGAAGAGGCGGAAAAGATCGAGTTTCGTCCCGATACGAATAGGAACGAATCATCGGGAGGGCCGCTGATGGACGAGGAGACGAAGATATCCTGTGCGCTCTGCATCCTTCTTTGCCTGTCCAGAAGGGAAAGGCTTGTCTTCGTTCTGGGGACGTTTTTCGACGCCCCCGACCGCGTGGGTGCGGAAATTTGCGAAATCTCCCGGGACAATTACCGGAAGATCCTCTCGCGCTCAAGAAAAAAGGTGTACGAATTTTTCAACTCGAAGTGCGGCCTCCTAAAAGAGGGGAATCCCTGCACCTGCGGCCGTCAGACCGACCTGATGATCAAGGCCGGCATAATCGACCGGAATGATCTGCTTGCAAATCATGAATCGTACGGCAAGATAAGGGACATGGCCGGCAGATACATCAGGGATTTCGAGGACGCCTATAACGAATTCATCGCATTGATGAAGGACAGACCCTTCTTCAAGGGTCCGGACATGGTCCGGTGGCTGAAGGACCTATTGAGTCGACACGCGATACGCGTCGGTTGAAGAGGTCCTCCCTGGGCTCGATCATCGTGGGAGGCCGATCCCGCTTAAATTACAGTTTTCGAACCTCATGGAGGGAATACGCGCACTATGGAAGATCATCAAAACGACGCCGTGTACGAAATGCTGAGAAGTCGGCACGATAAAATGCCGGTGGGCATGCCGCGGAGCGATACGGGAGAGGAGATGAGAATACTCAAGCACCTCTTTGATCTGCACGAGGCAAAAGTCGCGCTCCATCTGAACATTATTCCTGAAGCGGCGGACCGGATTTACCGGAGAATCAAAAAGGCCGGGTTGAGCTATTCGCGCAATGAAGCTGAGGAAATTCTTAAAAACCTGGCAGACAAGGGGGCCATCCTCCAGCGCAGCCGGAAAGGACGCCTGTATTACAGTCTCTTACAATTCGTAGTAGGAATGTTCGAGCTCCAAGTGGACAGGATGACCGGGGAATTCGCGCGGGATTCTTTCCTGTATACCTCCGGCGCCTTCGCCCGTGAAATGCACAGGACAAAAATACCTCAGCTCCGGGCGGTGCCGATCAACAGAGATGTTTCCGGCTCCCTGCAAATCGCCTCATATGACGATGTCCTCGATATAGTCCAAAATACCGAGGGTCAGTTCGGGCTCATGAACTGCATCTGCAAGCAGCGGAAGGACCTGATGGGGGAACGGTGTGCGGTGACCGATGTACGGGAAACTTGCATAACCTTTCCGCGGACGACCGGGATCTTCGCCCGGTACGGCGTAAACCGTCCCGCGACGAAAGAAGAAATATTCACGATTCTGGACCGCGCGGAAAAAGAGGGGCTCGTGGTGCAGCTGGGAAATTCCCGGGACCCGATGGTAATGTGCTGTTGCTGCGGCGACTGCTGCGAGATACTGGTGTCGGCTAAGAAGTTCCCCAGGCCCGCGGATCTTTTCAGCACTAACTATTTCGCCGTGATAAATCCGGACAGGTGCAGCGGATGCGGGGCCTGCAAAGGCCGGTGCCAGATGAACGCGACGGTCATCGAAGATGCGGTCCGGTATATCGACAGGGGCAGATGCATCGGGTGCGGCCTGTGTGTATCTGCATGTCCGGAGGGCGCAATCATGTTAAAAAGAAAAAGAAAACCCGTTGTTCCGCCGAAAAACGACGCGGCGCTCTATGCGAAAATTCTGCGCAGAAAGCACGGACTCGTTAAAACGATGCTGATAGCGGTCAGGTTAACGCTCGGATTGAGAGCGTAGGAAAAACGGCTGAGGCTTCCTGCATCGCTGTTTCAATATTCCGTGAATTAACAGCACAATTTCATCAATTCCTATTGAATTATGGTTGACGGCACTGACTCAAAGCGTCCATCATTTAGCCGTGACGTATCGTTAAATACAATTTAATGGAAACGGCTGATATAGAAGCAAAAATAAGGCTCTCATGGATAAAGACATCAAAAAAAATCTGAAAAACTCAAGTTCATGGATCCGCCTCCTCTTCATGATTCTTTTTTCAATTATTTACGGAACCGCCGTTTTTGTTTTATGGACGATCGTGTTCATCCAGGTTTTATTTTCACTGATAACCGGATCAGCCAACAGCCGTCTGCTGCATTTCAGCAGCCAGATCTCGGCATATATTTATGAAATACTTCTTTACCTGGCCTATAACCGGGAGGAGAAACCCTTTCCGTTCTCCGATTGGCCGTCGTCGGATACACCCGATAAATTTTAACCAATATTGCTTTTACCGGTCGATAGGCCTATTGGAAGCCGCGAAAGCCTGGCTGCACTCCCTGAAAGGACTAAAATATGAAAACCTGTCCACATTGCGGCTCTACGGAAATATTCCAAAAAATTAACGGTATCGTATCCGGAGAAAAAAAAATATACGTTCGGGAACTTTCGGTTTTCACGCCCGCTACCGACCGTTTGGTTAAAATTTGCGCCAATTGCGGATATTATGAAAGTTATGTGGCGGATGTTGAAATATTAAAAAGAATCAAGGAAAAGTGGGAAAAGGTTTAGAAGCATGAATTCGAAAAAATAGTCAAAAACATCCGCTCTTTCGATTGGCAACATCCTTTCCGGTCTCAGTCCGACGGTGCTTCAACCCTCATTATTTTTTACCGCACCGCAAATGATACAACGCCTCGTGTGCACGCAGATAACGCCTCCACATTCAGGACAAGTCCATCTTACTCTATCATTTCTGATAAATTTTTGTATTCCTGACTTTTTTATGCTCTCAAGATTCTCAATCATGCTCATGCTATATCGGGTTCGATATCTCTTATCCAGGTGCCCCAATGTATCGCAGGGAAACTCCTCACATTGAAAACAGAATTTTGACTTTGTTTTTTGAAATACTTCACAGGTCTTGATCCCGCATTCCAGTCTGGTAACGGGCTTGCCCGCGTCACTGCCTCTGCAACCGGGGCATTTATTTCGCCTCCTCAGATACGCCCGGCACACGCCGCAGTTCATCCCGCATGGGGCAATAAGTAACATTTCAATATTTCTATCCCTGTTGGAGTAATTCATATCACTCATACAACCTCCGATGCGCGCCATCGATAGACCATGCCACGCTGGAGTATTTCTTCAACCATAAATTATTAGACACATGAAATATGCATCGCTCGTATGCTCGACAATTGAAGAAATGTTGCAAGCAGGGCTCACAAGGCCTGGGACCTACTAAAATTAAATTGACGTACATTTAACTTTCTTGTTATCTTACAAGCAGCACATTCCTTTCATTGTACCGCCGTGTCCCACCCGCAAGGGGCATGAAAGAGGAGTTACACGTAAACATATCAGGTAAACCTTGGCGGAAGTCATCTTAATAAACAGGGCGCATATTTGTGCTATGGGCAGGGACATTGAAATCGGGGCGAAGTGTCTGGGGAACAATACTTGCGAATTCACCGTGTGGGCGCCCCTTGCCGAACGGATGTCATTGAGAATCACCGGATCGCCCCGGAAAGAAATCCCAATGTCTCGGGAAGAAAAAGGATACTGGCGCACGACCGCCGAGGGCGCGGGCATGGGCTGCCGGTACCAGTATATTATCAACGGTTCTCTGGCACGGCCTGACCCGGCCTCGAATTACCAGCCTGACGGAGTCCACGAGCCCTCGCAGGCGGTCGACCACGGCGGGTTCTCATGGAACGACCGCTCATGGAAGGGGATCCCCCTGGAGAAATATATCATGTACGAGTTGCACGTCGGCGCGTTTACCCCGGAGGGTACATTCGACGCCGTAATCCCGAGGCTTGACGCGCTCAGGGACCTGGGGATCAGTGCAATCGAGATAATGCCCGTTGCCCAGTTCCCCGGAGCGCGCAACTGGGGCTACGACGGCGCCTACCCCTACGCGGTCCAGAATTCATATGGCGGCCCTGACGCATTGAAGCGCCTGGCGGACGCCTGCCACGTGAAAGGGCTGGCGGTCATTCTGGACGTGGTCTACAATCACCTTGGGCCGGAAGGGAATTATCTGCCCGACTTCGGGCCGTACCTCAGCTCACGGTACCGAACGCCGTGGGGGAGCGCGATCAACTACGACGGCGAATACAGCGACGGCGTGAGGAATTTCTTCATCCAAAACGCCCTGTACTGGCTCGAAAACTATCATATCGACGGCCTGAGGCTCGACGCCGTGCACGGGATAGTGGACATGAGCGCCGTGCACATCCTGTCGGAGCTGGCCGAACGGGTGGAGGCCTTTTCGAAATCAAAGGGAAGGGATTATTTTCTCATAGCGGAGAGCGATCTCAACGACTCCCGCATCGTCAGGCGAAGAAAAGAAGGGGGCTATCAGATTCACTCACAATGGCTGGACGATTTCCACCATGCCGTTCATGCGCTGATCACGGGCGAGCGCGCCGGATATTACCGGGACTTCGGCCTGCCGCACCATCTGGGGAAGGCCCTTGAGGAGGGCTTCGTGTATTCCGGGCAATACTCCGGTTATCGAAAGCGAATGCACGGCAACTCATCCGGGGATATTCCAGCAGAACGCTTCATCGCGTTCATCCAGAACCATGACCAGGTGGGCAACCGGATGAATGGGGAGAGGCTGTCCGCGCTCGCCGGATTCGAGGCGCTGAAGCTCGCGGCCGGGACCCTGATTGTCGCTCCCTACATTCCTTTGATTTTTATGGGGGAGGAATATGCTGAGGACTCGCCTTTTTTGTATTTTATAAGCCACGGGGATCCCGGGCTGGTCGAGGCGGTCCGGCAGGGAAGGAAAAGGGAATTCGAAGCCGCGGGCGGTCGCGGGGACCCGCCCGAACCGCAGGACCCGGAAACGATGTCGTCCTCCAGGCTTGCATGGGAGAAGCGGGAAGACGGAGCGCACGGCGCGCTGCTTTCCTATTACCGGAATCTTATCAGCCTGCGTAAAGGGACCGCAGCATTGAATCAATTACGAAGGGACCGGATGAGGGTCAGATGTTCGGACAAGGACGAATTGTTTTTTATAACGAGGTCCCACGGCAACAGCCGCATTCTTTGCGTGCTGAACTACAGCGACCGGGAGCTTACGGACCGGGCGGGAGGCCCGCGGGAGGAATGGGTGAAAATAGCGGATTCAGCCGATGACCGCTGGATGGGGCCCGGATACACCGCGCCGGAAAGGATACGGGGCGTCAAACACATCGATATCAGGCCCTACAACTTTCTGCTGTACCGGGGAGGAGGCAAAAAATGAACCGCTACCTGTGCATACACGGCCACTTCTACCAGCCCCCCAGGGAGAATCCCTGGCTCGAGGCGATCGAGGTGCAGGATTCCGCCTATCCCTACCATGACTGGAACAAGAGGATAACCACCGAATGCTATGCGCCCAACGCCGCGTCGCGGATACTCGACCATGAAAGAAAAATCATCGACATCGTCAACAATTACTCCCGCATCAGCTTCAACTTCGGCCCTACCCTGTTTTCGTGGATGCGGGATCACGAGCCTGAAACCTACAGGGCCATACTTGACGCGGACAGGGAAAGCATGAAGAGGTTTTCCGGCCATGGGTCCGCGATCGCCCAGTGCTACAACCATATGATCATGCCCCTGGCCACGGCTAGGGACAAACGGACCCAGGTATGGTGGGGCATAAGGGATTTCGAGCACCGATTCGGAAGGAAGCCGGAGGGGATGTGGCTTCCTGAAACCGCGGTCGACCTTGAAACCCTGGACATCATGGCCGAGCACGGAATACGCTTCACCATCCTGGCCCAGCGCCAGGCGAAGAGGGTCAGAGCAATCGGAGAGGAGGAATGGCGGGACGCGGGGGAGAATTCCGTCGACCCGAAATCCCCCTACGCGTGCAGGCTCCCCTCCGGAAGGACGATCATCCTGTTCTTTTACGACGGCATCATGTCCCAGGAGTCCGCATTCGGACCGCTCCTCGACAACGGAGAGAATTTCGCCGAGAGGCTGACCGGCGCTTTTTCCGAAGGCGACGCTGCCCAGATCCAGCACATCGCGACCGACGGGGAGACATACGGGCACCACCACCACTTCGGCGACATGGCGCTCGCGTACTGCCTGTACCACGTGGAGAAAAACGACCTCGCCAGGATCACCGTATACGGTGAATTTCTCGATCACAACCCGCCCTCCATGGAGGCGGAAATCTGGGAGAACTCCTCCTGGAGTTGCGTGCACGGGGTCGAGAGATGGCGAAGCGACTGCGGCTGCAATTCAGGCGGGCACCCCGAATGGACACAGGCGTGGCGGGGCCCCCTGCGCGCCGCCATGGACTGGCTGAGGGACAACCTGAGCCGTATCTACGAGGAAACGATGCCCCGCTTCCTGCCCGATTGCTGGAAGGCGAGGGACGAGTACATAGACCTGGTGCTTGACCGATCGCCGGAAAGCCTCGAAAGGTTTTTTTCCCGCTTCTCATCAGGGCTTTCCCGCGAGGAACAAACCACCGCCCTGAAGCTCCTGGAGATGCAGCGCAACGCCATGCTCATGTATACGAGCTGCGGCTGGTTTTTCGATGAGATATCAGGGATCGAGACCGTACAGGTGCTTCAATATGCGGCGAGGGCGATGCAGCTTGCGCAGGAGGTGAGCGGCGCGGCCCTCGAGCAAACGTTCACGGGCATGCTTGAGAAAGCGCCGGGAAACCTTGAAGAATACGGCAACGGGGCGATCACGTATGAAAAGCTTGTCAAGCCCTCCATGCTTGACCTTGTCAGAATAGGCGCGCACTATGCCGTGTCCTCCCTGTTCAAGGAATACGAGGACGAGGCGGAGATCTACTGCTTCCACGTAAGCAGAAAATTGTACGCCCAGTCCGGGCTGGGAAAGCAGAGGCTGGCGATCGGCCTGATCGATATTGAGTCAAATATCACGCATGAGAAGGACGAAATATCCTTCGCCGTGCTGCACCTCGGAGACCACAACATCTTCGGAGGGGTACGCAGATTCACTGACCAGGAAGGGTATAAACTGATGCTCCGGGAGATAGAGGAGCACTTCGGCTCGAGCGACGTCCCCGGCACGATTCAGCTGATCGAAAAGCATTTCGCATCGGTCAATTATTCCCTCTGGCACCTTTTCAGGGACGAACAGAGAAACGTGCTGAGCCAGATTCTCGATTCTTCAATCCATGAAATCGAAAAAAGCCTGCGCAGCCTCAACGAGCCCAATCTCCCCCTGATACAGGTCATGCGCCAGATGGGGGTACCCCTCCCGAACATTTTTTCCCTCTCCCTTCAGCTGATGCTCAACAGCGATCTGCAGGAGATGCTCGAGGAGGAAGAGCCCGATTTCGAAAAGCTTGCAAGGGAGATCGAGCAGATCAGGGGATGGGGCATAGGGCTCGACTCGGTCACAATATCCTTCATTGCGGAGCAGAGGATCGAAGCGTCAATGGAAAAATTTTTGAATGACCCGGAGAACGTATCGATCCTGGAGTCGCTGGTCACCCTCCTTGACGTCCTGCAGCCCCTCGGGCTCAGCTTCGAGCTCTGGAAATCGCAGAACAGGTATTTCGACCTCTCGAAAAAAAACTATGCGGCGATGAAGGAAAAATCGGACCACGGCGACGCGCACGCGGGCGAATGGCTGGAATTCTTCGAACGTCTCGGCGGACAACTCGGGGTGAGGATCGGATAATGCGCATGCCGCGCGCCACATACCGGCTGCAGTTCAATCCCTCGTTTGATTTCCGTTTGGCGCAAATCATCGTGCCCTACCTTGCCGGCCTCGGTGTGAGCGACGTCTATGCATCGCCGGTCTTCGCATCGGTAAGCGGCAGCACCCACGGATACGACGTGATTGATCCGACGGAGATTAATCCGGAGCTCGGGGGTGAGGAGGCCTTTGATGAGCTCCATGCGGCGCTTGTGAAGCACGACATGGGGTGGATACAGGATATCGTGCCCAACCACATGGCGTTCCACAGCCGGAACACCATTCTCATGGACGTGTTTGAAAAGGGGGGCAATTCCCGCTATTATGATTTTTTCGATATCGACTGGGATCATTTTCAGGAGAGCCTCAAGGGAAGGGTGCTCGCACCCTTTTTGGGAAAATTCTATTCCGAATCGCTGGAGCAGGGTGAAATACAATTGATCTATGAGCAGTCAGGCCTGCTTATCCGGTATTACGAATCAAAACTCCCACTGGCGATCCGCTCGTATCCGCAGATTCTTGCGCGTAACCTCAACCTACTGGAAGACAAGCCAGGCAGGGATCATCCGGATTTCATGAAATACATGGCGGCGATTCATCAACTGGACATCCTGTCATCATCGACCGGAACAAAAGAGCAGTACGAGCTCATCCGGCTCGCAAAAGACATGCTCTGGGAGATCTACTCGAACAATCCCGACATCCGCAGGTTCGTAGATTCGAACGTTCAGTCATATAACGGAACCCCGGGTAATGCGGAAAGCTTCAGCGGTCTGGACAAACTCCTGCTGGACCAACCCTACCGTCTCTCCTTCTGGAAGGTTGCGACTGAAGAGATAAACTACCGGAGATTTTTCAACATCAACGGCCTTATATCACTCAAGGTTGAAAATGAAGGCGTATTCGACCATACCCACAGGCTGGTGCTGCGCATGATCCGCGAGGAAAAATTTACGGGATTGAGGGTCGACCATGTCGACGGCCTGTACGACCCCACCGGATATCTTGCGCTGCTTCGGGAAAAAATCGGACGGGCCTATCTGGTGGTTGAAAAGATTCTGGCCAGGAATGAGTCGCTTCCTTCCTCATGGCCCGTGCAGGGGAGCACCGGGTATGAGTATTTGAACCGTTTGAACGGTATATTCTGCCGCAGGGACAATGAGAGGGAATTTACCAGGACATACAATCGCTTCGTCGATTTTGACTTTCCGTATGAGGACCTGGTCGGGGAAAAAAAGCGCCTGATCATCTGGAAGCACATGGCCGGCGATTTAGGCAACCTGTCCCGCGCCATCAAGAGGCTCGCGGACAGGGACCGGTACGGCAGGGACATCACCCTGTACGGTCTGCGGAGGGCCCTGGTCGAGATCATTGCTTATTTCCCCGTATACCGCACCTATTTCGACTTTCGAAGCGTCTCGCAGGCGGATGTGACATATATAAGGGAAGCGATCGACAAGGCGCGGACCAAAAATCCGGAATATTCATATGAATTTGAATTCATAGAAAGATGCCTGAACCCCGGGGCCATCGATTATTTCAGCAGCATTGAAACCGGCGACGTGACCCGCTTCACCATGAAATTCCAGCAGTACACCGGTCCGGTTATGGCCAAGGGTTTCGAGGATACGGCGCTCTACGTCTACAACCGCCTGATATCCCTGAACGAGGTGGGGGGCTGGCCTGATCACTTCGGGGCCGATGTGGACGAATTTCATGAATTCGCGGGCCGCAGGGCGGCCTCACACCCCGGCGCGCTCAATACGACCGCGACCCATGACACCAAAAGGGGCGAAGACGCACGGGCCAGGATAAACGTCCTGTCAGAACTGGCCGTGGATTGGAAAAATCATTTGATGCTCTGGGGAAAAATCAACCAGGCCAAAAAGAAAAAAATCGGCGCCGAGCGCGTTCCTGACAAAAACGACGAATACTTTATTTACCAGACGCTGCTCGGAACCTTTCCCTTTTCACAAAACGACCGCGAAAGCTATCTCGAAAGGATCCGCGAATATCTCATCAAGGCCATCAGGGAAGCCAAAGTGCATACCGCCTGGATCAAGCCTGACTACGAATATGAAGAAAAAACAATATCCTTTATCGAGTCGATAGTTGATTTCGGGGGCGAGGGTGATTTCATGAGGAGCTTTCTATCCTTCCAGAGGAAGCTCGCATATTTCGGAATCTTCAATTCCTTATCGCAGACCCTGCTGAAAATCACAAGCCCGGGTGTCCCGGACTTTTACCAGGGAACCGAGCTGTGGGACCTCAGCATGGTGGACCCCGACAACCGCAGGCCCGTTGATTTCAGCGTAAGGGCGGCCTGTCTTAACCGGATCATGGTGGAAGAGAAGCGTGATATGCATTCGCTTATACGCCGATTATGGGATTCTAGGGAGGACGGGGAAGTTAAGCTTTTCCTGATCTACCGCGCCCTTAAGGCGCGGAACCTCAACCACGCCCTGTTTCAGTCCGGCGGCTACCTTCCCCTGTACGCGGAAGGCAGGTACAGGGACTGCGTCATCGCATACGCCCGCATGTTTGAGGGCGATTGGGCGATCACGATCGCACCCAGGTTTTTGACCTCCCTGGTAAACGAAGATGAAATGCCGCTGGGATCAAAGTGGGAGGACACCAGAATTGTGCTTCAGGGAAGCCATCCGTCAACATGGAAGGACGCCGTAACCGGCCAGATCATCCGGGCTGAAGAAGAGATCATGGTCGGCGGGACCCTGAACCGCTTCCCCGCAGCTTTGCTGTTGGGCACGGTCTCCGTGTAATATCCACCTTGCCGGATTCATACGAATATTGTGTTTGCAGTATACGGCATTCCGCCATATACTGCCGTACGGCGTTTCATGCCCGCACCATAATGCAGCTACGGGTGGTAAAAGCGATTTTAACTCTGCAGGATTACCATGTCGACAGAACAGAACCATAGTAAAGATTCAAATGAAGAAAGCTTCGCCGAGATGTTTGAACATTCGATGAGCCGGAGGGACGACTTCATCGTCGGCTCCAGGGTGGAAGGCACGGTCGTATCTATCACCGGTGAGAACGCGTTCGTGGACATACAGGGGAAAAGCGAAGCGGTCATCGGTATCAATGAATTCCGTAACGCGGACGGAGATGTTTCCGTTAACGTGGGGGACACGGTAGCGGCCTATATCGTATCCGTATCAGGAGGAGAAATACATTTGACCACCGGCGTGGGCATGGGGCCGGTAAGCCCGGCGGTCATGGAAATGGCGTTCCGTGAATCAATCCCCGTTTACGGCGTCGTCAAGGGAGTGGTAAAGGGAGGGTATTCAATTTCCGTGGGTGGAATAAAATGCTTTTGTCCATTTTCGCAAATCGACACCCATCCCCCGGCGGATCACAATGAACTGACGGGCAAATCATTCATGTTCAAAATCATCGAATACAGGGAAAGGGGGAAAAACATCATTCTCTCGCGCAGCGTTCTCCTTGAGGAGAAAAGAAGACTGGCGGAAGACTCGCTCAAAAAAACGCTGAAACCGGGGGATGTGGTGAGCGGGACGGTGGCGAGCGTGCGCCCCTTCGGCGTGTTTGTCGATATTGAAGGTTTTGAGGCACTGATTCCGAGATCCGAGCTGTCAAGGAGCAGGTTTTCAGATACCGGAC
>Ga0307445_10002007_pt1 | contig 11336 bp, 6 predicted proteins | sample SalMarSW160330MG_FD_202147 | JGI IMG/M metagenome (GOLD analysis project Ga0307445, IMG submission 202147) | Salt marsh sediment microbial communities from the Plum Island Ecosystem LTER, Massachusetts, United States - SW1603-30 | ecosystem: Environmental > Aquatic > Marine > Intertidal zone >...
CTCTTAATGTTGAATATCTAAATAGCCGTGGACTATTTAAATATTCTACATTAAGAGGGAGATATTAGCCTGGCTAAGATCTCTTCATTAATTTCTGGATGATATTTGTTTTTTAATTTCTCTGCTACATCCTTCTCTATCTTTTTTCTATAGTAATTTCTGAAATCCTCAGCGATTGAATTTTTCACATCATTATACGTTAATTGCTTCGCAGGACGTATATGGTAACATTTTAGTATTGCATATTTAGTCTGATTATTCTCATCCTCAAATTTTATCGGCTCTGATACTCCGGATTCATTCATTTTAAATGATAAATCTCCAAAAACAGGTTTTTCCCCAAATCTAAGTGATTTAATTTCGCCGTCTCGATCTTTTATATAGGTTTTAACGAGGTATCTGCCTGTAACTTTTTCGAAGGGGATTCCCTGTTTAATTTTATTAAAGGCATCTTCTGCTTCATCCTTGGTAGGAAAAACCATCACAAATATATTTCTTTTCTCTAGTTGATAATAGAGTGTATTCTCATTCTCTTTAAAGAATTGATGAAGTGCTTCATCAGTTGCTTCTGGTATTTTTGCTTCAATTTCCGCCTGATTATATAATTGAACCAATTGATACTTCAACGCAGAATTTTTTGTAAAAGGATTAAAAATATTCATTTTAAAATCCAATGAATCCGCCTTTTTTACAATCAGGTCAGTTCGTATTGCTTCCAGGATAAACTTCTTAAGATCATCTTCTGTTATATTATTATTTGAAGGTGGCAATATTAAAATATTGTTTAATAATCTAAGGTATTCTTTATAATCAACTTCACCTTTATTGTTGGAATTCGTTCCTTTTGAATAAAGCAATATAGTTTTATTATCATTGTTGGCTACAGCATTTTTGAAAGTTTCTTCGTATTTGTCTTTATAAAAATTTGGCTCGTCCGACCATTTTACCAGCTGTTTCAAAGCATCTTCATTCCATTTCAAACTGTTCTCATCGACTAATTCCTTTTTATCCTTATCATATTCATCAGCACTTATAGAAGAATATACATTTTTAAGGTCAGAAATTATTTCATTTTTGATTTTATCAAAAGGTTCAACATGAATTTTATTTATTTCGGCAATCTTTACTATTCTGTATGCATCGTTATCATTAAAAACACGTATATCATTTTTACTTGATCGAAAAATAATATTACCGATGGGGTCCAAAATACTTTGTTTCCATCCAACAGGCGGCATATAGCCGTTGTTATTTAAGGATTGTTTATCCTGAGAATATCTGATAACTAACGAATCAAAATTTTCACCTCCGTCAATTTCCGTTTTGATTTTCATAGCTTCTTGCTTCACGGAATCTATCTGTACCGGGGAAGCACCTTTAGGGTGATATAAAACTATCTGTTGAGCAATAACCTGTTTATCCATGATGTTATATATTTTTTTTGCGTACTCAGCATTGGCATATTTACCAATATATTCCTTTTCAAAATATTCATAAATCAATTCCTGATTTATTATACGGCTGACGCTTTGTATTAATTTCTCATTCTTATCTAATCCTTTAGCAAAAAAATCCATCCGCTTAAATTGATTAATTAGTATGTCATTCAAAGCATTGTTATAGGCATCCGATCTTTTTACGAATTTTTTATAATAAAGGTAATCAGATACGAATTTATTCAGTTCATTAACTGTAACAGTATGGTTGTTATCATATGTTGCTACAATTTCATTTTGCGGATCTATCTCAGATGACTTTTCCGAATTACAGCCTGCTAAAATGAGCATGAATACTAATGTTAGATATAAATCCGGATACTTGGAAATTCTCATAAATTTTCTCCTAATACTGGATATCTACTTTTTTAGATATTGGAATTTCAAAATTTTAATTATTTAGCATTAAACATAAAGAGGATAATTAAGATCTAAAAATTAATTCCCTATATAAACAAAACCCCGGTTTTTGACCGGGGTTTTATTAATTCAACAAAGAATAATTTTACATTACTTCATTAAAATCATTTTCTTTGTTTGTGTGAAATTATCACCATGTAAAGTGTAGAAATAAACACCACTTGAGAGGTTAGCTCCGTCAAATTTCACTTCATAAGACTGAGCAGTTTTGAAACCATTTACTAAAGTAGCAATTTCTCTACCTGTTATGTCATAAACTTTAAGTGTAACATTTCCTGCTTCAGGAATTGTAAAGTTTATGGTTGTGGTTGGGTTAAACGGATTCGGATAGTTCTGTGTAAGCTTATACTGTGTTGCTACACCGCCCAATTCACGAACTGAGTTAACAGGATCTCCGTTTGCCCAGGCAGTTACCAAATCATTATAGAATTTACTCCAATTATCATGAAAGGTAGCTTTTTGAGTTGGGAACCAGTTTAAATCGCCAAGAGGTAAACCATCAGTACCTGCTGTCATCAGATCTGCATCGTCGTATGAAAGGTCTATAGGAATTGGCCAATCAGAATAAATGTATTGATCAGGCATAGTTGTATTTACTACTCTCCAATCAGTTAAGATGGCTGTACTAGTAGTATCAACTGTCGCAAGACAGAATGATCTTAACGAATCAACCTGATCTGATAAAAGATCCTGGGATTCAGCAAAGTTAGGCATTTGGTCATACCATCCAACTTCTGTTAAGAATGGAAAAGTCGCATCATCATCAAAAAATCCCTGAGTTCTATCATTCATTAAAATAGACTGGTCTGTCCAGGTGGTAAATCCATTGACAGCCATTGTGTTAGCTGCATCACCCAGATTTTGTAATTTCGTATCCCAGTATACAAGATTAGATTGAACTAAAAACTTTCGAGGTAGTTGTTCCAAACTATCAGGCAAAACTGCAACATCGATAATGCCAGTAGGTAGTCCATCGGCATCCTGTTCAGAAAGATCTTGAGTCATGTTGGGTCTGAACGGTTGGCAGTTGCTATTTACAAATATGTTATTTGTAACAATCTGACTACTCTGGTAACCTTGAGTTTCGATTACAGATCCAACACAATTTATAAATGTGTTATGATTAATATAAATCCATTTAACTTGGTAGTTTCTGAATTTGTACATAGAGCCCTGAGCCATTATATGGGTATTATTCTCGACCCACATAGTATCTGTATTATAGTTAACATTATCATATATACCGCCGTTACGTCTGCAAGGTTGTCCGCTCATATTTACAAAATAATTATTTTTAAAATAAAAGCTGTTTCCTGCATGTCCGTTTGATTGAACAAATACCCACCAGTTATGTTCCATCATACAATTTTCGAAAGTAATTTTTTTATCGGCAGCACCATCGCCATAAAATGCCCAGCCGTTAACACCATCCGGTGAACCGATTATTTGACTGATATTTTTAACCGTTAAATCGTTTGCCCAGGTAATTCCGCCAACATAAGATCCGCTTTCATCATTAAAACCGGATATTATAGGTGGTCTTTTTGCTGCATCATCATTATTAACCAAAATACCGTTATCTACACCAGCAATTATTACCGGTCTATCTGCAGGTGTGGTAAAACCAGCAGATTGAGGATACCATCCACCAGTTTTTAACTCATAAACACGACCAGCAGGGACGGGGTTATTTATGGAATCGCCAACAATACAATTATTTATAGAATTAGGTTGTAATCCCATATCGAAATAATCATTGATTACAACTGTATCCTGACGAATTTCTTTAACATAATCCATCCACCCTTGAGCGAAGGATGCTGATAAAGATATCAAGAAAAGGGTAAGAGAAAGTATAAATACTTTTCTCATAACGAACCTCCTTAAATTATTGAATAAAGAATTAATTATCCTAGATTAATAAATAATCTATTTCTCTTTTATTAATATGTTTTCCTCCTATATTATTTAACATAATGTTTGTTAGCTTTACAAAGTGTACCTTAAATTCAGTTGAAATTCTCTCGGTGAATATTGAGTTGATGCTTGATTTTCGAAAATAGGTCCACCAAGTATTCTACGGAATTTTCTATATGTCTTAGTAGGATTATGAAAGATATTTATACCACTCAGTGATATACTTAATCCTTCAATAGGTAATTGTTGCTTAAGAGTAAAATCCCATTTATAAATATTACCAGTAAACTGATCTTCTTCAGGTCTCGCGCCAACTACAGTAATTACGTTACCTTGCAAATTAAATGAAATACGCCCTGAAAAACCTTTATAATCAACTCCAAGAGCAATATTAAAAATATCATCTCCCTGATTCAACAGTCTGGCTGTACGTATCGTATCAGTGGTAACATATCTGGTTGTAATACTTGGTAGACCTGTTATCGAATCGATAACAACTGTAGTTATTGGTGTATTTCTTAGTTGCTGATAATCCATTTCGGACCAAACTCTTGTATAGTTTATATTCAGAACTAATGCATTAAAGGGCTCAGGTAAATACCAGAAGTTTGTCTGCCAGTCGAATTCCAAACCTTTTATTTTTGCAGGATTCGGGTTGTTTAAGAAAGTGGTTATTCGTTCCGATCCCGGAGGTGGTTGAATATTTTGTGAGATCCAGAATGCTGAATCAGGGAATGTGATATTATAATACGGTAGGTTTTGATAAAAGATTTGTGATCGGAAGAAAACATCCTTTATTTCTTTATAAAAACCACCAACAGTAAATAAACCTATTTCATTATTATAAAATGATAGATAAACGTCAAAGTTTGTTGATACTGCAGGTTTTAACTTTGGATTTCCGGCTTGAACATCTATACTGTGAGCAAAATAAGTATTCGGAAGAATGGCATTGTAATCGGGTCTGGAAATTGTTTGTGAAAAAGCCAACCTGATATCACCCCAGTCTGTAAATTTATAACGAAGTTGAGCGTTTGGGAAAAAGTTATCATCATTCCGATCAACAGTATTCAAAGTATCCAACAACTTTCCATCACCATCAACACTATGAGTTACATAAAAATTGGTTGCATTATATTTCATATTATAATGTTCTAACCTTCCACCCGCAATTAAAGACAATTTAGAACCAATACTGAAAGTACCCATCACGTAACCTGCAGAAAAAATTTCTGCCCCGTCAAAATCGTTTCGTACTGACCCGGCTTTATGAATACCACCAGTTGGCCAGCCGCTTCTTGCTTTATTATAAAAATCACTGATTCTATCTATATCAAATGCGTATTTATAATCATAAGTATCGTCAAGAAAATATTTGCCTCTATTATAATCAGTATTCTGGACATCAGTAAACTTGAGTGGATTCTCGTTAGTAAGATACTTGCCTGGAACAAAATCTCTAACTCCGTCATAAAAATCATCATCCCCTGTTCTTTTATACCATTCATCCAGATCATTCACACGTGTTGTACGGGTAAATTTACCACCAATTTTAAATATGGATGAAAAATCCGTCGAAAATGAAACCGGTAATGTAAAATCAAGCTTTGCATTATATATATGTTCTTTAAATGCCTGTGAACGAAGTACAGCCCAACCTCCAATATTAACGCCCCCTATGTAGTCAGGGTTAACTTTAATTTTAAGAGGAAAGTCATACATAAGGGTTGGTCGATTTGCGGAATAAGAAATACTATTGCTGTCCGCATCATAACCAAAAGGAGGAGTAATAGTTCCATTTTCAAATACTGTGGCATCACCCGGGTCACCAAATCTTATATCTGTATTTTTATCACTGTATGAGTGAGACAAGGTCAATTCCCCTTTAACATCGCCGAAATTATAATCAGTTTGCAATGAGTTAATAAGTAATATTTTGTCGTTTTTATCCCTGTTTAAGGAATAATTAATTTTATTACCGCCAAAATCATACTGGAAATTGTGTGTAGCCATATTATATATACCTTTGGATACAGTATTCTGCAGCATAATGCTGCCGTTTGGTAGCTTATAATCCAGTATTAAACTTCCGCCTGCTGTTGAAACAATATTTTGTTGATCACTAAATGTAAAATTATCCATACGATAGGGAGCCTCACCATAAGGCAGTGATTCATATCTTGTATAACCGGCTGACGTTCGATCATTACCACCATCAGACTGATCTGCATTTCCCTGAATGAAAACACCCAATTTATCATCAAAGAATCTGTCACTTACGCTTCCCCAGAACCTGTAATTATCCCATGTTCTATCCTGATGATTTAAGCTACCCTGGGAAAGTAAATCCATATGAAAATCGGTGGGGGCATTACGTAATCTTAAATTAACAACTCCGCCTATTGCATTTGCATCCATATCAGGAGTAAGAACTTTAACAACTTCAATACCTGAAAGCATATTTGCAGAGATGAAACCTAAATTAGTAGCACGGGTGTTTATGTCAGTTGAAGGAAGTTGAATCCCATTCATCATAATAAGATTCTGCTTTGCCTGAATACCTCTTACAACTATCTGGTCACCGTTCATTAAAGAAAGTCCGGGCAGCCTGCTTAACACTGTAGCTGCATCATTATCAGGTAATTGCCGAATTTTTTCAGATGAAACAACATTTGTTATAGTATTAGATGTAAGCTGTTGGTTAATAGCTTCTCTTTGCCCCTGAGCTTGTGCAGTTATTTCTACTTCTTGACCTTCTAAAACCTGAGGAGATATCGATATATTAATTTCAAGTGTTCTACCACCTACAATTTCTATTGAAGTTTCTTTCGTCTTGTAACCAATATAGCGTACAGTTAATATATATGAACCGGCATCAACGTTAGTTATAACAAATTTTCCCTGCATATCCGTAGCCGCTCCTAAACTTGTACCTTTCAAATATACATTGGCACCAAATAAACTCTCACCTGATGTTGAGTCGGTAACAAATCCCTGAATTTTTCCGGATTCACTTTGTGCAGACGTAAATGATGGGAGAATTATTAGGAGAGAAATGATTAGAAGAAATCTAGTAAAAATATTCATAGTGCTCCTCACTTTTTATTTTTTACAAATAGATTATATACAACAGTGATAAAAATAAATAAGCTCATCGATTAATTATCGCTTTAGTATCTAAACTCATTAAAGCATTTTTACAATGTAAATCGATAATTACACTTTTGAACCGTTTCAACTTAAAAAAGTAAATTCAAAAAGGCAAATTATTAATCAAAGGATAAATAATTTTGTTGACCTGATATATACTTTGATGTATCCGGTAATACCGGAATTATTTTTATCTGAGATTTCAACACAATTAAAATAATTTGTTGCACTCAAGGTATAGAAACAAATATCATTTCATTAATTAATTCAAATAAGAACAGTACCGAAGGCCGGACTCGAACCGGCACGAGGTGTGAGCCCCACTGGATTTTGAGTCCAGCGCGTCTACCAATTCCGCCACTTCGGCAAAATCACAATCAAATAAATGAACAATGTGTTAAAGTAATCTTTCAGTTTAGACAAACTTACTTAAATTGTTGGATTTATTTTTTGAAATCAACTCTGTCAAGTAAAAAGTTCATCCATTAAAGAAATATTTTCTGATATTGTAATTCAAAGAAAATTGCCGGATAAAATTAAAGAACTTCTTCTCATCGATCAATATCACCTAATTTAAATCCTTCTAATTTAAGTACTTATAAAGAAACAATCCTTGATTAATATGTTTCATTCTTAATCATTCTTACAAATATTCGAAATAAGACCGGACCAAAGTTGTCGCATATTTCAGTGTTAATTCAGGATAAACGAAACATTTGTCTTAAGAAAAATGTTTGTGGCATAAATTTTGGCTCTTTTAGTATTATTAACAAAAAATGACGGAGACATCATGAAAAAAAACAGCTACAAAAACAAAATGAGTGATTCATTTTACGATGATACTTTTTCTTATCTGAATTTAGAATCATCCGATAGTGAAGCGCTTTACAACGAGGAGATGGAAGTAAATAATATACTTGAAGATCATGAAATTGAAGATCTCGATTTATCCGAGCTCGATGAAAAATTTCTTGATGAACTTCTATTATTATAAATCAGTAATCTGAATTGGAGGAATTATAATGAGAACTTTTATCGGGTATGAAGGTCATTATGATATATACGATAACGGACAGATTATTGTTAGATTGGTAAACGAACTGGGTAAGCTAACAGGTAAGATTAAGAAGCTCTCCAATGTAGCACATATTTATAACGATGCAGATAGAAATGGTGTTCTTCATCTTCTGCAGGTTATGAAAATATATAAAGTATTAGGACAAAACGTAGAAGCTTAAATAATTATTTTCTTTGTTGTGCCTTTTCGATTTTAGCCCAGGTATCGCGTAATGAAACGATCCTGTTAAGTACCAAAGCATCTTCTTTAGAATCAAATTTATCAAGACAAAAATAACCAATTCTCTCAAGTTGAAACCTGTCATCAGTAGTTAATGATTTTACAGACGGCTCAACTTTGCAATACTTCAGAATCTTTAACGAGTCTGGATTAATAGATTCCTTAAAATCTTTTTCTTTATCTCCGGTTGGATCTTCAGACGAAAAGAGCCTGTCATACAATCTTACTTCTGCTTCAACAGCTTGTTCTGCAGAAACCCAATGAATTGTTCCTTTAACTTTTTTATTGCTTGTTCCCGTTCCGCTTTTTGTTTCAGGATCATAAGTACAATGTAATTCTGTTATCTCTCCTGTTTTCGGATCTTTACTAAAGCTTTCACATTTAATTATGTAAGCATATCTTAACCGAACTTCCTGTCCCGGTGCTAACCTGTAAAACTTCTTTGGTGGATCTTCACGAAAGTCATCTTTTTCAATAAAAATAATTTTTGAGAATGGAAGTTTTCTTTTTCCCATAGATTCATCTTCGGGATTATTTACTGCATTAAGCTCTTCTACCTGGTCATCGGGATAATTATCGATTATCACTTTTAAAGGATTTAATACGCCCATTACTCTTTTTGCTCTTTTGTTAAGATCTTCTCTCAAGCTGTGTTCAAGAAGAGCAACATCTATAACGCCGTCTCTCTTAGCCACACCGACACGCTCGGAAAAATTTCTAATTGATTCCGGCGTATAACCTCTTCTTCTTAAACCGCTGATAGTAGGCATTCTTGGATCGTTCCAGCCGTTTACGAATTTACTTTTTACCAACTCAAGAAGAATTCGTTTGCTCATTACAGTATAATTAAGATTCAGTCTCGCAAATTCAATTTGCTGCGGATGATAAATTTCAAGTTCATTTATGCACCAATCGTAAAGCGGGCGGTGGTTTTCAAATTCCAGAGTACAGATTGAATGTGTAATTCCTTCGATTGAATCGGATTGACCGTGCGCCCAATCGTACATCGGATAAATACACCATTTATCTCCGGTTCGATGATGAGATTCATGTTTAATTCTATAAAGAACTGGATCTCGCAAGTTCATGTTTGGAGAAGACATATCGATCTTTGCTCTTAAAACGTGTTCACCGTCTTTAAACTCACCAGCTTTCATTCTTTGAAACAAATCTAAATTTTCTTCAATAGATCGATTACGGTAAAGACTGTTTTTACCCGGTTCGGTTGGTGTTCCCCTGCTTTCTCTAATTTCATTGAAGCTGGATGAATCAACGTATGCTTTACCTTTTTTAATTAATTTGATAGCATATTCATAAAGCTGATCAAAATAATCCGAAGCATAATATTCACGATCACCCCAATCGAAGCCGAGCCATTTGATATCTTCTTTGATAGATTCAACGTACTCAACTTCTTCCTTCGAAGGATTTGTATCATCAAAACGAAGATTGCAAAGACCGTTATAATCTTTTGCCAAACCAAAATTTAAACAAATGGATTTTGCATGCCCTATATGAAGATAACCGTTCGGTTCAGGAGGGAAGCGTGTATGAACTCTCCCGTTATATTTGTTATTTCGAAGATCTTCATCTATAATTTCTTTTATAAAGTTTGAAGGCTTTGTAGATTTTTGAGTTTCGTTTGCCATATTTCTAATGAAGTTTTAGTTTATATTTTCAATTGCCCGGTCGATGCGTTTTACGGATTCATCCTTACCAAGAATAAACAGTAAATCGTACATACCAGGACCTGTTCCTGTTCCTGAAACTGCAAGTCTTAAAGGATGAATTAGTTTGCCTTTGCCAGTATTCAACTGTTCAGCAGTATCTGTTAGTGCTTTTTCATAATCTTCTTTAGAAGGATTAGGAAGTTTAGCAAAATTATTTCTTAATGTAATCAAGTGTTCAGCAGAATCTTCGTTCCATCTTTTTTTAACCACGTCTTTATCATAGCTTATTGGAGCTTCATAAAAGTAAGTACAATTGGTGATAAATTCCTTTACAAAAGTAACTCTTGGTTTCATTGCTTCAACAACTTGAAGCAAATAATCATCTGTAAAAATTTTGTCTTTGTAATTTGATTCAACCAACTCTTTTTTTAACATCCCAAGAATTTCTTCATCCGGTTTGCTGCGGAGATGTTCGGCATTCAGCCAGTTTAATTTTTCTAAGTTGAAAACCGCTCCTGCTTTATGAACTCTGTCGAGAGAAAACTTTCCGATAAGTTCATCCATTGTATAAAACTCTTTATCATCACCGTAATTCCAGCCAAGCAATGCAACAAAATTTATTAATGCTTCTTTCAAGTAACCTTTATTTCTATAATCTTCAACTGCAACATCACCCTGTCTTTTACTCAATTTAGATTTATCAGGATTCAGAAGGAGAGGGAGGTGTGCGAAAAACGGTTTCTCCCATCCGAAATAATCATATAGTAAAATATGCTTTGGCGTTGAGGATAACCATTCTTCACCACGAATTATGTGTGTTACCCTCATCAAATGATCGTCAACTACATTTGCAAGATGATAAGTAGGGTAACCGTCACTTTTAATTAAAACCTGGTCATCAATATTATTACTTTCAAATTCAACCCGACCTCTTATGACATCATCAAAAACAATTTGCTTATCTGGCTCTACATTTAGTCGTACAACTTTTGGCATTCCTGATTTTAAATTTTTCTCGACCTTTTCTTTAGAGAGATGAAGACAATGTTTGTCGTATTTTGCCTGGGAAAGCTTTTGCTTTTGCTGCTCTTCGCGTAAAGATGCAAGTCTTTCCTGTGTGCAAAAACAATAGTATGCTTTACCAGATTCAATTAATTTATTTATATGTTCATGATATATTTTTAATCTTTCCGATTGAAGATATGGTTCAGAATTCCCTCCAACGTAAGGACCTTCATCGAAATCAAATCCTACCCAATTTAGTGTATCGATCAATTTCTCCGTTGCACCTTCTACATACCTGTTTCTGTCTGTGTCCTCGATTCTTAAGATTATTCTACCTTTTTGATTTTTAGCAAACAGGTAATTGTACAGAGCTGTTCGTAA
>Ga0307445_10002008_pt1 | contig 11336 bp, 7 predicted proteins | sample SalMarSW160330MG_FD_202147 | JGI IMG/M metagenome (GOLD analysis project Ga0307445, IMG submission 202147) | Salt marsh sediment microbial communities from the Plum Island Ecosystem LTER, Massachusetts, United States - SW1603-30 | ecosystem: Environmental > Aquatic > Marine > Intertidal zone >...
ATAAAAAGAAGCTTCAGGAGAATGGCGGCAGCCATTCTAAAATGGTGCTGGACATGATTGCAAGACCTGAAAGGCTGCTGGGGACCATCCTGATCGCCAATAATTTCGTGAATGTGGGGATCATTATCCTCTCCGCATTCCTCATGAACCATATGTTCGAGTTCGGCAGCTCAAGAACCCTTCAATTCATTGTCCAGGTCGTGATCGTCACGTTCCTGCTCCTGCTGTTCGGGGAGATCCTGCCAAAACTCTATTCCCATATCTACTCGGTCAGGGTCTCCATGTTCATGGTATACCCGATGCGATTCCTGGAACGGGCTTTCTATCCCTTATCCTCCATTCTCATTTTCTCCACCTCCCTGGTGAACAAAAGGCTTACAGGCAAAAAACAGAACCTTTCCATGGATGACCTGTCGGGGGCGCTGGAATTAACGGCCGATGATATCTCGGAGGAAAAGACGATACTGGAAGGGATCATCAAGTTCGGGAACATCGATGTGAGGGAAATCATGAAATCCCGGATGGACGTGGTATCGGCCGATATCAATACCAGGCTGGATGAACTGATCCAGATAGCGGTGACTTCCGGATATTCCAGGATCCCGATCTTCAGCCAGACCTTTGACAATATCAAAGGGATCCTCTACGTCAAGGACCTGCTGCCCCACCTGCCGAAAAGCAGGAACTTCAAATGGCAGTCCCTCATCCGGCCACCCTATTACGTGCCCGAAAACAAAAAGATCGACGACCTGCTGAATGAATTCCAGACCAAAAAAATTCATATGGCGATCGTCGTGGATGAATACGGGGGAACAAGCGGGATCATTACCCTGGAGGACATCATCGAGGAGATTGTCGGGGAAATTACCGATGAATCCGATGAGGACGAAACCTTCTTCAACAAGATCTCGGAGACCGAATACCTGTTTGACGGCAGGATCCTGTTGAATGACCTGTATAAGATCATCGGTGTGGAAGACGATGTGTTTGGCGAGGTCAGGGGAGAGGCCGATACGCTGGCGGGACTCATCCTGGAGCTGAAATGGGAATTCCCGGAGAAGGGGGAAAAAACCTCCTGCAAGAATTTTGAATTTACCATCGAGGCGGTTGACAAGCGAAGGATCAGGCAGATCCGGCTCACGATCCATCCTGCAAAAAAAAGGAAGCATGAGGATGAATAGTCCCTGGAGCAACAACGGGCTGATCCCGGCGGTCCTTGCCCTTGCATTCCTCACAGGAATGGCATGCCATCGAAGCTATACCCCGAAACCCAGGGGATACCTAAGGATCGATTTCCCGCAGAAGGAATACGTGCGTTTCGATTCCACCTGTCCCTTTCAGTTCGATCACCCGGTCTATTCCAGGGTTGTACCGGATACGGATTATAATTCGGAACCCTGCTGGATAAACATCGAATTCCCAAAATTCGACGGCAAAATCCATATTTCCTACAAAAAGATCGATAACAACCTTTACCAGTACACCGAAGACAGCCGGGCACTGGCCTATAAGCATACCATCAGGGCTGACGCCATCAAGGAAACGGTCTATTCGAATCCCGGTGCCCGTGTTTACGGCATCCTGTACGACATCAAGGGAAATGCAGCCTCGAGCCTCCAGTTTTACCTGACCGACAGCATACGGCATTTCCTGCGGGGCTCCCTTTACTTTAACGTCGAGCCGGATAAGGATTCACTCGCCCCGGTGATCGCATACTTCAGGGAAGATATTGTCCATATGATTGAATCGTTTGAATGGAAATAGTTAATTTGGTCAGGATTTTCTGAGAACAGCATCGATGGGTGTTATCGTTTTAAACGACCTGGAGCAGGGCTGCAGGCTCGGAATCTGGGAGATTACGGAAAAATATGATGAACTGCGTTCCAGGCTCAGCATGGAATCGGAAGAGGTCAAGACACTCGAGGGATTCCGGAACCACAGCCGCAAACTTGAATGGCTGAGCGTGAGGACGCTGATCAATGAAATGACCGGGAAGAATACCAGGATCATCTACAATGAGGACCGGAAGCCATTCCTCCTGGAAAATTCCTCCCACATCAGCATCTCACATTCACATGATTACACGAGTATACTGCTGAGCCGCTTCAAGCGGGTGGGGATAGACCTGGAATACATGTCGCACAGGATATCCGGCATAGCAGACCGGTTCATTAACCGGAACGAGCGGATCACCCGCTCCCCAGACCTGCTGAGGTACCATCTTTACATCCACTGGTGTGCCAAGGAATCGCTGTATAAGATCTGCGATAAGAAATTTATAAATTTCAAGAAAAACCTGACGATCAAACCATTTGAACCGGAAGACGAAGGGATGATCACCGGTACGGTAGATAATGTTCACGGGATCGACACCTATGAGCTTTTTTACCGCAAGATGGGCAATTATATTCTTGTCTGGACCTGTAAATAAGTCTGCATGATCTATTCGAACATCCTGGAGAAACTGAAATCGGGGAAAATATTCGCCATCCTGGTGGATCCCGACAAGCACGACGGGAAATCCCTGCGCGAAATCGGCAGGCGGGCAGGCGGGAATGAGGTGGACTTCATACTGGTCGGGGGCAGCCTGGTTTCGGGTTCCGTGGATGAGACCGTGGCCCTGCTGAAGGAACACAGCGCTGTGCCGGTCATCCTCTTCCCGGGGAATGTCCTCCAGATCTCACCCAGGGCAGACGGCATCCTGCTGCTGAGCCTGATCTCCGGGCGGAATCCGGAATTCCTGATCGGCAATCACGTGATCGCCGCACCAATCCTCCGGAAAACTAATCTTGAAATCATCCCCACGGGATACATCCTCATCGAAAACGGCCGTACCACCTCGGTTGAGTATATGAGCAATACAAAACCCATCCCGGCTGACAAGATCGACCTGGCGGTTGCCACGGCAATGGCAGGGGAGATGCTCGGGCATAAACTGATCTACCTGGAAGCAGGCAGCGGGGCCAGGGACCAGGTGAATGCCAGGATGATCAGGGAGGTCAGGTCGCAGATCAGCATCCCCCTGGTGGTGGGAGGCGGCATTGAAAACGGGGAACAGATAAGGGATGCATACAGGGCCGGGGCCGATATCATCGTGGTGGGTTCTGCGATCGAGAAGGGAGCAGGGGGACTGGAAAAGCTTCTGGGTTCGGTTGCCGGCCTGAAAAGGGAAAGCTACTGATTCACGGGTCCTAATTCACCAGCTCAAGGATGATGTTGCCGGTCGAAACGTTTGGCCTGGCAATATCCAGAAAATAGGAAATGGTCGGTGCAATGTCGATCATTTTCACCGGCCGTGTAAGGACCGACCGTTTGATCTTCCAGCCATACCAGATCAGGGGAACATGGTTATCACCGAGATAGGATGAATGGTAGGAATCCCCGTTGATCTTTTCGATCCAGCCGGGTGCAAGGTTTATGATCACATCCCCCGAACGTTTCTGGTGATAACCGTTCTGCATTTTCTGAAAGATGCCATCTGAGAAATTGGAAGTCTGCAGGGTATACGAGGTAACCGCATTCGAGACCCCCTCGAACTGTATGAGGAACTGGGCCGTTCGTTCCTGTATGTCCTGGTAGGATATCCCGGATGTTTCGATCAGCTCATGGTTGAGGTAGATCTGCTGCCCGTAATAAAACCGGATCCAGTCACCCTTGCCGTAAACGGCGTTAAGGTATGACCCGAGGAGTGACAGGGAACTGTACGGGTTGAAATCCCCCGAGGGGATCTTCCTTGAGGAAAGGTATGCCGGTGTGTAAGCCAGCCCGTGGTCGGAGGTCAGGATGACCAGGGTGTTTTGTATCCCCACGTACTGGTCGATGAAATCCAGGAAATGGGCAATTTCCTGGTCCAGGCGCAGCATGGCATCCTGGATCTCCACGGAATTCGAACCGAAATATTTTCCGATGTTTTCATTGGCCGAAAAGCCGATGGCCAGGTAGTCGGTATAATCGTCCTGTCCGAGTTTCTCATTCAGCACAACGGCCGTGGCAAAATCACGGGTGAGGACATTTCCGAAGGGGGTAAACCTCAGGAGGCTGTAATCGCGCTCGTTGCGCTTCTCCCTGCTCATTTTGTCAAGGTTGTACGGGAAAACGCTCCTCCCTTTCAGTCCCTGTTCAAATACACTGGTATCACTCCCGCTTTCGGTATAGGTGGAGAGTGGATAGAGAGGCTCCCAGGTGCGCGAAAGGTAGGATTCGGGGATCTTCTTTCCATTGAATTCCTTCACCCAGGACGGCAGGGAGTCGGTATAGTAGGAACTGGTAACCCAGTTGCCGGTTTCATTGTCATACCAGAAGGCGTAATCGGCGGAATGCCCGGCGGAAAGTATGGCCGCGGCGGGATCCAGGGCGATGCCGATCACTTTAGAGCGGAAATTCGATGCCAGGTGTATCTCGTCACCGGTCGTGGAGGCCAGCAGGTTTTTGGGTGAGAAACGGCCGGACTCGTAGCTTCCGCCGACGGTCCTGACTTTTTCATCCCCCACGCAGTAGACCACCTCGTCCCTCAGGTTATTGTACCATTTGTTCGAAATGATCCCGTGGTCGGCCGGGATTGCCCCGGTGGCGATGGTTGCGTGTCCCACCGCGGTTTCGTTGATCAGGTAATTATAGGAAGCATTCTTGCAGAAAGTGCCGGAGCCGACGAGTTTCCTGATCCCGTTCTCGCCGAATTTATCCCAGTAGCGGGAGATGAAATCATACCGCATCTGGTCCACCACCATGGTGATGATAAGCTTTGGTTTTTCCGGGGGGATCCTGGAGGGGGACTGAGCCTTCAGTCCCGCTGAGAACCATAAAACTGCAAGGAGAATTGAGAAATTCAGGGTCTTCATATCACGTCAAGCGGGAAAATGATCAATATTGCCTATTAACGGGCAAAGATACTTTTTTATTTCCATTGTGATTTGAAGATCTTTTCAGTCCGGGTTCCCGACGGGGTAACAAGTTTCAGCAGGTATACACCCGTTTCGAGCCGGCTGCCATCAAGCGGATAAACTAGATCAGTTGCTGACGCGCAATCAAGGTCGGCACGGTGACGCAGCCTGCCCTTCAGATCATAGACCATTAGGATGTAAAGTCCGGGACCGTCATCAGGGAACGAGATTACAGTCCCATCATAAAATGGATTCGGTGAGGCCAGGGAAACTGTCCCCTCCCCTGCCGCGGTGGCCCATGGATTGAGCGAGACCTTGATCCGTGTGGCCCGGCCCGCCTCAACCCGGATCCCGCTTGCCAGGAAGGTCTCGTAACCGGGCGCCGAGAACTCAAGGTCCCAGGTTCCCGGTTCGATCAGCCGGGCAAAATACCCGGTCAGGCTGTCTGAGTTCACCTCTGAATTCAGCCTGTCATGATCCTGAACCCGGACGGCGGCCTTCAGGGGTTCCCCGCTGGACCTGTCGCGCACGGTACCCTGTATCCCGAAAATGCTCTGTTCCATATACCGGAGTATGGAAGGATAATTGTAGTACCAGTAATACGGCAGGTCCCCCGGCGGAGGATCCTTGTCCCTGCTGATCTCGAGGGTAACCTCGCGTGCACGGTTGTAATAATTCACCCAGTCCTGCCTGCTGCCTTCCACCTGGTACCACTTCCACCCGTTAGTGATCCCGCTGTCCAGCGCGTTCATATACAGCAGCGGAAAGGCCCTTTCCCTTGCCAGGTCGGCATACTCACGGGAAGTCAGGCGGTACCACGCATCGTCGGCGTGGAGCTGTTCCCAGCTGTCGAACGGGTAGTTGACCACTTCCTCCCCACCGTGGATGTTCGCCCCCATGACCATGTGGACCCTGGAAAGAAAACTCATCTGTGCAAGGTTTTCCGGCTGGTAAGGGTGATTATCCGGATGGCCGGGGTCATTCAGACCCGGGAAGTTCCGGTTCAGATCCACGTCGTTCGAATTGAATCGCCTGGGAAGCGTAATGACATCCGCAGCAGGCCAGTAGGTTCCGTCAGGGTTGGCCAGGGGATTGATCCATATTTCGATGCTGTCTACCAGCCTGGTAACCAGGGAATCGTTCCCGTAACCGGAACAGAGGTAATCGATCAGGTGCAGCAGGAGCATGAACCCGGTAGTCTCATCGCCATGGATGGTGGAGGACCAGACAAAAGCCGGCTCGGGTTCCCTTTCCCCCGGCCTGTCCGTGATCTTCATGGCAAGTATGCTGCGGCCATCCACGCTCATCCCGATGGTATCCAGCCTGCAGATGCCGGGATGGCTCCCGGCAATGCCCTTCATGAAACCAACATACTGGCTGTATGCCGGATATGCATCCCAGTTGCCGGGGAAATCCGCAATTATGGCATCACTTTTTTGCCGGGCCTTCCTTTCGATAATTCTGAAAGGGATGTCATACCCGAGGAAGGTCCTGAACCCTGCTTCGCTGGCATAGGCTATGAATCCCCCCGGGGTCCGGCGGTCGATCGACAGGAAGGAACTGATGTGTTTCAGGGTTGCAGAATCCCCGCAGCTGAATTCGATGATGATCTCCCCTCTTTCCCCAAGGATGGCGAAGGCCCTCGCGAGCCGGTCACCTTCTTCCTGTGCACGGATCGCTGGACCGGCGATCGTGAAGATGAAAAGCAGCGACGGGAATGCGAATGCTTTCCCCCACCTTTCAAATGTTAAACCGGATAAACAGAACATCCCCATCCTGAACGATATAGTTTTTCCCTTCGATGGCAAGTTTCCCGGCATCCCTGCAGGCGGATTCCGAACCAAGGCGGATGTAATCGCTATGCTTGATGACCTCGGCCCGGATGAATCCCCTTTCCAGGTCGGAGTGAATGGCACCGGCAGCCTGTGGAGCGGTGGAATCCTTTCGGATGGTCCATGCCCTCACCTCTTTCGGTCCCGCTGTAAAGAAGGAAATCAGGTTGAGCATGCCGTATGCAGCACGGACCAGCCTGTTAACGCCCGGCTCCCCGAGCCCTGCATCCTTCAGGAAGGCTTCCCGGTCCGCCGCATCCTCCAGTTCCGCGATTTCGGATTCGAGTTCGGCGGCAATGACAAGGATCTCCGCTTCCTTTCCCCCCAGGGCCTGCCGCACACGCTCGACGAAAGGATTGCCGGTTACCGCCGAAGCATCATCGACATTGCAGACATAAATAACCGGTTTGGCCGTCAGCAGGAACAGATCGTCTATGTATTTCCTGGCGTTCTCCTCGACCGGGGCAGTCCTTACGGGCTGGAAAGATTCCAGGTGCTCCCGGTACACCTGCAGCACTTCCAGTCCCCTTTTCGCATCCTTTTCCCCCATCTTTGCAAGCTTGGCCATCTTTTCGATCTTCTTCTCAACCGATTCAAGGTCCTTGACCTGCAGCTCCAGGTCTACGGTTTCCATGTCCCTCACCGGGTCAACCGTCCCGTCGATATGGGGCAGCCTGTCGTCATCGAAGCAGCGCAATACATGAATCAGGGCATCCGTATTGCGGATGTCGGCCAGGAACTGGTTGCCCACACCCTCACCATGGCTTGACCCGCGGGTAAGTCCCGGTATATCTACGATTTCAACGGTTGCCGGGGTTACCTTATGGGGTTTCACCAGTGCGGCCAGGCTGTGAAGCCTCGGGTCGGGCACGCTGACGATGCCCAGGTTCGACCGGCTGCTGCTGAAGGCAAAACCGGACGCCTCCGCCCTTGTATTGGAAATACAATTGAACAGGGTGGTCTTCCCCGTATTGGTGATGCCTATTATTCCGCAGTTCAGGGCCATAGAATTACTGCAAATATACGATCTACGAAAATATATCCTATTTTTATGGCCTGTTTCCGAAACTAAAAACAAGAACCACAATCATGAACAAGGAGATCTTAACCAGAACCGCAGACAACATCCGTATCCTCTCGGCCGCCATGGTGGAAAAGGCCCGGTCGGGCCATCCCGGCGGGGCTATGGGCGGTGCAGACTTCATCAGTGTGCTTTTCTCAGAGTTCCTGAGGTTCGACCCGGACCACATATCCTGGCCCAACCGCGACCGTTTCTTCCTGGACCCCGGTCACATGTCGCCCATGCTCTACTCCATGCTTTCGATCATCGGCAAGTTCAGCATGGACGACCTGCAGCATTTCAGGCAATGGGGAAGTCCCACTCCCGGCCATCCCGAACTGGATGTCGAAAGGGGTGTGGAGAATACCTCGGGTCCCCTTGGACAGGGACATACCATAGCCATCGGGGCGGCGATTGCCGAGCGGTTCCTGACCCGGCGGTTCGGGGACTGGATGGCACACGACATCTATGCCTTTGTCTCGGACGGGGGAATACAGGAGGAGATCTCGCAGGGAGCGGGCAGGATCGCAGGTTACCTGGGACTCCACAATATGGTCATGTTCTATGATTCAAACGACATCCAGCTGTCCACGAAAACCAATGCGGTCAGCGCCGAAGATACGGCAAAGAAATACGAAGCCTGGGGATGGAGGGTCATGATCATAGACGGGAACAATGTGGAACAGATCCTCCGGGCCCTTTCTGAAGCCAGGGAAGAAAAGGAAAAACCCTGCCTGATCATCGGGAAAACTATCATGGGCAAGGGTGCCCTGACCGAAGCCGGCGAAAGCTTCGAAAGGCAGGTCTCCACCCACGGCATGCCCCTGGGGGAAGCAGGAGCTTCGATTGCCAGGACGGTTGTAAATCTCGGGGGGGACCCGGAGAATCCCTTTGTCATCTTCCCCGATGTCAGGGAACATTTTGAGAAGGTGCTGAAAGCGAAAAAAGAAGAAGCCGGTAAAAGGAAGTCCATGCAGTCCGCCTGGGCCGCGAAGAACCCGGACCTGGCAAAGAAGCTGGAAACCTTCCTGGCAGGGAACCCGCCGGAGATCGATTATTCGAAAATAACACAGAAGGAAAACTCCGCGACACGGGCGGCATCCGGGACGGTCCTGGCCCATTTTGCAGAGCATGTCGAGAACATGATCGTTGCATCCGCCGACCTTTCCAATTCGGACAAAACGGACGGGTTCCTGAAAAAATCAAAGGCATTCACAAGGCATGATTTCAGCGGGGCCTTCCTGCAGTGCGGGGTATCCGAGCTGACCATGGCCGCGCTTGCCAACGGCATGGTTCTCCACGGAGGGGTCATACCGGTCTGTGCGACCTTTTTTGTCTTCTCGGACTACATGAAACCAGCCGTCAGGCTTGCAGCGCTTATGGAGCTTCCGGTGAAATACGTATGGACTCATGATGCCTTCCGGGTCGGGGAAGACGGTCCCACTCACCAGCCCGTCGAACAGGAAGCCCAGATCCGGCTGATGGAGCACCTTCGCAACCACTCCGGCAACCGGAGCTGCCTGGTGCTGAGGCCCGCCGATGCGGTGGAAACCACCGTGGCCTGGAAAATGGCCATGGAAAACACCGGTACGCCGACCGCCCTCATCCTCTCCAGGCAGAACATTCCCGACATCCCGGCGGCCGGGGGATCGGACCGCTTCACCGATGCCCTCGAGGCACAGAAGGGTGCTTACATCGTCAGCCATTCAGCCGGCAAGCCGGACCTGGTCCTCATCGGCAACGGTTCAGAGGTTTCCACCCTCCTGGAAGGCGCCGGTAAACTGGTCAGGGAGAAGGGCCTCAGGGTACAGGTGGTTTCGGCGATTTCAGAGGGATTGTTCAGGGACCAGGATGCCGGCTACCAGAAGGAGGTCATCCCGGATGGAGTGCCCGTCCTCGGGCTTACGGCGGGATTGCCGGTAACACTGGCGGGACTGGTGGGCCCCATGGGAAGGAGTCTTGGCATGCAGAGTTTCGGCTATTCAGCACCCTACAAGGTACTCGATGAAAAGTTCGGTTTCACCGCCGATAACGTGTTCAATCAGGCACTCTCATTCCTGGCGGAAAGGGAGTGATCCCTGCCCGGCCCCTGAAAAACAGCAAAATTTCGGCGGTTTTTCATAAACTATTTATAACTTACGTCAAATCAGGGATTAAGCGGGCATGGATGCCTGAAAATGAAGCTCCGCATCAAACATAAGTCCACCGACAAATACGGGTTTGCGGACCGGATAAGGACCGGTTCACTTTTTCCGGTCATCCCACCACCGGCCAACCTGCGGGTCATCCTGCCGGCCCTGTTGACAGTCATCCTGCCGGTCCTGCTGATAGTGCTTCTTTCAGCGCAACGGGCGGATGCACAGGATGACCAGGAAGGGGGGTTCATAAAGACCCGCATCCTTTTCGTATTCGATGCTTCGCAGAGCATGTCGGGGTACTGGGAGAGCGACCAGAAAATAAACATTGCCCGCAATTTCCTTATCGGGGTGGTCGACAGCCTGGAATCGCTGACCAACGTGCAGATGGCCCTTAGGGTTTACGGGCACCAGAGCCCGGTTTTCATGAAGGACTGCCAGGATACCAAGCTGGAAGTGGCCTTCGAAATCAACAATGCCCACAAAATAAGGCAGAAGCTCCGTTTTCTCAAACCCAACGGAAATACTCCGATCGCCTATTCCCTGGAACAGGCGGCAAATGATTTCCCGCCCTGCAGCGACTGCAGGAACATCATTATTATGATCACCGACGGGATCGAGGAATGCGGCGGAGATCCCTGTGCCGTTTCCCGAAAGCTTCAGGAACAGGGCATCACCCTGAGACCCTTTGTGATCGGGATCGGGATCGACCCGAATTTCAAAAAGACCTTCGATTGCGTTGGCTATTATTACAATGCCGCAAGGGAGGAGAATTTCAAGGAGGTACTCCGGGTGGTGATCACCCAGGCCCTGAATACCACTTCGGCACAGGTTAACCTGCTCGACCAGGACCACCTGCCCACCGAAACCAATGTCAGCATGACCTTCTACGATGTTTTCTCCGGCAAGGTCAAGCATAATTTTGTCCACACCATGAACCACAAGGGCAATCCGGACACGCTGTTCCTGGATCCCCTTGTCACCTACCGGGTTGAGATCCATACCATTCCGCCCATTATCATCGATACGGTCAGGGTAACGGCGGGAAAGCACACCATCATCGCTGCCGACGCTCCCCAGGGATACCTTGAAGCAAGGACCATCGGGCAGACCCATTACCGCGACATGCAGTTCATCGTCCGCAAACACGGGCAACTGCAGACCCTCCATTTCCAGAAAATGAATGAAATGGAGAAATACCTCATCGGCAGGTATGACCTTGAATTCCCCACAGTCCCGAAAATCATCCTTAATGACGTGGAAATCAGGCAAAGCCACACCACCACCATCGAGATCCCGCGCCCGGGGATCGTGACCTTCATCTCGACAGCGGCCGGTTACGGCAGCCTTTACAAGGAAGAGGGAGGAAAACTCGTGTGGATCGCGAACATGGACAGCCGCAAAACCAACCAGTCCCTCGCCATTCAAC
>Ga0307445_10002011_pt1 | contig 11325 bp, 11 predicted proteins | sample SalMarSW160330MG_FD_202147 | JGI IMG/M metagenome (GOLD analysis project Ga0307445, IMG submission 202147) | Salt marsh sediment microbial communities from the Plum Island Ecosystem LTER, Massachusetts, United States - SW1603-30 | ecosystem: Environmental > Aquatic > Marine > Intertidal zone >...
AATAATAAAATAGATGCAACCATGACTCCGGATGGAGAATTTGTCAGTAATCTTTATTCAACTGGATTGCACCGGTTTGACACAGAGGAGAATAAGCGGAATATTCTCTCGGAATCCGTAATAGGTGTTTCATCCAATTGGAAAATAAAACGCACCGATTTTCAATTCTCGGCAATCCAAAGTGAATACCAGCCGGATTTCATCGCATCACCGGGGGCGATGGTTCACACCACTGTTTCATATATTTATCAGGGAGATCAAATAATACCGGGTGGTGAATATGCACTTTTTAATGGAAAGTATCCGGCAGTTCATCAATACCTTTATTTTCCCGGGGATAAGTTTAAGTACGAAGTGGCGGCCTACTATTATCACCCGCAGTACTTTTCTGCCCGGGGAAGGGCGCTGGGTTCCTTTTCCGAAACTCCGGCCAATAAATCAGGAGTTGCTTTGATGGTCAGGTATCAGTTGACCCCAAATTGGATTCTGAATGGAACGCTTCATTCGTACAGAAAGAATTATCAGGTAGATGAAAATCCGTTTACCCGTAAGGATTATCAATTTGAATTATTATGGAAACCAGGGAGGAATACCACGAAACTTCAATACTTTCGCAAGTACAGGGAAAATGAACTGGCAGCTTTTCCCGATCCGGAATTAAAAGTGAATGGCGCGCGGCTGGAAACCAGCTTTGTTTTATCATCCGAATTTAAACTGCGCAGCCGGTTGGAGCTTCGGTGGGCCCGGCCACTGGAGGAAAATATGCGATATTATGGTACCAATTTGTTTCAGCAGATGGAGTTTAAATTGATGCAGCAGATGCGGTTCATTGGCCGCTGGTCGGTATTTGACATTCCGGATTATGTTTTACGAATCTATGAATTTGAACCTGACCTTCCCGGAAATTTCCGGACGATCCTATTAAACGGACGGGGATATAAATGGTTTGTATTAATAAGGCTTGACATCGGAAAGGCCGTTCAACTGGACTTTAAATTTCAGGAGAGAAATTATCCGGATTTAAAGTCGGTCGGAAGTGGTCCGGATCAGTTTAATAGTAATCACATCCGTGATTTTCGGCTATCATTGATATGGAGATATTAGATCCTGCACACGGCAGGAATATTTTTATCCTCAGGTAAAATGTCCGCTTCCACCTCCGCAGGAAGCAGATGAACTGCGGCTGGTACTTCCCCCAATGGTGGCAAATGTTGAAACCAGTTTATCGGTATTTTTGCTTTTACAATTTGGACATTCGACATTCTGACTTTCACTGAAGGAAACCAGTTCTTCGAATTGTTCCTGACATTCATTACATCGATACTTAAATAACGGCATTAATTTTTACTCCTTAGATCCAAATCCTTTTTTCCTCTCCCATTAAATTCAGAACTAATTAAAAAGTTACAAAATTTTTAAATTACTTCCTGAATTTACGAAATGAACTCAGCTGGAATTTGTATCAGTCGTTTTTCAAGTTGATCGCGCAGTTCCATTAATGTAGATGAGGCCACCATTTTATTGAGTTCAAGATCCGAATAGTATTTTTGCAAACCATGTATTTTGGAAAGCGCCAAATCGAAGTGCTGTTCATTAATTTGCTTGTCAATGAGCGATAATTGGGTGATAAAATAATTTTTATATTTATTTTCTCTGCTCGGCACGGAGCATTTATTCCCCTGAACCGTTCAGGTGGAAATCCCAATTTTGGGAAGAAAATAGAACCATAATACCATAAATGCGAAGAAGAGAGCAATATGAATAAAATCTTCCAAAACAAACTCCTGTAAAATAGCCGTGTTTCTTTCACTAATAGCCAAAATGGGCTATATATTCAATTTTCCAGCATCTATCCATCACAACTTTCATGCCAGCTTTCAGGGCTTTTTCTGCTGCATTCTCATTGATCACACCCAGCTGCATCCAGATTGCTTTGGCACCAATTTGAATAGCTTCATCAACAATAGGTTCTACAAATTCTGATTTCCGGAAAACATCCACTAGTTCCACGGGCTCTGTGATGTGTTTTAAATCGGGATAACAGGGAATGTCGAATACTTTTTGGCAATTAGGGTTGACCGGAAATATCTGGTAGCTCTTCTTCAACATAAAATTTGCCACGGAATATGAATCACGTTCCGGTTTATCTGATAAACCCACCACAGCAATTTTCTTGTAATTTTCTAAAATTTCCACGATGTCCTGATTAATGTTCATATGCAGCCTCGGTGTTTAAATTTTTATGTGGCCAAATAGAATTAGGGCAAAAATTTAAAATGGTGGCTCGCTTAATAAAATGGGTATTATTATTTTATCTCTACTTTTACGTACAAGGGATGATTCAGCTCCCCTGGTAATATGGAAATAATATGAGAGGATTTATAATTTACCCTTCTCTTTTGTGTTTTTTATTTTTGTATTTTAACTGTATATTCAATTGTAAAAAGTGCAATCGAGGAATGTATGGGTGCTAAAGAGGAATTTCAGAATCTGATCGATATAATGGCCCGCCTGCGGAAGGAATGTCCCTGGGATAAGAAGCAGACCCCTCAGTCGCTTAGGCAGTATATACTGGAGGAGGCTTATGAAACGATAGAATCGATTGATGATGAAAATTGGGATGAACTCAAGAAAGAATTAGGCGATCTCCTATTACAGATCGTTTTCCAGGCAGAAATTGCAGTTGAGGAAAAACGGTTTACTCTGGAAGAGGTGATTCGGAATATAAATGAGAAATTAATCCGGAGGCATCCTCATGTATTTGGTGATGTAAAAGTTAATAATGCGGAGGAAGTAAAAGAGAATTGGGAACAGATTAAAATTCACAAAGAAAACAGGACGTCGTTGCTAGAAGGTGTCCCTCGGAATTTGAGTGGCTTGCTCAGAGCACAAAGACTTCAGGATAAGGCAGCCCAGGTAGGATTCGACTGGCCGGAAATTACCGGTGTTTTTGATAAGATCAAGGAAGAGATTGAGGAACTTGAAGAGTCCCTTAAAGAGAGAAACCGTGAAGCAGTGGAGTTTGAGCTGGGAGATCTTCTGTTTACTCTGGTTAATTTTGCCAGATTTCAGGATATTAATGCCGAGGATGCTTTACGAAAATCGATTAACAAATTTGTTTCCCGCTTTCAGTACATTGAAAAGAGATTAAAAGATTTGAATAAAACCATCTATAATTCCTCGCTGGAGGAAATGGATGCGTTATGGGAAGAGTCAAAAGATAAAATATAACACTCCGAACTTTTTGTTATGATGATAAACCTGATCGGTTTTTTAATTGCCCTGGTAATTTTTGCCCATGTCCTTGTGATCGTTGGCTTATATCGACAAAAAGTGATGCCATTTTTTGTCCCCCTCTATATTTATTTAAATATTTTAATGATTGTGATCGAGATATGTGCTCTCTTTTTTCTGCAAACCAGCCGCCTGGAAATCCTATCGGCAGTCTTTGATGCCCGCTTAATTGTAGAAGCATTTGTTCCACCGATCCTCGTTGCCCTTAATCAGGCATACAATTCCGGTGTTGCCTGGCCAAAGCCCAAATTGAATAATTTTTTCTTTTGGGGCATGAGCATGCTCATAGCCATTTTTGTTCTGCAGGGAAAGATGATTTCCGGTGTGGTAAACTTGAATGGCATTTTTTTCCCGCAATATGGTCGGTTTTATCCATTATTCTTGTCCTATTTTTATTTCTGTCTGATTTATGTTTTCGTTGATTTTTTGAGGAAAAATAAGAGTGTTGGTACCGATTCCGAAGCTGGTGCTATTAAGAAACTTATTCTGGTAGTGCTCCCGGTCTTTCTTATTCTTTTTTCCTTCTTACATCTTTCACCCTATTTGGGATTTATCCATCCGGTGATATTATTTAGTTATCCCATACTTAGCGTAATGCTCATTTATCTTGCCTTCAAATTTCATTTATTCGATTATAATGAAAGAGGTGTCAACGCTATTTCCTTCTTCCTGGTATCTTTGCTCTATTTGGTAATTTTCTCTTTTATCTCAATTCGCTTTCAGGTCTGGTCTTTTATTCTGTTAATACCTCTGTTGTTGCTGGTTTTTAAGCTTTACCAAATGATAGAGTTTTATACCGTCCGGATACTACATACCCGGAATTTTTCGGAAATGTACAATCTTGAGGAAGAATTGGAAGTTCTATTTACCGAAACGGGTAAATATATTGACAATCAAGCATTGGCTCAATTTTTAGGGGAGTATGCCCAAAAGGTGTTGAGATGTTCCAAATGCGCCGTGATAACCGCGCAATTTGATATTCGGCCGTATCAGATATTATATCTGGAAGGGTTCGAAAAAGAGCAGATCGATCCCATTCTGACCACCAGCAATTCCCCCCTTCTGGAAAAATTGGAATTGGAGAGACAGGTCTTAAATAAGTTTGACTACCTCCCACATTCCAGTGTTTATAAGCAGATGGAAGCAAGTCAGCTATACCTGATGATCCCGCTGATTGCCCATTCCAAACTCGAAGGATTCATTTTTCTGGGGGGAGAGAAAAGGATCACCCGGTTTTTGAAAAAGGATCTGGAATTCATTCGGTTCTTTTCGATCAGTGCCGGTCATGCCTTTCATAATATTCAATCGATTCAAAATACGGTACAAACTCAAAAAATGGCCGATCTGGGAATTGTTGCTTCACAACTCGCACACGATTTTCAATCGTTCATCACCCTGGTAAAGCTGGATACATCGGAGGAAGACCGAGTACGTCAGCGGGCAAATTATATGGAAAAATTGGTAAAGGATTTGTTGAACTTTGCCAAACCAAAAGAATTGCAACTGACCATGGTCGACATCAATGAATTGGTCGACATGACCCTGGATGTTATCAAGATACCGGACAAAATTGTATTGGAACGCCATTACTCTCAGAGCATTCCCAAAATAAACATTGACATCGATCAGATGCGCCGGGTGTTTATGAACTTATTTGAGAACAGCGTAAATGCCATGAAAGATAAGGGCGGGCGACTTAAAGTGACTACCCGACCACTGAGACTGCTATCACCCATGCGCAGAAATACCTGGATGTATATCGAAATTTTGGATGAAGGGAAAGGTATTCCCGAGGAGTTTCTGGAAAAAATATTTGATCCGTTTTTTACCACCCGTAAAAATGAAGGTGGTAATGGGCTGGGGCTTGCTATCGTAAAGCAAATCATCACCCGTCATAAGGGATTTATTGATGTGACCAGCAAATTAAACAAGGGGACGATTTTTAATATCAGGTTGCCATATCTAATTTAGGTAAGAAATGGAAATCCCGAACAAAATATTGATTATTGAAGATAATGTGGCTTGGGCGGAAAGTTACCGGCGCTGGATAGGGGATCAGTTTGAACTAAAACTGACCTTTAATAAAACGGAGGCTCTGGAAGCTTACCAAATTTTCAATCCGGACCTGGTAATATTGGATCTGGGGCTTCCCCAAATTCAGGTAGGATTATCATTACTGGATGAGTTCATAAAAAAAGCACAGGATACAAAAATAATTGTGGTCACCTCATTCAAAGAACATGAATATGCCCTGGAGGCGCAGCGTCGGGGAGCCCACTCCTACTTTTCCAAAGGAGAGAATATAGAAGAAGAATTACCCTTCCTGGTCAAGCAGGCCATGAAGATGCTTCAATTGGAAAGGGAGAATAATGATTTGCGTCTGCAATTGAAGGATAAGTTACATTTCGACCATATCGTCTCGATAAGCCGTCCCATGCAGAGCATACTTGCCCTGATTGAAAAAATAAAAGAGAGCACCGAACCTATCATATTGACCGGGGAATCCGGTGTAGGCAAAGAAGTCATCGCCAGACATATTTTTGATCGCAGTCATGTTTTTAAAAAGCAGTTTATCGCTATTAATTGTGCCGCTTTACCGGCAAGTCTTCTGGAGAGTGAATTGTTTGGTTATGAGAAAGGAGCCTTTACCGGTGCGGTGAAAACCACTCGGGGAAAACTGGAATTGGCAAATGATGGGACATTTTTTCTGGACGAGATCGGCGACTTACCTCTGGAGCTCCAGGCAAAATTATTAAGAGTTTTAGAAAATAAAAAATTTTATCGCTTGGGAAGTGAAAAAGAAATTAGTGTCAATTTCCGCTTGATTACCGCCACCAATAAAAACTTAAGCGCCCTGATCAAAGAGAAAAAATTCAGGGAAGATCTGTATTACCGGATTAATGTTTTTCCAATTGCCATTCCACCCCTACGGGAAAGACCGGATGACATCCCAGCCATGATCGACCATATCAATAAAAAATTTTGCGCTGAGAATGGTTTAACACCCCCGCAGATTACCAGCCGTACTGTAGCTTATCTATCGCATCTGCGCTGGGATGGGAATGTGAGGGAGCTGGAAAATACCATTAAACGCCTAATCATTACCGGACACTCTACCATTGATTTAACAGATCTGCCCGCCGATATAATCGAACAGTCCAATAATTTTATGGATAAAGCATTAGCAAATGAGTTGACTCTGGAAGAAATATCAAAAATTTATGTAAAAATGGTATTGGAGCAGAAACAGGGAAATAAGAAAGAAGCATGTAAGCTTTTGAATATCAACTATCGAACCCTGATGAGTAAATTGAAGAGCTGATTTTGTAGATTTTACAACCATATTACCTTGGTGTTGTAATTTATACAATCCCATTCTGATAAATTCCCTTGTAACTTTTAATTATTTATTGCCTTAAGGTCGATTTTCCTCTTAACCTATTAAAATTAAACAAATTATCCTAATAATTTCCTGGCAGGGTTTGTGTTAGATAATAAGTAGTGAATGAATGAAAACATATCATTACTAACCATAACCACGGAAGGAAAGCACATGAAAGTACTGGTGTATGAAACAAGCAACGATCGGGCAAAACTCATCCGGGATTTGCTGGGTACTTACCGATACAAAGTCTTTTTCAATCATAATGACAACGGTTCCCTCGATTCTATCCAGGACATTCGGCCATCTTTGATCATCATGAGTGTAAACAATCGTTCTCACATCGAATTGCTGGAGAAGATTAAACAGCACAACCGTTATTCCAAAATTCCGGTTATTTTAATTTCCAAAATCAACTCACAGGAACTGGTGGACAGATTTAATAAAATGCCCAATGTGGATTACCTGGTTGAACCATTTAAGATTAAGAATTTCCGGCATATTGTCGAACGGTGGATAACATTCAGGAGTTTATACGTTAATTAATGGAAAGACTTTTTGTAAAAAGTTTAGAAGTTTTTTTATCCCATATCCACTTCATTACTCTCTTTGCCGTGCTGTTGGTCTTCCGGCTTTTTCCCGGCAAACAGGAATCGATTAAATAAGTTGTTGAATTTTGTCCACTCACTGTCCGGTACCTGATCATTATTAATGATCCTGAGTGCGGCGTTTGCTTTCACATCTAATTTTATCAATTGATCGAGGATAATTCCTTCGAGTGTCATTGGTGGGATTGGCGATCCGCTTTCCTCACTACCTTCTCTGCTTAAAATCAAATGCAACAGACTTTGCCCCAGTTCCTTCGGGAAATCCGGGATCTGCCTGATTATTTCATTTGTTTTTTCGAAACTGATGGTGACGTGTCCGATAAGCCGGCCCTCGGTCGTGTATTCAATGAAACCGTTGGTACCAAATTCGATGGGATTACCCAGATAGTGCAGAATAATAGCGGTTTTTAAAAGATCCAGATTGATGTCCGGATAATGTTCAAATAGAATCTGGGATAAATCTAATAAACATACCGTGTGCTCGAGTACACCATAAAGATAATTGTGATGCCACAATTTGCCCGTGGGAGATTTTACATAATTTTGCAGTGCATCATCATCCGGAAATGCTTTGTCCAGTAAAAGGTGGAGGTATTCATTTTTAATGCTTCCTATATGATCCTTAAACTTCTCTAGGAACCCTTCAATATTCTTATCACTTTTCGGCAATAAATCCTCGGCATTTATTTGATCCTCTTGGTTAACCGGTCGGATTTTCTCGATATGTACTTCTTTAGTATCTTGAAATATTTTGATTTTCCCCTGGATTTTAACGATTTGACCCGACTTATATTTTTGGAAATGCCGCTCTGCTTTATTCCATATTTTGGCCTTCAAACGTCCGCTTTTATCACCTAATTCAAGTGATAAATAGGGTTCTCCATTTTGCTTATACCTCAACTCTTTTTTTCGGATAATACAGTAACCAAGAAAATCGTCTCCGATTTTCAGTTTTTTCATCCCTTTTGTTTTCATATAACCCTCCAATATATGATTTTACCGATGAGTCTAAATCCGGGATTAATACTTAATCTATGATTGGCTGCATATTACAAATTTTTTTTAAAGATATCTATTTTTTTATGAATTTATGAAATTTTTGGTAATTGATTCGATTATTTGATTGAGCTATTTTTGTTTAATAATTGACCTTGTTTATGAGATATTATGGAAATTGGTATTATATCCGATACGCATAATAAACTTCCCGATGAAATATTTGGAATTTTTAAAGGTGTTGATATCATCTTACATGCCGGTGACATTGGTAGTATGGATATAATCACCGGGTTGAATCAAATTGCCCCTACTAAAGCGGTCTATGGAAACACCGACATTTATTCAATCGCTTCTGTTTTGCCGTCCAAGTTAAAAATAGAAATCGAAAATCTGAACTTTTTATTGATCCACAATATCGGAAATATTAAAAATTTTTCCTGGAAGATTCTAAGAGGAGATTATAAACCAATTCCGGATGTGGTGGTATTCGGTCATACACATGCCCCCACCTTCAGCAGAAATTCTGAGATTCTTTTTATCAATCCTGGCAGTGCCGGCCTGCCCCGTGGCGGATACCCGGCTTCGGTTATGAAAATTAAAGTTTCAAATGGAAAGATTGTTCAGGATCAGCTGATAAAATTAGGTCAACATTAAAAACAATGTTAACCTGAAATCCAATAGAAATAAAAAAAGTCCGAATAAAAATTCGGACTTTTAATTTTTCAGAGATTATTTCGCTTCAGGCATATACTTCTTTTTCATTACATTTGCAGACTCGGATATTATCTGTTTGATATTTCCAGCTATTGTTGTCTTCCGAAAAGACCGATTCTACTTTTTTTACATAGGTATATACATCCCCACATACCGGACAGCTTTGCCCCATTTTTTGCGCTTTGGCTACCTTCGAAGCGAAGTCTTGTTTCTTTGCCATGTCTATGTTCTCCTATTTTTCATATTTTTCAATCATTCAATAAATGATAAAGATTTTTCACTCTACTCAACGTCGGAAGAGTCCTTCGGTTCCTTCCGTTCATCATATTCCTGAAAAACCGCAATTGAATTTGGGCCAATTAATCTGGCCTGTTTTATAGACTCTTCTCCTTTTTTTATCACTATTTCTATATCACTTCCAAGATGATTATTCGGCACGATCCCAATATTAGCATAGAAATCAAATGCCTGACCGTTTCCCCATATTTTTTTGTCGCGGAGTTTCGACATTAGTTTTTCGGCAAATTCATCGATGCCATTTCCATTTTTCTGGACATTCGCAATCGCAAATGTTTCCTGAAAAAGCCGGAAAATATAATCAGTCTCTTTCAGGTTTGGCAACACTAAAGATAAAAATTCCGTTATTACCTGCTTGTACAGTTCCTCACTCTCTTCCTTTAGTTGGAAATATATTTTTAGGAAAAGCAGGTTGCAATTGAGATTGAACTTTAGTGCCCGTCTTATTTCACGGGTCATGATGTGCTTGAAGGCAGTCAGATTCTCCAGCTGGGTTAGCTCGTCCTTAAATGTGGTTAGTTTTAGTTTATCCAGAGTTAGAGTGGTTGTATGGAGTGTAGCAACCTGGTTGGCAATGGTTTGCATAATTCTTTTGTGCTGATCCTTAAAATTTTTTGGTCGGTAACTTTCCAGACAAATTGCTCCAATTATTTTCTTTTTGTTGGCGATGGGTATACTCAAAAGTGAGAGATATTCTTTGGATGGTGTTTCGTCGGTAGAAAAACGGGGAACATAATTTTCCTTGGTGGAAAAATCCTCTACTAGAAGGGATTGGTTTTTGCGCATCACCCAGCCCACCATACCTTCGGAAAGTGGGAAAATTTTATCTTTTTTGAGATTCCCGGTTCCGCCTTTAATGTCGAACAGTTTGCCCTGACGCTCACCAATTTTGGTGGAAACCGAGATTCTATCGCAGGGAATAATCTTCGGCACTTTCGAAAGCAAGTAATTCCAGAGGTCATCTACAGTCTGAATTTCATTTAATTCTTTGCTGACATCGAACAGAATATGGGTTAACCAGTTCTCTGATTCATACTCATATAATTTATTGCTATCGAAAAGTTTAACCGTTATCAGGTTACCAAATTGCTTCAGAATGTCCAGATCGTCGTTGCTGTATGCCTCTTGCGCAGCTGTATCGACACAGAGAACACCCACGATAAGCTCTTTGAAGAACACCGGCACCCCGGCAAATGAATTGGAGGGATTTTCGCCCTCTTTATAATACGGTAAAATTTCACTCCCCTGGGGTAAATGATTCTCAATCAGGGAGTTTCGGTTTCTGAGAACCAGACTGGGAAGTCCCTTGCTTATTTCAAAAGTTTTTGTGGTAATAAAATTAGATTCTTTATCTGTTAAAAATCTGCGGATGGTAAATTCTTTCTTTGAATAGTTGGCAAACAAAAGAATCACCGTATCCGATACCAGCACATTTTTGATAATTGAAAGGGTATAATCCAAAAATTTTTCAAATAACTCTTCCACATCTTCATCATTTTCAATATGAAGCCAGTTTTGCTCGTTCTCCTCGAGCTCGGGGAGTTCCTGATCTGTCTCATCCTCTTGATCTGTTTCTTCCTGGTATTGGGTTTGATAATACAGGTAAGCTACGAAGACGACAAAATAAAGTACCTTCAGAATGAGCCATCCCAAACTGGAGGGCAGCAAACTAAGGATAAAGAACACAATAATTCCTATAAGGATTGAGATATGAAAGTAGGTACGAGGTAACGGGCGAAATAAATTGAAAAACATGGATATCCGATAAAAATTCACTGAACAAAAATTTAGAGAACTTTTACCAATAAATCCAATGAAATTTTGATAAGAAAAGGCTGATTATTGATTGCCACCGACTTGCAAAAATCCTTCTTGTTTGATCCCGCTGGTATCATTACGACTGGAATCCGGAATCAAAGTCGTCTTCCCTGATTGCGATGGCAGCGCCTGACCCCCACCTGTAGATGACTTGCCAACGGAGATCTGAGTGCTGGCTGGTGAATTAACCGGTATCTGAGAGGTATCCGTAGT
>Ga0307445_10002016_pt1 | contig 11316 bp, 9 predicted proteins | sample SalMarSW160330MG_FD_202147 | JGI IMG/M metagenome (GOLD analysis project Ga0307445, IMG submission 202147) | Salt marsh sediment microbial communities from the Plum Island Ecosystem LTER, Massachusetts, United States - SW1603-30 | ecosystem: Environmental > Aquatic > Marine > Intertidal zone >...
TTCGTTCATGTCACGGCATCCTTCGCCAATCAGGGCGCGGATCTCGCCCGCGGTCACCCGTTCGCAGCGACAGACAATGGTTTCATCCGTGATGCGAGCCTGTACATCATCGAGTGACTGGGTCACCTGCGGATCTTGGATTCTGATTCCCGCTATGCGCTTGGCGATTCCCTTTGCCGCTTTCACCTTTACCAGCGCCGTGCGGTCATTGCGCGCAATCGCCTTTATCTCTTCCACGCGAACCTCATCCAAGTAGCCGGCTTCAGAATCAACGACCGTCACCATGTCTCCGATTGAGAATCCGCCCGGCGGGAACTCATAGGGGATTGTCACAGTCGGCATCGCCGGGTTGCGCCGGTAGTCGACGAGCGTTATCGCAAGGCCGGGGCAAACGGCGACACATTGTTCGCAACCGATGCATTGGCCGCCATCTAAAGCGAATTGCGGCCGGCGGCGAATGTCGTCACTGTCGACGCTGATCAGGCCGCGTGGACATACAGAACTGCACGGATTGCACGGGATCTCCTGGGAGCAGTGAAGGATAGGGAACACTCCCTCTTCCCGATCCGGAACGGACTCCACCGCGATCGATCCCGGCCGAGACTTGAGAATGTCAGCCGTGCGCGACCACTGGTCCGGTACCGGTTCATCCGTTGCTCCGAGCGCGTGTGCGATCGAGCGCCCCTTGATCTTGCCGGAGAAGATCGCGGCCGACGCCTCGGCGATCTCTTCCGCGTCGCCGGCGTCAAACACGTTCATTCCGTACTCGCGCGCCTTGGCCGTGAACTCATCCACCGGATCGAGGCCGACGGCAATCAGTAGGGTGTCGCAGGAGAAGGACTTCTCCGTTCCGGCGATAGGACGAAACGCGTCGTCGATCTGGGCGATGGTCACTGACTCGACTTGCTCGTCTCCGTTTGCGCTTACGATGGTGTGCGACGTATAGATTGGGACACCCAGGCGGGCAAGCTTGTCCTTATGAACCTTGTATCCGCCACACTCGGGCAACGCCTCCACGAGGCCTACGACCTCGATTCCCGCCTGCAACGCATGATAGCCCGCAATCAGACCGACATTGCCCCCACCGACAATGAACAAACGTTCCGCCGCCTTGATGCGATCGCGATTGACGAGCGTTTGAAACGCGCCGGCGCCATATACGCCGGGAAGGGTGTTTCCATTGAACACGAGGGATTTCTCTCTTGCGCCCGTCGCTACCAACAGGATCTGCGGCTCGACAATGACGTAGTCCTTCTCATCCCGCCAGATTCCGACTTTCTTGTCGCTGAACACCGCTACCGCGGTGCTGTTGAGCCATACGTCCACCGAGGGAAGCGCGCGTATCTCGTCCGACAGAATGGTCGCGATGTCAATCCCTCTTGTCCCGGCGTGCACGGCATCGACCGAGCCGAAGAAGCGATGTGTCTGCAGCACAAGCTTGCCGCCCAAGCGGTTCTTGTCATCTACGAGCAGCACGTCTATCCTGCGACGGCCGAGTTCGCTCGCCGCCGACAACCCTGCCGGTCCGCCACCGATGATCAACACATCCACGGCAAGCGTCTCGACAGTGTTCATCGTCGGTGCGCGGTCGTTTCGCGGCAGTTGCGGCAGACCAGCAATCGGCTCGACTCGCATTCCCTCTTTGACAGGGGTCATGCACGACTTCACCGGCACACCGTCGGCGATCACCATGCATTGGGAGCACTGGCCGTTGGCGCAGAATATTCCCTGCGGCGCGCCGTCTTTGTGATGATGTCCAAACACACGCACGCCATGGGCGAACAGAGCAGACGAGATCATCTCTCCGCGCTTTGCGGTCAGCTCTTTCCCGTCCCAGAGAAACGAAATCTCATCAACTGGTTCGATTGCGAGAATTGGATGCTTCGTAAGTCGGTACGCTGTCATCGTCTCCTTGCCCTTCACGGGGTTCGGTCAGAACCATGCCTCACGGCGCATTCCCGTGCTAGCGAATACTACCGCTAGCCACACTCTCCTTCCAGCACAAATCCCGCTGGAAACGGATCGTCTTCCAAAAGGACAAGCGAGCCGATCCCGGTCACGTAGGCGGCACCCGTCACTTGCGGAACGATGCCGTCGATGTCTCCCACTTTCGTCTCGGCGAGCACCCTTCCTACGAACTCGGTACCCAGTATGCTGTGGTAGCGGTAATCCGTGTGTGTTTCCAGTCTTCCCGTCGCGTGCAGAAACGCCATCTTGGCGCATGTGCCGGTTCCGCACGGGGAGCGATCCACTTGTCTGTCTCCGAAAATTACCACGTTCCTGTCTGGGTCGCCCTCCTCATAGAACTCGACGAGATCAGCCGTCATCGGTATGCCTGTTCCGGGATGATGAACATCGACGCACTCATTCAACCAGGCGCGAATCTCCATGCCTTTGTCTATCAATTTCGGCAAGAGCGTGCGACTGACGCGAAGCCCCACTGACCGTACGTCGACTAGGGCAAAAAGATTGCCTCCGTAAGCCAAGTGCACCTGGACTCCGTTGTAATCGTACGCTTGCAGATAGAAACCGGGAACGTTCTGAAATGTGACACTGACGATTTCGCCATCCGCCCGCTGCAGGTGGCAGCGGACTATGCCGGCCGGTGTGTCCAGAAGAATTGTCTCCTTCTCCGTGAGAGCAAGCGTCACGAGCGCGGTCACCACTCCGATCGTTCCGTGGCCGCACATCGACAACGTTCCGTTGTTGTCGAGAAAGACCACGCCGAAGTCCGCGCTCGGATCACAAGGCGGTGTCAGGACTGCGCCGAACATGTTGCGATGGCCGCGCGGCTCGTCGAGCAAGAAGCGGCAAAGGTCGACGCCGGCTGTGTCCAGCCATCTTCGTCGTTCCGCCATGTTGGCACCGGGTATTGTCGGAAGCCCTCCCGTGGCAATGCGCGTCGGCTCGCCTGCAGTGTGCGTGTCAACAACCTGAACAAACCGGCGCAGCCTCATGTTCACGCCTCCATCAGTTGTTCCACTGGTACGTAATCATGCCTGTAGCCGAAGTAACGTGGTCCGAATGTGGCTATTCCCCGCTCGGTCCGCATCCGCTCGTGCGCCGGGATCAGTACGACCGAACCCCGGTATCCGTAGCGGACGATGTCGGTGCGAATCGGCTCCCCGGTCGCCGGATCGAGGATGCAGATGAGATCGGGAGGCATACAGCGGACATCGCCGTCGATCTCTATCGTCAGCCACTCGTTCTGGAAGCCGATGATCGCTTTGCGATCTTTGAAATCATCGACCCCTTCCATCGTGATCCGCCCCAGCGAAAACCCCTTCGTCTTCTCGGCGCCGAATTCGCGATCGATGTCCACTATCTTTCCGCAGAAGGCTTGATAGCCGCCGGTGAGCGCGATCACTTCGGCGATCGGATCGAGATGCTTCTTGCGTGCCGCAAACACAAGTCGACCCAATTCCCACGCCATGGATATGGAACGCAGAATACCCGTGTCCTTGAGCTGCCGGCCGGTCATCGGATAGCCGGCGATCCACGAGATCCCGCCATAGGCCATCGCCGCGTTTCGTATGATTCGTTCCGTCAACAACGCATCCGAGGAATCGCAGATCGTTACGTGTCCCTTCTCATCCGCGGCCGCGGTGGGGGAGGGGGATACGCCGTGCACATAGAACGACGTCATTTGCAGTTCCGGGAAGGCACGCCCCATTCCGTCGGCATCGATTACCGGCACCCCCACCGCGCCGGCTACCGCCATCGGAACCGGGGTGTTCACTCCACCCGCCTCAGGCGGCACAACTGCCTGGATCGGCTTCCCCATGTACCGTCGTAGCCTGTCATAGCACCAGAACAGTTCCTGCCCGTTCGGCGGCTTCTCGGTGAGAACGAGCGCCGCTCCCAGACATCCGGCGATCGTGGCAAGGGCGTCGTCGGGCATTGCCTCGGGATCGACAAGCAAGATTTCGTTACCCTGATCGACCACGTTGTATGCCCACAAGAGGCCGATCTCCGGATCTCCGCCGCCGCCGGTTGCGAGGATCGACGCCCCTAGTGTAATCTCGGAAAGAGCCTGTTTATCGATTGTCTTGTACTCACTGACTCCCCATTCGCGAAGAATGTCTCGTACTCCCACGGCTCACTCCTTTTTGCTCATTAGCTCGCGCGAGGCGCTGGTTAGAAGCTCATGTCCGGAGGAGGTGACGACGACCATGTCCTCCACGCGTGCCGCTCCCACTCCCGGCACGTAGATCCCCGGCTCCACCGTGAGCACCATTCCGGGTTCGAGAAGCGTGTCCCTCCCGCGGTCCGCGATCGGTTCCTCATGCGACGAAAGGCCGACACCGTGGCCGGTGAGATGAGGGAAGAAATCACCCAAGCCCGCGTCCTCGATGATCGTTCGCGCCGCGGAGTCGACTTCTTTGGCGGCCACTCCCGGCCGGACCGCAGCGATCGCGGCTTGTTGCGCCTCGCTTGCGATCTCAAAGATCCGCCGCTGTTCCGCCGACACTTTTTCTACCGCGAACGTGCGCGTGATGTCCGAGCAGTAGCCGTTTACAATCGCCCCCATGTCCAGAAGCGCCATCTCTCCTGCCACGAGGGCCTTGCGAGAAGAGAATCGCTGAGGAAGCCAGCTGTTCTCGCCGGACATCAAGAACGACTCAAAAGATGTTCCTTCAGCGCCTGCTTGCGCCATCAAGTATTCCGCCCAGGATGAGAGCTGGCATTCACACATGCCTGGTAGAATTGCGCGCCTTATCTGCTCCATTGCGTCACTCGCGATGTTGGCCGCAGTGCGCAAGAAATCCAACTCGACGTCCGTCTTGATCATTCTCATCTTGGCGGTAAATGGACGCACATCGATCGACTCCCATCCGTTTCCCAGTGTGCGTAAGTATTCGGCCTGCTCCAGGCTGATTGTGTCCTTCTCCAGACCGACGCACCTTATGCCGTTCACGAACAACGGCCGTAACGCGTCAAGATAGCTGGGGGTATCTTCGGGAAACGGCACGATGCGGTCGATCCACACATCGCGCTTCGCCCGATTGAGATCGAGGTTGGCAACGAAGTAGGTCGGCCCATCGGTCGACGAGATCGCAAGGATGGAATTGACCACCCGATTCAGACGAAACCCGGTGAAATACCTGATGTTGTCGCGATCGAACAGCAGCACAAGATTGAGATCCTGTTTCTTCATCCACTCAATCAGCGTCTCGACGCGATCTGCGTAGATTGGAGAGTCAGATCTGTTCACGGATGAGCGTCTCCTTCTCTGGGTTCGCCAGATATACCTTCTTGGGAACACGGGATTCCAAGCTCGAATCGGCCTGCCCGGCAAGCTCAAGGATCAGCATTCCGTCCGCGAGGACCGCTAGGAGTGGCTCCAGGTCCGCTTGTGGGAGGTCGAGCTGCTCTTCCAGTACCGATCTTTCGATGTACGGGGTATCGATGATTGCCTTCAGTAGGCTGCGATAGCGGGGATCGGATTCGATAAGCGCTTTTATGTCCATCAGTTCTCACCTCCACTGGTGTTCAGTTCTTCCACAGGTACATAATCCAAGTCGTAGCCGAAGTGCCGCGGACCGAACATCTCGATCCCTTTCGGTGTTCGCATACGTTCGTGCGCCGGGATGAGGACGATCGTGCCACGATAACCGTACTTCATGATGTCGGTACGAATCGGCTCTCCCGTCTCCGAATCGAGGATGGCGATAAGGTCGGGAGGAAGACAGAGGACTCGCCCATCGACCGCCAGGTTCAACCATTCATTCTGAAAGTCGAGTGTTGCCGTTTGTCCTTTGTAGTTGTCGATCCCCTCCAGCGTGACCGCGCCCAGGGTGAATCCTTTGTTTGTCTCCGAGCCGAAATCGCGGTTGATATCCACGATCTTACCGCGGAAAACGCGGAACCCTTTTACGTTTCGTTCCTTCTCAAGGCTTTCCAGCAGTTCGGCGATCGGATCGAGGTGTTCACGTCGCGCACGCATGACGGCGCGGCCGACCGCCCAGGCGATACTCTGCGAATTGAGGATCGACGTGTCCTTCACTTGCCTTCCGGTTAGCGGATAGGTTGCGATCCAAGAAATCCCACCGTAGGCCATGGCGACGCGCCGCGCCAGTGTCTCCGCCAACACGTCGTCGTCTCCGGTATCGATGATGGTTACGTTCCTGCGATTATCCACTGATACGGTGGGGGATGAATGCACGCCATGCGTGACCCACGACGTCATCTGCAGTTCGGGAAAGGCGCGGTTCATCCCGTCGACATCGATTACGGGAACACCCAGCTCGCCGGCCGCTGCATAGGAGACGGGCGAGTTTACCCCGCCGCACTCGAGCGGGATTGTCGCCTCAATCGGCCGACCGAGGTAGGTCTCCAGCCGCTGCATCGCCAGGTTCAGCACTTCTCCGCTCGGTGGTTTCTCGGTGAGGACGATTGCCGCTCCCAGACAAGCCGTGCTCGCCGTCTGGATTTCATCGGGCACATCGAGAGGGTCGATCATCAGGATCTCCTTCCCTTCATCGATCACCTTGTACGTCCACAACAGACCGATCTCGGGGTCTCCGCCGCCGCCGGTAGCTAGGATGGACGCCCCGAGAGTAATCTCGCTGATCGCCTGTTTGTCGATGACGCGAAAATCCTTAACCCCCCATTCGTTGAGGATCGAGCGCGCGCTCATACGTTTTTCCGTCATCAGAGTACCGCCCCTTTGACCCGAATGCGGATCTTCTCTCTCTTGCCTGGCATGTAGGTGAACGGGATCTCTTCCACATCTATCACCGACACTGTGTCTCGGATCGCCCCGGCGGCGACGGCGTTGTCCGTCGCGTGTTCCGTGACATTTGCGATCGCTTCATCGCGATCATCGATATCGAGATCGACTACTCCTTCCGCATAGGCGCCTATCTCGGCAATTGTTGTACCCACGGCGCCGCCCACTTCGAAGTGATCCGGACTGAGAACCTCGCTCACGCCGGCGATGCCGACCTTGGGGACCACCATCGCCCCGCCCCCGATGAAGATGGCGGGGACCGGCTCGGGCGTTGTCTTCATCTTGTCGATAACCTCTTCCAGCGTCTGTTTGATCTTCATCCACGCCTGTTCAACCAGCTGTTTGGGCAGTGCCGCGATCTTTTCCGGATGGGTGACGTAGTTGGTCTTGAAGACGTCGAGCTTCTGCTGTAGCTTGCCCAGCGCCACCGCGGTATCGTGCACGGTGAGCAGCGGGCCGCCGAACGACTTGCCCAGCCGAACCAGGTTGTAACCGACGCTCTCCGGACCGAGGCTGGTGACAACGTCGCCCTCATGCTTCACGATCGTTCCGCCTCCGAGCGCTATGGACAGTAGATCGGGGCAGCGGATGTTCGTCTTTACACCACCGATTGTGACGGTGATCGAAGATTCGCGGGGGAAACCATTGACGATATAGGCGACATCGGTCGATGTCCCGCCGATGTCTATCACCACCCCGTCCTCAATCCCGGACAGGTAGACCGATCCGCGCACGCTCGCCGCGGGCCCGGAAGCAACCGTGAAGATGGGATAGTCAATCGCGTAGTCGGCCGACATCACGCTTCCGTCGTTTTGCACAATGAACAACGGGGCTTCGATTCCGCGCTCGCGTACCGCGGCCCGTAGTGACTTGACCGCCCGTTGCATCACCGTGATTACCGAGGCATTGAGGATGGTCGAGTTCTCCCGCTCTAGTAGGGAGATGGTCGCTATACGATGCGACAATGTGATGTGAACATCGTCACCCAGGATATCTCGCACGATCTCAGCCGCCTGCTCCTCGTGATCGTTGATGATCGGAGAGAAGACGCCGGTGATCGCCACTGAATCAATCTTACCTTTCATCTCGCGGCACGCATCGGCGATCGCTTGCTTATCGAGCGGAACGATGTCCCGTCCGTCATACTCCGATCCGCCACGGATGATGTGCACAAGCTCGCTCCCGCCGATCGCCTGTTTGAGATCTTCAGGCCAGCCGGTTAGCGGAGGAATGGCCGTGGTCGCTGGAGCGCCGAGGCGGAAGATGCCGACCTGGTTGAGGTTTCGCCTTTCGATGAGGGCGTTGGTCGTGTGCGTGGTCCCAAGCGACACCATCGCCACATCGGCCGGATTCGCCTCCGACCTTGAGAGCACTTCGTCCAACGCCTCGACGATCCCTCCGGTTACGTCCTGCGTCGTGAGCGATTTCGCCTTGGCCAGCACTGTGCGACCTTGCATGAGCACTCCGTCGGTGAAGGTGCCGCCGACGTCGAAGCCAACGCGTAACTGTCCGGTCTCTTTCATCCGTTCTCCCCCCAAAGCCCCGTAATCCCGTATTGCTCCTCCAATCCCCACTGGTTGATTTCCTCACGTGGTGGAGATTGGTAGCCATATATCTTGCTGTGTGTCCAGTCAAACCGCTTTCGGAGCTCGATGAGAAACTCCGCGTACTTGAACGGCGCGAGCACCGCGTCGAGGACCGGTACGCCCAACTCTTCCTGCAGCTCCTTGTAGAAGCCAAACTCGATCGTGCATCCGAGGACAATGACCTCCGCCCCGTCGACTTCCACCGCCTCCCGTGCTGCCGCTCGCATCATTTGGGCCGTCTTTGCCGGATCCTTCTGAAAGTCGTATACGCCCATGTCGAGCGATTTGAACGACGCAAGTTGATCCGAGAAACCGTACTTGACGACGTTCTCGTGCATCTTCGGAATCCACTTCTTTCTCCCGACAAGGATGGAGAATGTGTGTCCCAGCGTGGTAGCTATATGCATCGCCGCCTCGGCGGGGGCTGTTACAATCATGTTCTCTGTTATCTCGCGCGCCTCCCCCAGGCCGGGATCGTAGAAACAGCCGATCACAGCGGCGTCGTAGCCGTCCAACTCCGCTTGGCGGACAACGTGCAGGGTATCGGCGAGGATGAGTGCCTCGTAATAGTGGTATTCGAGGTGCATCGGTCCGCGCTTCAGTGAAATCACGTCGATTACGGTCTCCGGCCGCTTCGATGTCTCGAGGAATTCCTTGATCGGTTGATCGAACAAGTCCGTTCCTACCGGGTCGATCCACAGTATCTTGCTCATGAGGTCACTCCTTTCCTTGTTTGTCTTCTGAGTCGGAATAGAGGTGGCAGCGGACGAAATGCCCCGGCTCCACCTCCAGCATCTCCGGGATGTCTTGCGAACAGCATCCGTTTATCTCGACGCAGCGGGTGTGAAAACCGCATCCTGGTGGGACATTCACCGGACTTGGGATTTCCCCCTCGGATCTGATCTTCGCCGGTTTCAAAGCCTCTTCTTCCGGCGACACGACAGGGATCGATGAGAGGAGCATCTTCGTGTACGGGTGAAGCGGTCTCTGGAAGAACTCAATTGTCGGCGCCACCTCGCAGATCTTTCCCAGATACATGATTGCCACACGCGTCGCTACGTTTCGCATTAGGCTCAGATCGTGTGTGATAAACAGGTACGATAGATTCATCTCCTTCTGGAATTTCAGGAGCATGTTGATGATCTTCGCTTGAATGGAGACGTCGAGAGCAGACGTCGGTTCGTCGAGGATGATCAGCTTGGGGCTGGTGGCAAGCGCGCGCGCAATCGCCACCATTTGTCTTTCCCCCCCTCCCAGCGAGTGCGGGGATTTGTACATGAAGTCGTGAGGAAGCTCGACGCGATCGAGCAGGTCCGCCACCCGCTGTTTTCGATCGTGTGCGTCACCTAGTCGATGCACCTTGAGCGGAAGTTCCAGGATCTGCTGAATGGTGCGCCTTGAGTTGAGCGAGGTTCCTGGATCTTGAAACACGATCTGAATAGCCTTCTTCAACGCCTTGGGGCGCTTGAAGACTGACGCCGAGATATCGTTTCCTTCGAAGACGATCTTGCCGGAGGTAGGAGCGTGAAGGCCGACCACGGTGTAGGCGACCGTGCTCTTCCCCGAGCCGGACTCTCCCACCAGACCCAATGTCTCCCCTTCCAACACAGAGAATGACACATTGTCTACGGCCCGTACCGTGCCGCGCGAAGTAGCGAAGAACTTCTGCAGCTTGTCGACCGTGAGAATCTCTCTACTCATCGGCCCCACCCCCGTATAGGTAACAGTCGACATCGTGGTCATCGGATACGTGTGTCGTCCGAGGACGGGCATCGCTGCATTGTTTCATCGCCTGAGGACAACGCGTGTGAAATCGGCAGCCGGATGGAGGAGAGAGGTAATCCGGAATCCTCCCGGGAATCCCCTCGGCGATTCCTCCGCCGGTGAGCTTGGGGAGAGCGCTCATCAGCCCGAGGGTGTACGGGTGAAGCGGATTGGCGAACAGTGCGTCATTCCGCGCCCCTTCCACGATATTTCCGGCGTACATCACGTAAACCCAATCGGTCATTTCGCGAACCACTCCCAGACTGTGTGTGATAAAAATCACAGATGTGCCGTGCTGATCGACAAGCCCGTTCAATAGACGAAGGACCTGATCCTGGATGGTCACATCCAGCGAAGTCGTCGGTTCATCGGCAATGAGGAGTTCGGGCTCAGTGGCAAGCGCCATTGCGATACAGACACGCTGACGCATTCCGCCTGACAGTTGCACCGGATAATTGGTGAATATTCGCTCCGCGTCGGGGAGCTGAACCTCGCGGAGCGCGGCAATCGCGCGCTTGCGTATCTGTTTCTTGGACGGGGATCCTCGCGATCCGTACTTGATTACCGATGTCAGTTGATCCCCAACGGTGAACACGGGATTTAGCGCGGCGGTGGGATCCTGGAAGATCATGGATATGCCACTCCCGCGTACACGCTGTATCCCTTGCGGACCCATCTTCAGTATGTCGCGGCCGCGAAACAGAATCTTTCCTTCCGTTATCCGCCCCGGAGGAGACGGCAGGATTCTGAGGACACATTTCATAGTTGTCGTCTTTCCGCACCCGGCCTCTCCGACCAGGCCGACCCTCTCACCGGTGCGCACACTTATTCCGACACCGTTCAGCACTAATAGATGCCCTTCATATACCTTGAACTCCGCGTGCAGGTTCTCTATCTTCAGCAGCGTTTCCGCCATCTCAGATCTCCTCGAGAGCGAATAGGTCACGGAAACCGTCGCCGATCAGGTTGAACCCGAGGACGGTAATCATGATTGCCACCGCTGGGAAGATGGCGATCCACCACTGATCGGGCAAGTACTTCGCCCCGTCCGCCACCATCGTTCCCAGATCCGGCGTGGGCGGCTGCGCGCCGAGACCGACAAAGCTGAGGGCCGATCCAATCAGGATCACCCACCCCATGTCAAGACTCATCTTGGTGAATATGCTGGACACGCAATTGGGAAGGATCTCGCGGAACAGGATGTGCGAGCGACTTGCGCCGGTGACCTCGGCC
>Ga0307445_10002018_pt1 | contig 11312 bp, 7 predicted proteins | sample SalMarSW160330MG_FD_202147 | JGI IMG/M metagenome (GOLD analysis project Ga0307445, IMG submission 202147) | Salt marsh sediment microbial communities from the Plum Island Ecosystem LTER, Massachusetts, United States - SW1603-30 | ecosystem: Environmental > Aquatic > Marine > Intertidal zone >...
GCATCAGACTTCCCCCTCCCGGTCCCCCTCGGAGACGATAAGGTTGAACCAGCCTTCAGGCTATTATCACCCGACTGTCGGACACGGCCAAGCGGAAAAACCTTGTCCCGCCTAGGTTTCCTCGTATGCGTCCTGTCCCAGCATCTCGTCGAGGCGGCTGAACGTGAAGCCCCGTTCCCGCAGGTGGGCAATGGTCTGGCGGACGGTCTCCAACACCGCGGCCTCATTCGCCTTCGGCATCCCGGCCGAGGACTCCAGCAGCAGGATGGAGCCGTTGCGGGCTCCGCGCGCGAGCTCCGCCGCCAGGCGCTTGGGATCAGGATCCCCGCCTTCCTGCGCGCGGATGTCCCAACCGATATTGAGAAGGTTCAAACGGTGCAAAATCCGGCTCACCCCCGGACGCGTCATGCCCGTGGGCAGGCGCACAAACCGCGGACGGCGTTTAAGAATCGAGGCCAGCGTCTGGTTGGCCTGCTCCAGCTCCCGCGTAATTTCCCGCAGCGGCAGGGGGATCCAGCTTCTGCGGACCTGGTAGCCGTGATTGCCGACCAAGTGTCCGGCGGCGTCCAGCCGTTTCAACCATGCCGGCCGGGACTTGGCGGCTTCGCCGGCGACGAAGAAGGCGGCGGGCACCTTTTCCTGCTGCAGCAGTTCCAGTAATTTGGATGTCAGTTTGTCGTCCGGATTGGCGTCGAAGGTCAGAGCCACCGCGCCGTGTTCGGAGGGACCCCGGTTGAGGGCGGGGAGGAAAAATCCCAGTTGCGGGAAGGCCGCGCCGGCCGCCAGCACGGACAGGTAAATCAAACCCAAACACGCGAGCAAAAAAATCCTGACGGGCACGGACTCAACGGAGACCCAGCAGGCGCCCGCAATTCCCAGCGTCCAGAGATTGCAGTGGGCAAACCAGGTGATCTCTTTGGGATGGTTGGAGTTCGATTGCCGCATTGGGATTGATTATAAAGTAAAACGGCGCGGCTGTGCGGGTTTTTTTCGCCGGTGCGGGAAACCCCGTGCCGGCGGTTTTCACCGGCTGCGGCGCGGATTGAATAATGCGGCGGTCACGGGCCCAAGCCCTGCAGGTGCTGCAAGGCCGTTTGCACTTCCTCCCGTTCCCGGAGATAAGCGGGATGATAGCTTGCCGCCAGTTCGTAATTGTACCGGGCCTCGTCGGCTCGTCCCAGGGCCCGCAGGGCCCGCCCGGCCAGAAGGTAGGAACGGTAGTTCGTGAGATTCAAGGGGCGCACTTCCAGCAGCCAGGACAGGGCTTCCTGGTAGCGTCTGCCCCGCAGCAGCCGCTCCCCTTGCTGGATGCCGTCGTGGTATTCCACGTACTTCGCGTACTGGCCTCCGGTCAGCAGGGGGTCGGCCGGCACGGACGGCAGGGACGGTTCCGCGGCGAAGTCGTTGAGGGCAAAGGGGACGAAGGCTCCCAGGGCATGCGGCCCCACGGAGACCCAGGCGACTTTCCGGCCCAAATCGAAAACCACCGCATGCGCGGCGATCAAGGCGTTGATGGCCAGGCGGTTGCCCAAGCCCAACACCTCTCCCTCCGGGCCCCGCGTGTCCCGCAGGATGCGGACGCACCGGGCGATATCCAGCTGGCCCGCGTCTTGGTTCAGCAGCCAGCGAAGTCTCGTTAAGCGCGCGGCCGAGGTATCCTCCCGCCGGAACCGGGCGTTGACCGGGTCCTGCTCCAGTTCCGGCGTTAAAAAGTGGTTGCCGGCCATCAGGATGGCTTCCGGTTTGCGGCGGACGGCGGTCCGTAGCGGCGTTTTTTCGACCACCACGAAGGCGTTTTCCGCGCCGGAGCCGATGAAAAAAGATTCAGAAACGAAAATCTCGGCCTCCCGGATCATGTCCACGGCTTCCTCCAGCGTGCCGGCTTCCTGCAAAGCCCGGCGTGCCACCACCGAGACCGGCGCGCCCCGCGCGGACCGGTCCGAGGAATGCCCGGCCAGCAACACGATCGCCAGCCCGGCGTCATTCATGCCCGAAACCACTCCGAACATGCCCGGCCAGGCCACGGTCAAGTAGGCATGCCCGGTTCGCGGCTTGACCAGAATAACCAGTTTTTCCCAGTCCAGCATCCCCCCCGCCGGGAAGTCGAAATTGCGCGCCAGCAGGGGCCGTCCATCCGCGGTCTCCGAGCCGGTGGAGCCGAAGGCCGTGCAGCCCATGCCTGCCCCCGGCGGCTCGTGACCGCGTGAAAAATCCTGGGCGGCCAGGTAATTGACCAGCCGCGTGTAGTATTGTCCGTATTGGGGAAATAAGTCGTCGGAAGCCGCGGCCAAACCGCTGATTTCGGCCTGGATCGTCCGGGGAAGATAGCGCCCGAGCCTGCGATTGCGGATGAGCCAGTAACGGGTCAACAGCCAGCGCGCGAGGGGGTTGGGCACCTGCTGCCGGAACCCGGCCAGCAGGGAGGACTCCAGCGCGGCCAATTCGCGGGGAAAAAAACGGGCCATGGCCACGCCGCGCTGGAACGGTGTTCCCGTGAGAAAACAGGCGCGGAGGCCCTGGCGCCGAAAGGCATAGCATTCGCCCACATGGGTTGTGCCATCCGCCTCCACCACCCGGGGCGTCGCCAAAGCCCGTTGCAGCTCTTCCCCGCCCGCAGGCGGCCGCAACGCGAAAATCGGCCCCAGGAGCCAGAGCCACAGCCCGAGCGCCAGACCCGCTCCGGCCGCGCCGGTGCACCCCAGGCGCAGTCGTTGCGCCGGTGTGCGCGCCGCCCGCCGATGAATTTTTTCCCGTCCGGACTTCTTCTGCATGCTGTCCTTTCCTCCCCGGTGGAAAATCCCGGAGATCGTTCCTGCCGCATGTTTTTGGGGCCAAGCGCCGTTCTCCCGGGCCGCGGTCTTTTCCTCCCTGGCACCCGTTCCGTGTCAGACGCCGGCCGGCGTTTCGCGGCCTTTCCGCCGGGCGATCAGCTTCAGGCATCCATAGGCAGCCAGGCCCGCGCTCAGACCGAAGAGCAGCGACAGGCCCAGACTGCCGAGCACGTACTCCAGCATGCGGGTCTTGGCGACCGACAGGGTGAATTCGGTAATTTTAAAGGTCCAAACCAGTTTTCCGGTCAGCAGCAGCCGGCCTTGCACCAAGGACAGGTAGACGATCAAGGGAATCATGGGGGGGATGGAAATGCCGCTGGCGGCCAAGACCAGGATTTTATTCAGATGGAAGCGCTGCGCCAAATACACCGCCAGCAAAGTATGCAGCCCCCATAAGGGCGACAGACCCACGGCAACGCCGAAAGCGACGGAAATGGCGGCTTCGGCCGGGGTTTCGCCCGGCAGCCACAGGAAATGATTCCAAACGAATACCAATTTTTCCCGCCAGGTTGGGGGCCAGACCAGCGGCGGAGGCGTCACCACCCGGCGGTAAGGCAAGGGCAGCAACCGCCGCAGCACGAGGTAGATGTTCAGCAGGGTCAACAACAGAAAATCCCGCACCGGCCTGCGGTGGCTGGGCGGCCTGGTGGAAGAAACGGAAACCGGTACTCCGGCGAGTTTGACCCCGCCCCAGGCCGCCCGCGCCAGGGCTTCCGTCTCCCAGCCGTAGCGGCGGCTGCGGATCCGCAGAGCGCGGATGGCCTTTACGGGATAAACGCGGAAGCCGCTGGTTGCGTCCAGGCGGTCGTACCCGGTTTCAATCCAAAGCCAAAAGTTGGCCCACGCACGCGCCACACGGCCGCCGGGGGGCGCCTCGGATCCGAAGGCCCGGTTTCCGACCACCAGGGTCTCGGTGCCGGCCACGGCCAGCAGGCTGTCCGTCTCCCGGGGATCATATTTCCCGTTTGCATCCAGGGTGACGGCCAGTCCGAATCCCAGGGCCTCTGCCCGGGCCAAACCGGCCGCCAAGGCGGCGCCCTTGCCGCGATTTCTTTCCCAAGCCACGGTCATGACCCGGGGATACCGGGCCAGCACCGCCGCGGTCTCATCGCGGGAGCCGTCATTCACTACGAGGATCGGCAGGGAAAGCGCCCCGGCCGTGGAGAGCACCCGGGATAAAGACGGCGCATGGTTGTAGGCGGGGATGATCAGGCAGGCGCGGAGCTCTGCCGCGGACGAGGGTTCGCTCATAGCGCGGGTTGGCGCCGGTCGATGAAAATCCTGCGCCTGCGGAACTCCCCTTCGCCCTGCAGAGCCTGCATGTCTTCCGCCGATACGGTCTTGATTTCCGGAGCGATCTTCACGTCCAGCCACACATGCTCGCGGATCCTCTCGACCGCCCTCGGTTTGGAGGTTTCGAGCAGGAGGGTGAGCTTGTCGGACATGGCGTCTTCGTTTTCCACCACCAGCACATGCGCCCGCACGTCGGGGTCGGCCTGGACGATCTCGTGAATGCTGGTAGGAAACACGAAGGTTCCCTGCACCTTCAGCATCTGCCCGCGCCGCCCGAGAACGGGTCCCAGGCGCAGGGTCTGCCGGCCGCAGGCACAGACTTCCGTGCGCAGAAAGGTGAAATCCCCCGTCCGGTAGCGGAGCAGGGGCATGCCGGTGACTCCGAAGGGCGTCGCGCATAACTCCCCGACTTCCCCTTCTTCCACGGGATAACCCTTGTCGTTCAGGATTTCGATGCAGGCCAGTTCGGGATGCAAATGCCCGCCGCACCCCTCTTCGCACTCGCAAAAGGAGGTCGCCAGCTCCGTGCTGGTGTAGCTGGCGATGACCTGGGCGTCCCAGGCGCGGGCCAGCATTTGCCCCAGCGGGTTGAGGGTGTAATCGATGCGGCGCACGGGTTCGCCGACGCAAATCAGCTTGCGCACGCCGCAGTGGCGGAGGGCATGACCGGTTTCCTCGGCGTAGACGGCCACCCGTTTGAGGAAAGAGGGCATGGCCAGAATGGCGGTGGCCGAGGTTTGCTCCAAAAAGCGCAGGAAGAAGGCGGGGGCGATCGGTCCAAGCCGCAGGGCCGTGGCGCCGATCTGGCGCAGGCCCAGGTAGAAAGCCATGCCCGGCAGGGAGCCGCGGTCCAGGGACACCGCCAGGGCCACCACGTCCTTGTGGGTCAAGCCGGCCGCGCGAAAGGAAAGCTGTTCGTTGTAGGCCAAACGGGCGAGGTCCTGGGAGGTGGCCTTGTAAAACGCGGGCTCTCCCACCGTGCCCGAGGTGGTCATGATATCGACGATTTCCTCGGGCCGGACGCACAGAAAGCGATCGCCTTCGCGCAGGAAATCCTCCTTGGAGGTCAGCGGCAGATGCCGCAAATCCGCCAGGGCCTTGATGTCGGCGGGCGTCATGCCTTCCCGGTCCATCAGATCGCGGTAGTACGGCGAACGCTCATAAATATAATGAATCGTTTTCCGCAGCTGCCGGGTTTGGATAATGCTGATTTCCTCGGGTGTGAACATTTCGGATTTGTTCATGCGTCGGTTACCACCGTTCGGCCGGACAAGGTCCGGAATTGTCGTTATTGTAGGGGCTGGAAATCATTTCTGTCAATAAGCTTTCTTCCCGGCGCACCCGCCCCGGCCGCAGGAGCTTTCCGGGGGAACCACAGATCCCCCATGCCGCCGTCGCTTCGCTCTTCATCGGGGAGGCCTCCCTGATGGCACCGGCCGGGAGCCGGGACAACCCTTCGGCGCGGGTCACCCCTCGCGGAGTTCGAGGAAGTTTCCCTGACCATCCCCGGACCCGGAATGGCCCTGCTCGGCGCGCCCAGCGCTCTTTGCCCCCGAACCCGAAGCCTCATCACCGGACGGGGCCTAGTCGATCTTGAATTCCACGATCATGTTTCTGACTTTCAGGGAGTCCTGGCTGAGACGCTGGAGCGAGCTGGTGATCTGTTCCAGGGAGGAAGTCTGCTCCTGAACGGATGCGGCCACACTTTGGGCGGCGCCGAAATTCTTTTTGCCCAGAGCTTCGATGTCGCGGATGCGTTCCATCATGGTTTTCAGCACCTCGGACTGCCTGACCATGTCCTCGGAGATGGCCATCGACGCTTCGGCCGCCTGGTTGGCCTGTTGCAGGATGCGCTGCAGGGCTTCGCCCGCCTGGTAGACCGTATCCCGGCCCGTATGGACGGCGGAGGTGCCTTCGTGGGTGGCCTTTACGGTCAGCAGGGTTTCGTCCCGGATTTTGGCGATGTTGGTCTGGATCTGCTCGGAGGACCCGGCCGCATGTTCGGCCAATTTCCGGATTTCCTCGGCCACGACCTGAAAGCCGCGGCCCGCGTCCCCCGCCCGGGCCGATTCGATCGAAGCGTTCAGGGACAGCATGTTGGTCTGGGTCGTGATGCGCCGGATCGCCACCACAAAGCTGCCGATCTCGTCGAGACTGTTCGTCAGGTTTTGCATGCGCCGTTCGATGACGCCCATGTTTTCCGTGATCCCGTCGATGTGGCTCACGGAATCCTGCACCGTCTTCTTCCCCTGCTCCGAGAGATTTTCGGTCTCCATAAACAAGCGCGAGGCCCCTTCGGATTTCTGCGTCGTATCCTGCAGGGCGGCGGTCACCTGGTTGAGCATGGTGGTGGTGGCCGTCGTCTCCTCTTCCTGGCGCTGCAGATCCTCGATGAAGGCCCGCACGCTGGTATTGATGGCGTCGGCCGTGCCGTTGACCTGCTCCGAGGTGGCGGCGACTTCCTCCACCGACTCATTCATGCGGTTGATGAGAGCAATGGTGTTGGCCACGATCTGCCGCAGGTTCCCGAGAAAGCGGTTGAAGGCTTCGGCCAGCTTGCCCAATTCATCCCGGCGGTGCAGGTCGATGCGCCGGGTCAAGTCCCCCTGGTTGGATGCGATGTTCTCCATGATGCCGACCAGCTGGTTGATGGGCTGCAGGAAGGTGTTGGAGAAATACAGGCCCGCACCGGTCCCGAGGATCATGGCGATGATTAAAACCAGACCCAGCAGCCAGGTCAGACGCCGTTGTTTGGCCTGCATGCTCTTTAACGACAACCCGACATGCACGGTGCCCAGATATTTCTCCTGGGAGACGGCGGCCTTCCCCGGTTGCTCGGTCAGGCCTTCCAGAAACATGAGTTCCGCAGGCGAGCCCGACTCGGCGACGGGCTGCTCCTTGACCACGTTTTCGACCTGGATGTCCAGCACCGTTTCGTTGCGGCCCAGTTCGTAGGGACGGATGCGCACCTGCTCGGCCTTTTCGCCTCTGTCGGGCTCCCCCTTCTGCCACTGAATCCGGTCCGCGCCGTTCTGGGCCACGACCCGTCCCGCCGCATCCTGAATGGCCACCCAGTGGATGTCGGGCTCGCGCATTAAGCTGTCCACCAGGGCGTAGAGCGCCTTGTAATCCTTGGACAGCAACGGCTGCCGGCTGTTGTAATTGAGATTCTTCGCCAAGGCCTTGCCGCGGGCGAGATACTCCGCCCGCAGCGTGTTGCGCTGCTGCAGGTAGCTGGGCACGAAGGTCAGGAAGCTTACCCCGATGACGAGGGCGTAAATGAACCAGAGAACCGTGGTCTTTAAGCTTCTGTCCTGAGTCATGGCCGTGTTCTCATTGCACGTATTTTACCTCGGGAAACACCGACAGGTCTTCGATCCCGAGTTGCTTCTGCATTTTGGGATTCACGTAGACAATGATTTTACGGGGAGTTTCGACTTCGCCGCTCATGCCCTGGGCCAGAACCCGGCGGGCGTAATCCGCCGTTTGGGCGCCGATGTCCTGAAAATCCACCGAGAAGGCCGCCAGGGCGCCCGCCTTGACGTGATACATGGACAAGCCGATTAAGGGCAGGTTTTCCTGCGCCGCGTGCAGTATCAACTGTTGCACGACGGCCGGATGCGCGACGGTCTTGTCCGCCACCATCCACAGGAGGTCGACCTCGTCCGCGGTGAGTTTGCGCAGTGCGTCCGGGACCTTATCCTGGTCGTCCACCGCGATCGGGTGCAATGTCAGCTGGTATTGGCGCACCAGTTGCCGGGCTTGATTGATGTCCTGGGTTGAATAGCGCGGATTATAAATCACGCCCACCCGCTTGACGTTGGGAAACATTTTCTGGATTTTGGCGAATTGCTCGTCTAAGGGGATCTTGATGACGACGCCCCCGGCCTCGTGGTTGGGAATGACGGGAGGGTCCATGATCATGGTATAGACGATCGGGATCTCAGCGTTCAGTTCCCGGGTGGTTAAAACGGCTTCAGTGCCGATGGGCACGACCACGCGGATTTGGGCCGGTTGATACCGGGACATGATTTTCCGGCCGCCGGCCAGGTCGCCTTCCAGATTGACGGCAACCGTTTCGAACGAGGCCTCCTGTTGCAGGCCTTTGGCGGCCTCCAGGTAGGGAGCCACGGACCGGCTCAGGACCACGGCCACCTTCTCGGCGGCGCCCGCCTGCCAGGCGCACAGGGCCACGCCCGCGGCCAGCCCCAGAACCCGGGTCCCGTGTCGTATCATGACGGCTTTCCGCCCTCAGAACGCATAGGTGTAGTCCGCGGTCAGGCGCAGGACGCGCGGTCCCTTGACATAATGGTTCCCGACCTGGTCATAGGTAAGGTCGTTCTCGAAACAGTTGTAAATGGAAGCCGTCAGATTGACCCCTTTTAACCGGACGCCGGCGCTTACGTCGAACTGATTCAGCCAGATGTTGACGATCCGCGCCCCGTTGTTGTACCGCGCGTCAAACTCCACGGTCCGGGGCACGCAGCCCAAATGGGCGTAAAAGTTTACGAACACCCGGTTCTCGTAATTGAAACCCAGGATGCCGTTGATGAGGTCGCTGTCCCCCTCATCCACGATGTAGGAGGGGGGAACCCGCATGAGGTACAAGGTGTAATGGGTGTAATTCACGGACAGCTTGGCGTAGGGGAGGGGGTGGGTCGTGGCCTCCAGCTCGAAACCCCGGCCCAGGCGACTGTTGTTGTTGGACAAGGTGAGATTGGCCGAGGCGTTGTTCAGAATGTTGTTGTAATACAAGCCAGGTTGGGCCGGAAAAGACGGGTTGATCTGGCTTAAGTCCGGGGAGTATACGTACACGTTGACCCTTTCCGGAAGCGGCTGGATTTCATCCTGGGTTTCCCAGTAAAAATAGCCGCCCTTGGCCTGCAGCCATTTCCCCAGTTCGTATTCCACGCTCACTTCGCTTTGCTGGGTCCTCTCGGGTTTGAGCTTCTCGTTGCCCTGCCCTTCGACGAAGCCCACGGTCGTGCCCGCGTAGCGTTCCAGGAAAACCGGGGCGCGAAAGGCGCTGCCGTAGAGGGCTTTGAGCCGGAATCCCGGCCAGAAAGTATAGATCAGGCTGCCCCGCGGGCTCAGGTTGCTGCCGTACGCGGTGTTGTAATCGAAACGCGCCCCGGCTAAAAGCAGCAGGTTCTCCCAGGCGTGATATTCGTCCTGCACGTAGGCGGCGTAATTCTGGTCCCAGACCGTCGGGGTTCGGAAGTAATTTTGTCCGGACCAGTCATGGGTGTAGCTGATCCCGGCCAGCAGATAATTATCCGCCGGCCACGCCAGATCATACTGGACCTCGCCGAGGAGTTCGTTCTCGGGGCCGGTCCAATACAGATAGGTCAGGGCCCGGCCCGTCAGCAGGGACAGAGCGTCGGCCTGGTCGATATAGTACCACCCCACGGCATCGGTGACCGGATGGGTCTGCCCCGAGTCTTCCACGATGATCGCGGCGCCCGGAGGCAGATCGGAGGCCGAGGCGATAGAATGCCGGGGGATCGTGAAATTCGTCTGCCGGATGTCCCGCTTCAGGTAATAGGTATCTTCCACGCGGGCCGTCACTTTCGAGAGGTCGTTGAGCTCCCAGACAACCCGGTTGTCCAGGTAGAGCGTATCCTGGTAGGCCCGTTGCTTCGGGGTGGGCGAGAAGAACAGGCCCTGGTAGGCCTCCTGGCTCTTGTGGAATCCGGCCCGAAGACTGAACCGGTCCGCCTGCTTGACCGCCACGTCGAAGTGGTCGCCTTCGTAGAAATCGTTGGGAGTGGAATTGATCAGGTCCAGGCCGTGCTCCGCCCAGTAGCCCGCGTCGGCCACGAAGTCCCATGCGCCGTCGCGCCGCCCGTAAGCCGTGAAGAGGTAGCGGGAAAGTTCCTCGTCCCCGTTCTTGGTGCCCACGCTCAGCTTGGTGTAGAGCCCCCCCAGGTCCGCGCCGTCCTTGGTGATGATGTTGATGACGCCGGCGAAGGCGTTGGCGCCGTAGAGGGCCGAACCCGGCCCCTTGATGATCTCGATCTGTTTGATGGCGTCCAGGTTGTTTCCGAAGGTGTCGTTGAAGTTCCCCCAGTCGATGGTGTTGAGTTTACGCCCGTCGAGCAGCACCAGGATTTTATTGTTGTAAGCGGACTGCATGCCCCGGAAGCGCACGGTCTCGAAAATGCCCTCGTGCGTGAGGTCCGCGCCCGTGAAGTTGAGCAGGATGTCGGAAAGGGTCAGGGCGTTGCGCTCCCGGATTTCCTGCGCCGTGATGATGGTCACGTTGCCCGGCACTTCGGAAAGCTTCTGGAGATGCCGGGTCGCGGTGGTGACCAGGGCTTCTTCGCCGTAAATCATCAATTCGGGAATATCCAGCGCCGGGATTTTTTCCTCGGGCCGGGTTTGCGCCGCAGCGGAATTTCCGCTCGGGCCCGGGGCCGTGACGGCGGGCAGCGCCTCCCCGGATGATGTGTTGGACCGGGCGGCCGGTACCGGCACCTGCTGGGCCAGGACGGCCGGCGCGCAAAGGGCCCAGAAAAAAACGCAAAGCAAACTCTTGCGCTTGACGTTTTTCACGCTGACCTCCCTGATTGGCCGGCTGCGGGCGGAAAACCCGGCGGCTGCACGCCGGCGGCAAGGACCGCACGCCTTTGGTCAGACTATCATACCCCACTTATCCCGGACGCGCCAAGCCTTTTAGCTCCAACTCCCCGGGCGTGACCCGTATGGAATAATTTTTTTTCGTGGAAAATGGATATTCCCGGCCCCCCGCCGCAAGGCGGACGCGCCCTTCCGCCACTTCCAGACTTTCCCACGCTGCTCCCCGAGGCCGCAGCACGTTCAACAGGCAGATTGCCTTCTCCAAGCCGTCGCCCCGCCCGAAATTGACGACCTCGTCGGGTGTGGCCAGACCGCTCTCTTCATAAATGGATTCGGCCGGCAAGGCCTCGAGCCGCGCGTAGACCTCTTCCGGCGCCACCGAGGCGAAATTCTCAAGGCTTACCGGGTTGCGTTCCAGGCAGGCCTTGAGGAAGGGCATCCAGCCCTCGGGCGGGATCTGGCGCGCGGCGTAAAAGGCCAGGTCGGCGACGGGATGGTCCCGCCGCCGCGAAGCCAGGTACGCAACGATTTGGTCACGGGACCATCCCAGGGGCAGCGACAGCGGCGGCGGAGAAACGTAATTCTTCCCCGGGGACGGCAGGCGCGGCT
>Ga0307445_10002019_pt1 | contig 11301 bp, 2 predicted proteins | sample SalMarSW160330MG_FD_202147 | JGI IMG/M metagenome (GOLD analysis project Ga0307445, IMG submission 202147) | Salt marsh sediment microbial communities from the Plum Island Ecosystem LTER, Massachusetts, United States - SW1603-30 | ecosystem: Environmental > Aquatic > Marine > Intertidal zone >...
CCTTTTACCTGGATTTCCTCAGGACAATTCCACCGAGGGTTTAAATTCGCCGATCAAGGGTTTCTCGACGGCAGCCGATCCCTGGGTTTTGGCCGGATCCGAAGGGCGGTTCTATTACAGCGGTTTGGCTTTCAATCGAGGCGGGAATGAAAGCGCCATCTTCGTCGCCCGTTTCGAAGACACCAACGACAAAGAAAACGGCAACCATCCCGATCACCCAAGCAACACGGTATACCGAGGCAACACGGTGGTTGTGACCGGAAACGCGGGGCAATTCGTGGATATGCCCAGGATGGTTGTGGATGTTCCCCGCGGAGCGAATAACGACTATGTTTTTCTGGTTTATGCGGTTTTCGTGGGGAATCTGGAAAAGAACATCAAGAGCAAGATGTATTGCACCCGCTCCACCGATGGAGGGTTGACATGGAGCAGCCCCACGAAACTAAGCGAAAGCCAGCACATCATCCAGGGTGCTGCCATCGCCATAGATCCTCTTAACGGCGATGTCTATGTGGCATTCCGGCGCTTTTATCACAAAAGCCAAGAAAGCGGTATCGTAATCGTCAAATCAACCAACAGAGGAAGCACATTTTCAAGCCCCCAAGTCATTGAAACCTTTACAGACGACACCTTCGACCAACCCGCTACAAACTTCATTGATCCTCCAACAGGGGAGACCATTAGAACTAACTCCTATCCCACCATCGCTGTCGATGACAATCATATAGTTTATGTCGCCTGGTCTCAAAGAGGATTTGGAGCCGACACACGTGATTCTCGCATCGTCATGAAGGCCTCTTACATGGGTAGCGGATGGGACGGCCCCTTTGAGATAGATCCACCTGCAAGTCTCCACCAAGGGCACGAGTTTATGCCGCAGATGGCCTTTGCTGCAGGAAAACTTACCTTGGTCTGGTATGACCAGCGTCAGGACTGGTCTGCTACAGAATACGGGTACGATGCCTGGATCAGTGAAAGGCTGCCCGAGCGGCACACCATCGATGTGTGGGCAGCCCAGGCTGATGCCCACACCTATCCTAATTTGAATTGGTCGTATACTCAGGTATCCCGGTACATCTACATCGCTTATCAAGACGAAAACGGGCACATAATGCAGGATGCCAATGGCAATAATATTATCATCCCGGCTCAGTATAACTGCCTGAACCTTCCGATGTTCAAGGGGGGCACCATCCCCTTTATGGGCGATTACATCAGTCTGGCCGCCTCCCCAACGATTTTCGCCGATGAGAACGGGGACTGGGTTTTCAACACAGCTCCCTCCGATAACCCTGTTTTTCATGTGGCCTGGACCGACAACAGGGACGTCCGTTCCCCCTCAGGTGCCTATGACTGGAGCATGTATGTGCCGGTCTATTCGCAGTCAGGCTATGTAACCCCAGGCCGCAACCAATGTGCGCCTGAAATGGTCAACCAACCTGCCATCCGGAACCAAAATATCTACACTTCCAAGCTTTCTTGGGGCGTGATGGCGGGGGCCTATGCCAACAACAAGGCCCTCGATTTAGGTGAAGATATCGCAAGAACTTTTGCCATATTCGTGAAAAACACATCAGGGGCCTTTCGCAACTTCCGCCTCTTCATCACAAACCAGCCGCCAAACGGAGAGGCATCATTCCTCCAGTTTGATTATCTAACTGAATTGGATGTGACCATCGCTGCTTATTCCACCATATCGCGGCCTGTTTTTGTCAAATCAGACGACCTGGATGCCACAATCAAAATCGAAATATGGGAATATGATGCGTCTTGGATTCCAATCGGAAACGACCCTATAAGTTATATTATCCTGAACAACGATCCGTCCGATGATGGTGTCAGCGGAGGAGAAGAGGATCATATCCCCATCATCGTCAATCCTGACAACCCCAATATCGTCAACTGGGTTTGCAATCCGAACATCGTAAACCCCAATATCGTCAATGACCCGCTTAATCCGAACATCGTCAATCCTAATATCGTCAATCCCAACATTGTTAACCCAAATATTGTCAATGATCCACTTAATCCCAATATTGTGAATCCAAACATCGTCAATCCCAATATTGTGAATCCAAACATTGTCAACCCGAATATCGTCAATCCCAACATCGTCAATCCTAATATTGTCAACCCCAACATCGTCAATCCTAATATTGTTAACCCCAATATCGTTAATGCAGCAGTTCCGGAATCCGTTCCCATCACCGATGTCACATGGAATGTACGAAATGATGGAAACATCGCTTCCACCTTTACATTAAAGGCACTGGCCAAAAAATCCCCTCCGCCAGGAATATACACACAGCTTCTGATATATCGTGTCCACTACACACCTGGCATTGCCGGAGAAGAGTTGGTTAGCGAAAACAATAATTCTGAAAACAACACATACCAAAGCTGTGAATTATATAGAGAGCCTCATCATGAGCTCCTCCTTAACCTTGTGAATCCAAACATTGTCAACCCGAATATCGTCAATCCCAACATCGTCAATCCGAATATCGTTAACGCCGCAATCGAGAACGCCACATTCACTCTTGGACCTGGAGAAGAAGCCCTCGTCGATCTTCGTGTCATGGATATAGCACCGGAAACGAGGGAACAGGGCGTTTTCACACAAGATTTACATGACAAATTCTCGATCCAGGCTTTTAATCTGCAGGATTACATAGAGAATCTCGGATTTGCAGTGACGGCACATGCTGTCGGATCCGTGGATGTCAGGGAGGGCAAAACAACACCCAGAACTACCGCAACGGATTTATTCATCTCAACTCCTGGCGTGCATGACGGATCTGAGGAAGTGGGATACGAGGCTATTTTGGATGCCACTGGAGGAATAACCCCCTACAGCTGGTCTCTTGAATGGGGCAATTTACCTCCTGGACTAAATATCATTCCTTACCATGATCCCCCAGTCCACGATAATTCTGCAAAAATTTCTGGTTCTCCTGATCCTGGATCTGCAGGCACGTACCAGTTCATGGTGAAGGTCACCGATTCAAGCAATCCACAGCAAACCGCTACCGCACGTTATACAATCACCATCCATGCGGGAGCAGTCCCGCAAGAGCCCACTATTGAGACGACATCTCTCTCCTTCGGGATCGTGGATGACTTTTATGGGGTGACTATGCTGGCTTCTGGAGGCGATCCACCATTAACCTGGACATGGGCAGCAGGCTCCACAGCATTGCCGGAGGGCTTGTCCATGGACACAAGTGGGATCATCAGCGGCTATCCAACAACGGAAGGAACTTATAATGTTGCAATAACAGTGACTGACCTAGATGGCAGTTCAGATACAGAAAATTTCAATCTTGTCATCCAGCCGGCCACAACAACATTCATAAAAATCTCTGGATATGTGTACGATGAAACGACTGGAGATCCGCTGGAAGGCGTTTTGATGCGAGGTCTGCCCAATGAACCGTACACAGATGCAGCCGGCTATTACGAAGATGATGTCCGCGCAGGGTGGGAAGGAACCGTGATTCCCTTCATGGTCGGGCACACCTTCAATCCCACACACAGAGACTACACATCCGCCCAAACCGTAGCCAATATTCCCAATCAAGACTACAATCTGCCGATCTCGATGATAGTGATTTCTGGAACTGTTAATATTGGATCTGGTTCTGGAGTAGGCATCCAACAATTAGAGGGAGTCACCATGGTTGGGCTTCCCGGAGAACCCGTCACAGATATGTATGGATACTACGAAGCCTTTGTGCCTGACAGCTGGACCGGGACTGTCACTCCGACCAAAGAAGGATACATCTTTGAACCCGTTTCCAGAACATATGATATTGTCCAATCGAACCAGGAATCCCAGGACTACGACGGCGTCGAAGGATGGATTACACGGTACCATAATGAATCTGCCACAAATATAGACATGGGTTATAAAATCGCAACCGACATTTGGGGAAAACTGTATGTAACAGGGATGACAGATAGCAGTCCATCAGGACTGGAGAACTTCGACACCATAACATTCAAACAGGATCCAAGCGACGGAAGCATTATATGGAATACCCTTTATGACAGGTACCAGGACAACCCCATGGATATAGGTGTGTTTTCACAAGCAGACGATGACGACTATGTTTTTGTCGCTGCGTTCCCCTACAGCGGGTCCTACAATAATGATTTTGCCACTGTCAGGTACAGAGGAGAAACTGGTGCAGAAAGCTGGAGCAGCATCTATGATAATACTCCCATCGGCCATGAGGACGAAGTGAATGCCCTGGCTGTGGATGCCTGGGGCGATGTTTATGTAACAGGGATGAGCGACAGCGATCCTGATCCGTATTCCCGTTCCTGGGATTACACCACAGTAAAATATGACGGGGACACAGGTGGTGAATTATGGGTAGCAAGATACGAGGGTGCAGACAATGATGTTCCACTCGACATTATTGTCGACCCAATGGGAAATGTTTACGTAACCGGCTACAGCAGCAACGGTGCGGATCATGACATCCGTACAATCAAATATGATAGAGACGGAACAGAACTATGGAATCAAACCTATGACAGCACGTTCGGCGACGATTGGGGAAAAGTCATGGCTCTGGACCCAGCAGGATATGTGTACGTTGCCGCGGAAATATCATCGGATACCAACGGCACTGACTTCGGCGTTTTGAAATACGATTTAAACGGAAATTTCGTATGGGTCACCACATACAACAACGCCGCCAACAATGAAGATGACAGTCCCAAAGATATGGCCATCGATGGAGCAGGGAACATATATGTCACGGGTACAAGCGATGGGGGAGAAGGTTACGATGATATTGTTACAGTAAAGTTCATCGATCAAGGAGCAACCGCTGCATTTGGATGGGGAGCTATCTATGATGGGCCAGCCTTTAACAATGATAGGGCTTTCGGACTGGTTATAGATCCTCATGATCAAATATACATCACAGGTGAGAGCAGGAGTGATGAGGGCGATTACGACTACGTCACAATAAAATATAGAAACACCGGGCCCAATTCTTTCACCACTCTTTGGACGAGAACCTATGACGGCGAATATGGAGACGACAGTCCGCGAGACATCGCTCTTTGCACCTTCGGAAATATCTATTTAACTGGAGAAAGCACCGGAGACATGACCGATTATGATTTCGCCACACTCAAGTACTCACAATTTTTCGATTCTCTCGTTATCACGTCGACAACATTTCAGGATGGAGTCGTGGATGCTCCGTATGCAGTAATCCTCGGTGCCTTTGGAAGTTCCGGGCCGCGCTATTGGTCTATTGCAAGCGGTTCTTTGCCCCCAGGATTATTTCTCGAAGCAAGCACGGGAGTTATTTACGGCTCGCCTGATGCCGTCGGCACTTTCGACTTCGAACTCACAGTCCAGGACGGCATACTTTCGGATACCCGCAGTTTCAGTATGACGGTATCTACAATTGTCGGTCCGGCTTTCCAATTAGCATTCAGCCAGCAGCCAAGCAACACAGCAGTAGGTGCAACGATTCCGACAGTTACTCTAGAAATTCAAGACGCAGCCGGGAATCTGGTTATGACCGCTACGGATGAGGTGACACTCACACTCATCGTTAATCCAGGCGATGCTGGACTGGGCGGAACGACGACCAAGGCGGCAGTGGATGGAATAGCCACTTTTGATAACTTGAGCATCAATGAGGTTGCCACAGGGTACGTATTGAGAGCCGAATCAGACAGCCTCACAGAGGTTGACTCAAATCCATTCGACATCCTGGCGGGTGCCGCCACGCAGATTCTTGTGGAGACAGCTCCTGATGGATCTGGAACAGTTGTCCCAGCTCAAACAGTCCCCAGTGGTTCATCCATTACAGTTTATGCTATCTCTCGCGATCTTTTTGGCAACTATATCGAAAACTGCCCAGCAGATTCTTGGCTACTTGTGAATAAAACTGGAGGAGTCCTAGACGGAGACCTGGCGGGAAATGTTACAAGCGCCGTTTTTACAGGGAACCTAGCTGGTACTGCACAGATTCGAGCGATAAAAGATGGATTAACTTCTGTCGATTCTGGCACAATAACAGTCTCTAGTGGAGGAGCGCTCGCCACGAAAATTGAATTGACAGGACCCGCCAAAGTGGGTGGCGGATTCATTTCTGAGGCCCTCACAATAACTGCGCAGGATGACATTGGGACCCCAACTCCTGTGGCCCAAAATACTGTCTTCAATCTTTCTTCTGATTCAAGTGGAATATCGACATTCTACTCCGATTCTGAAGGAACGACTCCTATAACACAAGCAACTATACCAGCAGGTCAAGATTCTGTCACTTTCTATTATATGGATGATGTGGTTGGAACACCTACAGTGACTGCAGCTTGGTCAGATGGCGGCTCTGATTTAGACTCCGACGATCACCAAACTAATGTTTGGGCAGTCGTCGGCCAAATTGTTTTTTTCAGTAATCGGGATGGAAACGGAGAGATCTATCTTATGAATGCAGACGGTTCAAATCCAACGAGGCTGACTTATGACGCTTCGGCGGATAATCTTCCCAGCTGGTCGCCTGATGGGAGTAAGGTTGCTTTTAGAAGTTGGCGAGATGGCAATGATGAAATCTATGTCATGAACGCAGATGGCTCAAATCCAACGAGGCTGACTGATAATTCAGCGTCTGATAATACACCTAGCTGGTCGCCTGATGGGAGCAAAATCGCATTTGAAGGTTATAGAGACGGAGATTTTGAGGTCTTTGTTATGGATGCAGACGGTTCAAACCAAACACAGCTGACTGATAACACTGCATTTGACTCAGCTCCCTGTTGGTCACCTGATGGGAGCAAAATCGCCTTCTTCAGTAACCGTGGTGGAAACTACGATATATATGTTATGAATGCAAATGGAACTGCTCAAACGCGACTGACTGATAACGCTGCAGTTGAGGGGGGTCCAAGTTGGTCACCTGATGGGAGCAAAATCGCCTTCTACAGTAACCGTGATGGAAACAACGAAATATATGTTATGAATGCAAATGGAACTGCTCAAACGCGGCTTACTGATGATTCACCAAACAGTAACTCGTGGCCAAGCTGGTCGCCTGATGGGAGCAAAATCGCCTTCCTCAGTAACCGTGATGGAAACGACGAAATATATATTATGAACGCTGATGGATCAGATCAAACGAATGTGACAAATAACTCTGCCATAGATAACGCTCCCTGTTGGGGAGGTGCCAAAATTGCATTCTATAGTGCGCGGGATGGAAACGACGAAATTTATTTTATGAATGCCGACGGATCAGGACAAACGAACCTAACTGATAACTCAGCGTCTGACATGCGTCCCAGCTGGTCACCCGACGGAACAAAAATTGTGTTCCAGAGTAATCGGGACGACACTTATCCAGAAATCTATACCATGGATGCTGACGGATCAAATGTAACGCGCCTGACTAATGATCCGGAGATTGACATGAGTCCCAGCTGGTCACCTTACGGCAATAAAATTGTGTTTGTGAGTAGGCGGGAAGGAAACGATGAGATCTATATCATGGATGCCGGTGGATCAAATATAACCCGCCTGACTGAAAACTCGGCGACAGACCTCTCGCCCAGCTGGTCACCCGACGGAACAAAAATTGTGTTCGTGAGTAGTCAGCACCCACCTTACTACGATGTTTATATCATGGATGCCGATGGATCAAATGTAACCCGCCTGACTGATAATTCGGCGAATGACTCCTGGCCCAGCTGGTCACCTAACGGCACTAAAATTTTGTTCGTGAGCCATCAGACTGGAAACGTCGATATCTATGTCATGGATACCGACGGATCAAATGTAACCCGCCTGACTAATGACCCGGCGATTGACAATTATCCTTGCTGGTCACCTGACGGCAGAAAAATTGTGTTTGTGAGTGATCGGGACGGAAACAACGAGATCTATATCATGGATGCCGATGGAACAAATGTAACGCGCCTAACTGGTAACTCAGGGGATTACAATAGGCCTAGCTGGCGACCGCAGGCACGAATTCTTCATGAATATGAATTTATGAGTGCTCTAGATGAAAGCGGATCAGGAGATGGCCAATTTAATAATCCAATGGGAATTGTAATAGATAGTCTTGGTTACGTTTTTATTGCAGATAGTGATAATTACCGAGTTCAAAAATTCCAGCCCGGCCTTGGATCGTTTTTACTGAAATGGGGAGGTACATTGGGAAGTGGTGATGGACAGTTCGATAGCGCCTTAGGAATGGCTGTAGACAATTCTGGTTATGTCTATGTCGCAGACGCAGGGCTTTCGAATGATAGGATTCAGAAGTTCGATTCTGATGGCAACTTTGTAGCCAAATGGGGAAGCAGAGGTACAAACGATGGTCAATTCAACACTCCTCGTGACGTTGCAGTCGATAGCTCCGATAATATCTATGTTGTAGATATGAATAACAATCGAATTCAGAAATTTGATTCAGACGGCAATTTCATCCTTAAATGGGGCAGCAGTGGGACTGGTGACGGAGAGTTTACTTCTCCACATGGGATAGCGATTGATGGCAATGATAATGTGTACGTCACAGATCGGGGATTTCATCGAATTCAGAAATTCGACACCGATGGAAACTTCATCACAAAATGGGGTAGTAATGGAACTGGAAACGGCCAATTCAATCATCCGTGTGGAATCGCAGTTGACAATGATGGATTCGTTTATGTTGTAGATCAATCAAATAACCGCATACAGAAGTTCAATTCAATAGGAATGTATCTTACTCAATGGGGCAGTACCGGAAGCGAGAATGGACAGTTTAATGTTCCCTCTTACATAGCAATAGATTCAGATGGCTATGTATATATCACCGATTCCTATAATGATCGTGTTCAAAAATTTAGAAGAAAGAATTAGAGAATTTTCTCTTTGTGAATAAAGCAAGTTGTATTATTTAATGTTTAGAGCCATAGAAATCTAGGGAAAATTAGCGAACAATATGAATCATTTTTTGCTAAGACGATCCTGGGTGTCGGTGACGAGGGGGTTGCCGGGGTCGGCGTTGGCTTTGATATCCAGAAATTTCTTGTAGTAATCCTTTGCGGCAGGGCTGCCCGATCCTTCCAGTGCCCTCCCCATGTAATAGTCCAGGGTATCCAGGTACCGGAAGGTAGGAAAATCCATCAAAAATACACTCAGGGCTTCTGCCCTCCGATTCTGATATTTTTATACTCAGAAATAGTATCGACATAAGCCTCATCCTGTAAAATCGACAAGATAGAGGCATTTGTACGCCACAAAATATTGTAATAATATCTTACATGCTATTGACATAATTTCTTACATCACTATAATTGGAATAGAGGAAAAGCAAATGGTATCGATCGGTCAAAGGATTAAAACCTTCAGAAAAGCGGTTGGAATGAGTCAGGAAAGGCTGGCAGAATTGCTCAGTGTCTCTCGTCCGACTATATCGCAGATAGAAAATGGGGACCGTAAGGTCTCTGCTGAAGAACTGATAAAATTGGCAGATATCTTCAACACGTCAACCGATGGTTTATTGAATCCGCAAAAATCGCCAACTTTGTCAGTCAAAGAAAGTAGAACGGTATTTAAGGCTACCCCTCAAATAAGGATCAATGTCCCTCAAAAAAATTTCGAGAAATTCAAAGAAGTCCTTCTTTACATCCTAAACGAAGTTGGCGCAAAACCAAATATTGGCGAAACCGTCATCTATAAGCTCCTCTACTTCATCGATTTCGACTATTACGAGAAATACGAAGAGCAATTGATCGGTGCAACATACATGAAAAACCGCTATGGGCCTACTCCGATAGAGTTTGCGAAGCTCATCGAAAAAATTCTCAACAAAGACCTTGTACGGGTGAAGGACAAATATTTCGAGTATCCCCAGACAAAATACTTGCCTTTGAGAAAAGCCAATCTAACCAAGTTGAAAGGAAGCGAAATCGAACTTATCGATAATGTCCTGGATAGACTCTCCGACATGAATGCTGCGCAAATCAGTGAATATGTCCACAACGATGTTCCTTGGCTGACGACCGATGAGGGCAAGATTATTGAATACGAGTCTGTTTTCTACAGGACTCCGCCCTATTCGGTAAGAGAATATCGTGAAGATATTTAAAGAAATTGTCCTTCTTCCTGAATTTGAAAAAGACTTTAAAAAACTTCTCAAGAGATTTCGGACATTGGAGGATGATCTCAACAACTTTATAAGGACGGAGCTAAATCTTTATCATAAATTAGGCATCGACAACAAAGGAATCTTCCAAATTCCAGGAGTTCCCTTTAATGATCCGAAGATCTTTAAAGCAAAAAAATTTGCTTGCCGCTCTCTCAAGGGAAGAGGCGTTCAATCAGGGATTCGGGTGATTTATTCTTATTATGAGAAAATGGACAAAATAGAAATGATTGAAATTTACTTCAAAGGAGATAAAGAAAACGAAGACAAAGAAAGAATTATAAAACATTACAAAAAAGACAAGAATTGAAAGCCTGACTCGATACGGAAAGCTACTGAGACCCAAGCCGTTGGCGGGTGTCGGTGATGAGAGGGTTGCCGGGATCGGCATTCGCTTTGATATCCAAGAATTTTAGGTAGTAATCCCTGGCAGCAGGGCTGCCCGATCCTTCAAGCGCTCTTCCCATATAATAGTCAAGCGTATCCAGATACCGGAAGGTGGGAAAATCCAACAAAAACACACTCAAAGCTTCCGCCCGCCGCTTCTGGCATTTTTCAAATTCCGATAAGGCTTCGGCAAAGGCTCCTGCTTCCAAATAGCCGCGCCCTAAATTGAACCGGCCAAGCCAGGTGTCCGCCAATCCCTGGGCCTCATCACACAACTTCAGCCCGATGGTAACATCGCCCCTCTTCATGGCTAAACATCCATTGATCAAATTGGCATAGGCTTGATGGATATCCTGAACTTCTCTTGCCAGTTCCCCGGCTATGTTCCGGGCCTTGTCCTCTTTTCCAGCCTCCATGTAGATCCTTGCGGCAGCATATTTTATTTCCCCTCCATCATAAATTTCGAGTGCCTTTTCTGCCGCCTCGACAGCCTCGGCATTTTTTCCTTGTAGCAGATAGGCATGGGCAAGCATCCTGTACTTGGGATTGGCATAAAATTTCCGGCTCTTTTCGAAGTCGGAAGCTATCCCATCATTCAGAATGGCGATGGCGTCTTTCAATCTTCCTTCATAAAGAGCCAGGTCGGCCAATCCCATACAGGCCCAGGTGGCTCCGGATTCCGAAAGGGCTTGAAGCTCTTCATAAATCTTGACGGCCTCATCACGTCTATCCTGAGCGAGATCTATAA
>Ga0307445_10002020_pt1 | contig 11301 bp, 13 predicted proteins | sample SalMarSW160330MG_FD_202147 | JGI IMG/M metagenome (GOLD analysis project Ga0307445, IMG submission 202147) | Salt marsh sediment microbial communities from the Plum Island Ecosystem LTER, Massachusetts, United States - SW1603-30 | ecosystem: Environmental > Aquatic > Marine > Intertidal zone >...
TGATATCCATTAACAGCATTGTAAATAACACAACCCATAACAGATGAGCAAATCCAGTAATTATGCGTTCAGGCAAAAGTTTAGCCGAATTAATCATTTATCCTCCTAATATTGAGTTACGATTGTTTATTTTTTTTGATTAACCTATTTAACATTCTTTCATGATTTTTGTCTTTTCAAAGAAAATCTATAAGTCATTTTACTTTTTTTAACTCTAATCTTTTATAATAGTTTTAATTAATCCCCTTTAATTAAGTATCCATCCACCTATGCCTGCACACATTACACACATATTTTTTCCTGTTTCCTGCAGTTGGTGTACTCGTAAATGTAAAAAGCATAATTATAAAATATGTCCAGTTTGGTCTAATTATTATTTTTATATCTGAAGACCCGCAAACAGGACATTTAATATTTGAAATTTCTTTTTTGTTTTCTTCATCAACTTCTCTTAAAATAGCAAAAGCATTTTCATAATCAGAGCTGCGAACCATTAACCTTATACCGCCTAAAGCTGTTGTTAAAATCGGATCGATAGATAGAGTGTTTTCGTCGAATACGAATGCTTCAATTCCATTGGATTCTAATAATCCCTTTGTAATGTTTGTATCAACAGGATTCAGAAAGGTTTTTAATAATTTGAATTCTTCACCCATTTTTTAGTACAGATCTTAAATTAACCCACATAATTTCTAATTTTTATTCAGTCATCACCAACAAGCCATATGACAGCATCTTTAACAGAATCGAAATATTTGAAGTTGCTCCATTTAGCATTGGAATCCGTTGATTCTTTAAAATAGTGATCATCCTTACTATGGGAAATAACAATTGCTATTTTATCTGTGATTTTAAATCCAAATTTTTCCAAAGCATCTCCATCAGTGTGAAGCTTATAGATACCTTCTTCTGCCAGAGTCTTTGAATGGTTTATTAAAAATCTTTTACAATTGTTTTCTCGTGCAAGCTTTATAGCTTCAATCGAGTATTTCTGCACAACTTTAAAATTCACTCTTCCCTTAATTACAACACGAACGATTTTTTTATCTTCCAGATAATCAAGTGTATATTCCATTACAAACCTCAAATGCTTTATCAATGAATGGCAACATTGCATCTAATCATCTTAACTTCAACCTTAAATTCGTTAATAATTTAATACCTTTCAACAAAAACTTTAAAAAATATTTTTGCACAAGGGAAAAGAATTGCGATTATAGAATTTATTCTACTTTATCGATCCTCTTTTTTACACTTTTTGCAACCAAGAACAATATAATGCATCCCAGCAAACAAACAATTCCAATGAATCCAAAAATTTCAACATCTGTAAAGAGTAACCCACCACCGTATTTTGATCTTTCCGCGAGGGATGATAACGACAATAAACCGAAAATTAATGCAAATAAGAGTAGAAGAAATCCAAAAATAATTAACAAAAAGTAGGATCTTTTTTTCATAATTATCAAAAATAGTTAACTAGTTAAAATTAATTTTTCTTGGTATGTAGAAAATCGTGGCAATAAAAATGAGTAAAGTGAAAGCAGCACCGGTTATAAAGGGAAACGGATAACCAAGAAACTGAAATGCAAAACCGCCCCACAATGGACCAAGCACACGTCCAATGGCTGACATAGATTGATTTACTCCGAATGTTATCCCCTGCTCTGCTTCTGAAGCATTTTGGGATATCAGGCTTAGTACTGTTGGCTGGAAGATTCCGGTTCCAATTGAAAGTGCAACGCAATCAATGGCAAGTTTTAGAAAATTTCCGGCATAAGGCATAATCGCCAGACCGATCATCATAAAGAAAGAACCAATAATTAAGAGTTTTTTCTTACCAAGCAGCTTATCAAGACGACCTATCAATCCACCCTGAACCGCAGCAGAAGTTAAACCTATAATTCCTAAAATGTATCCGTTCTGGAGATCAGTAAAGCCGTATACCTGTATTCCAAGCAATGCAAAGGTTCCGTAAATGTTGGCAAAGGAAAAAGTAAGAACAAAAAACAACGGGATAAGAATTGCAAGAGCAGGATTACTGAAAGCTTTACTATATGCTTCAAAATTAATAAGTTTTTTGCGAATAACAGCATCAACTTGTTTATTCTGATTCGATTCCGGTAGAAGAATTATAGTAACTATAAACGCTAGGAAAGAAAAAGAAGCTGAGCCCAATCCCGTTACGGTATATCCATACGTTGAAAGCAAACCTCCTATCAATGGACCGAAAACAAAACCAAGTCCGAATGCCGCACCAATTACCCCCATTCCTTTTGAACGTGTTTCTTTCGTTGTAACATCGGCAATGTAAGCCTGTGCAACAGAAACGCTGCTTCCTCCTACACCACCTACTATTCTCGATAAGAGCAGCACGGTAAAGGAACTTGTGAATGCAAAGATGACATAACCAATTGCGTTAATGAAGAGACAAATAACAATAACTGGTTTTCTGCCGTGTTTGTCGGAGAGTCTGCCAAGAATAGGATTAAATAAAAATTGCACAAAAGAATAGGCTGCTATTACAATTCCGATAGCAGTTTCATCTACGTGTAATACTTTTTCGGCAAATGCAGGGAGTATGGGAATTAGTATTCCAAAACCAAGGAGATCAATAAAAACGGTTAAAAAGATTAGCGGAAGAGCGGATTTTTGCTTCAATAAAATTCCTTACTGAATTAATTTTATTTGACTAACATATAAATATAAAAATTAAGATAAAGGATCATTTATTCAGCCATTGCATCCAGGTCTTCTGTGCTATACGTGAATTTCCATTCTCATCATACAAACCTGCATCCTTCCATAGAATACGAAAATCATCAGGGCTTCCAATTGATTCCCAGAGTGCATCATAATCCCGTAGAACAAAGTTAATTACAAATACCAGGTCGTATTCATCCGCTTTGTTTAGAAGAATTGAAATATAATTGTTTTGAAGTTCAGGTGTTCCATTTATAATAACAGTACCACCATTAACTGAAATTGTATCAGCTTCATAAGCTGTTTCACATATAGCAATTGGTTTTGTACTATTAGAAAATATTCGGTCAAACAAATTACCGGGAATTGAATCGGTTAATAATGAACTAATATACGGATAGATCGATATTCCGAACATATCGCTGTAAGGCAAAATATCAGATAGTGCCTGTTGTTGTTTTCCCGGATCAGCATCGGAATACTCGGGAAGAAGATCCATTCCTGAAAATGAAACAAACACAGGAAGATCTGGATAAACAGCTTTCAAATGTTGATAAACATATTTATGAAGATCGAGATATGCATCCCAAAGATCGGGTCGGAGTTTCATAAGAAGGTTTACTTCTATCCCGATTACTAAGTAATCAGGATGAAAAAAATCCGTTGTACGTTTACAATAATTCAGGAAGGCAAGTTTAACATCAGTATGATTGAATGAAATTGTATCCCATGGAGCCGGTAAAGGTAAATTTCCACTTTCGGCTTTGTATGGAGCGAGTCCGTTTCTGTTAATATTAATTGGAGTAACAGCAACATATTTTTTATGTGAGCCCGGAGTTCTTGATAGTCTATACTGCCAATCTGCGATAATGTTAGGATTAAATTCTGTGCTGTCTAAAGCTTCTTGCCAGGGGATACCATCATCAAAATGATGTGCTATAATATCTGCCTCTGTTTCAAGTTTATCATACACATAATTGACAGCCTGGGAGGTAACATCGTAAGGGAAAGGTGTAAATCCCATATAAAATTTCCGTTCGGAAGACGAATTCGAAGCTACAGGTTCATCTTTGGAACAACTATTAAATAAAAATATTAAAGATGGTAATATCAGAGATGTAATTACAAAACGCTTCAATTTCCTTTAACGAGATTTTTTTTATTCTTATAAAGATTCAATATATATTCAGTATCTTCAAATGCTTCATTCATTTTCTCAAAATCCTTTTTACTCAAAAAAGAATATGTTGAATCACTTTCATCAATACCTTTAGGCAAAATGATATATTCTTTTCCTTTACTTGTCATACCTTTAAAGACCCATGTTGGTATGTAAGAAACATTCTTAATGTAAATTGAATCTGTGTTCCTATTCTTTACAAATTGGATACTTAAGATCAATCCTGCATCTGAATATCGCCATCTCTGGTTCGAGATGAAATTCCCCATCGAGTAAGCAACTAAACCTGTATCCAGCTTAGCTGAATCGGTTTTGAAATAATCAACAGGCTGAATAACGTGCGGATGACCGCCAATGATTATATCTGCACCGAATTCAATCGTTTTATTCACCACTTTCTTTTGATAAGGAACTGGCAATCTTTTATATTCATCACCATAGTGAAAATGAACAAGAACTATTTCGGCTCCTTTTTTCCTTGCATTTTTAATATCTTTTTTTATCAGATCAAAATCGATCATGTTGATTAAATAATTCTTCCCTTTTGGAATTGGTACATCGTTAGTGCTGAATGTGTACGCAAGCACTGCAAACCTGGTATTTTTGAGATCGAAAATCCTGATGGAATCCCTGTCTTTTTGAGATGTAAAAGTACCGGTATAATTTATTCCAATCTCATTGATTTTTTTAATTGTACGAAGGACTCCTTTTTCTCCCTGATCTAGTGCATGGTTATTTGCAGTAACAAGAAGATCAAATCCAGCATCTTTGATTGCGTCTAAAAATGCATTGGGCGTATTGAAGAAAGGATAACCACTGTAATTTTTAGACTTTCCTGCAAGAACAGTTTCAAGGTTCCCTAATGTAAAATCCGAAGTACTGAGATATTTCTTAACTTCTCTGAAAACACCAGAAAAATCGAAACTATCGGCTTCTACACGTGCATAATTAAATTGAACGGAATGGCACATTAAATCGCCAACAACAGAAATATTTAATGTTGAGAGTGAATCCCTGTGTTCAAGTAATTGAACTGGAATATGCTGTGCTTCTATCCTTCCCGTTTGGGAAAGAAAAAAAGCAAGAAAGATTAGTATTAAGAATCTGTTAGATTTAATCATAAATAAAAAAAATAAGGCTGAATTAATAAATTAATCCAGCCTTATACTCACTAAATAATTTGGAACAAATTACAAGCCGCGCGTCTTCTGTTCTTTTCTTTCAGCCTTAACATCCTGTACATCTTTTCTAACATCCTGGCACATTTTCCTTAGTTCACTAAGACCTTTTCTAACACGTGTGCCTGCAGCCGATTGACCTTTTTCATAAAACTTATGAAAATCGGTTTCGAGTGTTTGTATGAAATCAACAAGTTGTTTGAATTTATCCATTGTTCCCTCCCGTAAGGTTAATGATTATGTTAGTTAGTATTTTCCAGAACTAATTCTGCAATATCTTTTACTTCTATTTGTTCTGATTTTTCAAAATGTTTGACACCATCTGTCAGCATCGTCATACAAAAAGGACATGCAGAAGCGATCTTTTCAGCTCCGGTTTCAATAGCTTCTTTCGTTCTTTCAATATTAATCTTACCACCTTCTTCATCTTCAAGGAACATTCTTCCGCCTCCTGCACCACAGCAAAAGCCTCTGCTTTTATTTCTTTTCATCTCAAGATAATCAATTCCATGTAAATTCTTAAGTGAATTACGTGGGGATTCGTAAACATCATTATATCTGCCAAGGTAACAAGAATCGTGATATGTAAGTTTTTGCTTGTTACCTTCAGTTTTTAATTCAATCATCTTTTTATCAATCATTTCCTCAATTAACTGGGAATGATGCATAACTTCAAAATTTCCACCAAATTGTTTGTACTCATTACTGAGAGAATGAAAGCAATGAGGACAAGCTGTAACAATTTTTTTAACGTTATATCGGTTCAAAGTTTCAATATTTTCTATCATCATCATCTGGGCTAAATACTCATTTCCAAGTCTTCTTGCAGTATCACCATTGCATTTTTCCTCAGAACCTAATATTCTGAAGCTAATATTAGCTTTTTGCATCAATTTAGCAAATGCCTGAGAAACTTTTTTGTACCGTTCATCAAAAGAACCGGCGCATCCTACCCAGAATAAAATCTCACAATCCGGGTCCTCCTGCATAGTTTTTACGCCTAAATCCTTTGCCCATTCAGCTCGATCAGCTGCATTAAATGCCCACGGAGTAAAATTTGTCTCTATACTTTTAAATACTGCATTCAGATTTGATGGAAAGGAAGATTCAGATAAAACGAGGTTTCTCCGCATATCTACTATAGAATCTAAGTGTTCTATCATCACTGGACATTCCTGAACACAGGCATTACAGGTTGTACATTGCCAGAGAACTTTATCATCAATATAATCGTGTACAAGTGTTTTTTCGAATTGTTCGTCCTCAACAATTCCATTTGTTAGCAATGGGGCTTTATCCGAAGTTCTTTTCCTTATCTGAATGAAAATATCCCTCGGAGATAACGATTTTCCAACATTATTGGCTGGACAAACATCCGTGCATCTACCACACTCAGTACACGAATATCCATCTAAAATCTGCTTCCAGGAGAGATGATCGATATCGGCAACACCAAAGTTTTCAGCATTTTCGTCTTCAAGATCCAACGGTTTGAGCGTATTTCTAATGCCATCGAGATTTGAAAAATATACATTCGGAATAGAGGTAAGCACATGTAGATGTTTTGAATATGGAAGAAAATTAAGGAAAGAAAAAATCAAAATAATATGTGTCCACCAGCTTATTTCGTACATATTCTCAGCAGATTGCACAGATCCATACAGAATATTGCTTAATGCTTCAGAAACCGGTTTTAATTCATAATTATGTAATCCACCGTTAATATATATTGAAGCGCTATACTGTAAATACATTGTAATAACAACAAAGAAAATCAGTAATAATATTACAGCAGCATCTAATTCTGCACTTTTATCAAGTTGAAGACGCGGGACTTTGAACACAAATCTTCTTAATAACGCTAAGAAAATTGAAAGTATTACTAGCAAACCCAGAATATCAGTAACAATAGTAATCAGTGAATAAACGGGTCCTAAAAATCTAAGTGAAAATGCTGAGTAGAATCCCTGAATAATAGCTTCAATCACTGCGAAGAGAAAGATTATAAATCCCCAGAATATAAGGAAATGCAGCAATCCAGCTAAAGGTTGTCTTAGTAGTTTTGATTGCCCGAATGCAATTCTCAGAACCTTCTTAATCCTTGCCCCCATATTTTGAAATCTTTGATCTTTCTTTTTTGCAACCAGCATATAACGGAGGAGATTTCTGCAGCTATAGAAGAAAAAGACAAAGGCAGAAATAAATACAACAATAAAGATGATATTTTTAATTGTCATTATTAAAATATTAACATAATCTAAGGTAGAGTTTCATATTTCTTAGAAATTCCAAAATAAATATTTGCAGCAATAAATATTTTTAGTGCCATCCAGAACGTGAATATTGCTGCTCCGGCTAAGACTGCCTTTTCTAAATCTTGTAAATAAAAAGTAAAAAGAAACAAAGTTCCTGTAAAAATAATCAGTAAATTACCTGCAACCATCGAAAGAATAACGCCAATATAACTCTTATATTTCTGAATTAGATACCCTGTCAGGAATGCTCCCAGGGGAAATGCTAACAAATAACCGCCTGTTGGTCCGAGTAAAATTCCCACACCAAGAGTTCCGCCTGCAAATACCGGTAAACCAATTGCTCCTGCAGCAATATAAATAAGCTGGCTGTAAGCACCATTTTTTGGTCCAAGCAATGCACCGGCTAATAGCACAATCATCGTCTGGAGAGTAAATGGAACCGGATTGACGGGAATTGCAACCTGTGCACCGATTAAAGTAAGAAGTGAAAAAGAGAGAATCCAGAATATCTGCGATGTTTTCAAAGCCGAAATAAAATTCAGCAGCACATTGGTTTTAGCATTTTCTTTAATTGCCATTTGTTCCTCAATTCAAATTAGATTTAAGAAATGTTTTTGTCTTTGCAAGTAAACTTTCAAACTTAGGATTGCTTACCTCGAAAGGATGTTTAATATCATAAGTGTGACCAACTGCGGGAATAAAATATGTTTCCGTTAAATCTTTGTTCGACCAATCGTAAATCATTTTTGCTTCTTCAATCGAAACTGTTAAATCCTGTTCACCGTGAGCTATTAAAAGTGGTTTATTCAAACTTTTAACGGCTTGTTCCATGTTCAATGTTGAGTTCTTGTTATTTTCTATATCTTTTAACAATGAAGTATCCAATCTCATTACCTCGTTGGTTCTTGAATTTACAACCTCGAAGAATCCGTTTTTAATCCATTCTTCTTTTTGTCTTTGTGTAAATCTATCAAGTATCGCAATTGATGACCACGTAGCAACAGCTTTTACTTCATTTCTTTCCGATCCAACAAATAATGAAATTGCCCCACCTCGACTATGTCCTATAATTCCAATTCCTTTCCCGGATGTTTCACCAAAAAATCCATCCCGGTAAGCATTAATAATTTCATTTAATTCTGAAACTTCGAGTGATAATGTATTTTTTGCAAACTTGTCCGGTTCATCAAATTCAAGCAGATTTTTGCCAACGCCGCAATGTGAAAAATTAAAAGTAATTACAGAAAAACCATTTTGTGAAAAATAATCGCCTAAATACGGCACAAAACCCCAATCCTTAAATCCTTTAAATCCGTGCACATAAATGATACAAGGCGAGTTTTGCAGTTTATCGATTCCGTATGCAGTAATTCTAAGAACATCATTTTTCCCCGTTTGAAGTATAAAATTATCACTCATGCGGATCAAATATGAGCATTAAACAATGAAAAGTCAAGATTTTGAGTAATAATTAAATGTTATGAACATTCCCCAATTTGATCAAAATTTCTGTTTTTCTAATTTTACTATGGTAAATTTTTTAAGTATTATAAAACATTATGGTTGAGCCTGTAAGTCTTTTAGTAATTCCTTCAATCGATATTAAACACGGAAAATCAGTTCGTGTCGTACAGGGAATACCTGAACTTGATTGTTATCAGTATGGTGATGATCCTGTAGATATGGCCCGTATCTGGCGTGCTGAAAATGCCAAATTAATTCATATAGTAGATTTTGACGGCGCGCATGATCATTCAAGAAGAAATTTTTCTGTTGTAGAAGAGATTTGTTCATCAGTGGTTATTCCCGTTGAGTTTGCTGGTGGAATAAGAACGATGGAAGATGCAGATCTGATAATGCAGACCGGGATTTCACGACTTGCTATAAATACTATGGCTATTGAAAACAGACAGGAGTTTATCAAAGTATTTGAAAAATACGGGCCGACAAAGGTTTGTATATCATTGGATATAAGAGATGATCAGCTACTTGTTCGGGGAAGAAGTGTGAAGTCAGGTTTATCTTATGTAGATTTCACAAAAGAAATGGTAGATATTGGCGTTGACAGGTTTTTAGTCTGCGATATCTCTCATAATGGAATGCTTGAAGGACCCAACATAGAACTTTCTGAACATATTGCAGAGACGACAGGTGCTAAGGTTACACATTCGGGCGGAATAAGAAATAAAGATGAATTGATTGATATACAAAAGCTTTTACGACATGGAATTGATTCTGTTATTGTAGGAAGAGCTTTGTATGAAAACAGATTTCCCTGTCAGAAACTATGGCGTGTTGCCGAGTCTGGTATATTTAACTAAATTACATTATGATTATGAAAGAAGAAAAAAATAAAGCGGTACACTCCAGCTTCTGGGCAAATATTTTTCATCAAGCTGATGAGAAAGCAGATTTAAAATTATCTTTACTTTCTATCCCTCTGTTTGATTCCCTTGATAAAAAAGACCTTAATAATTTACTGAATATTACTCATAACAGAAGTTATCTTGCAGGTGAATATGTTTTTTACCAGGGCGATCCGGGAATAGGACTCTATCTAATCAGAGAAGGTGAAGTTCAGATTGTAAGAGAAGATGAAGGCGGAAATTCTATCATACTCGCCACATTATCAAAAGGTGATTTTTTTGGCGAGCTTGCTTTAGTAGATGGAGAAAAAAGATCTGCAACAGCAATTGCAATTACAGACGTTCGAGCGGCTGTTATCTTCAAACCGGATCTTGATGAATTTATTTTAAAATACCCGAAAAAAGGCATAAGAATTTTAAATGGAATATCACAAATTGTAGTAACCAGGCTAAGATCATTGAACGAAGATTTTTTCTCACTTCAAAGTCATAAAAAAAACGGAGGAAAACATGGAACCTGATATTAAAAAAGTACTCGTACCAATTGATTTTTCCGACTACTCAAAGGCGGCTTTAAAATATGCAGTGAACTTTGCAAAAATGTTTAAATCCGAAATGATCCTGATTTATGTTGTGGAACCGGTAATTTATCCTCCGGATTTCAGTATGGGACAGATTGCAATTCCATCAGTGAATACAGAATGGGATGTTAAGGCAAAAGAAGAATTAAATAAATTAGCATCAAATGAAATTCCTAAAGAAATTAGAGTAACTACATTAATTAAAACGGGTAAGCCATTTTTAGAAATTATAGATACTGCTGCTGAATTAGATACAGATATTATTATAATTGCAACACATGGTCATACAGGAGTTGAACATATTCTGTTTGGTAGTACTGCAGAAAAAGTTGTTAGAAAAGCTCCCTGCCCTGTACTTACATTAAGAGAGCCGATAAAAGGCTATATGTTTAAAGAAGATATGAAGAACGGGAATAAAGCCTAACTCAGTTATTTCGGTCTATTACAAAATTCACGAGAGCTTCAAGGGCAATTTTACTTTGTGAATCCGGCAGTATTGATAATTTTTCTATCGCCTGTCCCGAATAATATTTTGCTTTGTCGACAGCATAATCAATCCCACCATTTCTTTTAACAAAATCTATAACCTCACTTACACCCTGTCTTTTCTTGCCGTTCTTTATTATATGTCTTATTTGAGAAGCTTCTTTTTTATCGACTTTACTTAGCGAATAAATCAGAGGCAGAGTAATTTTCTTTTCTTTAATATCACCGCCAACAGGCTTTCCTATATTTTTGTAAGTGCCTTCATAATCTAAAATGTCATCTCTTATCTGAAATGCCAGTCCAATTGATTGACCAAATGATTTCATCGCTTTATGAAATTCTCTATTATCAGTTGCACTGAGAGCACCAATTTCGCAACAGGTTTCTAGTAACGAAGCAGTTTTGTCTGAGATCACCCTAAAATAAGTCTCTTCATCTATATCTAACTTTCGCGTTTTACGAATCTGGAGTAGTTCACCTTCAGACATTCGCTTTACCGTATCAGTAATAACTTTAAGGAAATCATAATCTTTACCATCAACAGCAATCATT
>Ga0307445_10002021_pt1 | contig 11300 bp, 10 predicted proteins | sample SalMarSW160330MG_FD_202147 | JGI IMG/M metagenome (GOLD analysis project Ga0307445, IMG submission 202147) | Salt marsh sediment microbial communities from the Plum Island Ecosystem LTER, Massachusetts, United States - SW1603-30 | ecosystem: Environmental > Aquatic > Marine > Intertidal zone >...
TGATGATTCCCAGCTCGGATATCTTCGGATGTGCCCTTGAATTAGCGCCATTCAATCTCTGATCGACTATTCTTTGTTATACTACGTCTCGGATTTTAGCATTCTGCATCATCGCGGAAGCCAATAAGAAGAAATAATTCCGAGGAGGGGAATTAACTCTGTAACTTTGGTATTGATCCGGCACACTAAGAAATAATTTTAAACTTATTTCAGGGGGGTAGCCATATCTGCATGAGGTAAGTAATTCAATATAAAATTCCTTGCCGACGCGGACTGCAGGTCATATCATAAAAAATTTTCACGTATTAAAATTTATAAAATTATCGCTGATAATAATTTGCACATGGAGGCAAAAAATGAAGAAAAAGCGCATTTTGTTTCTTTTCGTTGTCCCGACCCTTTCGGCTTTTATTCTGATCTCAATGTTTCAGCACGCATCCTGCACCGGCAACACGGACGGCGGGGAGGTATTTGGCGCTCTCGGTGAATCCCCGCTCAGAGCCGGCGGTAAGGTGACGGACGCCATCAAGGTCCAGGACGCATTTCAGAAGGTGTTCGACGTCAACAAGCACCGTGTGGTGTGGGTCAGCACGGAGCAGACGGTAAAGCTCCCCCCCAACCCCTTTTTCGAGGATCCCTTTTTCAGGCAATTTTTCGGCAATCAGGGGCCAAAGATGCCCCGCACGCAGAAGAGGACCGGCCTGGGCACCGGTTTTATAGTTTCTCCTGACGGTTTTATCTGTACCAACTATCACGTGATCGCCCATGTCGACAAAATAAAGGTGAAGGTCGATGCGATCGCCTATGACGCTCGGGTCATCGGCTATGACGAGCGCACGGATATCGCCCTGCTTAAAATAAACCCGAGGGAGAAGCTTGAGCCTGTGTACCTGGGCGACTCCAACAGCGTAAAGGTCGGGGACTGGGCCATTGCAATCGGGAACCCCTTCGGTCTCGATCGGACATTCACCGTGGGAGTGATAAGCGCGGTGGGGAGAAAGGATCTCGATCTCATGGGCGGATACCAGACCTATATACAAACCGACGCTTCAATAAATCCGGGAAACAGCGGCGGTCCGCTCCTTAACATCTACGGAGAGGTGATCGGCGTCAACCGGATGATCTACTCACAGAGCGGGGGCAACATCGGCATCGGCTTCGCCATCCCGATAAATACCACCAAGGTCGTACTGCAGCAGCTCAAACTGCACAAGAAGATCAAGCGCGGGTATATCGGCGTTCAGATCGTTCCGCTCACCGAGGATTATGCGAAAGAGCTCGGCCTGAAGAATACCGAAGGAGCCCTGGTGGGAGCGGTCGTGAACGGCAGCCCGGCACAAAAGGGTGGCATGCAGGTAGGGGACGTTATCCTGAGCGTCGGGGGCAAAAAAATCAAGACGTTCAGCGACCTGGTAGGCATAGTGGAAAGGACGCCTATGGGCAAAACCTTGAAGATCGAGGTATGGCGCAATAAAACAAAGGTGAATCTTTTCATTACCATAGGCGAGCGGCCTTCGTAGACTTCGGACTGAAGGCCGATGGAACGGGGCAGGTACCTCAGGCGAAAAATTGCAAACGCCCTCCAGTCGGTTCTGCTGCTGGGCATCATGGCGGTGATCTTCGGCCTGATCGGAAAGCTCATCGCCGGCCTGGAGGGCGTGGCGGTTGCGGTGATCGCCGGAGTCGTGGTGTTTCTACTGAGCCCGCGGCTTTCTCCCGCCATGGTTCTTCGCATGTACCAGGCGCGCAGGCTTATGCCTGAGGAATTTCCCGTTCTTTACCATATCATGGAAAGCCTTGCGGACAAGGCGAGCTTGCCGGAAGTGCCGAAGATATATTATATACCAAGCGCAATCATGAACGCATTTTCTGTGGGACGCAGAGATCAGGCCGTCATCGCGGTGACCGACGGCCTGATACGCGGCCTTGATTCGCAGGAGCTGACCGGAATTCTCGCCCATGAGGTGAGCCATATAGAGCACAATGACCTGTGGATCATGGGCCTTGCGGATTTCATAAGCAGGTTTACCAACGTGTTTTCCATCATGGGCGTCCTTTTCCTTATATTGTATTTTCCCGCCATTCTCCTGGGTTGGATCAATTTTTCCCTCTGGGCGGTGTTGATCATCATATTCGCCCCGTACGCGTCCGTCCTTCTGCAGCTCGCGCTGTCGCGGATACGGGAGTATGAAGCGGACATGAACGCGGTGAGGCTCACCGGCGATCCGCAGGGTCTTGCGTCGGCTTTGGGGAAGATCGAGCATTATCCGATCAGGCTATGGAACTTGATCCTCATCCCCGGGAGGAAGGCGCCGACGCCGTCATTGCTTCGGACCCATCCCCATACCGAGAAACGTATTGCCCGGCTCATGAATATTGCGGGGAAGAGGGCGTAATGGGGTCAGAGCAAATAAATGAAATAAACATGGGGTCAGAGCATTCGGTAACCTTCGTATTAATATACAAAAAACATATTTTGAATAATAAAAAATTAAATTAATCCCTTAAAAAAATATCTCAGCAGTTGACATTTAATTCTATCATGGGTATATTATTTACAGAAATTGTTAGCACTCATATTAAATGAGTGCTAACAATACATAAGGAGGTTTACCATGAAATGGGGATTAGCCAAATTAAATGATCTGGATTTTGCTTTTCCGACTGTGATTGACGATTTTTTTAGAACCGCGCCATCGGTTTTTTCAGGCTATGAGCTGATGCCGAAGGTCGATGTTCATGAAGACGACAAGGCGGTATACGTAAAGGCTGAGATGCCCGGACTTGAGGAAAAAGACCTTGAGGTGACCCTGAAGGAGAATATACTGACCATCTCCGGCGAGAAAAAAGAAGTGAAGACCGAAGAGGACAAAAAATGGGATTACTACTATTGCGAAAGACGGTTCGGCTCATTCAGCCGCTCGATCGAGTTACCGGCGAATGTAAAGGCTGATGCGATACAGGCCCATTATCACAACGGCGTGCTTGAGATCGAGCTTCCCAAGGATGAAGCAGCTCAGCCGAAAAAGATCAGCATAAACGCCAATTAAGGAGAAGTGAAGGGCTTCCTGCAACGGCAGGGAACTGGTAAACAGTAAAACTAGACATTGGTAAAAAGGCAAAGGAAAGAGGCCCGGCTTTGAATGGATTGGTGAAGCCGGGCTTTTTTATCGGAGCCGCATGATTGATGCAAAACGAAGAATTAGGAGGCACAATATGAGCAAAACAATAGGTATAGATCTGGGAACCACGAACTCGTGCGTCGCCGTCATGTCGGGCGGCGATCCGGTCGTCATACAAAACTCGGAGGGCCAGAGAACGACCCCCTCCATTGTCGCGTTTACCGACAAGGGAGAGCGTCTGGTCGGACAGGTCGCTAAAAACCAGACCGTCACCAACCCGGCCAACACGGTCCGGTCGATCAAACGGTTCATGGGAAGGCGGTATGAAGAGGTGAAAAAGGAAATCGACATGGTCGCCTACCAGGTCGCTGATGACGGAAAGGGCGGCGTGATCGTACGCACCCAGTACGGCGAGTTCAAGCCCCAGGAGATATCGGCCCGAATCTTGCAGAAGATGAAGCAGACTGCGGAAGACTACCTTAGCGAGAAGGTGACCAGGGCGGTCATCACCGTGCCGGCATATTTCAACGACGAGCAGCGCCAGGCGACTAAGGACGCGGGGCGCATCGCCGGACTCGAGGTCGAGCGGATCATCAATGAGCCCACGGCCGCTGCCCTGGCTTACGGCCTTGACAAGAAGGGGAAGAAGAACGAGAAGATCGCGGTCTACGACCTCGGCGGAGGCACGTTCGACATTTCAATACTCGAGCTCGGCGACGGCGTGTTCGAGGTGAAGTCGACCAACGGAAACACCCACCTGGGGGGCGACGATTTAGACCAAAGGATCATCCAGTGGCTCATCCAGGAGTTCAAGGGACAGACGGGCATAGACGTTTCGAAAGACAATATGGCCCTGCAGAGGCTCAAGGAGGCGGCCGAGAAGGCGAAGATCGAGCTTTCAAGCAAAATGCAGACTGACGTGAACGTGCCGTTTCTCACCGCAGACCAGAACGGCCCCCGGCACCTGCTGGTGACGATCACCAGGGCGAAGCTCGAGCAGCTCGTCGCAGACCTGGTGGAATCGACCAAGGGGCCGTGTATGCGGGCGATCGAGGACGCGGGCCTGAACGCGGGCGACATCGACGAGGTAATCCTCGTCGGCGGGTCCACCAGGATTCCGGCGGTTCAGGAGCTGGTGAGGAAGATATTCGGCAGAGAGCCGAGCAAGGGTGTGAACCCCGATGAGGTGGTGGCGGTCGGGGCCGCCATACAGGCGGGTGTGCTGGCGGGAGATGTCGGCGACGTGCTCTTGCTTGACGTGATGCCGCTCTCCCTCGGCATCGAGACCCTGGGAGGGGTTATGACCAGGCTCATCGAGCGGAATACGACGATCCCGACGCGCAAGAGCCAGGTGTTCACCACGGCCGAGGACAACCAGCCCGCGGTGACCGTGCACGTGCTCCAGGGCGAGCGGGAGCTGGCAGCGCACAACAGGTCCCTGGGAAGGTTCGAGCTTTCAGGCATCGCTCCTGCACCGCGCGGGGTCCCGCAGATCGAGGTCGCGTTTGACATTGACGCGAACGGCATCGTGCACGTATCGGCCAAGGACATGGCCACCGGCAAGGAGCAGAAGATCCGTATCGAGTCTTCGAGCGGGCTCACCGAGGATGAAATCAAGCAGATGGTGAGGGACGCGGACGCGCATTCCGCCGAGGACAGGAAGGAGCGCGATCTGATCGAGGCGCGGAACGAGGCGGATTCCGCCCTGTACACGGTCGACAAGATGCTCAAGGAACACGGTGACGCCGGTTCCCCTGACGAGCGCGCCGGGCTAGAGTCAGGGATGGCCGATCTCAAGAAGGCCGTGCAGGAAGGCGACGCCGCGGCAATCAGATTAGCCAAATCGAGGCTTGAGCAGGCGGCGAATGAATTCGCGCGCACGCGTACGCAGCACGCGCCCCGGGATCAGGGAGTCGGTTCGGGCTTCGGGCAAGGCAGGCATGAGCCTTCATCCGGGGAAGGCAAGGACGGCAAGGTTTACGACGCCGAATACGAGGTCATGGATGACGAACGCAAGGCGGGATAAATCAAGGATAACGGCATAAGCGGTCCGCGATGTTCATCGAGAACCGCTTTTTTTTTATCATTGACATTGTGAAAGTTTACTTACTAATCTGAAGCATGAAAATAAAATTGTTCGTTTTCTTCCTCGGTATGGTAATTGCATCGTGCGGTTCGAGCAGCCGTCTGATGGAGAGGTTCGGGGTGCGCGAAATCAGGATGATGCATGACGGCAGGGAGAGGACGTGCCTCATCCATGTTCCCGAGGGAAAGTTCAACGGCAGTCTGCCCCTCGTGCTGGTGCTGCATGGTGGCGGCGGCACCGCGGCCGGAATGATCAAGCTCACCAGGAACAGGTTCAACGAGCTCGCAGACACGCGCGGTTTTTTCGCGGCCTACCCACAGGGAATCAGGAAGCACTGGAACGATTTCCGGGACGATCCGATCGATTACGCGCACCGTGAAAAAATCGACGACTCGGGATTCATATCCGCACTGATCGACCGTCTGGCCGCTGAATATCCCGTTGACACGGGGAGGGTATTCGCCACCGGGATCTCCAACGGCGGGTTCATGTCCTACCGGCTCGGGTGCGAGCTTTCACTCAAGATCAGGGGTATCGCAGCGGTCGCGGCGACCCTGCCCGCGGGCGCGGGCGAGAAATGTAAACCCGCAAAGCCGGTAAGCGTATTGATCATAAACGGCACCGACGATCCCCTGGTGCCCTTTAACGGCGGGTATGTCACCGTCCTGGGAACCAGGCGCGGAAAGATTCTTTCAACCGGGGATACGATCAGCTTCTGGACCGCGGCGGACGGGTGCACCTCATCGCCCGCGATCAGGGAGCTTCCGGACAGGGATCCCGACGACGGCACGAGGGTGAAAGAGCTGTCCTACGGACCATGCGGCAGGGACGTTCGTGTGGTGCTGTACCGTGTCGAGGGAGGAGGCCACACATGGCCCGGAGGAAAGCCGTATTTACCCAGGCGGTTTATCGGCAACACCTCCAATGACTTCAGCGCGTGCGATGTTATATGGGAATTTTTCAGGAGCAGCCGTTGATGTATGATCGGTCGATCGAGGATCCATGATTCTTGAAATGTCGAAGACCCGCCTCCTATGGCCCCATCCATGATATATGACAGCTCCTATGACGACGCTTCAATCGTGCGCGAATTCCGAAAGCGATACGGATTATACAAAGGGCGGGGACCGGAGGAGAAGGCTCCATCCGGTGCGGTGATCCGGGAATTCAAGGCGATAATATACGGGTATTACAAGAAATACGGGCGCGATCTGCCGTGGAGGCGCACGAATGATCCATACCATATCCTGGTGTCCGAAGTAATGCTGCAGCAGACCCAGGCCGGCAGGGTGAGCGTAAAGTTTCAGGAATTCTTACGGGCCTTTCCCACCATAGAGGCGCTCGCATCCTCGTCCCTCAGGGAGGTGCTGGCCGTGTGGAAGGGCATGGGCTACAACCGGCGCGCGCGCTATCTCCGCGATCTGGCCGTTCAAGTAAGAAATAGCGGGAAGAGGAGGATACCCGGTTCGCCCGATGAGCTGGCGCTGCTCCCGGGCATCGGAAGGAACACGGCCGCGGCCGTGTGCGCATTCGCCTTCAATCTCCCCGTGGCTTTCATCGAAACCAATATCAGGGCGGTGTTCATTCACTTTTTTTTCCACGGCAAGGGTGCGGTGCATGACCGGGATATTCTATCTCTGGTGAATGCGACGCTCGACCGGAAGAATCCGGGCCGCTGGTACTCGGCGCTGATGGACTACGGCGCCATGCTCAAGACGCGCCGCGTCAACCCCTCCCGCGGGAGCGCTCATTACAAAAAGCAGTCTCCCTTTAGGGGCTCGCGGCGCCAGATCCGCGGAACAATACTCGCGGCCCTTGTCGCGAACGGCGCCATGTCTGCGAAGCGGCTCGCGGAGGTCACCGGCGTTCCTGAGAATATTGCGGATCCCCTTATAGAAAAGCTCATTGAGGAGGGACTGGTTCGGAAGAAGGGAAGGGTTCTGCTTATACCGGCTTGAAGTTGACGACGAGCACTTCGTCGAATCCCTCTCCCTTGTCGGGGAGCTCGATCTTGTAAAAAAGGCTGGTGACCACGTCACCCGGAACCCCGATCGTATTCTGCTCGTTGCGCTCCAGGCACTGCTCGAGCGGCCTCGAGAGGAAGATCGCGCCGATCGTCTTTTTTTGCTCTCGTGCGATTTCGATAAAGCGCTTGCGGGATTTCTTCATCACGAAGGTGTTAATGATCAGGACCTTCCGCTTGTTGTGGAGAAAATGCTCAAGGACCTTCCTCTCGATGTGCTTCACCAGCGCCTCGTTCTCTTCGGTAAAGTCGGTCGCTGACCACTTCTCGCCGAAATGTGTCATCTCAAACATGTATTTTCGTATCTCCGAGCGGCTGATGCGGCTCCTCTCCTTGCCCATGAAGTGCTTTATCGCGAACTCCGTTTTGCCTGAACCATACAGGCCACACAAGAGGATGATGTTGAGCTCATGGAATCTAGTCAGGTCCATATGCTTCTCCTGTCCCATAGTATGGGTTTTCCTCAAAATTATGTCAATAATGTTTTGCGTGTTCGCGGAGTTGTCTGAAAGGCGAGTCCCGGTCCGTTTGCGTGTACAAGCTCCTTAAAATCATTGACACAAATTCAAATCGTGGTATAAATCAGCCGTGGTCATGCTCAAGTATTTTACTTGACGGAGTATCTTTCAGTTACTATTAATTGCCCATTGCAGGCGCGCCAGACCGGGCCTTGTCAAAGATAGATGTCCGTATAATTCAAATGCGAAAGGCTTTGATGATGAGCAAATGGACGATTACAGGCGGTACGTTCCTCACACCTGAAAAGGTAATCAAGAAAGGCGCCATTCATATCAGCAATGGAAAGATCGGCAAGGTGTCCTCTGACGGTTCGGCTGACCGCATCAACATAGACGTGGGAGATTCGGTCGTGGTTCCCGGACTCATCAACGCGCACGACCACCTTCTGGGGACCTACTTCCCCAAGGTGGGGAATGGCCCGTATCTCAACTGGCTTCCCTGGGACAATGACCTGAAGAGCTCGCCGGTATACGAGGAACGGCAGCAGATCGAGAACCGGGACCTGTACCTTCTCGGCGCGTACAGGAATCTGGTATCGGGCGTGACTCTGATTTCCGATCTTATTCCCCATTTCGTCGGCGAGCCCTTTTACGATATCCTCCCGACCAGGGCGATCAAGAACTTCGCCCTCGCCCATTCGGTCAATTCTTTCGCCCTCGCCTGGGGCGACGGCATCACCGAGGAATACCGCAAGGCGGTCAAGGAGGACATCCCTTTTGTAACGCACATCGCGGAAGGATTCGATGAAGAGACCTTTCAGGACATCAAGACGGTCGAAAGGCTCGGCGGACTGGGAGATCATTCGGTGTTCGTGCATTGCCTGGCCTTCTCCGATGAGGACCTGGACCTTGTCAAAAAGCGGGGCGCCTCGTGCGTCTGGTGCGGCAACTCAAATATGTTCATGTATAATAAAACCATGGACGTGCGCGCATTCATTGAAAAGGGCATCAACCTCTGCATCGGGACGGATTCTCCCATGACCGGCGGGGAAAATTTGCTGTATGAGATGAAGTATGACAAGGTCCTGTACGAGCGTCTCTATCATGAGGAGCTGCCGGACGATCTGATCGTGAAGATGGTCACCGTCAACCCGGCCCGGGGATTCCGCCAGAAAAGGATGGGACAGATTGAAGAGGGGTATACCGCCGATATATTCGCGTGCAGACACAAGAGCGGGGATCCTGCCCGCTCCGTGGTCCAGGCGGCGCTCAAGGACGTGGTGCTCGTGGTCATCGAGGGAAACCCGGTATACGGCGACCGCAGGTACGCCTCCGTGTTCGACGAGCTGGGCGTAAAGTATCAGGAAATCAGGCTCCAGGGTGCAGACAAGATAATCGTGGGCGATCCCATAGGGTTGCTGCGGAGAATAAGCAGGGCGGTGGGATTCAAAAAGGAGTTTCCCTTCCTGCCGATTGAATTTGATGCATAGCGAGGTCGGGCAATGCCAAACGGCGCTTCATCGGGACCATCGGGCATAATCACGAGGTCGTACAAGCCGGGGTCGATTATATATTTTGAAGGCGATAAGAGCGACTACATTTTTATTTTAAAATCCGGTAAGATCGTGCTCACCTCAATAAAGCTCGATACGGGTGAGGAGGTGAAAGAGGAGGTCAGACAGGGGGAATTTTTTGGGGTCAAGTCCTCACTCGGCAAGTATCCCCGCGAGGAAACCGCACAGACCGTTGGCAACACCACGGTGCTGGTGCTCATGCCGGCCGATTTCGAGCGCCTGGTGCTGAAGAATTCCAGCGTGGTGAGGAAAATGCTTCGCGTGTTCAGCAACCAGCTGCGCCGTATAGTAAAAATGGAGCGGCTGGTCCTGGGCGAGAGCGAGATAGTGAATCCCGACGCGGAGCTGTTCAAGATCGGCGAATATTATTACAAGGCGGGGATATGGCAGCACGCGCAGCATGTGTACAAAAGATATATGGAATATTATCCCGACGGCGTGCACGCCGCCATGGCGATGAAGAGGATAAGGGCAATCGACTCCGGCGAGGCCATGCCGGATGACGATGAGGCCGGCGCTCAGCGCGCCGACCATGATGCGACCGGCGCGGAAGGGGATACTGATGATAATACGAGCGGGGCAGATATGCTCGATTTTGATGATTCGGTCATGATAGATGAAAGCTCCTCTGATCAGGGCGGCGGGCGCACGGCCCTGTCGGACGAGATGGATGACTTTTTTTCCGACGAGCCCTCCGTCGGTACGGGGGGGGGCGGCCTTGAGGTGAGGAGCGCCGACGGTTCCGTTTTCGAGCTGGACAGCTCGGCGGAGGACTCCATGTCAAGGGGTAATTTCATCACGGCCCTTGAGCTCTATAAAAAGATATTGACCACAGATATGAACTTGAATCAGGAGGAAAAAAAGATCATAGGGAAGGCGCATTTCAACGCGGGGAGGTGCCTCATGGAGCTCAAGAAGCCCGCGGAGGCGCTCGATTTTTTTTCAAAGATACTGCGGAATTTTCCCAGCTCTCCCTATCTTAAAAACGCCATTTTCAATATCGGGATAATATTTGAATCAGCCAACCAGAAGGAGAAGGCGATCACCTACTATAATAAGGTGCTCAACATGCCGCCGAAGGACAAATTAAACAGCGACGCGCTCACCAAGATAAAAAATCTTCAGGGGAAATAACCAGATGTTAATGGGGCTTGATGAAAAATTTTTTGAAAAATTCGGCATTGAATACGCGCCCAATGAAATCATATTCTGCGAATTTGAGCCCGGGAACGAATTTTATTTCATCCAGTCCGGACGGATAAGGCTGGTGAAGCTGATCCAGAACCGCGAGAAGAACCTGACGGTTCTTACCGAGGGCGATATTTTCGGGGAGATGGCGATCCTCGAGGAGCAGCCGCGCTCCGCCACCGCCATAGCCATGGATCACGTGAAACTCCTCAAGTTCCATAGGGACAACTTCGACGCGCTCATCTCCGGCAATCCGCAGCTGGCGTATAAACTCCTCGTCATCTTCTCCAAGAGGATTTACGACGCCAAGCGCAGGCTGATGATCCTTCTCCTGGAGGAACCCCAGCTCAAGGTAATGGACGTGCTGGTGATGCTCGCCGAGCAGGACCCGCACCTCGACATGCAGAATGAGGTGTCACTGCAGGTCACGGCCCAGGACGTGGCTCGCTGGGCGGGAATCACCGAGGACGATGCGCAAAAAGAATTGACACATTTGAGCCGTCTTGACAAGATTGAATTGTTCGGCGACAGGATTGTCGTGAAAAAAATCAGGGAGTTCCAGCGGCTCGTCTCTTCGAGGCGCAAGAGCATGTATCAGTAAACCGCGGAAATCATAGCATACGAGGGCAACCCCCGCTTCCGGCGGGGGTTGCCCTCGTATGCACGCGGTCATTGCTCCCGTAGCTCAGGAGGATAGAGCAGTGGTTTCCTAAACCATGTGCCGGAGGTTCGAGTCCTCCCGGGAGCGATTCATAGAACAAAGGCGGCATAAACCGCTCTTTTTTTTCTGAGGACAATGGACGAGAAATTAGTAAAAGTCGCCGGCAGGTTCCGCGAGCTGGAGCAGGA
>Ga0307445_10002024_pt1 | contig 11285 bp, 12 predicted proteins | sample SalMarSW160330MG_FD_202147 | JGI IMG/M metagenome (GOLD analysis project Ga0307445, IMG submission 202147) | Salt marsh sediment microbial communities from the Plum Island Ecosystem LTER, Massachusetts, United States - SW1603-30 | ecosystem: Environmental > Aquatic > Marine > Intertidal zone >...
ACCCAAGGCGCATACTGAGCTTGGGTAAATCCGCCAAAAAATAAAATTGTAACCAGAATTAGGATAATTTTTTTAAAGTTCTTCATTCTGTTTTTCCTTTCAACTAATTATAAAAAACCGATGAACTATTTTTTGTACCCACGACGTGATTCGAACACGTGACCTACGGTTTAGGAAACCGTTGCTCTATCCAGCTGAGCTACGTGGGCAAATTCAATTAACAATTAAAAATGGAGAATTTATAATTCTTCTATACAAAGGTAAAGAACTTTGGAGTTTTTAGAAATGAATTGAAATAGGTTAGAAATTAAGCCAATAGGTTAGTTTAATAATAAAAATGGAAGACTCTATCAGAAATATATCCGCACCAAGAAATAATTCTCTTGAAAAAATTAATATTAGCTATCCCGGTCACTCGCGAACCGGGATAGAGACCTTTGATTAAGAATTGAATAATATAATGTGATCTTACTCAACATTTATTATACGCAGTTGCGTATAACTCTAGAGTTAATTTTATTTAAGTTTTCTAATTTCAATCTGACCCATTGCTACATTCAATTCGATGGTCGGTCCACCACCATTCAATTCATATACAACTTCTATTTGTTTCTTCTCTTTATTTCTCTTGATTTCTTTTAGCGTAAAATCTGATTTTATATTATCGAGATCACTATCATCCCCGTTCCAAACTAGAACATTAAAAGTTGCAACAATTGTTGCTTTTGAACTCTCAGGAACTTTTAAAGTTATATTACCGACGGCAGTATTCAATTCACTTTTTACTTTTTCGTCAGGATACAGTTCAGCATAGATATTGCCAGCAGCAGTGTTCGCATCAACTGAACCCTTAATATTCTTTAAATTAACATTACCTGCAGCCGTTGAAGCTTCGACCTCTCCATTAGCACTTTCCAGTTTAATGTTTCCTCCCGCAGTTGATATTTCAGCACTACCAGTCACGTTTCCAACCTTAATATTTCCGCCAGCAGTCGATACCTCAACTTTTCCACCAATATCTCCAACCTGAATGTTTCCTCCCGCAGTTGATATTTCCGCTGAATTGCTTACCGAGCCGATTGAAATACTTCCTCCGGCGGTACTTATTTTTGTTTCTCCTGTAATTGAACCAGCTTTCATTTCGCCACCAGCAGAGGTTAAATCAGCATCGCCATTTATATCACCAACAGAAACATTTCCTCCTCCGGTTGATATTTTTGTTTTACCATTAACATTTCCTGTTGCAATATTACCTCCGGCTGTGCTGGCGTCAATTGAACCCTTTAAATCACCTTTAATTAAAACATTGCCTCCGCCTGTTGAAAGGTCAAGGTTCATTGCTTCGGGAATTGTGCATTCAAGTTTAAAGTTATCTGAATCTTCACCTTTAAATTTTATTTCAACTTTACCAGATTTCTGCTCCATCGTTAAAAGGTTTAACTCATCTTCATCAATATTTTTTGCGATGACTTTAACTTCATTACCTGATCCGGTAACAATATTTATGTTACCCTGTTTCAGCGAAACATCAAGCAAGTCCCCGCTTGAAACAGTAAAGTTTGCCTCTTTTTTTGATTGGCTTAAACCAGTAAGTGAAAAACCAAAGGAAATTAAAATAAGAAACAGTGCAAATTTTAATGTAAGTGTTTTCATGTTAGTTGTACTCCTGTAATAATGTTTTTGATTTTAATTTTATGTAGTTATTATCGTCCTGGTTTGCTTGTTTAACGACCAGATCTAGATCGTTCCGGTCAAGTGAATGTCCGTTTTTGTTGGCTTCGATTAAAGCATTCAGCGCTTCAATTCTTAATGCAGAAGAGGAATCGTTCAATAATACATATAGATAAGCTTGTTTTAATGACTCGTCAAATGCTGTTCGATTCATAAGCTTTAGTGCTTCCCTCCTTACTCCAGCATTTTTATCAGTCATTACAACTGTGATCAGAGCATTCTTAACCTCTTTATCCAAAGATAGTTTTTTATACGTGTCCATAGCATTAATTGAATTCAACCTGGAACCCGGATTCTGATCATTCAGCATCGCATAGGTTAAAAAACTCTGCACTCTTGGATCGTTTACACTTCCTTTGTAATGAACCTGCTTCGCAGCTTCAAAGGTAAATTCAATTTCACCATCGGTCGGATTTGAATCAATAAACTGAACATTTGAAATTCTTAAATCGTTATCAAACATTGAAGCATTAGTAAATTCGGGATTTTTCTCAGGAGCTGTTATTTCCCCTCTTCCTATAAAATTACTGCCTATTATTATTCCAAGAATCAGAACTGATAAGGCAGCAAATGCAAGTCTGGGAGGAGTTGAAAATAATTGAAAAATGTAATTAGTAAAGGAATAAACAGAACTTCTATTGTTCCTCTCCTGTCTCAAAGCACCTCTGAGTTGTATTCTTGCTTCTTTTAATAATTCTTCATTCACCTCAAGATTTTTATGATCAGCAATTAACATCATTATTTTTTTCTGATGTTCAAGCTCCAGTCTACACTCTTCACACGATTCAAGGTGTGAAATTAATTTCTTCTGTTTATCATCAGATAGTTCCCCATAAAGTGAAAGCTGTATCATCTGTTTAAATTCATTGTGACTCATATTTTAACTCCCGGTAATTCCTTTAAGTCTGAAAAGCATTTAATGGTTTAAGTTTTTTCTTAAGATTATTTGTTGCGTCAAATAAATATTTTTTAACAGTTCCTTCTTTACAATTCAACATTTCTGCAATCTCTCTTATTTTATATCCTTCATAATGTTTAAGAACAAAAGTTATTCGTTGTCTTGCTGATAGACTATCAACTGCATTGCCTATTAAAAAACGTAAGTCATTACCTGAAGTTTCTTCCTCCGGTGATCTCTCTTTGGAAATCATATCAATAGTTTCATAACCTGTTTGATCATCATCAATTTGCTCTTGCAGTGATACTATCATTTGTTCTTTCTTCCTCGATTTAAAAGTAATACAAACATTTGTTGTTATTCTGAAAAGCCAGGTAGAAAACTCACTCCTGAACTCAAATTTTTTCAATCCCCTGAAAACTCTTATAAAAACTTCCTGGTAAATATCTTTTGCATCATCGGTATCCCTCACATACCGTAGAGCGATTGAGAGAACCGCTTTATCATAATAATAAACAAGCTGCTCGAAAGCAATACTATCTCCATTCTGAGCTTTAATTATGAGTTCTTTTTCAGATGATTCCATATGGTGTTTTATTAATTCTACTGATTAGACCTTAACAAAACTAAAAAGGTTGGGTTTAAAAGGTGAGCTGAGGACTTAGATTTTGCGGTTTATTATATCAAAGACTGATTTTAACTGATAAGTGGGAGAAAAACCGTTTAAGCCGTTAACGAAATGTTTTACTCCTGTTTCAACCAGAGCAGTATCAATCCCAAATTTATTTCCCATTGCTATATCGGTTTCGAGTCTGTCACCAATTAAAATTGTCTTTTCAGGATTTGGTTTGAGTCTATTAATAATTTCATTAAACATAAACTCGGAAGGTTTACCGAAATGAAGTTCGAGCTTTCTGTGAGTTCTTTTTTCCAGTGCTGAAATAGTTGAACCTGCATCAAGTACTTCGCCGGAATCCACCGGACAGGTATCGTCTATATTAGCTGCAAAGAATTTTGCACCGTTTTCCAGTGCATGAGCGGCAATCTCAAGCTTTTGGTAATCAAGTGTCCGGTCAAGCGTAACAAGAAGTATTTTTATTTTTTTATGATCTGTGGAATATCTTAATCCGGATTTTTTAATTTCATTAACGAATGATTCCTCTCCAATAGCAAAAAAGACTGTGCCTTTAAAATTTTTCTTCAAATAATTAGCAACAACCAGAGTTGAGTTAATAATTTCATCTTCTTCAATATTTAAACCCCAGTTTTTAAGAAGTTGATAGTAATCCATTACTGTCCCGGTCGTTTTATTTGACACAAAAACTATTTTTTTTCCAAGAGATTTTAGATAATTGACCACTTCATCTGCGTGTGAGATAAGATGTTCGCCTCGATAAATAGTACCATCCAAGTCAAAAATAAAACTATCGTATTTATCGACTAGCTTCATAATCCAAGTTCTTTCTTCATCACCATTAAAGATTCGGAAATTGAATGAGGCTTGTATCCCAATTCCGTTTCAGCTTTGAGCGTCCAGAGCCCCGATTTTAATGGTCTTCGAGCGGGCTGATTAAGTTCTTCTGTAGTAATTGGTGTTATCAGGTTTCTATCGAGTTTAAAATAATCAGCAATCCGGTTTGTGAATTCAAGACGTGATAAAAATTCTTTTCCGCCGATATTATAAATACCTGTCTTTTTAAATTCAATTATTTTATTTATAGCCTGTACAAGATCGTCAATAAATGTGGGATTATTAATTTGATCCTTTACAATTCTTATTCTTTCTTTTTTTGTTAAAGAATTAATTACCCATCGCACAAAATCAGGTCGACTGTTACGGGCAAAACCGTATAAAACATTCGTTCGTAAAATTGTAAACAAAGTTCCGCTAATTTTCAGTGCATTTTCACTTGCGAGTTTTGTTCTTCCATAATAACCTATTGGATTTGGAAGATCATTTTCATGGTAGGGACCATTCTTCCCGTCAAAAATGTAATCTGTTGAAATGTGAATAATCTGGGCATCAATTGCTCTTGCAGCTTCTGCAATATACTCTACACCTTTTACATTTATCTTCCACGCGTCTTCACGCATTTTTTCGCTGAGGTCTACATTCGTAAATGCTGCTGTGTGGACAACGAAATCGGGACAATAATCGTAAATAACTTTTTTTATACTCTCCCTGGATTTTATATCGCAGGGAATATACTCAACCGAATCGATTACAGATTTATCTTCTACAGATGTGGCAAGCAACTCAATGTTTTCTTTTGAGGAATAGTATTCAACTGCTCTTTGACCAAGCATACCATTGGCGCCTGTTATAATAATTCTATTTTTCACTAATCCATTCATGTGCATCTTCTTTAAGATTTATATAATCCCTTGCTTCTGAATATGTTGTTGAAATACCTGCGTATAAATTTGCCTGTTCTAAAGCTAATTGTATTTTATTATTCTTAATACAATTATAGAAATAAATGGCTCCAAATACATCACCACAGCCGACTTTATTGATTGTATTTACTTGCAAAGCGTTGACATGAAATGATTTTATCGAATCATTTTCATTGCAGAAAACCGTTGCCCCATTCTCAGATCTTGTAATCACGATCTGTTTTATTCCATATGAAAATAGTTCTTCAACTATAGTTATTTCCTCATTCTTATTCGAAAGAGTTTTTAACTCTGATTCATTTGTCTGCAAAATGTCAATGCATTTTGCCCATTCACTAAAGTCTTTTATCGGCCTAAAAATTCTATTCAGTTCTTTGTCGACACCTCTGCTTAATGTATGAACGTCAAAATAAATAATACCACTGTAATTTTTCCTTAGCTCTTTAAGCTGCGAGAGTGATAAATCGTAACCTGTTATCATATTTATTAATATTCCGTTGAAACGGTCTAAATCTTTTTTGGGTAAAATAAGATTTTCAGCAATCTCGGAATAAGTTTCCTTTCGCTCGCCGCTTTCACTTATTACCAACTCTACATTTGGAATTGAATTAACGGTATTAATAAATTCTCCTTCAACCCTACCATAAACGTCCTTAAATAGTGCAATATTCTTATCATCAACATTTGAGCATAAAAATATTTTATCCTCCGGTACTATCTGACTTAAAAGTGAAATTACAGTATAAAAAATACCTCCGGGTTTTATTGAAGTACGTCCTCTTTCAATGATTTTGTCAACTACAGAATGTCCGATTACAAGAAAATTCATTTTTATTTTTTTTGTAAATATAGATTTAAGATTGCTTCAATTGAAATAAATATGGTTTCAAACTTGGTTAAATTAACTTTATATTTGGTTACAATTGATGAGAATTATTACTTTAAGTTTTAAAGAATGAAAATAGGAATTACTTGTTACCCTACATACGGGGGAAGCGGTGTTATAGCAACTGAGCTTGGAAAAGAATTAGCTATTCGTGGTCATGAAGTTCATTTCATTAGTTACGCTCTTCCATTCAGATTATCTCATTACATTGAAAATATTGTCTTCCACGAAGTTGAGATCAGCAATTATCCATTATTTGAATTTCCGCTGTACTCACTTTCACTTGCAAGCAAAATGGTAGAGGTAGCTGAATTTGAAAAATTGGATCTACTTCACGTTCATTATGCAATTCCACATGCAACAAGCGCTTACCTTGCCAAAGAAATGATGCGAAAAAACCGTGATTTGAAAATTTTCACAACATTACACGGAACAGATATAACACTTGTCGGACTAGAGCCATCTTTTTTACCCCTGGTAAAATTCAGCATTGAGAAGAGTGATGGTGTTACGGCTGTATCACGTTTTCTTAAAGAAAAAACAATTACCAACTATTCCTGCGAAACAGAGATTCAGGTAATTCCAAATTTTGTAGATACAGATTTATTTAAACCCCATGAAAACGGTGAATTCAGGAACGCTATTGCACCTCATGGAGAAAAATTACTTGTCCATACTTCTAATTTCAGAACTGTAAAAAGAGTACCTGATACAATCAGAGTTTTTGAAAAAGTCCAAAAGGAAATTCCATCTAAACTGATACTTGTTGGAGATGGTCCTGACAGATCAGAGTGTGAAAGAATATGCAGACAGCTTGAGTTATGTGATAAAGTTAAGTTCCTGGGTAAACAGGATGGATTAGTTGAAATTTTATCGTCATCAGATCTTTTTCTAATACCATCACAATCTGAAAGCTTTGGTCTGGCTGCACTTGAAGCGATGGCTTGCGGCTTGCCGGTAATCAGTTCAAGTGTCGGCGGGCTTCCTGAATTAGTGAAACACAATGAAACCGGTTTCATAGCCGAAATTGGCGATGTTGACCGTATGGCAAAATATGCACTTGAACTGCTTACAAATGAAAAGAAATACAAACTCTTTTCTGAAAATTCGAGGCAAAGGGCAGTTAATAAATTTGATAAGTCCAAAGTGGTTCCACTTTACGAGGAATATTACGAAAATATATTGAGAAGTTAGCGATGATAATATATTGCACTGGCTCCAAACGGGGAGATGCTGCCTATAAAAAACTCCACAAAGATATTATAGATTATACTGAAAGTTTGGGACATACAGTGCTGGCTGAATTAAGTAACAAGTTTAGCAGCACCATTCCACTTACCGAAAATCAGATATACAAGAGAAATCTTAAATGGATTGATGGAAGCAAAATTATATTGGCTGAGGTATCCGGATCAACTTTAGAAGTAGGTTTTGAAATAGCTTATGCCATATTAGAACGAAAAATTCCCGTACTCGCTCTACACATAGCAGATGTCCAAATTTCTAATATGCTTTCTGGTTGTGATTCGCCTCTGTTAATAATTCAAAAATATAATGATCCCGTTGAGATGAAAAGTATTATAAAAACTTTTATAAACAAGATAGATAATTCTTGAACGAGAAAGATTTTATTTTTAGCAAAAGCAGAGAACTTCAACTAGCTGGAATAAAAATTTTTCCTATCGATTTTATCAACTCAAAAAAAAATAATGTAATTCAAGTGCCTGAAAAAGAGTTAGTACTTGGAAATGAATTCTTTGGATCATTTGAAGTTTCTACCACAACAGGTGAATTTGTATTAACTTTTAATAATAAATTCGAAGCTAAATACATTGTTTATGCAAGCAAAAACAGAAAAGCTGAGATTAAAATCCCGGTAGAATCAGAGAGAATTAAGTCTGCAGTAGAAAGCTATGAGAAATATTTGGATCAGCTTTTACTTGAGATTAAGAAGGATTATTTCGCAAGGTTCAACAACGGCAAAAATATTACTTCTGTTTCAAATGAGATTTTCAAAAAGTTGAACCTGACTAGACTATGAGAAGACCATTCAGTGTATCTGAAAAAATTTATACCTACCTAGTTACAACTTTTGGAGATGAAGCAGCAGAAAATTACCGTGATTTTGTTGAAGAAGAGCCTGCCAAATATATCAGAGTTAATGAAAGAAAAATTAGTTGTGAAATGCTTGCTGATCGGCTTTTTCAAACTTATGGAATTAAAACAGAAAAAATTCCTTATCCTCCAAACGCACTAAAAGTAACAGACGGATTCGATTTTGTCGGAAGCACTCTTGAGATAGCTTTTGGTTTTTACTATATGCAGGGATTGACATCTATGCTGCCACCGATTGTACTTAATCCTTCACCAGAAGATTTGGTTCTCGACATGTGTTCTGCACCCGGTTCAAAAACCACACAAATTGCCGAACTAATGGATAACAAAGGAGTCCTCGTTGTAAACGAATTGGAGATTGACAGGATAAAAGCTTTAGTTTTTAATCTTGATAAAATGAATTTCCTTAACTATGGTGTTGTAAATTCCAGGGGCGAAGTACTAAGTAAATACTATAATTCTTACTTTGATAAAATTTTGGTTGACGCTCCTTGTAGTGGGCTTGGTATAATTCAAAAAAAGAGTGAGATTAATACGTGGTGGTCGCTCGAACGAGTAAACCATCTAAGCGAATTACAGAACAAGCTTCTTGTTTCCGCAATTAAAATGTTAAAGGTTGGAGGTGAACTTGTTTATTCAACCTGCAGTCTTACACCAGAAGAAAATGAAGTAATCATAAACAGACTTCTTGAAAAGTATCCTGTTGATATTGAGCCGGTAGACTTACCAATAAAGCATTCGAAAGGATTAACCGATTACAAAAATATAAAACTTGACAAAAGACTATCACGTGGAATACGAATTTTTCCCTGGGAAGTTGATTCGGATGGATTCTTTCTTGTAAAACTAAAAAAGACTGGAGAAACACATCCAACTGAACAATTAGAATGGAAAAAACACTTTGTTATTACTATGCATAAACACAATGATGAGGCAATCAATAAAAAACTTAATCAACTGGCAGAAGAATTTGGAATAGACAGGGATGTTTTTTCAAATTATAAATTTCTTATTAAGAGGAACGATATTTATTTTACTTCAATTGAATGGGGTGATGAGAACCTTGGTTTATTTCACAGGGTTGGTTGCAAGTTTGGTTCATTCGATAAAAATGGAAACATTGTATTTCATTCACTCGCGGCACAGATTCTTCAGAATCATATTACTAAAAACATTCATGATATACACGATTTGAATGAGTTAAAGTTATATTTAATGGGTGCTTTGATTAGGAATAAAAATCTTAATCCCGGGCAGTACGTTGTTAGATTTAATAGAAATATACTGGGCACAGCAATAGTAACTAAGGATGGATTAAAAAGTAGATTTCCCCGATCAAGCAGAACACAAACAATCCGCATCAAGGGATTAAAGATTCAATAAAAAAATTGTTTGAATACTGTTAATCCCCTTAGTATTATTTGAAATAGAAAGGAAGCTATTAATAGTATTCCTTGATAGCACCGGCAATACTGGTCTGCTTCTCCAGCTCAACCAGACTTTTATGGTTTTTCAATCCTTTGAGACATTCCATTTTCTCCAGAACACCAAATCCTTCAAAAAAAGCTTTCTTCTCGTCAGAGTTTTTAACGATAAACGGAAGATCTTTTAAAGGTTTCGGTGCGCCTTCAGAAATCGGAACTATCTTAACGATCTTGTCCCTATGACCAAGCACCTGGTTCACAGAAACACTTATTAAATAAGTATAAAGTGTATTAGGTACACCGTAAGTATTTATACCTTCCCCCCAGAAAGTCACTGTTGCAAATGCCATAAACAACCACCATATTTTTTAATTTTGTAAAAATTTGATTGAAGGTACGCTCAATAGTTTAGAACCTTCATAAAGACTCAACCTAACCATTTAAGAAAATGCAAGAATAATACCACCATCATTCACGATTATAATAAATGAAAAAGACTTTAATTGGTAATGTCATGCCGACATTTTTTAGATATGGCGTCACTGATGACTTAGAGCGCTATAAGTAGCGGAAAGTTTTTAATTAAAAAGATTATAAAATTTTATCAGTGCTGGAAAATATTTTTTATCCACCTGAAGAAATTGAACCTTTGCGATGTTAAGAATGAATTTAAAACATCGGAGAACTCATGTGTTCTTAAGTAACCGTAGGACTTATGGGGGTTTCCGGTCTCGGAGATTTTGTAATTATTATGAACGAGAATATCATTAACTCTAATCTTTCTGGAATTCTCTTTATAAATTTTACTCAAGTTATGATTTATTGCAACCTGGTCTTCTTTATCAGCAAAGTTATACCAGCCGATTCTAATATTCTCGGGGACCATAAATGCCTCACCTTTTCTAGTTAGCGATTCATCCTTAATTTTTTTAATTACATATTCCTGTCCTAAAGGAGAACCAATTGTTACCAGAATTTCAATTTTAATTTTGGGTAAGTAATACTTTAAAGCATCGTATGCGATTATTGATCCCATTGAATGCGCTATCAGAAATATTCTTTTTTTTCTGTGCTTTTTGAGTGTCTCGATCAAGCGTTCAATTATTACTTCTCTAACTAACTGTTTTTTATTTTCTATTGAAGTGTATGAATTGGAATAATATTCCTCAAGATCTCTTAAATGACGATGAATGAATAATTCAGTTAATGATGGAATGTTTAAAGAAAGCATTCCATTTACTAAAATTTTTTCTGAGTATTTTTCCAGATATTCAATCGCTTTCTTTCTAAAGCTAAGACCTTCTCGATTGATTTTTTCATCTTCAGTTTTGTAAGGTTCTCCTAAGTAAAGTGGACTTTCAGTATTTGTTTCATTCGGATCAAGAGGTGTGTTATGAAGAACGTCGGCCCAGTAAACCAGTTCAAAATCAAAATCTTTAATTGAGTGATTATTTTTTTTAAGTCCCTCTAAAATTGCTTTCTTCCACCACTCTGAAAGTAATCCCCTGGGTGGTTTGTTGCCAAGTCCATGAATTCCTATAACTACTTTTGACAAAGCTTTCCTTCAATATTTCAATTTAAATTATTTTAATCGAAGTTTTACTTTAACAGCATCATCTTCTTTGTTTCAATATAATTTTCCATTTGACCGCCCACAGGCGTGGTTTTTAATTGATAAAAATATACTCCACTGGGTAATTCACTCGCGTTAAAATCAACCTTGTGTTTTCCTGCAGATAAATAATTATTAATTAATGTCGCCACATTATTCCCCAGAATATCATAGACTTTTAGAGAAACAAATCCTCCGCCAGAGGCGGACGGGATTCGAAAT
>Ga0307445_10002026_pt1 | contig 11271 bp, 13 predicted proteins | sample SalMarSW160330MG_FD_202147 | JGI IMG/M metagenome (GOLD analysis project Ga0307445, IMG submission 202147) | Salt marsh sediment microbial communities from the Plum Island Ecosystem LTER, Massachusetts, United States - SW1603-30 | ecosystem: Environmental > Aquatic > Marine > Intertidal zone >...
AATTGTAACACCTACTTAATAGACGCCGAAAAAAGAATCCTTGTGGATCCGGGCCACTATCACCTTTTCAGTCATGTCCAGGAGGGTCTTTCAAGGCTTTCGGTGTCTTCCGGAGAAATCGATATTGTCATCATCACGCACGGCCACCCTGATCACATGGAAGCAGTGAGGACGTTCGTGGACACCGCCGCCCTGATCGCCGTTCCGGCTGATGAGATGGACTTTATCAAGGGAGTGGCCCACCATCACAGGGAGGCATTGGGCCTCTCCGACTTCGAACCGCACATCTTGCTTCATGAAGGAGAAATGCACGTCGGCAATATGAACTTCCAGGTCATACAAACACCCGGACATTCACCGGGGTCTATCTGCCTTTACTGGTCTGACAGAAAAGTGCTTTTTACGGGAGATGTTGTTTTTGAGCAAGGTATCGGGAGAACGGATCTGCCGGGAGGAAACGGCCGGGCGCTCAAGGAAAGCATCAAGAGTATTTCCAGACTTGACGTAGAGTACCTGCTTCCGGGCCACGGCGAAATAGTATCGGGCCGGGAAGCGGTGAAAGCCAACTTCACGGATATTGAAAGGATGTGGTTTCCGTATCTCTAAATGAAAAGATCAATTTCCAAACAAATACAATCTATCGATTTCGACCTTCGCCAGTTGGAAGTTTTTTCCAAGGTGGTCGATCTCAAGAGCTTTTCAAAAGCTGCTGAAGCTGTTTTTCTGGCTCAGGCATCGGTGAGCGAAAGAATAGCTACGCTTGAGAGCACGGTCGGCACAAGACTGCTTGATCGCTTAGGCAGACAGGTCGTTCCGACCAAAGCGGGAGAACTGCTTTATAAACACGCAGTCCTGCTCCTTGACATGAAGCGGGCTGCGACCCAGGAAATACAGGATTTTCTTGGCGTCAAGCGGGGCGAAATCCATATAGGCGGCAGCACTATTCCCGGAGAATATATTTTACCGAAGGTGCTGCGGCCTTTTCAAAAGAAATATCCCCTCATATCGGTCGCATTAACTGTCGCCGACACAAAAGAAATCGAAGGGCGTGTTCTGGAAAGCAATCTTGAATTGGGCGTTATAGGTTCCAGGAGTTCCCAAAAGAACATCATACATGATGAACTATGGCACGACGAACTGGTCCTGGCCCTTCCTGCCGAACACCGTTGGGCCGATAAAAACGAAATCTCAGTCGAAGCGCTTTCCAAAGAGCCTTTTATAATGAGGGAAGCCGGTTCAGGTACATTGAGGATCATGGAGGAATATCTCCATGCCTATAGGTCAGAAGGAATCGGTTCCCTGAATATTGTGGCCTATCTCGGCACATCCACTGCGGTTAAAGAGGGAATAAAAGCCGGTCTCGGAGTTTCCATCCTTTCTTCGAGGGCGATGGAGACCGAGATAAAAGCCGGGGTACTAAAGCCACTCAAAATAAAGGGGCTGTCCATGTACCGCAATTTTTATTTGATCAGGGACAAAAGGAGGATTATGTCTCCTCTGTGCCAGGCAATGCTCGATTTCCTGAAGGGGACCTCCGATCAATAGAAAGTAAGGATTATGGATAAATTATTCGATTACCGGGGTGATTGTTGAAAGGCCTACCAGGACGTAGGTCTATGTCTCAGAATGCTGCCACCGGGTGAATCCTTCGAATTTATTGTGGAAAGAGAGAAGCTCGTAAACATAAGGAAAGTGGTATGCCACAATAAAGGAAAAGTGCTCTCAGAGACCTTTGTGGAAAATGGCGTTCGTATAAGTGTGAAAAAAACAGGAAAATAAGGTTTTTTTGTAGATCGGTTTTTCCTAAGCAAAGAGTTTTTTCTATCGGAATTTCCTGATTGACAAATCGAAATACTCTTTTTAATCTCCATAACCTAAGTTCACATCTATTCAGATTACTATCAGGAGTTCATTCATGTATCGATTTTTCGGTTTTACCTGACGTGTTGGAAATTGTTCTACCCGGGTTTGGTAGGCACAGGGTCAGGCCGAAAAATCAAATCCTATCCTTTTGTTGTTATCATTTCTAATCTCTTTAGCCTGATTCACCTGCCTTTAAATTTGGTCTGGCTGCTAAAACAGACATAAAAGAGTCGCATATTATTAATACGTGCGTTCATAAAAAATTGAAAAACAGGAGGTTTTGTATGGCGACATTAAAAAACTTTTTTGCAAACCGTTGGGGGATCGTGGGTGTGGGGGCCTTTATTGGAGTCCTTGCCGCGCTCTTGCAGAAATTAGGCAACCCGGGAAACATGGGCATATGCGTAGCCTGCTTTGAGAGGGATATCGCCGGAGCCATAGGGCTTCATCGTGCCGGCGTTGTCCAATACATGCGACCCGAAATAATCGGATTCGTCCTTGGCTCCCTGATTGCCGCTTATATTTTCAAGGAATTCCGTCCCCGTTTAGGCTCGGCTCCTATTGTCAGATTCGTTTTAGGCGCCTTTGCCATGATAGGGGCATTGGTCTTTTTGGGATGCCCGTGGCGGGCCCTTTTACGTCTTGCAGGCGGTGATGGAAACGCGATTTTAGGTTTGGCCGGTCTGATATTCGGTATATGGATCGGGACCCTTTTTTTAAAAAATGGTTATAATTTAGGACGTACTGAGAAGACATATACATCAGCCGGGTGGTTGTTGCCTCTAACCATGTTGGGCTTTTTGGTGTTGATGCTCATCTTCCCTTATGTCAAAGGAGAGGCAAAAAACGGGATCTTGTTTTACAGTCTGAAAGGCCCCGGCTCCATGCATGCGGCGCTTTTAATTTCTCTGGGAGTAGGCCTTGCCATAGGGTTTCTTGCCCAGCGAAGCCGTTTCTGCACAATGGGTGCCTTCAGGGACCTGATACTGTTTAAACAGGCACATCTTTTTACAGGGCTTCTTGCCTTAGTCGTTTTTGCCTTTATAACAAACCTTGTCGTGGGGCAATTTCATCCCGGTTTTGCGAAGCAGCCCGTGGCCCACACCATGCATATATGGAACTTCGGGGGCATGGTGTTGGCCGGGCTGGCCTTTGCCCTGGCCGGAGGATGCCCGGGACGCCAGCTCTTCCTTGCCGGAGAAGGTGATGGTGATGCCGCGGTCTTTGTCCTGGGGATGATAGTCGGGGCCGGCTTTTCCCACAACTTCGGCCTGGCAAGTTCCCCAAAAGGAGTAGGGCCCTACGGTATCGCCGCTGTGATCATCGGGCTTTTGGTCTGCTTATTTATTGGTTTCACCATGAGAAAAAAATAAAGGAGTGATTAAAATGGATTCAGTCGTTGATGCGCGAGGACTTTCATGTCCACAACCCGTCCTGATGACAATGGATGAGATTAAGAGGGTTGACAAAGGGGAGATTTCTATTTTGGTGGATACGGACACCTCAAAAGAGAACGTGAGCCGGGCAGCCGAGAGCCGGGGCTGGATCGTAAAAGACGTCCAACCCGATGGTATTGGTTACCGTGTCACCATTTCAAAGGATTAATCATGTCTTTTTTAAATATTTTTAAACGAAAAGATTCGAAAGCTTCCTCAGGCAGACAGAACAGTGATCGAGGAATACTGGTTTTTGAAAACACCAGCGAGGTGATCCGTGCTGAAAGCGTTCTTGATGAAGAGGGATGGAAGATCCGGGTTATGGGGCCGCCGCCTGAGATACGAAGCGGGTGTGACCTGGTGATCGAGATTCCCCTGATAGAGGAGCTTAATATCCTGAGGACGCTCGAGAAAGCAGGGGTTCAACCCCTGGAAATGGTCCCGGTCAGCAGCCCCCTGCTGCAACCTGTGAATATCTTCCAGAATAAGGACTTCGGCAAATACCTGATGATCCGGGCCGCCAACATGAAACTGACCATCGATAAGGAGACAATGAAGATCGTAAATGTTTCAGGGGGCGGTTGCCCGGATGTTCCCTATTTAGCTCAAGAGATGGTAGGCAAAACCATAGCTGAAGCACCGAGCCCACGGGAAATCGGTCACACGCTTTGTGGTTATGCGCTCCAGTTGGCCTATAAGGAGATGATGCGCAGATGCTCGCAATAGTCGGAACCGTTCCCGATCAAGACTTGCCCATAGTTACCGGGGAAGTCAGCTTGGAAGACAACGAAATCTGTATCCAGGACACAAGGGTTTTTGTCAACCGGGGGACCCCCGCCCTTTTGGCTGCGGCTTTCAAGACATGCGAATTCCTTGATAAAACATCCCCGTTCGGATATCTTGTGGGAGACATAGGCAAGGGCGATGGGAGCAGACGCCTTTATGAATATCTGGCCTTGCATTTTGGGAAAGACGATTTAAGATCAGAAACTGGCACGGCCTTTAACGCCATCGCGTTTCATTATTTGCAGCCTGACGTGGACTGGCACAACCGGGTCCTGCTTGCCGTAGACGAGATGGCACAGCGACCTGTCCTGATTGCTGATGCCGGTTTCATGTATGCGGCCAAGATGAGCGGACAGTCCTCTAAATATGATCTGTTTACCCCTGACGTGGGCGAACTGGCCTTTCTGGCGGATGAAGAGGCCCCCCACCCCTTTTACACCAGGGGATTTATTCTGCATGAAGAAAACCGGACACCCGAGCTGATTGCCAGGGCCTATGAGCACAATAATGCCCCGCGCTACCTGTTGGTCAAAGGAAGACAGGATTATGTGGCCGACAGCCAGGAAATTCAGGCGACCATTGATAGTCCTGTTGAAGAGGCTATGGAAGCCATGGGAGGCACCGGGGATACCCTGACCGGCATTGTTGCCGCCCTTATTGCGGCAGGTATCGAGGTCAAAGAGGCTGCCGTCATTGCCGCGAGGGCAAATCGTTTAGCCGGGCACTATTCAAAACCCACGCCTGCCACGCAGGTTATGGATATCGTTGAGCACATTCCAAGGGCACTGGAAGATATTCTCTGAAAAACGAGGAATTCATGAGCAAATCCGTTTCTGATAAGAAAAAGACCATACATGGAGATATGACGGTTCTGGATGTGGTATCCAAATACAGGCAGGCCGAGGATGTATTCAAAAAGTATGATGAACAGGCCGGTGAATGTATATGCTGCCAGGCCCTTTTCGAGCCCTTAAAGGATGTTGCGAAAAAGTATAAACTTGACCTGGAAAAGCTTATGACCGACCTGGAGTCCGCGGCTCATGGTCTTTGAGCATTTAATAGGTCATTTTTAGCTTGGGCCCTATCCTGCGAATACCGGGCATGTTAACAAATAAAGGGCGTCGTTTCACACTACTCATAATGCTTGTGTTAAAAAAATGTCAACAAGGGCTATAAAATTTCTTAATCAAAAAGGTGTCTCTTTTGAAGTCAAAAAATATCAGCATGAGGAAAAAGGGGCCAGGTTTGCAGCCCAGGCCATGGGTTTTCCGTTAGAAAGAACTATCAAGACATTGGTTGTTGACCTGGGTCACAAGGGTTACATAATGATTCTCATGCCGGGGGACAAAAATATCGACCTGAAAAAGCTGTCTGCGGCCCTTTCAGTGAAAAGGGCGGCAATGGCGGATACTTCAACTGCGGAAAGGCTGACAGGATATTTGGTAGGTGGCATCAGTCCCTTCGGGACAAAGCAGGTCTTGCCGGTGGTTATGGAAGAATGCCTGTTAGAATTTGACAGGGTTGCTATAAACGCTGGCAAAAGAGGGGTCATGCTGGTTATGGACCCGAAGGACATATTGCTGGCGGTAAAGGGGGATGTGTTAAGTCTTGCCTAAAAAAATACAAACGTATCATTTAAAATGTCATTGCGAGCGAAATGAAGCAATCTCATAAAGAACGAAATTGCCACGCCCTTCGGGCTCACAATGACAATGTAAAAAAAATTGGAGTTTTTGCGTGGGTTGAGTCCATTCAACAACAATCAATTTCAAAGCAACCTAGTCCCGCCAAAAGCGGAATTATATAAAACCGCACGGTGATTTTATAACTGAAAGGAGAAAGACGGTGGCAGACCCAAAAACGCTTCGTCTAACTGAAACCGTTGCAGGTTCGGGCTGAGCATCCAAATTGCCTCCAGGGGACCTGGACAGGGCCTTGTGCGGAATGGAATTCCCAACGGATTCGAACGTGCTCGTGGGACTGGATCACGCTGACGACGCCGGTGTTTACAAAATCTCGGATGATCTCGCCATTATCCAGACCGTAGATTTTTTTACGCCCATTGTGGATGATCCGTACTGGTTCGGGCAGATCGCAGCGGCCAATGCCTTGAGTGATGTCTATGCCATGGGCGGAGTACCTAAAACGGCAATGAATTTAGTGGCATTTCCGCTTAAAGACATGGATATGAGTATCCTGCGTCAGATCATTCAGGGCGGGCTGGATAAGATGAAGGAGGCCGGTGTGGTTCTGGTGGGAGGGCACAGCGTGGAGGACAAGGAATTGAAATACGGTTTGTCCGTCACCGGATTTGTCCATCCGGATCGCATACTGACAAAAAAGGATCTCAAGGTCGGTGATCGACTGATACTCACCAAACCCCTTGGAACCGGAATCATCAACACCGCCGTTAAGGGCGGTCTTGCCTCCGCCGAAATCATAGAAACTGTCACACGGCTCATGGCAACCCTTAACAGGGATGCGGCACAAATTATGGAAAAATACCCTGTCCATGCCTGTACGGATATCACGGGTTTCGGTCTTCTTGGTCATGTCGCGGAGATGATCATTGACTCTCCATTCGCGATCAGGCTTATAAGCAATAACATACCCATTATACCGCAAACTTTTGATTATGCGGGGATGGGTCTTGTGCCGGCGGGCGCTTACAATAACCGGGAATTTCGTGAATGCATGGTCGACTTTTCCCCTTCCGTTGATCGTCTCATGCAAGATGTCCTATTCGACCCCCAGACATCCGGGGGATTGCTCATTTGTGTGGATAAGGAAAGCGCGGAGAATCTGCTCGCTGAATTGCAAAAAAGCGGAATCAAAGAAGTAGCCATTATTGGAGAGGTAGTGTCCGAACCAGAGGGAAAGATCGTGGTTGATTGATAAACCATTGGTTGTTTGAACATTTTGCTGGAAAATACTTCCCACCCTAAGGGCGGGGCATAATATCCCAGCAAACCGTATTAGCTTGTAACAGAGACGAAAATCCGGGTTATTCAAATACTTGATTTATTCTGAAAAGGGAGAACAAAATCTATGGTTAAGGAAATAGACTGCCGGGGGCTTGCCTGCCCTGCCCCTGTACTGCAGACAAAAGAAGCAATGGAAAAGGATCACCCTGACGTCATAAAGGTGGTGGTGGACAACGAAGCCTCAAAGCAAAACGTCTCCCGCTTTATGGAATCCCAGAACTTTGAAGTATCAGTTAAGAAGGATGGAAACGACTTCCATGTCATCGGTAAGAGGCAAGGGGAAATTATGCATGAAAAGCCTGTTGAAAGGCCTGCAACAGAAAAGAAGAAGATCATGGTAATGGTGGCCAATGATCGTATGGGTCACGGAGATGATGAATTAGGCGAAAAGCTTATGGTGAGTTTCCTGAAAACACTAAAGGAGATGGGAGATGAGTTATGGCGTCTTGTTTTTGTCAATAACGGGGTCAAGCTGACCATTGACGGGTCTGATGTTTTGCCAGTTATTCAGGAACTTGAGAAGGATGGGACACACATCCTTGTCTGCGGCACCTGCCTTACCCATTTTGACCTGCTTGACCAAAAGCAGGTTGGCGAAACGACCAATATGCTGGATATTGTCACGGCCATGCAACTGGCTGATAAGGTCATTAATATCTGATTTAAGTCTCTTAATATGCTGTATTGGCTTTCCTGTTTTCACTGGCTTTTTTGTTTCCTTTGACCACGAAAAATGTTAGCCTTATCAAAAATCCTGATAATGGGAGATCGCCATGGCAAAGGCACAGTTTGAATCGGCAAAAAAGCCACGCGACGCGGATGCCGGCAAGCTTCGTATGGCAATCGAGGACAAGGGTATAGTCCAGCAAGTGGACAAAATCATCCAGGAAGCCGTAGAGGGGGGAGCAACAGAAATCCACCTAGAGCCGCTTCAGGACGCACTGGTAATTCGTACGCGTATTAAGGGGGCCCTGAGAGCAATTGACATTAACATCCCGGCTGATATGAGAAACAACGTCATCAACAGGATTAAAGTCCTCTCCGGCATGGACATCACCAAGACCAAGGTTCCACAGAGCGGTTTCTTTAAATTGAGCCTGGATGAAAGAAAAATAGAGCTTTATACCTATGTCATGCCCTCTCTTCATGGTGAAGCCACCATCATAAAAGTCCAGTACAAACAAAGTGCCACCCTTGGTCTGGAGCAATTGGGAATGACTAAGAACATGCTGGCCTCGTTCAGGAAGGCCCTCTCCCGAGGTTCAGGGCTATACCTGATCACCGGCCCACCCGGTTCGGGGAAACGGACAACAGCCTACGCATCTATCTTAGAGGTTTTGAAGCCCGAAATGCTTGCAATGGGATTTGATCCCGTGATCAAATACGAGGTACCCGGGATGATTCAGGGAAAACCCGAGGAAAAAAGCGAGTTCACCTTTGCCGAGGGAATTCAATCGGTCATGAAGCAGGAACCCGATGTTGCATACATCGGGGATATAACCTGCCATGAGGACGCCCGTGCCGCTATACAGGGCGCATTTGCCAAGCGCGTCGTGCTCTGCCGCATGACCGCCAATGACTGTATCAATGCCGTTCAGAACATCATTGACATGGGCGTACAACCCTTCCTGCTGGCGGCCTCCCTGTCAGTTATTATCAACCAGAGAATCTTGAGAAGGCTCTGCAAAAACTGCCGCGAGCCCTATCCTGCTGAGCAGGACATCCAGAAGGAGTTGGGGTTCCGGCTCCCCGAAGGTGCCAAGTTTTTCCATCCAAAGGGGTGCGATGCCTGTGAAAACACCGGTTTTTCTGGATTGGCTGCCATCTATGAGCTTTATATTCCAAGCGAAGAGCTGAATAAGCTGATCGTTTCAAAGGCTTCCCTTGATTCTCTCAGGCAAAGGGCTGTGAAAGAGGGTATGATTTCCCTGAAAATGGACGGAATCACAAAGGCCATGCGGGGCCTGGTAACCGTGGAAGACGTTTTGAACAGTATTTAGTCAGGTACAAACTGTCGCAGTGCTTCTTTCAGCTTTTTCAAGAATTCTTCCCTTATGTCATCTAAATAATGCTTCCATTCCAGATCTGCTTCTATGTTGGGGATTACGGCCGAACCCGATATGCCTTTCTCTTTCAGCCTTGTCATTAAGGCCTTTTCACGCGCATTCTTTTCCTCATCCATCCTGCTCTCAAAATCTGCAAGAACTTTTCTGATGGGCTTGATATTTACTCCAGTCGCGTTTTCTAAAATTCTCAAAACCGCTTCGTTGTCCTGGCCAGGTGCGATCCAGTCCATCGATTCTTCAATCATGGCCCGGCGGAACATATCTTTTTCTCCTTCTCCTGCCGCAGCAGCCTCGCTCTTTAATCTGTCCGGATCTATTATGCCGTCAACGTACCTCTGAATAAGACCTCTGACCTTTCCGGCAATCTCCCGGCGCTTTAAGTCTCTCTTTTCTTCCTCGGTCATGGTAAGACCCTTGGTCTTTTCCATGATGATATCAAGGGTGCTTCTTATCTCTCCCATAATACTATCACCTTGCTCCTCATCTCAAACTCTTGTCTCCGCTAAGTTCTTCCATTATCAGATCATGAAGCACCGGCCTGAATGCCTTGATCTTCTCATTATCCCTGGTCGGATGAACGCGGTTCGTAAGAAAAACGACTATCACATCTTTTTCAAGGTCCATCCATACGGACGTGCCAGTAAAACCGAGGTGGCCCACACTATTTTCTGAAAAATATTGTCCCGCACTGGAAGCCTCGGTAGATGGCGTATCCCAACCCAGCGCCCATGTACTGCCATTCACGATATTCTGTCTGCTAAAAAAGGTCCTGACCGTTTCCGGCCTAAGATAATCCGATCTTTCCCCATGAAAATGCTTGCTTAAAAGATTGACTAAGGTATACACGTCCTTTGCCGTCCCGAACAGCCCGGAATGTCCCGAATAACCTCCTAGGGAGTATGCGTTTTCATCATGGACAGATCCCCTGATAATTTTTTTTCGCCATTGGCAATCCTCGGTCGCGGCAAAATCGACCTCCTCAAATATTGTTTTGGAGTCATTGATACTGAGAAAGGTCCTGTTCAGCCCAAGGGGACCGTAGAAATGATGATTAAGAAAAAGGTGCATCGGGGTGCCTGCCCTTTCCTCAATGAGCCATTCCAGCACCATAAACCCAAGGTCACTGTAAAGCGTCTCTTTCCCCGCCTGATAAGCCGGCGGCATATTCAATATCCGCTCTCTGAGTATTTCCTTTCTTTTTTCCTGCCTGATATCTTCAAGCTCTAGATAAAAAGGCTTCCAGTCAGTAAAACCTGCACAGTGGCTCAGGAGAAGACGGGGGGTCAGTGTTCTCTTGTCCTTAGGGAGACCATAGGGCAGAAGTCTTTCAAGTGTTTGATCAAGATCCATCTTCCCCTCATCCACCAGCTTCATGATCGCCAGGGTAGTGGCCAAGGGTTTGGTCAGTGACGCCAAATCAAATATAGTGTCCTTGTGCACTGGATCGGATCGAGGTGTCAGTGAGCAGTGCCCGGTCTCCTGGAAGAAAGCAATCTTGCCTTTATGACTTACCAGCAGTACAGCCCCCGGATAAACACGGTCCCTGGCACCCTCAGAAAGCAATGTCTCTATTCGATCCCTGAATTTCATGTATACTTATAACAATCTGAAAATACCCTTACAGCAATCATCGCCGGCTGCGAGGGATTTTTCGATTGCAAACTCCATTCTGTCCCTCTCCACACCCAAAATTGCGCAAAAAATCTCCCGGTCCATCTCCATCAGGGCCTCGCAAACTGGTCTATAGGTATTTTCAATGCCAAAAGGACAGCGATATCCTGTCCAATAGGCTATACCATCTCGCATTTCTATACTGGAAGGAAGGCCTGCATTGTTGGTCATATCAACAAATGCCTCAGCAGCCTCAGCAAGACTCTTTGGTTTCCATTTCTTCCTGAGGCCTGTGCCGACCTCAGATCCATATTCACCATGAATTTCCTTTATTATAGGCAATACTGCATCTCCCAGGTTTTCATAAAGTGCCACGCACAACTTCCCCTGTAGTGTCTGCATGTTTGTTCGCTCTTTGTTAATTCCCATTTCTCCATTCCACCTCAAAGCGTAACCCTTCATCACTCACATTACTTCCCGACATCCGGCATTCCCCATGTTAAGTTAGACAAAAATTTATCCTCA
>Ga0307445_10002028_pt1 | contig 11264 bp, 6 predicted proteins | sample SalMarSW160330MG_FD_202147 | JGI IMG/M metagenome (GOLD analysis project Ga0307445, IMG submission 202147) | Salt marsh sediment microbial communities from the Plum Island Ecosystem LTER, Massachusetts, United States - SW1603-30 | ecosystem: Environmental > Aquatic > Marine > Intertidal zone >...
TGGAGCGGGATATCACCTTCGCGGCTCCACTTTACGTCTCGGTGCTGCTGATCGGCACCGAGGTGCCGGAACCGATCAAGCAGGACATCTTCCTCGGCGATATGCCCCTGATGACCGACAAGGGCACTTTCATCATTAACGGCAGCGAACGCGTGGTGGTCTCCCAGCTGATCCGCTCGCCGGGCGTATATTTCGAGGCCGAGGAGGACCGCGCCACAGGCCGGCTCCTGGCGTCCGCCAAGCTCATTCCTGACCGCGGCGCATGGATGGAGTTCGAAACCCGCAAGAGCGATTACCTGATCATCCGCTTCAATCGCAAACGCACAGTGCCGGTGACAATGCTGCTCAAGGCCCTGGCGGCGGTCAACGCCGACAACCCCGAGTCGCCCCTAAAGGAGGGCACCGACGCGGAGATCCTCGGGCTGTTCCAGGAATCGGATACCAACCCGGCGCGGACCTTCATCGCCAACACGATCAAACAGGAACCCACCTGGGAGCACCGCGAAAAGCGGACCCTGGCGCAGGAAGCGCTGATCGAATTTTACAAACGCATGCGCCCGGGCGATCCCTCGACGCTCGATAACGCCCGCCAATACCTCCAGGAGCAGCTTTTCGACCAGCGCCGCTACGACCTGGAACGGGTCGGCCGCTACAAGCTCAACCAGAAGCTGGATCTGCACGCGCGCATACCCTTGAGCCACCGCACGATCACCCCCTGGGATATTATCAAGCTGATCGAGCGGCTGATCCTGATCAACAACGGGCTGGAAAGCCCGGACGACATCGATCACCTCGGCAACCGCAGGGTCAAGACCGTCGGCGAACTGATCCAGAACAAGATGCGCATCGGGCTGCGGCGGACGGAACGGGTCGTACGCGAACGCATGTCGATCCGCGACCAGGAGTCCTTCTCGCCGATGAACCTGATCAACATCCGGCCGATTGTCGCCGCGGTGCGGGAGTTCTTCGGCTCGAGTCAGCTATCGCAGTTCATGGACCAGACCAATCCGCTTGCGGAACTGCGCCATAAACGGACCCTGAGTGCGCTCGGCCCCGGCGGGCTGCGCCGCGAACGCGCGGGCTTTGATGTGCGTGACGTCCACCAATCCCACTACGGGCGGATCTGCCCGATCGAAACGCCCGAAGGCCCGAACATCGGCCTGATCGGCCGCCTGGCATCTTACGCCAAGGTCAATCCCTTTGGCTTCATTGAAACCCCCTACCGCAAAGTGTACCAATCCTACCCGGCCGGGGACGCGCGGTTGATCGGCCGGCATCTGGCTGAAGACACGCTTAAACCGGGCGGCAAGGATCTGCTGGCGCACAAGGGCGACCTGATCACCAAGGACATTTCCTCCAAGCTGGCTCAGGTCGGCGGCGAGATTGCGATCATCCCATACGTTTCGTCGGAGACGCTGTACGTCTCGGCGGATACGGAGGATAAATTCATCATCGCGCAGGCCAACGCGCCGCTCAACGAGTTCGGCGAGTTCGTGCGCCCGCGCGCTTCCTGCCGCCATCATTCGCGGTTTATGTTCGCCGCCCCGCCCCAGATCGAGTATATGGACGTGGCGCCGCGGCAGATCGTCGGAATCTCGGCCGGGCTCATCCCCTTCCTCGAACACGACGACGCCAACCGCGCGCTGATGGGCTCCAATATGCAGGCCCAGGCCGTGCCGCTGATCCGGCCCGAAGTTCCGGTGGTCTCCACCGGCATCGAACCGCAGGCGGCGCTGGATTCCGGACAGGTGATCCTGTCCGACGTCGAAGGCCAGGTCACTTCGGTCACCAGCGACCAGGTTGTGGTCCAGACCGGCAAAGGCAAGAAGATCTTCAAGCTCCGCAAATATACGCGCTCCAACCAGAGCACCTGCATCGATCAGCGCCCGGCCGTGAACAAGGGCGCCAAAATCAAACCCGGCGATGTGATCGCCGATTCCTCCTCAACCGAATTCGGGGAACTGGCGTTGGGACAGAACGTGGTCGTCGCCTTCCTCTCCTGGGAAGGCGGCAACTACGAAGATGCGGTCCTGATCTCCGAACGCTTGGTCCAGGAGGATAAATTCACCTCGATCCACATTGAAAAGCACGAAGTGGAGAGCCGGGATACAAAGCTCGGCCCGGAGGAAATCACCTGCGACATTCCCAACGTCGGCGAGGAAGCACTCAAGGACCTCGACGAACACGGGATCGTGCGGATCGGCGCCGAAGTCGGGCCGAACGACATCCTGGTCGGGAAGATCACCCCCAAGGGCGAAAAGGAACTCTCACCCGAGGAAAAACTTCTGCGCGCGATCTTCGGCGAAAAATCACGCGACGTCAAAGACACCTCGCTCCGGCTCCCGCACGGTGAACGCGGCAAGGTGGTGGACGTCAAGATCTTCACCCGCGACGAGCATCACGACCTGCCGGCGGGCGTCGAAAAAACCGTCCGGGTATCGGTTGCACAGCGCCGCAAGATTACCGAAGGCGATAAGATGGCCGGCCGGCACGGCAATAAAGGTGTTGTCTCGCGCGTCGTCCCGGTGGAAGATATGCCGTTTCTGGCGGACGGCACGCCGGTGGACATCATCCTCAATCCGCTCGGAGTCCCGGGACGGATGAACATCGGCCAGATCCTGGAAACCCACTTGGGGTGGGCTGTCTCGCAGCTCGGGTTCCGCGCCATCTCGCCGGTGTTTGACGGAGCGGACGAGTTCGAGATCGAAGCCGAACTGGCCCGTGCCTGGATGATCCAGAAGACCCAGGCGGACGTGACCCAAAAGGCCTGGAAATGGGTGCACCAGCAGGGCTTGACCGAGGAAACGATCCTCGATGATGACGAGGTGCGCCGGCTCTACCTGGAAAACGTCCTGCCTTCGCGGCTTTACAAAAAGGACCTGATCACCACCGACGGTATTTATGCCCAGCGGGCTGCAACGTCCGAATGGCTCAAGGAAAAGGGTTACAATCCGCAGTTCTTCTTCCGCTTCGACGACAACACGCCGCCCTCTCTGGCGGACCGGCATACCCTGGATCAGGCGGCCATCGACGCCGGGCTGGGGCTCTGGCTGAAGGATATGGAAATCCCCACTTCCGGTTTGTCGAGCGAAGCCTTGCGCCAGAAATCCGAGGAAGTCACTCAGGAAACGGGTATTCCCAGCCCGATCCTTGGGAAGCAGGCGCTGTTCGACGGCAAGACCGGCGAGTCGTTCGATCAGCCCGTGACGGTGGGCGTGATGTACATGCTCAAGCTCCACCACCTGGTCGAGGACAAGGTCCACGCCCGGTCCACCGGCCCATATTCGCTCGTCACCCAGCAGCCGCTGGGAGGCAAGGCGCAATTCGGCGGGCAGCGCTTCGGTGAAATGGAAGTATGGGCGCTGGAAGCCTATGGCGCGGCGTACACCCTGCAGGAGATGCTCACCGTTAAATCGGACGATGTCCAGGGCCGGGTTAAGGCATACGAGGCAATCGTCAAGGGCGAAAAGATCGAGGAACCGGGTATCCCGGCGTCGTTCCGGGTTCTGGTCAAGGAACTGCAGTCGCTTGGCCTGTCGGTCGAAGCGATAACCGATACCGGTGACACCGTGAAGTTCGGGAAGGATGAAGAGAAAGCGCGTCCGCCGAAAATCGGTTACGGCCTGCTTTCGATCGGCGGAGATTAGCCCCGCAGTCGAGTCCCAAGACCATCACGGCCGGCAGGAGGAAAGAACATCTCCTGCCGGTTTTTTATTTTCCCAGCTATGGTAAACTCCGATTCGGAAAATCTGTCCTAATCCACCACCCCAAGCCCCTCCCCCCTTCCCGTTATGGGAAGGGGGAGGGGCGGGAAAATATCCAACCGGGTTATTACCGTCTGGGGGTGGGAGGTTGGGATGGAACAACCGGAGGGTAAATGGAAATTAAACTCGTCGCCATCGAGAAACCGGAAGAGATAAATGTCATCCTCGGGCAATCCCATTTCATCAAAACCGTTGAGGATCTGCACGAGGCGCTTGCGGGAGCCGTTCCCGGAATCAAATTCGGCCTGGCGTTCAATGAAGCTTCGGGACCATGCCTGGTTCGCTGGTCCGGGACGTCCGAGGCGATGATCGCCCTGGCCAAGCAGAATGCGCTCACCCTCGCCGCCGGGCATGTTTTTCTCATCTTCCTGGAGAATTGCTATCCGGTAAACGTGCTGAACGCCGTAAAGAATGTCCCGGAAGTTTGCCGGATATTCTGCGCCACCGCCAATCCGGTCCAGGCGGTGGTGGCCGAGACCGAGACGGGACGCGGCATCCTGGGCGTGATTGACGGCGCCGCCGCCCGCGGCATTGAAACCGGGGAGGACATCGCCGACCGGAAGGCGATGCTGCGGAAATTCGGGTACAAGCTGTAATCCTCCGTTCCAACGGAAACGCCATGTACATTCGCCAAGCATCGCTGGATGTCGATCGGTTCCCCACACGGGAGTTTTACCCGTTTAATCTTCCGGTATTCCAAAAGCCCCTGTCTATCCCCTTCCGGGCGAACGTGACCTTCTTTATCGGCGAAAACGGATGCGGTAAGACCACCCTGCTCCAGGCGCTCGCCATCCGTTGCGGGCTGCACATCTGGCGGGAAACCGAACGCCGCCGGTACACGAACAATCCCTTCGTCCACAAATTTCCGGATTCCCTCGATATCGATTGGTGCGGCCGGCGGGTTCCCGGGGTCTATTTCGGGTCGAATTATTTTCAATTCTTTTCGGAAGCCCTGGACGAGTGGGCCATCAACGACCCCGGCCAGCTGAAGTATTTCGGCGGGGGTTCGCTTCTGACCCTTTCACACGGGCAATCCATCCTGAAATATTTTCACAAGGTGTTTGCGATCGAGGGAATCTTCTTCCTGGACGAACCGGAGACCGCGCTTTCGCCCCGGAGCCAGGTGGATCTGCTGAAGCGTCTACAAACGGACGGGCAGGACGGGCACGCGCAATTCTTTATTGCCACCCACTCGCCCATCCTGCTGGCCTGCCCGGGCGCAGTGATATACGGTTTTGAAGACGGGGTCATCCGCGAGGTGGAGTATGAACAAACCGAATATTTTCGGATTTACCACGAATTCATGAACCGGCGGGAAAAGTTCCTTTAAGGGCTTTCACCGCGAAGCCGCAAAGGACGCCAAGAATTTATTGAGGAATGCTCATTTCCCTTTGGGCCCCTCTGTCCTAACCTCCTCTCCCCCTGCCCCTCTCCCCCTTCCCCGTAAGGGGAAGGGGGAGAGGGGTGTCTTAGAGCCGGCGGTTTTCCGGGTCGAAGACGGGGCGAGGGGGTTAGGACAGAAAAAAACTCCCGCATCTTCTGCGGGAGTTTTTCGTTTAGTAGAGTTTTACTTTTTGCTCCGCCATCAAAATCCGGGCTTCGTGCACCTTCTCCAAGCGGCGGTCCAGCACCTGCCGGACCTTCTCTTCCAATTCCTTGGTCAAGACACCCTTGGTCGGCTTGATCGTCGCCGTGGCGATCAGGGGTTGATCCAGCGGATGGCCGATCTGGGAAAGGATATAGACGCTTGCCTCATGGATCTCGGGAACCTCTCGGACGATTTCCTGAGCCGCTAAAAAGGAAAGAACGTTATAGATCTTCCCGACATGCGAGATCGGATTCTTTCCCGCCGCCGCTTCGAGCGAGGCCGTCCGGAACGGGGTGATAAGCCCGGTCACCCGGTTTCCGCGGCCGACCGAACCGTCGTCGCCGCACTCGGCGGAGGTACCGGTCATTGTCAGGTAGACTTCGCCGTGGGCGTCGTCGTCGGCGGTGTTCACATCTACCGTGAGTTTGCGTCCCGGGGCGAGCTTTTCCGCATAGGCCTGAATGGAATTGTGCACGCTTTTGCGCACTTCGACGTATTCGGCGAGATCCTGGATTTCGGTGGAGATAAAAGGCACCGCGCAGGTAAGAATGATCTGATCGCCCTTGCGCATGCCCATGACTTTAACGTCTTCGCCAACGGGGAATTTCTTGATCAATTCGTAGTTTAGGTACTGGGCGGTTTCGAAAACGGCGTTCTCCACCATGGAGCGGGGCCAATGCGCGCAGCCGAAGGACGTGTCGTTGGCCCGGACATTATCGACCGTGTGCGCCAGTTCAGTTGCCCCCGCCCCGGCGAAGCAATCGATGACCATGTGCTTTTCGGGATCCAGGTACTTCATCGTCTCGCGGACGTGCAATTTGGTTGCGTTGATGGCGATCGCGTCCAACGGGACCATCCGCCCTTTGAATTCCGGGGTACCCCGACCCGCGATCTGAATATGGATCGGCTTAAGCAGAACGCCCTTGCCGAACCCCACCTCGACCTCGCCCGCCACGAGCTGGACTTTGTCGAAATTATGATGCAGCACCGTGCCGAGATTCTCCTGGCACCAGCGCGTGTACTCTACCGAAATGCGTTCCGCAATCCCGTCGCAAAGAGAATCCGGATGGCCGATTCCCTTGCGCTCGACGATCTCCACCGGATACTCTTCGATGAACCGTCCGACGGCTTCCGTGACCACGATATTCCGTTCCATTAATCCTCCCGGGCTGAAAATTCGCGCCGATCGTTCTTTTCTACGCCATCCGTTGCAAACCGGCGCTTCATTTCAAAAAAGCGCCGGGGGGTGATCGCCCCATCCGATCGATGGAGCTGTTTTGTAGATTGGCAAGAAGCAGCGAAGGTAAAAATGCGGCGCGGAGTGTACCATAGCGGGTAGGCAGCGTCAATTCGAATTCGCAAAGCCGGCCGCCCGCGAACCGGCGCAGACTCCAATATTCCCCATCCGGCAGGATCGCGGTTTTCCGAAATCATTGGTTTTTCATATTCCGGAGAAAATGGAACCCGCCTACTGGATCCCATCGACGCCAGGAAATTCTCAGATCATTCTTTTTCTTCGTGTCGTTGTGCCTTGGCGCTTTTGTAGGTAAACTCTTTTTCTCGTCCGGTATTTTTGTATCTTGGCCGGGGGAAAAGCGCTTTTCTTCCGGCAAACCGGCGATGGAAAAATCGGTGGCGCTATGGGATAATTTCGGGGAGAGGGGAATTGCGTGGCCAACAATCCGCAGGAAAACGCATACGGATTTTCACTCGCCCGTGCCGATTTTCAACGCGCCCGCCAGCGGGCTTCACTCCAGGAGGTGGTCAGCCGATTAACGGGGAAATCGGCCGATTTGCTTTCCTTCGAGGAAGTCCGGGATAAGCTCCATGCGGTCGGCACCGGTGTGGACCGCGGCGTGCGGAACATCCCGCTGGATTCGATCGTGGGCAGCGTCGGACGCTACACGGATTTTTCCCGGACCTTTCTGCCGAAAAATCCAAGCGACGAAGAACGCTGGGCCAGGGTCATGACCCTGGTGACCAATCCGGCAGGCGGCGGCCTGCCGCCCATTGAAGTGATCAAGCTTGGCGAGGTCTATTTTGTGCAAGACGGACACCACCGGGTGTCGGTCGCGCGGCAACTTGGCGCACAGACGATCGAAGCCTACGTCAACGAAATCAGCACGCGGGTGCCGCTCTCCCCCGATTCCGATCCGGAAGACCTGATCCTTAAAGAAGAGTTCGCGACGTTCCTGGAAACAACCCAGTTGAAGAAGATGCGTCCGGACGCCAATCTGGAATTAACCGTTCCGGGGATGACCGCCGATCTTCTGGACCATATCCAGGTCCATAAATATTTCATGGGGCTGGATGAAAAACGCGACGTTCCGATCGGCGAAGCCACCGCCCATTGGTATGACACCATTTACCTGCCGGTGGTCGAGGCAATCCGCGAGCGGAAGATCCTTGCGGAATTCCCCGGGCGGACAGAGACCGACCTGTACCTGTGGGTCTCGGAGCACCGGGCGGAACTGCAACAGGGGCTGGGTGATTTCATATCGCCGGAATCCGCCGCCCGCGATCTGGCGGATAAATTCGGAACGCGGGCGGGGCGGGTTGCGGCGCGGATAGGGAAGAGCCTGGCGCGCGCGGTCATCCCGGAGGCGTTGGAAAGCGGCCCGCCCACCGGCACGTGGCGGGAATCCAAAGCCGATCAAGAGGAGGAAAGCCTGTTCGGCGAACTCCTCGTGCCGATCAGCGGCGAGGCTGCCGGCTGGACGGCGCTGGACCAGGCGCTTATTTTCGCCCGGCGCGAACGTTCGCGGATCCACGGGCTGCACGTCCTGAACGGCGGGGCGGACACCGAAGACGATACATTGGAACCCGTGCGCGCGGAGTTTACCCGCCGCTGCGAACAAGCCGGACTGACCGGCGGGCTGGCGGTCGAGACGGGCGAAGTTGCCAAGGCCATCTGCAACCGCGCGTTGCTGGCGGATCTGGTGGTGCTAACGCTTACCCACCCGCCCGCGGACCAGCCCTTCCTGCGCCTGGGTTCCGGCTTCCGCGCGCTTATACAAAAATGCCCGCGGCCGATCCTGGCCGTCCCGGCCGATCCAACGGAGCTATCCCGCGCGCTGGTGGCATATGACGGCGGCGCAAAATCCAAGGAAGCCCTGTTCGTCGCCGCCTATCTCGCCGCGCGCTGGATTATCCCGCTGACGGTGCTTTCAGTGGAGGAATCCGGCGTGGACGCTGAAGACATACTGGAGGAAGCGGACGAATATCTGCACACCCGCAGCGTCCGGGCGTCTCTCATGCTGCGCCCCGGGCCCGTCTCCGGCGCGATCCTGCGCGCCGCCGGGGAGACCGCCAGCCAGCTGCTGATCCTCGGCGGGTATGGAAGCCATCCGGTTCTGGAAGCCGTGCTGGGCAGCCAGGTGGACACCGTCCTGCGCCAAAGCCGCCTCCCGATGCTAATTTGCCGCTGAGCAGGTGATGATGGAAACCCTATTTGAAAAACCGCACCGCCGGCTGAATCTGCTTACAGGGGAGCACGTCCTGGTCTCGCCCCACCGCACCAAGCGCCCGTGGCTCGGGATGGTTGATTCCGCGCCGGCCGCCGCACGGCCGCCGTACGATCCCGGCTGCTACCTCTGCCCCGGAAACGAACGCGCGGGCGGGGCGCGCAATCCGGCCTACACGGAAATTTTTCTGTTCGACAATGATTACGCGGCGCTGCTTCCCGGCGCCGAGCCGGAATCCTTCGAGCGCGGGCGGCTGCTGCTTGCGGAAACCGAACGCGGCCTTTGCCGGGTGCTGTGCTACTCGCCGCGCCACGATGTGACGCTCGGTAATATGGAGCCGGCGGCCATCCGCCGGGTGGTGGACGCCTGGACCGATCAATATGCCGAACTCGGAGCGCTGCCCTGGATCCGGCATGTGCAGATCTTCGAGAACAACGGCGCGATGATGGGCGCCAGCAATCCTCATCCGCACGGCCAGATCTGGGCGGAGGAGCAAATTCCGAACGAACCCGCCAAGGAGACGGAACGCCAAGCCCTGTACCTGCAGGAGCAAAAATCCTGCCTGCTATGCGATTATCTCGGCCTGGAAAACGCGCAACAGGAACGGATCGTGTGCCAGAACGATTCGTTCACTGTACTGGTTCCCTTCTGGGCTATATGGCCGTATGAGACGATGCTCCTGTCACATGCGCATCGCGGGGCGCTGCCGGATCTCTCTGATAAGGAACGCGGCGACCTGGCGGACATCCTGCCGCGCTTGATCCGCGCCTACGACCGCATCTTCGATGCGCCCTTCCCGTACAGCATGGGTTTCCATCAGCGACCGACGGACGGCGAGAGCCATCCGGAATGGCATTTCCACGCGCATTTTTATCCGCCGCTACTGCGTTCGACGACGGTCCGAAAATTCATGGTCGGATATGAATTATTGGCCCAGCCGCAAAGAGACATCACCCCCGAATCCGCAGCTGAGCGATTGAAGAATTTGGTTAATTAGGATATAATATATCCATTATAGATGCGAGACTCCGAATAACACTTCGATTGCTTGGTATTTCACGGAAAATTGCGGAAATATCCTTAATTAAATAGAAGATACTCCTGCTTTCGCAGGGAAAACAGGCACTAGGAATCTCTTACTATTCAAAGAAGGGCGATCAAGGTTCAGAATAAGCCTACAAGATGAAAGGTAGATCATGAAGAAAATTTCCCGCAGAGAATTCATCCGCTTGATAACGAAAAGCGCCGGCGCGGCGGCCGCGATGCAGCTGTTGCACGCCTGCGGGATCGCTCCCGCAGCTGATTCAGCGACGCCGACCAAAACGCCGTTTGTCCCCGCCGGGCCGCAGGTAACCAATCTGGGTTCGATCGCCGAGGCGGTTGTTCCCACCGAAACTCCGCTTCCCAGCGACACACTTGCACCGACCGGCCTGCCCGCGACCGTTACAGCGTCGCCGGCGGCGGAGGCGGCCTACTTGGCCGTCGCACGCGGAGGTGACGATCCGGAAGCACTCGTTCGCGCCGCGCTTCAGGCCATCGGCGGCATCGGGCGGTTCGTGCCGCAGGGCGCGAACGTGCTCATCAAACCCAACGTATGCACCTCCAACTATTCCTACCTGGACGCCGCCACGACCAATCCGTGGGTGGTGGGAGCGCTGGTGAAGATGTGCTTTGAGGCGGGCGCCGGCCGGGTGCGCGTGTTCGATTTTCCGTTCAACGGGAACAATCCGGCCAACTACGAAGCCAGCGGTATCGCCGAGCAGGTTCTGGCCGCGGGCGGCGAACTCGAAATCCTGGACTGGAACAAATTTGTTCAATCCGCTCTGCCCAACGCCCGCAGCCTCGGTTCGGCCGCATTCTATAGCGAAGTGGTCGACGCCGACGTGTTGATCGACGTCCCCATCGCCAAACACCACAGCGGTGCCAGGTTAACACTTGGCATGAAAAACCTGATGGGCGTGATCCGGAACCGGAACGCCGTCCATTCCGCCGACCTCCAGCAGGCGATCGCGGACCTGGCGGATTACATCCGCCCGGAATTAACCGTCATCGACGCCGTGCGCATCCTTACCAACAACGGCCCGATCAGCAGCAGCAGCCACAGCGACGTCCGCCTGATGAACACGGTCATCGCCTCGCCGGACATCGTTGCCGCCGACGCGTATGCCACCCGGCTGTTCGGGTGGACGGATCCGAATCAATTGCCCTATGTGAAATACGGAGTCGAGCGCGGGCTGGGGCGCAGCGACCTGGAAAACCTGAAGATCGAGGAAATTTCTCTCGGGTGATATATCACCATTGCCGATGGTTTTGCATTTGGGACGGTTTAATTACCGGCAAGTCATCATCCCATCCTTCCCGTATTACGGGATGGAAGGGGAGAGATTTCAATCATCTTCTGTGGTCACTTAATCGATGGGAGGGGAAGGATAGGACGGAATCTCACAA
>Ga0307445_10002030_pt1 | contig 11262 bp, 6 predicted proteins | sample SalMarSW160330MG_FD_202147 | JGI IMG/M metagenome (GOLD analysis project Ga0307445, IMG submission 202147) | Salt marsh sediment microbial communities from the Plum Island Ecosystem LTER, Massachusetts, United States - SW1603-30 | ecosystem: Environmental > Aquatic > Marine > Intertidal zone >...
CGGATTCTTTTTCCATAGCCTTATCTGGTGGTTCAACACCCAGTCTATGCAGATGGCTCAAAATCCTTACTACCTCCAACAGATGAATATAAACCAGATGGTCTTTTCTCCTCTATTCCATAACATCAGCATCATCCTGCTGCTGATGATCCCTTTATTGACTATGCGTCTATTTTCCGAAGAGAAAAAGATAAAAACAGATGAGCTCCTTTACACATCTCCCATTTCGATTAACCAGATCATTCTCGGCAAATATTTTGCCAGTTTGTTTGTCCTGCTGGTAATGTTATTTCTGACAGGAATCCTTTCATCGCTTACATTCGTGTTCGGAAATCCTGAACTGAAACCCATTCTGATCGGATATTTGGGCCTGTTTTTGATGGGGGCAGCCTTTATGGCCGTGGGCATCTTTTTTTCATCTGTGACGGAGAACCAGATCGTGGCCGCTGTTTTGACATTTGGATCTCTCCTGCTATTCTGGGTCTTGAATTGGGCCTCCTATTCCGCAGGAGGCATATGGAGAGAGGTCCTCAATTATGTCTCCTTCTTTCAACATTTCGATGACATGACCAAAGGAATCCTGGACACAACAGATCTTGTCTATTACATCAGCTTTATCTTTTTGGGAATGTTCCTCACACACTCAGTTATCCAGTCGAGAAGGTGGAGGTAGAAAATGGAAAAAATCAAAAAAAACCTTAATTATATCGCACTGGCGATGATAGCGCTGGCCATCGTGTCATTTCGCATCTGGCCCTATAAAAAAGTAGCGCCTGCCATCCTCTTCTCCCTTGGAATCATAGCTCTTATCACGTATATCGTGATAAATCTGGCCCTTTTAAAGCAAGGATTTAAAAGAAAGTCATTCATTTATTCCAGCAATTTGCTTCTTGTGATAGTCCTCGTGCTCGGCATTTTGACCATAATCAACTACTTCTTCGCCAAACACCACTACAGAATGGATTTCACCGAGACAAAACTCCATAGTCTCTCTGATCAATCGGTTACAGTTCTTAAAGGACTGGACGATGATCTCAATATCAAACTTTTTTTCCGTGAAGGGAACTATGGTCGAGCAGGAATGGAACATCTGATGGAGATCTATTCCTACCACTCGAACAAGATCAAGTACGAGTTCATCGATCCGGATAAAAATCCCGGTTTGGTCAAAAGATACGAGGTCGCCGAGGACGGAACCACGATATTCGAAAGCGGAGAAAAAGAAAGTCGCATCACTTCCACCACGGAAGAAGACATCACGAATGCCATCATCAAAATAACGCGCGAAGGAAAAAAGGTCATATATTTCCTCGAAGGCCACGGAGAAGCAAGCTTAGAAGATACTGGAGACAATGGATATTCCATCGCCAAAGCCGAGCTGGAAAAGTTGGCCTATGAAGTCAAAAAGCTTCCTCTGGCTCTCGAAGATAATTTTCCCGAGGATGTTTCCCTTCTTATCGTTCCTGGACCGCAGAAGGACCTTCTCCCCAACGAGCTGGATACCATAAAGTCCTACATCCACAGAGGGGGACGGGTATATTTCATGATCGATCCAGAAACCGCGCCTGGTCTGACACCCTATCTTGCAGAATTTGGGGTGAAACTGGAGAACGATTTGATAGTCGATACCGTATCCCGGCTACTGGGAGGTGATTATTTCATGCCTGTGGTCAACGAGTACGAAACCCACAGCATAACGGATAAATTCCGGTACGCAACTTTTTTTCCCTATGCCAGGTCTGTTACCCCCTCTGAAGAAAAACCCGATGGCATCACCGTCGAATCCATCGCAAAAAGCAGTCAAAATTCTTGGTCAGAACGCCAATTGGATGAACAAGAGGTCACTTTTAACAAGGACAGCGATGTCAGCGGTCCTGTTTCCTTGGCTGTGGTCGCCACCATCCAGGCGAAAGAAGAAACACAAAAGGAAACGGAGAAGGAATCAACGGAACAAGAAGAACAAAAACCTCGGGATGTCAAATCAGATCAACCTGAGGGAAGAATAGCTGTTTTCGGCGACTCCGATTTTGTGACCAACAGATATTATTACCTATCAGGCAACGGGAACTTTTTCCTAAACACGGCCAACTGGCTCACAGAAGAAGAGGACCTGATCTCGATACAGTCCAAAACTTCATCCCCGCGTACGATCCAACTCAGTCCTTCTCAAGGGAGGTTGATCTTTTTCATTTCGCTTGTCATTCTTCCGCTATTGGTGTTGATCACCGGTGTTTCTATCTGGGTAAGGAGAAGATCTCTATGAAGTTCAGGACCACACTTCTTTTGTTCGGCCTTTTCATCCTGTTGTTAGTCGCTGTGTATTTTTTCGAATCCAAGGGAAAGGGAGATATCGAAAAAGATATGCTTGTCTCCGTTTCCACAGAAAACGTCGAAAAAATAATCTTCACCACTGAAGTGCAGACTATTCAATTTCAAAAAGAGGGTGAGGAATGGTTGATTACGGATCCGATCGAAGCCAAGGCAGATAAGTATGAAGTCAACCGCTTGGCTGACGATTTCACCAACCTCCGGATCGAAAGAGTTGTGGAGGAAGAGCCTTCTGACCTTGAAAAATATGGTATCCCCCAGAAACAAGTGGAGCTTTTTTTCAGCGATCGGGAAGGTTCGGAGAAAATTCTGATCGGGTCGGAAAATCCCCTGGATAACACTTTTTTTGCGAAAAAAGCTGAAGAAACAAGGGTGGTCTTGATCCCCAGTAGCCTAAAAAGCCTGCTGGAGAAAAAAGTTTTCGATTTTCGGCAAAAAAATATCTTCCAATTCGAATCGGATCAAGCGATGAGCGTGAAACTCAGGGCAAATGGTATTCAATGGGAGGCAGAAAAAGAGGAGGAGGATTGGTTCCTCAGAAAGCCAGTCAACGCTCTTGCTCAAAAAAGCAAGATCAACGACATCCTGTACGCCCTGTCCAATCTTAAGGCAACAGCATTTCTGTCGGAAAAAAAGCAAGATGAGGAAATCAAAAAATACGGATTGGATAAACCGGACTATGAAGTCGAGATCGACTTCCCGGTCGAGAACAAGCGGGTGACTTTTTTCATCCATAAAAAAGAGGATAAGATCCATGCAACCTCGTCTATCTCTGCGAAGATTATCCAGGTGGAGGAAACCATTCTTGACGATCTCAAAAAAGAGCCGGGTGAACTCCGGGATAAGGAAGTGGCAGACTTTTTTACCTGGGAAGTGAGCAAATTACAAATACACAAAGGAGAAACATCCCTGGTATTGACGAAGGATGATGAAGAAAAATGGAATTTCGAAGAACCAAAACTCCAGGGGACAGATGAGGAAAAGATACAATCATTCCTCAGAAAATTGGAAGCGCTGGAGAGCCAGGAATTCGTGGATCCACCTCTGAATCTCGCCGAGTTTGGTCTAGATGTTCCCCAGGCCGAAGTCAGAATATGGTCAGGTAAAAAAGAAGCCATTAAGGAATTGATGATTCAAATAGGAAAAGAGGACACAGAATCCAACACAGTATTCGTGAAAAACAGCCGATTCGAATATGTGTTCAAGGTGGATTCCAGTTTTCTCGAAGAATTTCCAGAAAAAGCAGAAGACTGGAAGATTTCACTCGAAGAAGAGAAAAAAGAAGAAAAAGACTAGATCTTTTTGATGACCACCACTGTCTGGTCATCCATCTGTTCGGTTCCAGCAGTAAAAGAGGTGACTTCATCTTGGATTTCTTTGATCAGATCAGACGCCGAAAGTTTGAAATTCTTTTTTAAAAACTTGATCAATTTATCCTCTTCGAATTCCTTGTTTTCTTTATTGCGGCTCTCCGTTATCCCGTCGGTGAATAAAAGGGTCGTGTCCCCCGGATTCAACATAATGTTATGCGCTTTGTACTCGATATGAGGAAACATACCCAGGCACAACCCGCAGCTTTCCAATCTGTTGATATTTCCCCTTTTATCCAAAACAATCGGAGGATTATGTCCGGCATTGACAAATTTCAGCCCGCCACTCTTCATATTCAAATCGCAAAAGAAAAATGTGATGAAGCTGTTGATCGCAGAACTTTTATGGATAAAGTCATTCAATTTTGCTGCCATTTTTTCGATGTTATAATGGATGTGGACTTCTGAGTGGAGAGATGCTCTCAAGGAGGCCATGAGGAGTGAGGCACTGACTCCCTTGCCCGAGACATCAGCAATAGTGATACCCAAGCGGTCCGATCCGATCGGGATATAATCGTAATAATCTCCACCGACCTGATAACATGGGATCATATAGCCTGTTATGTCGAAACCTCTGCATTCCGGGGTTTGCTTCGGCAGAAAATCCATTTGGATCTGAGCTGCTAGAGAAAGCTCCTTCTCCATCTTATCCCTTTCTCTTTCCACTTCGATTTGCCTGGAATTCTCGATTTTTACCGCAGCTAAGTTGGCCAACAGGGTGAGGAGCTTCATATCCTCATCGGTAAAAGGCTTCAAAAGGGATATTCGGTCTGAATAGATGATGCCGATGATCTCCTTGTTGTTCCACAATGGCACGCACACAGCCGAATGTATGTTCATCTTCACGATGCTGTCTCTGGATTTGAACCGAGGGTCAGCCTGAACGTCGGAAATCAAGACAGAAGAATGCTTATTCATCACCATATTCACGATGCTTTGGCTCACCAAAATCCTTTGATCCATCAGGCGCTTGTTGTTTATCCGGATGACCTTAGGGATAAGTTGAGCTGGATTTCCTTCCTTCAACATCAAAATTCCCCGGTCCATTGGGAGGTTCTCCCCAATAAGATCCATGACATGGTCCAGCAATTCATTCAACGGCATATGCAAAACCAGGGCTTTGCTGACTTCGCTTATGACAGAAAAGGACCTGTGTTCTGTTTTGATTCTATCGATATCCAGGTCCTTTGACGCCGCCCTTATGGTCGTGCTGATATCCGGCTTTTTTAGGGCATCTTTCAAGTGCATAATGGTGTTGATGTTGGCAGAAGATGGGCCTGCATCTGTCATTTCGACATTTGTGGAAAGTTCTTTATCGAAAACGATCCGCGTGGAACCGATCAATATTTCATCCCCTTTGTTCAGTTCTGTCTCTCGCTGGATTCTTTTGCCATTCAAAAATGTCCCATTTTTGCTGTTATTGTCCCTGACCATGTATCGGGAATCTTTAGGGTAAATCAGAGCGTGGTGGCCGGAAGAGAAGGGATCCTGAATCGGGATGTCATTGTCTCCGGACCGACCAAGAGAAATTTTCTCATCCTTCAGGGTATACTGGAAAAACTCCCCCTTTTTTGGATAAACAAATAGTCTAGGCATTTATCTTTTCTAATCGATTATATGCTCAAAAAACTTGGATTTCAAGGGATTTCGGCCTTTTCCAGCTCCTTGAGCATCTTCTTGCATCGCTTCACTTTCTCGTCGAAGGAAATATCTTCGATCAAAGGGAAAATATAATCCCTCCATTCTTTCTTCAATATGTTGTCGAGAAGTTCACACGAATAATCGATGGATCTTTTTGTCCCAGCTGTGATGTTTTGATACGCCTTGAGGATATCTCCATGAGGATAGAGGAGACTCAATAATTCAAAGATATGCTTGAGGGACCGGGCCAAGCTGTTTTCAAAATCTGTCATGAGGTCAGCCTTTCTGGCATCCCCCATTAAATCATACATTTCAATCAGAATCAGGTAGCTCTTTTTAATGATGGAGTTAAGCTTTGGTTCGATATACCGAGGAAGGAATCTTAATTTTGGATCTTTTGTTCGCAAATTGAACAAGGCTTCGATAATCTCTGCTTCTGTTTGGGCCTTGTCTTTTATCAACTCCATAGCCATCAGATCTGCTGCCTGCTGAGATCCAATCCGAACCATGATATCGGGGATGGCCTTCCGGATCTTAGGGTCCACCTCGCTGTCCGCTAAATAATCTTTCAGGGTTCCCAAAATCTTCGATCCGTATTCTACCAATGCAACGCCTGCTACCCTCCCTGTCATGGGATTTTTAAGCTGCCTTATGATAATGGGAACGAATATCCTTTTTTTGAGCTTCTCAGCGCTCTCCAGCGCATATCGGCGCACTTCTGGAGAAGTTTCCTTCAGGAGTCTGATCAAATGAGAGACGAGTTTAGAACTTGGGTCCATCATACCGATCACTTTTGCCGCTTCCATTTTTGCGATATCGGCCTCTTTATTTTTTTCGCGAACGATATTGTCTATCTCCTCCTCCATCAACTCCTGATAGACATCCAAGGACATGATCTCCTTTATCTGAGAATCGAGATGATCCGCTTCGATAGCATCGTCCATATCTGGCAAGAGAGCCTCTCCATCCAATTCTAGGAGGGAATCCATGGAGCATGCTCGAATCTCATCGCATTTGCTCGAGATAATCCTTTTAACTTCTGGACTCAATTTTTCGCTCTTTATGAGATCGAAAATATTCATCGCATACAAAACAGAACTCCTGTTCCTATTATGAAGAGTGTCAAAAACCAATTTCGTCATATCTATATCGATCTTTTCGCTGATGAATTTGTCCGCATCCTGCCACTTGATCTGCAGATTCTTTTTAACAATACCTATATATTCCTTAGTCACAATCCAATTAAGCCCTAACCAAATGATAATAAAAAAGATAACGATAAAGCTGATTTCCTGAACAGTAAAATCCAGTAAAGTAAAAAAAAGCAGCAACAAACCAGCAGCCAAGCCTTTTGCAAATTTGTTCACGAACAGATCGATAAACACCTTGGCTTTGTATTTGATATCGGGTGAAACAGGAATGTAGAGCAACTCGCGGACAGATTGGCTAAGGGAATGAGCTAGGCTTTTATCTGCCCCTTTGAGGATAACGATCCAATAGAGCAAGGCCGTGAGAGGCACAAAAAACACAGCCACTGTACCTATCAATAAAACCAAAGGAGTGATGAGAATGGCCGCACGGATTCCAAAATTTTTAAGTATTCGGTTTGTGGTCAATACATGGAGCAGATATGAAATGACTAAAAGAACGGAAAAAAAAGCGCCGAGAAAGGCCGTCCTCGTGTCCAATTCCCGAAAGCTTTGCTCTACAACGCTGTTGAACTGAAAATCGATCAGTGTGGTAACGATAATGCCAGAAGCCATTATCCCGCCAAGGATAACCAGATGTCGATTCTTTACGAACATTTGAAAGCCCTTTCTATAACCGCCCAGTTCTCCTTTTTTCCCTGGCTCACGCTCTGTGGCTGTAGTTCCTTTCGATTTTTTCAATCCCCGCAAAGAAATCACTAAGATCAGGCACACACTCAAAAAGACAGGACAGGCCAACAATAAGTCTTCGGTCCCGATTATCCTGATCAGTGAACTGGCTAGAAGAGCTCCCACGATTCCTCCCAATAATCCACCACTCACCAGAAATCCGATCAATCTTTTGGCTTGGCGTGGATTGTAAGCATCATTGACAAGAATCCAGAATTGGATGACCGAGGTAGCTGTGAAGACATCCGCCCAAAACCAAAAAGCCAAGGGAAGCCATTTCAACTCTATCTTGAAAAGCCACCAGAACCCAAAAAGACTGACGATATAAAATGCCAAACTGATCGAAATGTAAAGCTCCCGGTTCATCCTGTGTATAAATTTGGAATTCAATGTGACGACAAATCCTATCAACAGGGCAGTCAGCATGTATGCGAAAGGAAGTTTTTTAAAGGTAAGCCATTCGAGAAATAAAGATATTTTAACCGTCTTGACGATCAAAGCAGACGCCGCCACCAGGAAAAAATAGACAAACAAAAAAAGTGCGGACACAAACTCATCTCGTCGGACATCCACAAAACGGGATACAATTTTATAGAGGAGGGGTATATTCATCCGTCCTTACTAAAATTCCGGGAACTCTTTCCTCAGCGCCAGGCAAGCCTTCACCCTATCCTTTGGGGAAAGATCCTCCACTATCGGCAAAATGGCATCTCTAATTTCTTTTTCCAAAATGTTATCGAGAAGCTCAACAGCATAAGCCACTGAATTTTTCGTCCCAGTTTGTATATTCTGGAATGCTTTGACAACATCCTCATGAGGATAGATCAATCCTAGCAGTTTGAAAATGTTCACCATAGACACATCCAATTCATGAGACATGGGCCCGGTGATCTCTGCATCCTGTCCTCTGGATTCCGCTTCATGGAATTTTACAAAAAGTTCATAGTAGGATATGATCTGCTGTTTTATTTTATTTTTTATGGTCTTGATGGAAAACTCTATGTCCAACGTCTCCGATCGAAACCTATCTAGCGCATCGATAAGCTCTGTATCCATGTCCTGTTTGTCCTTGGCCATCTCCCATAGGATAAGATCTGCCGCTTCTTGATTTCCGATATGAGCCAATATGGGAACGATGGCTTTGCGCATTTCCACATTTTCCGTAGGATCCCCAAGATAATCGGAAAGTATCCCTGATATCCTTGCCCCATATTTTTCGAGGGCTGTTGACGCATCGCCTTGTATGCGAGAATCCTCCAAGCTCTGGATAAGAACCGGAACATATTCCCTTTTCCTGATTTTAGACATGCTCTCGATGGCATACCTCCGGACCTCCACTGAATCGTCCGTGAGGAGCTCCTCGAGCTTATCCACCATCGGAGAATCCGGCGGCAGGAACCCGATACCTTTTGCCAGCTCCATCTTTGCCGTTTCGGCATTCTTCCCTTTTTCTGCAAGAATTTTTTCGATGTATTCCATCATCACATCCTCATATACATCGAGAGACATGATATCCTTTATTTCCTCATTCAACATCTTTGCACTGTTGTCCTCCTCACTCCTCTGTAGCAGAGCGGTTGAGTCGGCTTCAAAAAATGCGCCGAATGATGAAAGAGCCGTTTTTTCAGGCTTTTCGTCGAGCAAATCTCTGATCTCTGGCGTAAGCTTTCCAAGTTTCATCAGTTCGAATAAATTCATGGCATACAGATCCTGACTTCGGTCTTTGCTCTCCAATGTATCAAAGATCAATTTTGTGTAATCCACATCCAATCCTTCCTCAACCATCCGATCTGCTCTCTTCCTTGGAGAGGGTATCTTTTGTTTAATCGAGTTGACGTATTCCTGGCTCGCTTTCAAGGTAAACACGATCCATCCGAAAATCAACACAACCGAGACGAAGCTCACGACTCTCACGAGCTCTTTGTAGTCTTGAATACCGAAAGACATGATGATTAAAAGAACCACTGCACCCAATCCTTTAGAAAACCTATCCACGAACATTTCGATAAAAACAATGGCTTTATACTTGATATCCGGGGAAATCGGGATATAAAGGAGCTCTCGTGCAGATCTGTTGATAGAATAGGAAAGACTCTTATCGCTTCCTTTGATAACGATGGCCATAACGAGACTTGCAAATACTCCTATGCCCGAAAAACAAAACAGCAAGATCAAAGGATAGAGCAGCAGACTTATCCGCACACCATACCGTTTAAAAAGGTTGCTCGTCGTCAAAATCGAAAGCAAAAAGGCAAAAACCATCAATCCCGCATTGAAATATCCAAAAAAACTGGTGAGATTTCCTGTATCGCTATTCTGAACGATTGTTTGGAACTGGAAATCAATAAGAGTGGACACGACCAAAGTTAGAATCACGATTGTGGAGATAAATCTTAAATAATTGTGTTTTTTAACTGTATTATAACAATCACGAAATCCCGGCTTGGATGTCGTTTCTCCTTCACCTTCACTTCTTTTTTTCAGTTTCTCCTGTTCAGGATGCTCTTTCTTTTGCCACCTGAATATCATGTACACAAAAAGAGTGGAGAGGGAGAGCATACCGGCCGAAAGAAAAAGCAAGTTATAATCGACATTTTCCTTTGCTAAAAGTCCCGCCAGTCCCCCTCCAATAAATCCTCCTAAAATTCCCCCGCTTATAAAAAAACCACTCAGTCTCTTGAACTCTCTAGGATTCAGAATATCATTCACCAAAATCCAAAATTGGGTATTGAGAACGATGATGAAAATATTGGCCCATACCCAAAAAATAAGGGGTAATCCCTTCCAACCGATACCTGAAAATATTCGAAAAACCAGGCAAGAAACGAAAAAGAAAAGTATGCTGACTGTTATCAATTTGTACCGAGAGAATTTCACCTGGATCCTCGAATGGAGAGCGACAACAAATCCGATGATAAAAGCTGTCAACAAATAGACCACCGGCAACCACTGATACCCCAACTCTTCGAGCAGACTAGCATTCCTGATGGGTTTGACAACGTTATAAGCAGCTATCACAAAAAAGAGATAGAAAAAAAGAAGGAAAGATATCTTCAGTTCGCTAGGTTTGATTTTTATGAATCGGGAGAAAGTCCGCAGTATCCCTGTTTTTGCCATGTGCAGACTCTAAGGTCCCAGAGTCATAGGCTGGCTTACTCTCCCATGAAGCTATTTAAGGCCAATTCTTCTTCATCAAAGATCTCGAGGACCTTTGTGAGCATGGTCACTTGGAACACGAGGTAGAGTTTCTTGGAAATTTTGGCGATCTTGAGTTTGCCCCCCAGATTATGAGTGGAAATGTAGCTAGCTAAGATCTCTCCGACTCCAAAGCTATCGATGAATTCGACATCTTTAAAATTGAGTAAAATATTTCTCTTTCCCACATCCAGCTGGTCTTTCACCAATTGATGGAGTGTGACATCCATCACGTCGGATCTTCGTATCTCGCCCTCTATATCAAAAATGACGATATTATCTTTTTCTCTTGCATGAATTTCCATTTTCTCTATTTTCCCATATATGTCTATTTTCTCTTTAGCTTTTACCAAAAGAGATATTCAAAGTCAATAAATTTATCAGGGTTTTCTTTTTTAGATTTTAAGCTATAATGTCTAAAGAGACTGCGTACAGAAACATAAAATGCATTCTCTTCAAGGAAAAAAAGGATATGATATTTAGCCTTCCAAAAAAAACGACAAAAATCTTCATTTTGTGTATCTTCCTTTTCAGTCTCAACATCTTCCTCCTCTCAGGAACAGCTCAATATATATGGAATGATATCGATAGAATCATTGCCGTTGGTGATATTCACGGCGACTACGATAATTTTGTCAAAATCTTGAAATCAGCTGGTTTAGTCGATGATTCGCACAAATGGAAGGGAGGAAAAACCCATCTCGTACAGACAGGCGACATCCTGGATAGAGGAGATCACGCAAAGGAAGTTCTAGATCTCATCATGAGGCTGCAAAAAGAAGCCGAAGAGGCCGGGGGAAAAGTGCATGTCCTCCTGGGAAACCATGAAGAGATGAACATCACGGGTATAG
>Ga0307445_10002031_pt1 | contig 11261 bp, 8 predicted proteins | sample SalMarSW160330MG_FD_202147 | JGI IMG/M metagenome (GOLD analysis project Ga0307445, IMG submission 202147) | Salt marsh sediment microbial communities from the Plum Island Ecosystem LTER, Massachusetts, United States - SW1603-30 | ecosystem: Environmental > Aquatic > Marine > Intertidal zone >...
AACCCGCCGACATGAACGTGGAATCCCTAGTAATCGTGTGTCATCATCGCACGGTGAATACGTCTCTGCTCCTTGCACACACCGCCCGTCGCTCCATCCGAGTGTGCTAAAAATGAGGTGCGGTCAATCTGGTCGTATCGAGTTTCTAGTATGCGAGGAGGGAGAAGTCGTAACAAGGTAGCCGTAGGGGAACCTGCGGCTGGATCACCTCCTATTTATTATTTAATTTACAGATGTTCATAATTTACCTTCTTTTTCTTTCAATCATTATCTTAAATTTTAGAAAGGCAATAAATTTTATAATGAATTTATCACTTATTTAATCAATTTGAATAAATTATGGGGCCTGTAGATCAGTAGCAGATCGCTTGATTCTTAAGTGTATAACTTAATAGGCGAAACTTGCACTCAAGAGGTCACGGGTTCAATTCCCGTCAGGTCCACTTAAAATTTCTAAATAGTTCGTTAAAAAAGCGATAATAAATTTTTTAATCCTATAACTGAAAATTATTTAAAATAAGAACACTTTAATTACTCATCATCTCTTAGGAATGATATTTATGAAAAGTTACAGCTTTATCACATTAATCTTACTATTTATTTTTCAAACTTCAGAGCAAGATACTTTCAATTTCCTCATTGTTCTCATAGGAGTTATTTTGATGTCTATAATATTAGCTTACATTTTAACAACTTCTAGAGAAGAATAAATCTTATTTTGAAGTTACAATTTTAATAATATCCTTATTTTTAAGAACGTAGTTTTCTCCTATTCGTTTTTTAGTTCTCGCATCAATACCAAACATAAAATGTTCTGCTAATTCAGAATGAATTTTATCCCGTACAAAATCTTTCAAATGTGTACCATTCTTTACTAATATCGCGTCAGGTAGAATATTATTATCATTATCTGTATAATTATTCAAATCAGAAACGGGGTAAACATAAATTTGATTTGATAGATTAAATATGGCATAATTCAAAATATCTTGAACACCAGTACTGTTATAGATATTTAGAATCTTTTCTTTTATATTATTTAATATTTCTTGTTCTTTTTGAGAAAGTTTTTCTTTTTGATTTATTTGAAAATTATTGGATCCTGGAATATAACTCAAGATACCTTTTTCCTCGAATTTTCTTAATACATGTTCTGCAAGAGCGCTACAAGGAAATATAGGACCGTCATACTTTTTTTTTAATTCATTAAATCTTTCTCTTCCATTGCTCTTATCAATTTTATTTGCTACGATTAAAATTGGTTTTGATATCTCTCTTAATTCTTTTGCAAAAAGAAGTAAATTATCTTCAGACCAAGATGATGGACTTATATCTTCTAAATTTGAATTATTAAGTGCCTTTTTTATGTCCGACTTTCTAATTTTTATTCCTGATAATCGATTATATAGTTCATTTATGAATTTTCCTTTTTCTCGAGCAACAGATTTTACGAATTTATTCCAATCTTCCCTCTCCAAAATTTGTTTGAACCATAAATTTATTTCAGATTCTAAAAAGATAATATCTTCATATGGATCATTAAATCCGTCATTAGTTCTTTTCCCCATCTTATCTAAAGATCCTGTGACATCTAATATGTGAATTAGCACATCAGCTTTACTTAAATCATTCAAAAAGCGATTACCTAACCCTTTTCCCTTATGTGCATCAGGTACAAGTCCTGCAACATCCATCAGATTGATAGGAATAAAACGATTTCCTTCGATACACTTTGAATTTTGTGGATTATCAATCAGATTTAACTCCTTACAAACACAATTGACTCTAACATAGGCTACACCATTATTTGGATTAATCGTTGTAAAAGGAATCTCACTCACTTTAGCATTAGTTAAACAAGCCGCATTTAAAAAAGTGGATTTACCCGCACTTGGTTTTCCAACGATGCCTATTATAATTGTCATTATTATGTAATAGGTTTCGCGTGTCTAAAAATTTTTTCTTTTCCTCTGACTCATATAATTTAATAATTAATTCTTTGAAACCTTCTAAAGCCTTCGAATCTTTTATATCTGTAGTTTTAAAAATTCTACTATTTTTATTTACATTTTTGATTTTTTTATGGGTTTTTTTTTTTATTAGTTTTTGGAGAATATCAATTGCTGATTTTAATTTAGATAAAATTTTCCCAAAATAATTTAAATTTTCCTCGTTTAATTTATTATCTTGATTTTCATTAACTTCATTTAAAAAAGCATTCTTAATTTTTTTTATAGCTTGCTGATTTTCCTTCTTGATTTCAAATACGGTTAGATTTTCACGTTTAATCAATGGGATATGCAAAATGAAAGGATCTTTTAATGAATTAACACGAATAATACATGTTCCTTCATCTAATGCGGATAAATAGTTTTTTTTTTCTATATCTAAATTTAAGAGTTCACACATTATTTCCTTTTCAATATGATTTTTAAAAGTCAATACAATTCCATTATTAGCAAGGATTTCTTTACTTATATCTGGACGAGTAGCTAAAGTAATTAAACATTCCCCAGTCCCTCTTTGCAAAAGTGCTATATCTTCTAAATAAGAAGTTAATTTTGATTTTTTAATTAATCCCTGTGGAGCAAAATACTGAGCATCTTCAATAATAGTTAGATGTTTAATTCCTTCATAATCACTGGCCCCCTTTGCTAAATTCTTATCCCAAAGATATTTAAGAATCATATTTAAAAAAAAAAGTGCATCCTCTTTTTCTCCGCCTAAACGGATTATCGAACTCAAATCTAAGATAACATTCATCCTAAATAAAAAATTAAGTGATATGTTATCATTTGGTTCGAATAGAGCTTTTAACGGTCCTTGGGAAAATCTTCTTACTCTGTTATTTACACTGATTAATGTTTGTTTCAACATAGGAATGGATTTCTGATTTTCATCAAGATAAATCTGACAACACCTCTCAAATCCCTGCCAACTCTGATATTTTTTATCTTCACATGTTATTGATAATATTTCGATTAATACCTTTTCCATTTGTGGTGAATACTCTGAACTTTCGTCTAGAAATTTTCCGCTTTTAAAAATATCAAAAATTCTCTCTGCATGAATCAAGGGATCTACTCCATCAGGATCAAAAATATTAATTGAAAAATTCTCTCCTGGCCATAAAACAACCAAATCCTCAATCATTTTTTGCAAAAAATGATACTCTCCCTTAAATTCAACAAGAAAAAAGGGTACATTAAAATTTTTTTTGAAGTTAATTAAAAAATATTGTAAAAAGTTACTTTTTCCTGTTCCAGTTGAACCACAAACAAAAACGTGCTTTTCTAAGTCTTTTATTGATAAATGATAGAAATATTTTAAACCTTTTTGTCTAACAACACGACCTATTTTAATATTTCCTTGTTTTGCTTGTATAAATGAAGGGAAATTCAAATCCAAGATAAATTTCGAAGATTTTAATAAACTTAATAAAAAAATAATAATTGATATTCCTAAGCATATTACAGATATATTAAAGACAAAGATAAAACCAACAATATCATTAAATTTAATGAAGATATCAGCAGGGTTTGTCTTGATAAAAAAGTATAAATTACAAACAAAGAACCCAAGAGTTAATATGAAATTTAAAATTAAGCAGATGGAATAGATCGTTAATGAATATCCTCTTTTTTTATAAAACCAATAAATAATACTATTTATCAAACAAATTAAACTCAAAATAAAAAATATTATAATCATCAGATTAAAATTTTGACTAACCGTTAAAAACCACACAAGTTTCGACAAATATTGGATTTATATTCGTTTTTCGTAAACTTTTTTAATTTTATGACTTAGAGATCTATATATATACTTAAAATATTTCAACCTAAAAAAGTGAACAATAAATGGCACAATTAACTGGTGTTCCTATTATAATACTTAAAGAAGGAACTGAAAGAAAGCAGGGAAAAGATGCCCAAAAAAACAACATAGCAGCTGCAAAAGCAGTTGCAGAAGCTGTGAGAACTACACTTGGTCCTAAAGGAATGGATAAGATGCTAGTTGATTCATTAGGGGATGTTACCATAACAAATGATGGCGCAACAATCTTAGATACAATCGATGTTGAACATCCAGCGGCTAAAATGATAGTGGAGGTTGCTAAAACACAAGATGATAAAGTTGGGGATGGTACAACTACAAGTGTTATAATTTCTGGCGAACTACTAAATCTTGCGCAAGAACTAATGGAACAATCCGTTCATCCCACTATCATTATGAGAGGATATCGAAAAGCTCTAATAGAAAGTAAAAAAATATTAAAAGATCTTGCTCAAAAAATCGATATAAATGATGAAAAAATGCTTTTAAATGTCGCAGAAACATCGATGAATAGTAAGCTAATTACAGGAGTAAAAAATAATTTTGCTTACATTGCAGTTAAGGCAGTTAATCAAGTTAAAGAAAAGCGTGGCGAAAACATTAGTATTGATTTAGATCAAATTCAAATCATAAAGAAAGCGGGTAAGAGTCTTTTTGATACCTCCATTATTGAGGGTGTTATTGTTGATAAAGAAGTAGTTCACCCCATGATGCCCAAGTCTATCAAGAATGCGAAAATTGCTTTAATTAGCTCATCTTTAGAAATAGAAAAAACTGAATTTGATGCTGAAATCAGAGTCCAAAATCCTGATCAACTCAATAAATTTCTAGAAGAAGAATCCAGTATGCTTAAAAAAAGGGTTCTAAAATTGAAGGAAGTAGGAGCTAACATTGTGTTTTGTCAAAAAGGGATTGATGATAAAGCTCAGAATTTTCTCGCTCAAGAAAACATTCTTGCTGTTCGCAGAGTAAAAAAATCAGATATGGAAAAACTCGCAAGAGCTACTAATGCCAAAATTGTTAATAATCTTTTCGAAATTACAAACTCTGATATTGGAAAAGCAGGAAAAGTAGAAGAAAAGAAAATTGGGGATGATAGTATGATTTTTGTTTCTGAATGTTCAGATCCTAAAGCTGTTAGTATCTTAATTAGAGCAGGTATTGAACATGTCGTTGATGAAGCTGAAAGAATGCTACATGATGCATTATCTGTTGTTAAAGCCGCTATAGAATTTCCATTTATTTTACCTGGTGGTGGTGCTTCGGAAATTGAATTAGCAAAACGATTAAGAACATTTGCTCGTTCAATTGGAGGTAGAGAGCAATTAGCTATTGAAATTTACGCCAATGCTTTAGAAATTATCCCTAAAACATTAGTTGAGAATGCAGGATATAATCCTGTTGATTTAGTAGTAGAATTACGCTCAAAACATGAAGAGGAAAATGGACAGTCATACGGTATCAATATTGATACGGGAAAACCAGATAATATGATCAAATTGGGAGTAATTGAACCTCTAACAATATTAACACAAGCTCTTCAATCTGCTACTGAAGTAGCGTCTATGATCTTGAAAATTGATGATGTTATAGCATCTTCTGGTTCTCCTAAGGGTGGAGAAGAATAAATTTTGAGATTTTTTTTTAATTATTCTTATTTTCTTATTTTTAAAAACCATTTAAATTTTTAAATTGAATTCCCCACGTAAATTTTGATAATATCAAATCAGCATCTTCATTGTTACCTGTAATATAAAGAGCAGCAGCTAAAGCTTCAACAGAGCTTAGTTTTTCCCATTTGCCATAATTAACGGGATTAGCTGCTATTAAAGGGGGTAATTTTCGATCCTTGCTGGTTTTATCTAAATTTAAATTGAAAAGATGTTTCCAAGAACAATCTATAACAATTATGCCATAGTTTTTAATAATAGATTTATCTTCTATAGAGATTAATCTTTGTGATAATGGCGTCAGTACAATAGCATTTCGCAAATCTCTTCTAATTTTTGAGATTATTTTAATTAAATTAAACCTTTTCAGTTTCAGGGCAGTACATTTTTTTGGATCACATTCATTTAAATGAAGACAATATAAATGAGGGATGACTGAATTAGTATTCATTCTTTCACTGGGTATTCCCTGTATTTCATTCATATTTAAAACTAGTTAATACATTAACTGCTCTTATAAAGTTATCTGTTGTTGGTTCAGACCCAATAATAGATAAAATGGAAAATATTACATTTCTAGACTCACATATTATTGGTATCCCTCCATAAGTCAAAGTGAATAAACCGATAAAAGATATATTTTCAGAACTAGACATTTCTTCTAACTTGGAGTATTTTAAAAGACCCGCATGACAAGTAATGATTCCATAGAAATTTTCTGGATCATTACCAGAGATTGTGATATAACTAAGTAAATCTCCTAGAGAGCTACCTTCGGATTCTTCTTTCATTTTTTGAAACCCTACATTCGCATTTGCTGAAAAAGCTTCCACAGAAATAGGTAAATTTTGACCACTCACCTCACGGGCATCTATAGTTAAACCTGCTGGGCTTACGAGACTATATCTTATAAAAATAGGATTTTGTATTGAGTTTAATACATAGCTTATTGCAGGCAAGAGATTTGTTTCATCATAATTCTCTGGTGCGTATGATACAAATGGAACTTCTGAACCCATTCCAAATAGGTATATTGCACTCCTTACTCTATTTGAGAATAATTCAAGTTCATTTTCTGTTTCTGCAAAGTTACCAAAAAACTCACTCAATTTTTGTTTTAAATAATACATTGAACTCGCTAAGTTATCAGCATCTAAAGGCCATTCCTTATGATAATCATGGGCAATAGTTAATAGAGTATCATTTATCCTGATCGTAATTAAACAGATTTTATCAAAATATGAAAATGATATTACTTGGTCCTTTATGTTTAGATCTTCCCAATTTTCCCCACTTGCTGAAAATGCTGCTGAAGCTAAACTAGTGATTTGGTTTGGATTAATATCAATATCACTTTTACGGCCTATTTTAGCTATTGAAAGACCATCTAAATCACATAGAACTACTAAGATAGTTCCTTGTGAAGAACGTAATATTGATGTCAAATACTTAATTAAAGATTCTCGAACACTCATAGAATAGACCAATAAGCTATCTGGTTGTTTTAATAACTCTATTATTTAATCTTAAATATTTCTCTTTTTTATTTTTATCTATCATAATAGTTTTCCATATGTGAAAAATTTATTTAAGTTTCATAATTTTGAATATAATATAGTTTTCCTAATTACAATGCTTTTATATATTTACGCGGGAATTGCCAAGTCTGGTTAAAGGCGCTGGACTTAGAATCCAGTCTCGTAGGAGTTCGGGGGTTCAAATCCCTCTTCCCGCATATTTCTCTTCTAACAATAGATTACGTTTTTTTTGGATTCTAACTCCATTATAATAAAATTTAAAATCAAGCATTAATTAGAAAGTTATGTTTAGATTGTTTTGATCAACAGAAAAAGCTAATCTAAATTTATGCTCCCGTAGTGTAGTCCGGCCAATTTTTCATTCTATGTAGAAGAAAGGGCTTGGCATACTAGGCTTTCACCCTGGCGACAATACAGATCTTTTCGCTCTGTATCATTAACCGGGTTCGAATCCCGGCGGGAGCACTAATCTCTTTTTATTTTTGAAAGAGAATTTTAGACTTTGGGATGATCTAAGGATTATTCGGTCAAATTTTATTTCCCAAACTACAATTTAACTTAAGTGGAAGAATAAAAAGATATAACAGTAGGATCTAGGAACTGGAAAGAGGAATTTAACGCCCCGGGCTTTTCCAGGTCTTCGGATATCGAAGATCTTATGGATCGAACATGCGACCGCTCGGTTAACTTCCGGAAATAATGAAAATTTCATTACTTAAGCCGAGTGCTCTACTTTGCCTAGCACACCGAAACGTTGCTCTGCCCTATCTAACTGAGCTACCGAGGCATCTTTTTAGTTAAATCCCATTATCATATTTAGAGGTGCAATGAAGAATACATCTCGAATAATTATTGTTATTAACATTCCTTTTTAGGTTTTTCGATATGATATAGTATTTAAAATTAGATTCTTTCTAATAAGTTTTTTACAAAATTAATTTTAATCTTGAGATGCGTAATAAATAAGCCATTTAGACATAGCTTGAAATGACTCGACAATATTTAAATCTTCCTTTGAGGAACAAAACACACATTGATTGCATTTAGCTTTCTCAGCATAATCATGAGCAACTTCTTGTTCAACTTCATGATTTTTCAGATCCCATTTCATTCCTAATAATATTATTGGAATGAACCCTGCTTTTTGACGAATAATTTTTAGCCACTCTGGGACATCACGAAAAGTATCATAGTCTGTCAAGTCAAAACATATAAATGCCCCACTGGCGCCCTTACAATAGTCAGGAAGTAATTCTCTAAATCGTTTTTCTCCCGCAAAATCCCATAATTGCATCTTTACAGTTTCTCCCGTATCTAAAACCTCAGATTTGGTGTTAAATCCAGCCCCAATCGTCATTTTATATCCATCTTGGAACTTTCCTGTACAATATCTAGTAACCATCGCCGTCTTACCAACTCCTCCAGCACCCGCAATGATGACTTTAAAAATCCAAGAGTTATGCATAATTACACACTTTAAAGTTGATTGTTGATAGTTTTATAGAATATCTTTTTTATCTCAATAGCTAAATTACAAAACTAGGTTCATAAATAAAAATTTATCTTTTTAATTAATCAACGAAATAAAAAAGATTTTTATAAGATTTAGGTCTATTAAATTTTAGCACTTAAATTTTATAAGATTTTAATAAAAAAGGTTGTGAAGAAAGAACATTAAAGACGACGAGATTTGTCCGATATGTAGTTTTCCAAAAGAACTATGTATATGTGATAGTTTAAGCGCCAATGAGCAGCAAATAATTATTTCTAATGATAAGCGGAAATGGGGGCGTGTCGTTACTGTTATAACTTTCGAAGGTAATTTTGATGCAAATTTAAAAGATATTTTGAAAAAAGCAAAGCATAAATGTGCATCAGGAGGAACAGTAAGAAATAACGAAATTGAACTACAGGGAGATCATAAGCTAAAAATGAAAAAGTTTTTGATGGATCAAGGATTTCCTGAAGAAAATATCCTCATTCAAGATCAGATAAAACAATCTTATCGGAATTAATATTAATAATACCGTGACTTCGATTAATCAAATATTCATAATTACTAATTAACGAGTTAGATTTAAATGAATATAGTATTTTATAAAGTTATATTTAGAGGTATTGGTGAAATGCAAGAATCTTCATTATCTTTAACCTTTAATAGTGTAATCTCAGATAAAAATCTCAATATGACTCATTATATTACATCAATAAAGAATTTGAGAGATTTTGATGAAGATTTAATTAATTTCCAGAATATAGAAGAAGTTATTATTATGGGGGCAAATAATAATCCTCTCTCATTTAATTATTATATCGTTATTTTGTTAGTATGTAAAAATGAAAAAAAGGAAGGATATTTAATAGGTAATAATAAAAAATTAGGAGAAGTCTTGATAGGTTTCTGGCCATTTAATCAAAACTATAATGAAATTCAATATGATGGAATATTGAAAAGATTTGATCAAATAATCATTAATCAGAATAATGTTAAAAAGATCAGTCTAATTTACTCCTAGTTAACTATCAATAAAAGACTCATCATTTTCTTTTAAAAATTTAGTAATGGCCATTTCATTAGGCATTCCAGATCGAGCCCCCAATTCTTGAATTTTAAGTGCGGCGGCAGCATTTGCATATCTGCATGATTTTTCTAATGACCACTTCTTGATCCAATAAGCTAATGTAAATGCACCATTAAAAGTATCTCCTGCACCAGTTGTATCAACAATATTTTTAATGTTATAGGCTGGAATCATTTTTTGATAATTTTTAGTTGTAATTAATGCTCCTTTGTTCCCCATAGTAATAATTACAATAGGAATCCCTTTTTTAATCAAAATTTTAGCTGCTTCTTGAGGTGTTTTACTATTTGTTATTTTTTTTGCCCCTTCTTTATTTGGAATTATGATATCTGCTTTTAAAATCATTTTTTTTAGATTTATCCATCCCCTTTGAGCAATTTGCGATTCTAAGTCGATACTAACGATTATATCATTCTTTTTTGCAATTTCAATTGCCTTTTCTGTAACATCTTGATGGATCATAGTAGTATGCAATAATTTTGAATTGCTAATTGAAAATTCATCAAGATCGGCAATTTCAAATTTAGTTGTTAACATATGAGGTGATTGTATTATTGACTTCTCTCCTTTTACGATAATGATAAAATTTATTGGAGTCTTTTTATCTTTTTTTTTTATAATCCAATTTGTATTAACTTTTTCTTTGTTAAAGTCAGAAATGAGAAATTCCCCGTATGAGTCACTTCCTACAGCACCTAGAAAACCAGTTTTTCCTCCCAATCTCGATATTGCGACTAAATAATTAGCAGTTACTCCCCCTGGAAAAACATTTTCGCTAAGTGCATTAATTTTTTCATCTGGTTTTGGAAAATGCGGAATTTCAGCAACCCAATCGACAACTACCTCTCCTAAACCCACAATATCAATCTGGTTCATAATCTCAGACAAATATTTTATTATTTAATGAAATATATAACTAAAATAAATATAATTTATATTCTCAAAATATTAAGAATTTAGTTCTTCCATTAGATAATTAAGTTCCTCTTTAGGATCAGTAAATTGAAAATCAACAACACTTAATTCATAATTATTCATATCATTAAAATCATTTAATGACGCTTTTCCACGTACAATCAAACTACGCCCTTCCAAATCTTTTAATATATTATCTATATCTTCCATCTTTGCGATCTCACTTGCTTTTTTACCAATCAACTCTTCAGCTTGTTGTCCAAAAAAACTAGTTTTAATTGTTCCACTTTCATCATCCAGAATTACTTTTAATATCATTCTTTTTTCAGGATCTTCCTTTTTCTTACATTTACAATTTGTATCTTTTTTAAAGCAGATTGGACAAGCATCATATATGAACAAGTCTTTTTTAGATAGATCAATTTCCTTTATAATGCTTCCTTTTATCTCAAAAAACCCCATTGAATTAATTGATTCAATTTTTGTTTCTGTAAATTTTAATTTTGAATTTGTGCTTGTTGAGCTAATTTTCTGGTTAAATTCAATTTTCTCATTAATCTTCTCAATTTCAGAGAAATTATTGAAAATAGCCTCTTTTCTGTCAAATTTTTCATTATACTTAAGTTTTACATTTGATACCAACACCGTCATACCGTTTGTTAATTTTTCCGCCAAATTTTCCGCAAGATCTCTCCATGCGGTGACTCGAATTGAACCCG